>Ga0334882_1000202_pt1 | contig 106274 bp, 99 predicted proteins | sample GraSluR1_MG_5_FD_207226 | JGI IMG/M metagenome (GOLD analysis project Ga0334882, IMG submission 207226) | Sludge microbial communities from methane-producing bioreactor in Wageningen University, Netherlands - Granular Sludge_15_04-R1 | ecosystem: Engineered > Bioreactor > Anaerobic >...
TTTGCTAATATTTTACTATAAACGCTTGTAATCAATTGCTCCTCAAGTCAAAAATTAAAAGTGCCTTCACATAACCAAGGGATTTTTAATTTTTGACTTGAGGGTGACTATATCGCTTTAGATAACAAAATATAAATTCATCATTTTTAATATCTGTTGATTTTCTCATTTGATTTAATACATAATTTGCCCACTCTTTTTTTTCATTGGAACCCATTTTATTGAGAGTTTTATCATAAGGTTCGATTTCTTCATTTAATCTCAATAAACCATACTAAGCAGAAAGAATAAAAATTTTATCAGGATTCAACGATTTTGCATATTGCAGATTTTTCAGGAAAAGTGAGCTTACATACAAATCTTGAGCTTTGGATTTATGATGCAGTTTTTTACTAACGCATGAAATTAAAACAATCTTTTTCATAATTTTCCTTTGCAGGGCCTTTCGCACAACGTTCCCGGGGCATAAGAAGTTTTCACCGTAGGGTACTCCCGGAGGTGAAAATTTGCCGCAGACCAAGCGACCGGTAGGGAGCGCCGCTTATGCTTCGTGTTAGGCGCAGGTCGAAGCCCCGTTTTATAAAATTTTTGATTTTAATTTATTCTTAACAAAAATATCATCAATATTAAAATCAGGAAAGATATTTTTGATTCTCGCAATTGTTGTTAGGTTAGGGTTGGCTTTTTTAGGAGTTTCAAGTCGCTGATAGCTATATATATTTTTCATCCCCAATAAGTCAGCAACCTGTCGCTGTGATAATCCTTTTTTAGCGCGCAATCTCTTCATTTTTATCGCAAAAGCAATTTTATGGTCAACAGGAATTTTAATAATATTTTTTTTATCTATATTATTTTTGGGGATCGGAAATAATATTTTAGAATCCGCAGGTTCATCGAGATATAGATTTAATGCTTCTTCCATATTTTTTAATAATTCGTCATATGATTCAGCTTGGGTAACACATCCTTTTAACTCTATGCATTCAGCCCAATAACCATTTTTGTCTTTATAAATTTTAAAATTATAAAACATTAATTACTCTCCTTTCAATCTTTTAAGAAGAAATGATTCCAATCCTTTCTTTAACTCTTTATGCATCGGAATAGTTTCTCTATCATCTTTTAGTCCAATAATAATATGACTACCTTTTTGCCTTAATACTTTCCATCCAGCTTTTTCAAAAAGTTTAAGCATTTGCTTCCCGGATATAGGCATTTGAGTTCCGATATGTTTATAATATTAACAGCTAAGATCAACAATCACAACAATATTAGTTTATTCTTTACTTTCATATAAAAGCATATGCCAAAGATAATTGGTATGGACGGAAAAGTCAAATGTTTTTTTATTGACACAGTAAAATTATTTTTCAGCAATAGGGCCTTCGACTTTCGCTCAACTACAATTATCCGAAAAACGATCCAACCTGCCCCATTCCCACCATCTGCAATCATAGAACCTATTCTTTTAATATTCAATTTATCATATATTAGAGCACCGATGTCAATAAAAAAACACTTCCCAATTCTCCAGGAACAAACTCAGCATCTGCCTCTGCTTAAAAGAGTGTATTAACAGCATAATTCCTGACTCATTTACCTGCAATTGATCCCGGATTATTCCTATCCCTTCAGCAATAATTCTTAAACAATACCGAGGGAGCAATATATCTATTTTAACATAGGGCGTCTTCACGTGAGCATATATAATCCCACCCGCCGTTGAGCAGCAATTTGCGCAATGTGGCAAATCTTAAGTCAGTTACTCTGAACAAGGCGGGTTAGATATACAATGCAGTTTTTTAAAATGAACGCTTTTGAATGAATCTGCTATCAAAACTTATTATAGTATGGTCTCAAAGTATAATCTTACACCGGAGTTAATTAAAACATACTTTTATAAAAATATTTATCTCATATCCGTGCGAATCCAAGAAAAACCGCATGAATTGAAACTACAATTACGGTAAAGAGAGCTCTTGCAGTTTTTGGAGATAATCCGTAAAACCTGTACTGAATTGAATTGTTATGACATACATTTACACAGTCGCCGCACAATGTGCATGTAAGCCCCGGTTTGTGCGAACTGATATTATTATGGCTCAATGCACCGTATCTGCATACCTTTGAACATGCCATACATGATGAGCAGGTTTTTTCTATACCTATTCTGAATGGGGATATTTTCCCCGCAATTACTGCTATCAATCCTATTGGACAATATGATGTGCAATGTATCATAACTCCGCGCTTTGCAGAGCTTACTCTCATAATTATAAAACCTATCAGACCAAAACAGATAGCCGCTGCTGCTGCCGTAATTTGAGAAACAGAAAATACTCTAAAAAGATATGCGGTTAAAACAATAATTGCTAATATTAGAATCCGAATTAAAATATTCCTGGAAGGGATTGAACAGCATTTTTCAGCTCTATCAACTTTTTTAGCAGCAACATTATCCCAGGCACCGAAATAGCAGAAATAACTGCACCATGCAGGGCCGGCTGCGGCTATAGTAACCAGAAACAGTATCACCATAAAAAAACCATTCCCCCGGAATACCGGGCCGCCGACTATGACAGCAGGAACCGGAATATGCAGATTCCCGGTCATTAGAAACTGATCTATACCTGAAATTCCGAGTATAAACTGCAGAAAAAATATTACAGAAAATCCCGCCCATATTAGGACTCGAAGCTTTGATGTATTTTTTAAAGTAAGGAATAACTCTGTAATAAATCCTGCGTATATTCCAAGAAAGACAATTTCTGCCATACCGCTCCCCGGAATAAAGCGGTCAAAAATAATCATTTCATAAGGTGCTTTCCATCTTCCTGAAATGAGAATAACCAGAGTAAGCAATACTGCGGCACCGGCCCACCAGTCTGTATCTCTTTCCTTTATATCTTTAACAGACTTAAAAAATAAATAAGAGATGAGAATAGAAAATACAATAACCAGACTCATTATAAAAGTTAACCTTATCCATGATAAATCTGCTGCAATCCGCTGCTGAATTAATCCTGCTGATGTAATTATCCACACGGGGATTCCGGCAGTGAGTATAATGGTCGATATGTATCTGCTCCATCGCCTTTTAAAAAAAATCAGAACCATAGATGCCAAAATCGCAAAGGCAAGTGGTATATCCCCTGATCGCAGAAAATGTGCTGCAAGCAGAATAAAGGAGAGTGAACCGCAGGACATTAATAATATATTCATCTATAGTTTCCTTTGAAAGTCTATATCTTCGCTGTTATTGCACTTTATAATTTAACAATAACACACAAATTGTGAGAAAAATTGACTTAAGTCATTTTCGTTTGTTTTTTATCTATTTAACTTTAAACTTAACAATAAATACATGCGGTATTGGAGGATTTTATGAATTACGCAAGCCAGGATTTAGTTAACGAGCATGAGGCAATTCTTTTTGCACTGAAAGTACTTGAAGAAATAGCGGATCGGGTTAATGAAGGTAAAGATGTTCCTCCCGGTGATATTATTGAGCTGATAGAGTTTCTAAAACTTTTTGCTGATAAATGTCATCACGGTAAAGAGGAGGGCTTTTACTTTCCCGCGCTTGAGTCTGCCGGTATTCCAAGGGCTAATGGACCCATAGGTGTAATGCTATCTGAGCATGATGCAGGCAGAGCATTTATTAAAGAGATGCAGAATTCAGTTTCAGAAAAAATATCAGATATTGAAGGCTTTGTCAAAGCTGCGCAGGGGTATGTTGGTCTATTACGTTCTCATATCGAAAAAGAGAATACAGTTCTTTTCCCCATGGGTGACGCAAAACTAAGTGAATCAGAGCATAAAGAACTGCTGAATAAATTTGAAGAATTTGAAGAGAATGTAATTGGCACCGGGAAACATGAAGAACTCCATAAGCAGCTTGACGAGTTTAACAGTAAATATTTAAAATAGTGAAGCGGATGAGGTTATCATGTTCTATGAACACCCGATAGAGAGGGTATAGCCCACAGCTACGCAATTTAAGTTAAAAACCTTATTCCCGGAAATCAACACGATCAAAAGGAATAATAAATTGTTTCAGTGTTAATTCCTTAACTTATATTTGAAATAAAATGCTCTAATATCCCCGCCGCCGAAGGCGGCGGGGATATGGAAAACATCATTATTGCACTAAAAAATATCTTTAGGAATAATTACTGAAATTGTTTACATTTTCTTTCATTTGCGACATTATTTACTTGAAAAAATTTTCTTCAATTTCTATATTGACATAATATTACTGAAACTTAAGGAAAAAACAATGGCAAAGTGTGAATTATGTGGTAAATCTGTACAGTTTGGTTGTAACGTGAGCCATTCGCATAAAAAGACTAAAAAAATGTGGAGACCAAATATACAGAAAATCAGAGTACTGATCAACAATCGTGCTATGAGAAAAAGTGTATGCACAAGCTGCATAAAAACAGGTAATTTTTCAAAAGCTGTTTAGCTTAAATTGAAATTATACTTATAAAAAAACTGCTCAATTCTGAGCAGTTTTTTTATTTAAAAGTAATGTTAATTCCTTAATTTTTATTTGAAATAAAATACTCTAATATCCCCGCCGCCGAAGGCGGCGGGGATATTAAAAACAGCATAATTACTCTAAAAAATTTCTTCAGGAATAATTACTGATTTAAAAATCAGAATTTTTCCACCCCTTTAAATAATACCTGTAGAGAACCGGCCTGTTAAATGTATTTATCTCTGTTTCAATAAATCCGGAATCAGCAGGGAAATAAGTGGATGCCTTAAAAGCAGAAAAACTGAAATACCGGAAATCCCCCCTGTCAATTGCAGAAAGTTCATCAGTGAGAGGCTCCTGCGAAGCCATGTTAAACCCCCAGCTTCCGAATGAGGGAACATAAACATGGTAAGGTTTAACATTAGTAAAAACCTTACCCATGGTTCTGTTTACACACCAGAAAGCCTCTCTGGCAGATAGCGGTGATGTGGACTGGGTTACAAAAACTCCATCATCCCTTAATGAACGCTTTACCAGTTTAAAAAACTGTTCTGTATAAAGTTTAGCTATAGTTTCATCATGGGGGTCAGGGAAATCTGCAATTATAAGATCAAAGGGTTTTCTGTTTTTAATAAGAAAATCATATGCATCACCTGCAATAACCTTTACCCTGGGATCATCAAGTGAATTACCATTTATATAGCTTATGGTAGAGTTGTTCATGGCAAGATCTATCATAACTTCATCAAGCTCAACAAGGGTGACTGTGGCGATTGAGTCAGATTTGAGCAGCTCTCTTACTGCGAGGCCATCCCCCCCTCCAAGAACCAGGGCATCCCTCCCCCTTTTCTCTCTCTGGTAAAGAGCCGGGTATACAAGCATTTCATGATACCTGTATTCATCAGAAGTGGAAAACTGAAGTGATCCGTCAAGATAGAGCCTGAAATCCGCACCGTTTCTTGTAAGAACAATCTCCTGATACTTTGACCTTTTACTGAATATAATATCATCATAATACATTCTATTTTGAATTAAAGCAGATACCCACTGTGAATTAATTATCAGGATTATCATAATAACCGCTGAAACAACCGGAAGGATAAAATCGGAAGCCCGTTTTTGCGGATACCTTACTTTGACTATAACAATCAGTACTACAAAAATATTTATCAGACCAACAAGGAGAGATGTAAGAAATCTTCCAAGTAGAGGGAAAAGAAGAAGGGGAAAGAGAAGAGATCCTGCAAGCCCCCCCACATAATCCAGGGTAAGCACATTGGCAAGAATATCCTTAAGCGCTCCATACTTCTTTAAAATTCTTGTAATCAGCGGAATTTCCAGTCCCACAAGAGTCCCAATTACTATGAGGAAAAAAAGGTGAAGCAGGTAGAACGATGATGAAAAGGAGAAAAGATAATTAAGAATAACTACAGATAGTCCCCCTACAACGCCGAGCATTACCTCTATAGTAATAAAAGCCTTAATAAGATTACTGGTAATATATCTTGAAAGATATGAGCCGAGCCCCATTGCGCTGAGAAAAACCCCTATTGTAATCGAGTACTGCTGTACAGGATTACCAAAAAGATATGTTGCCAGGGATGCAAGCACAAGCTCATATATTATTCCGCAGAGGGAGAGCAGAAAAACAGAGAATAATAATATTCTCTGTTCGCTTTTATTAAGATTTTCCTTCACTGCTATTTCTGTATATCGGTCTGCTCAACAACAGTCCTTTTTGCGCTGTAATTGCCTGATGGTGACATTATAACTGAAGCAACTATAATCGAAATACCAATTATAACAGCACCGATGATAATCCCGAGAGAAATATTCTGGTCATCCTCAATCTCTTTTTTTACAGAAAATGGTGTAAAGAAATTTATAAGGAGAAATCCAAGCCCCATAAGTATTATACCCACCAGGGAATAAATTACTGTATCCATAATCCCGTAAAGAAGTCCTGTGAAATCCATATTATATACCTCCAAATTTTTATACCTGAAATCATATCAAAAACCGCCCCCCTTTCAGGAAGCCTGAAATTTTCTATTTACCGCTTCTAAAACTCCCTGTTCCCCTTGAAACCGGGGTATAATATCCGCTCCCTGCGCGGATCGACTTTCTCTCTTCGCTGATTTTTTTAACATAATCTGATCCGGCCCTGTTATAACCGATTTTATAGCTGGTTAAAAGAAAAGCGCCTGAAAGAATCAGTGCGGAAATAATTACCGGTCTTATCATATTTCAGCTCCTAATCACCTGAAAAATTAAAGGGGAGTTCATTGTACATTATTGACCTGAAAAAATTTACTGCCCAGAGTATAATCATAAGAAGAGCAGCAGCGACAAAATATCTGTACCCTGATGATCTTTTTAATTCTACAATAAGGGATGATGGATTTCGTTTTTTATTACTGTAAAGTTCAAGGTAAAAATAGTATTTACCGGGTGAATCAAGAACAAAATTTCTGGTTACGCTAAGCTCAGACTCATGCCAGTAACCGTCAGAATCGCGCCCCTCCTCATCCCAGAAATCGCCGGCTAAAGTATATACCTCAACAGGCTCTGCAAGAACATCAATTTCATCAAATAATTCCCGTAAAACAGAAGAATTCTTCGTCCTGCCGCCTGTAATCTCATCAAGCCCTGACTGAGGGATAAGCATTAATCTGAAAGACTGCCATTCCAGGCTCAGCTGCTGCACAGACTCATCAACAGAAAGTGCTGCACTGTAGAGAGAATTACCTTCTGCTATATCAAAGGGTCCGAAAATTACACTGCTCTGGAAAACTGAACCCTCCTGGTCAACAATGGGAATGTTTTCTGTTAAAATCTGTCTTGAATTCATTATCCCCTGTACCGGTTGTGAAAAGGCACAGCCGTAAATAATTGCCCCCAGAGAAAGGAATAGTCCCAAAAGATAAACTCTCCCTTTTAATTTATATCTTTTCCTCTTTGCTACAGTATTTTTATATAGTTCCCTGTATTCGCTTATATCAAAAGCCTCAATAAGATCGCCATGGGAGACACGCTCACCCCTTGTTACTGAAACCTCATTGTCAGATTGTTCTATTGCATAAAAGATACCGTCTTTTTTAAAATCGTAGCAGGTTGAAGATTCACCTATGGCCGCTTTCCAGGGGAGTTCACCCTCAGTGTAGACAATCCTGGAAACATAAGCTTCCTCTTTTTTAATTCTCTTCCCTTCAAAGAGTATGCCTGTTTTTCCCGAGTCCAGATCTATTGATTCGGGATTATACTCTTCATATACAATGATAGAACCTTTCTCTTCGGAAAAATAATGAAAAGTTCCATCCTGGCAAACAGCTACCCATTCATCCCAGGTGGCTTTATCATATTCATCCTCCTCCTGATAGCGGATTCTGCCGATTATCTCATATTCCTTACCATGAAGATTACCTTTAAGGCCAAGCTTAAGAAGGGAAACATCTTTATCAAAAATAAAGAAGTCTGAAAAAAAAGTGTAATATTCCTTTGTATATCGATCATATTCCTTTCCGCACTGAAGGCAGGTGGCTACAGGAACATGTACATTTTCATCATCCTCATCGTCCCTTTCGATTTTTGTACCTTTCGCAATATCACCGCCGCATGCAGTGCACTTAAAGGCTTTTACCCTGTCTTTATCATCTATACTCATTATATCCTCTAACTGAAGAAGATTCTTCTAATTTACAACAATATTTCTTTTCGCCCCCTGTCCCCCAAAGGGGACAAATGTCATTAAGTTAAGCCCCCTAAATCCCCCGGTGGGGGACTTTTAAACTCTTTTAACAAATGAAAAGTTGAATAACACAGCCTTTAAGCCCCCCTCCGGGCGGTGTACTGAACTAGTTGAAGTAGGGCTTGGGGGGCAGTTGCGAAACTGTAAAGCTCTTAACTTAATGACATTGCCCTAAAGGAGGCTGCCTCCATTTAAGAAACAATTCTAATTTACAATAATATCCCTCTTTAAAACCGGACGTCCGGAAAAAACTTCAACTTCATTATCTGAAATTTCTATGGCGATCTTACGACCTTCAGAAACAGCATCAAAATATATAATTTCAGATCCGGGCTCCACATAGAAATAGAGTTCCCCCTCTGCGCCTTCAACTACAGCTTTCCCCTTTTCTTTAATCATCACTTTTTTATCCCCCACCATAATGTTCTGTCCAGCCTTTACCTGGCCAATGTCAGGGATATCTACCGCTTCATATAAGTCATTATAAAGAGACCAGGAACCTTCATCATCAGTGAGCCACCCCTTATCACCATCAAGGTCAACAAACCATTCATCAAAAAAACCTCCTCCATAATTATACCGTATTCTCCCCAGAGCAGTAAAGGGGGTGCCGAGTATAGTACCGGTTGAACCCGGCTTCAGGAGTGAGGGGAAGTCTGCCAGTTTTGCAAACTTCCCGATAATATCGATGCTGCCATCTTTTATCCGGTGATGGGTGCCGCAATATTCACAAACAAGAATCTTACTGAACCTGTTCTTTATTGCAACAGCAGCACCGCAGGATGTACAATTAGTTACAGACATGCCGGCTCCCTACTGCGCTGTTCCGCACTCAGGGCAGAATTTAGCTCCAGGTTTAAGAGGCGTGCTGCAGTTTTTACAGTTTACCTGCTGCAGATTCGCGCCGCAGGAGGGACAGAATTTTGAATCAGCCTTAATCTGCTCATTACATGCCGGGCAGGCGATCTTTGGCACAACCATAGGGCCGCCGCATGCTGAACAGAATTTTGACCCCTGAGGATTCATTGCATTACACTTAGGGCATGAAGCAGCCTGTGCAGCTGTATTACCCTGCCCGGTTACATTGCCCATTACAGAACCCATCATAGATCCCATCTGCTGACCAACACCAACACCCATTCCTGCTCCCATCATTCCGCCGGCCATCCCTTCATTGGATGCAGCTTTTTCCATGGTGTCAAAGGTCCGCTTTGTTTTATAATCATCACCCATTATATTTATTTCAGCCTTATCAGCAAGTGCCCTCTTTAAACGCTGAACATTTTCATCCTCATCAGGTATGTTGATCGATTCAACAGCCAGCCTTATAAGCTCAATACCGTAACTTGAAAATCCAATCATAAGCTTTGCTTTACCTGCTGCACCAATCTCGTCATAGTATGCGGGGAGTTTAAGAATTGTAATATCCTGTTTTATCATAAATTCAGCAACAAGATCCTGTATGCCGGGGATTATTATCTGATCCCGCAGGGCTGTTCCTATTGCATCAGTTGTAAAAGCCTGCCATGTTCCTATTGCTGTAATAAGAAATGATCTTACTTCAGTAAGCCTGATAGAATATGACCCGAAAGCCCTGATAGGGACAGGGATATGATAAACAGGGTCAAGGAGCTGCATTGGATGTTTTGTTCCCCATTTAAGATTGGGAATTTCGGTTTTATTTACAAAATATACCTCAGCCGGGAAAGGGGTTTTCCCGCCAAAAGGAAGATTAATCAGTTTTTCAAGAATAGGCACATTACCTGTAGTAAGAGTGTGTCTTCCAGGCCCGAAAGAATCGAGTGCCTGCCCATTTTTGAAAAAAATCGCCTCCTGCCCCTCCTTTACAATAAGCTGTGATCCGATAGCGATAGCTCCCTCTTCGAACCTGTTTATTACCTCGCCAGGCTTGTTATCCCACTGCACCACATCAAGTAAAGCCATTATATTACCTCCAGAATTACATTTTTCCTTTCATTGAAGGAGCTTTCAAAATCCGCAATCATCCCGGCCACCGATTTAATACCCTCAGGGAGAGATTCACACCCCGGGGAGAGAAGATTCTCAGCTGAATCAACAAGCTCATCCATTGAGGAGAGGAGCCGCCAGTCATATTCCAGAAGACGATTCTGATCATCTTCAGTAATTTCAGCCTTTGAAAAAACACCGGAAGTCCCGTACTCGGCAAACTGAATCTTTTTTACAAGGCCTTCGATAAGATTTGAAAGGGATTCAATATCCTTTATAATCTCAAAATCCCCCTTTTTAAGCATATCAGATGATAATAGGCTGAGATTCTTCTTAACAGCAAAAAGTTTATCAGCAAGAAAAGCACGAATCATGGAATCAGCATCATAGTTTTCAGTTTTAATGAGATAGCCTTTAAAAAGAGGTATACCAAGTGCAATCCGGTCAATAAAATCCCTCCTCCCTTCAATACGCTCCTTAAGATTGTTCAGATCAGGCTTCATAATAGTACCTTTTTGTTTTAGATTATTTTACTAAGAAGAAAAATTATTCCTCATCCCGGCCCGGTTCCATAGCCTCATGAATCATCATCAATAATCCCATATATTTATCTCTTTTTATAAGATAATCCTTGAGCATGGGATTTGCAATTACTTTTTGAGTAAGTTCCCTGAATTGCTCCTGCTCATAGCTTTCTATTTCAATTCCGCTCTGCTGCTTCTGCTGTATCGCTTCAGCAGCTGCATTATACTCTGCAAGGGCCCCGGATGCAGCATCATCCCCGTCAATAGTCTCTTTGATATTGTTAAACTCCCTAAAGGCTTCTGTAGACCTTAACATCAGCCCCAGTTCATTTGCTTTATCAAGAATTTCTTTCATAATATCTCCATTTTGTAATATACAGTAATGTTAATTCCTTAACTTTTTTTAGAAATATAATGCTCTAATATCCCCGCCGCCGAAGGCAGAGATATAGAAAACAGCATAGTTACACTAAATGTTATCTTTAGGAATAATTACTGTAAATATAACTATAATTAAAAAAGTTTTATCCATTTTTAGGGCTCATTCCGTATTTTTGGGATACAAAATGAATCGTATCCCACTGTCTACCTGTCCCCCTGTCTCCCAAAGGGGGCACGAGTTATCTATTCTCACTATGAAAATATAACTGTTATCATTTAGACAACTATTCCATTTATACTGTTCTGAAAATCTTTTGCAAGCTCAGCAATATAAAAGGATGTTTTAATACTATGATTCATCAACTTACTCAAGTATTTATTTTACCTGCTCCCTTGAGGTAGACAGGGGGCTGACTCCGGAATATATGGAAATAAATAATATTCTTGCTTTTCGCAAAAATCCGGAATGAGCCATTTACATATATCGAAAAAATTTAATATCTATTATACATTACACCCTTTTTGTTTGACAACAAAAATACCAGATAATACAGTTATAAAAATCAGTAATAATTAATATAATAAATTATTAAAGTACCGGAGCAGGAAATGTCTGAAATAAAAGAAATCGTAGAAGATGAAAACAAAATTGATACAGTAATAGCTGAAGATATAGAATTCCGCGGGACCCTGAAATTCAAAACCTCCCTTAAAATTAAAGGGAAGTTTGAAGGTAAGATATTCTCAGACGGCCAGCTTATTATCGGAAGGGAATCCAATACAAGTGCAGAAATAAATGCGGCTATAGTCTCCATAAGCGGCAATGTTAATGGCAAAGTAAAGGCGAGCAAACGGATTGAATTCTTTAAAAAAAGCAGGATCAATGCAGACCTGATCGCCCCTGAAATAATCATGGAAAGCGGTTCGGTTTTTAACGGCACATGCATAATGGATGTGGAAAATTAAATGAAATTCCGGCTTGTTGTAATTTTACTGATTCTTGGACTTTCCATGGCAGTCTGGGGCCAGGATGAAGAGAATAGAGAAGATTCCGCACCTGATACACGCAGTATTGAATCAGAAAAAATAAAAGACGACAGATACAGCAGCAGAAATGTTTCCTTCGGTTTCATAGGAACATTCGGAGCCGCAGATATTCTTTCAATAGACTCTGATGTAGAAACCGATCAGCCGGGTCTCACTGGAGGGGGCGGCTTTGTTTTAGAAAAAATGTTCAGCAACCACTTCGGCATACATAGCGGACTGCTATACAGATACATGGAAGTAGACTTTACTGCAGATGTTGGTATGATTGACCCCCTTGAAGCAACATGGTCATTTCACACCTTAAGCATACCGGTACTTATGATAGTTTCAGCCAATACAGAGAACTTTTCGTTTAATCTTCTCCTGGGATTAACCTACATGAATATTTTCCATTCAGAAATTGAAAACCGGTCTTCTGTTTTATATGACATGGAGTCTCAGAAAGCGCTGTCATATATCAATCCTCATCAGGTAACTGCCACAGGGGGGATAAATCTGAAATTCAGGGTTACTAAATTTACAGACTTTTTTATCGGAGCTCTTGCTGATTTCCATCCCACAAATCTTTTCAGAAGCGGGGGTGGCGGCGATAATCACCTCTCTATTTACAGCGGAAGGATTATGGCAGGATACATGTTCAGAACTGATGTATTCCCGATCCGCTCCGGATTATTTTAATACTTCAGCTTAACTGATTTCGTTGATTCCGGAATCCTGTACAAAGTTAAAATATTATTTTTCCCAAATCTACCGTAGTCAACCCCCTGTCCCCCAAAGGGGGCACGAAAAAAGAACCCTTGAGGAAGTTGAAGAATTAAAGTATTAAAGCACCCATTTTATTGTTGAGCCTACAAAAGATTTGCCGGATAATATGACGGCATCAAAAAAACAGTGGTCTTTCCTGTGATTGAATTAAATGAGAAATACATAATTCACAACAGGAATACAACAGAGAAAGGAATGACATAGATATAATTATCAGAATGATAATACATAAACTCGTGCCCCCTTTGGGGCGCCCTCTGCCTGTACTGAGCTCGCCGAAGTAAGCGAAGCGACAAAGTACTCCCGGGGTAGACAGGGGGAAAAAGATTGTTAACTATTCCAAACATTCCGGAATGAGCTGATTTTTCTCATTAGACCATTTTACTCATCCTATACTTTTAATCTCATAAAAAATTCTGCCGATACATGCCGTAAAGTCAAAATAAAAATCATATATGACTTGACTTTCCATGAGAAAAAGATATTATAAATTTTGTATCAATAAATTTTATATTAAAAAATTAAAAATGGAGGCATTTAAACATGAAGAAATTTTTACCCGCAGCATTAATTTTAGCATTTATTCTTGCAGGAACAACACTTTTTGCACAATCAGCTCCAACCGGCCTATGGCAGAATATTGACGATAAAACCGGGAAACCAAAGGCTCATATTGAGATTTATGAGCAGGGTGGTGTTTTATACGGTAAAATAGTAAAATTGCTTCTAAAGCCGCAGGATACACTTTGCGACAAATGTAAAGGCGCGCTTAAAGATAAGCCTGTTGTAGGGATGGTATTCCTTAAAAATATGAAATATGATTCAGGTAACGGGGAATATTCCGGCGGCCAGATACTTGATCCTGATAACGGGACATGGTACAAGTGTAATCTTAAGGTTGAAAACAGCGAGAAACTTACAGTAAGAGGGTTTGTCGGTTTTTCTCTATTAGGTAGAAATCAGACCTGGGTTAAGGTTAAGTAAACACTATTTATTTTCGGAAATATTCTGAAACATATTATCATAGCTGACTTGTAAACTTTACTGAATCCCCGCATATCAAATCGCGGGGATTTCAGCTCCCAGTGGCGCCTTTACTCCAGTGCTTATTTTGATCTGCATCTCCCTATTACTGTAATTTCTTTATCACCATCATCATAATCAACATGTATCTGATCATTACTTTTTTCCCTTATTACTCCAGGATAATATACCCCTTTCAACTTCCAGTTACATTCGATTCTGCTCCCTTCTTTCCAGTCAATTACTCTAATTTCATTTGAATTAAGGAAAGCCATATCCCCATCATCAAATGAAATCATAAACTTTTCATCAACAAGACCGGTTATTTCCCCGGGATACCATAATCCATCGCTCCACTTCCCGAGAACTCTGTCGCCATGCTGAAAGGCCAGTAGAGGAAGAACTGAAATAAAAATCATTAAAATAATTAATTTTTTCATATCACCCTATTAATAAATATAGCTCATTCCGGATTTTTGGGATACAAAGGGAGTACTTTTTTGCTTTTCCCCCTGTCCCCCAAAGGGGGCACGAGTTATCTATTATTACTCTGAAAATATAATTATTACCACTTTGATAACTATTCCCTTTAGACTGTTCCGCATATCTTTTGCAAGCTCAACAATATAAAGGATTTTTTAATACTTTGATTCATCAACTTGCTCAAGTTTTTATTTTACGTGCCCCCTTCAGGGCGCCCTCTGCTTGTACTGAGCTCGTCGAAGTAAGCAAAGCGAAGAAGTACCCTTGGGGTAGACAGGGGGCTTACTCCAGGATATGTGGAAACAAACAATATTATTACTTTTCCCAAAAATCCGGAATGAGCCATAAATATTAAATAATGAGTGTTAACTCATAAACTTTTATTTGCAATGAAATGCTCTTATATCCCCGCAGCAGAATGCAGTGTAAATATTAAAAAAGCATTATTACAATAAAAATATCTTTAGAAATAATTACTTTTAAAAAAGTCTTTATTTCTGAATATTTTTTCTGCATGATTTAATATATACTGAAATAGCAAGTGAAAGTGAAGCAAAAATTGTTAAGTAGAATCCCGCACAGAGATTATTAAAAATATTACCGAATTCAATGATTGCATAAAAAAGTGCTATAAAAGGTACAACCCCCACAAGAATTGACACAATCCTCAAATTGAAATTATAAATACTCATAACAATAATTATAATGCTGAGAAATGGAATTAAATAGAGGGAATAACTAACATATGCCATAATAAGTATACCCGATTTATTTCCGGATGAAGCTTCAAAAAATTGTGCAAGGGTGAATAAGGCATCAGGTATTACATACCCTGAATAGTAAAACAGGCCCCCCACTTTAACCCAGGGGATAAAAAAAGACGCAAAAAGGAGGGCTGCAAAAATGATTTCACATCTTTTACCCGCTTTTTTTAATAAAAATAAAGGATTATCAATACTATGTTGTCCGGCTGCCATTGAAGTTCCGCCTAACTATTTTCCTGTTTTGAAACAAGCCCGGGGAAAAGAATAATCAGAAAGAAAATAATTGTTAAAATTGCATTTAACAATACCATCTCACCCCTGTCAGCATAGGAAAAAATTGACCATAAGCCGTGCATTCCTGTTGAGAATGACAAGAAGAGGAGTATATTATTTATAATTCCGATTAATGCCCCTGCAACGGCTAATCTGAAGATTATTTTGCTCATATCAACCTCCCGCTTAGATTATTTAAGATTTTACAGGAATATTGCCATAGATAATATTTATAGCAAGACATCCTCTGATTAATCAGAAAATGACCATAAAAAAACATGGCCATAATCTGACGTCATAAAATGGCTGGAATATTACCTGAGATTTTGGAATTTATTTTGCTGCGGAATCTGATTACCGGCGGCAGCTATCCGGGTAATTTATGATATAAACATGTTTTCATTGCAGAATTTAATTTATGAAGTTAAGCCTGATGAACTGCTTTTAACACGCGCCCTGTAATCACCGGGGCTTTCACCTGTAATTTTCCTGAATGCCCGGTTGAATGTACGGAGACTCTCAAAGCCGGTTTCCATTGAAATCCTGGTAACTGCTTTATCTGTAGTTTCAAGCATCTCAATTGCAGCTTCAACCCGCTGCCTGTTGATATAATCGGAGAGATTCATCCCTGTATATTTGTTAAATACACGGCTGAATGTATCGGGAATAATCCCTGCTGCTGATGCAAGCATATCGCGGTTAAGATCTTCATTTAGATTTTCTTTAATAAAGAGGCATATCTCTTCCAGTTTCTTTTCATTGCCAGATGTTATTACCTGATCCTTTTTCCCCAGCCTCCCCTTCAGCCTGCTGTAGAGCTCATCATTTTTAACCCTCAGTTTTTTCTGCATAAGACTCAGTTCCATCTGATTTTTTATTCTAAGCTTAAGTTCCTCCGGGTTAAAGGGTTTTATCACATAATCTACCGCACCCAGGGCAAGCCCCTCATGTTTAAAGAGATCATCACCCCTGGCTGTCAAAAATATGAGGGGGATATCCGCGTATCTTTCATCTGACCGGATCTGTTTCATAAATTCATAGCCGTCCATTTCCGGCATCATAACATCTGAAAGAATAAGATCAACCGGCTCCTCTTTACTGAGAATTTCCAGAGCTTGAGCCCCATTAAAGGCTGCAAGCACCTTGAAATTATCACCAAGGAGTTTTATAAGAAAATTAAGCATATCCTCATTATCTTCAGCAATAAGGATTGCCGGCTTTTCATCATCAGCAATAATTTCACCCTTGTTTCCGGAAACCGGTCCCGATTCAGATAAATTATATAAGCAGGGAGACATAAAGGTTGACGCTTCTTCCGTAGAATTTACAAAAATAACATCATCACGGCCGTTAAAATGCTCACTTCCAACAGGGAGCTTAACATAAAAATCTGTTCCATGGTTATGGGGATAATCTTCAATATACCTGCTTGCCCCGGAAACAGAACCCCCCATAAGTTCAACAGTCTCCTTAACAATTGCAAGGCCTATTCCCGTCCCATCTTTAACCTTCCTTTTGATACCCTCAACCCTGCTGAACCTGTTAAAAATTGTATCAATATCTGAAAGGGGAATTCCGGAACCTGTATCGCTGAATTTCAGGATTATTTCATCAGTTGCATTTACTATTGAAATATTGATGGAACCGCCAGGTTCAGTATATTTCATTGAATTTGAAAAAAAGTTGGAAATAACATGGCAGAATTTTTCCCTGTCAAGATAGAGATTAACCGGATCCGGCGGAGAACTGAAATTTATACTTATCCCCTTTCCCTCTGCAGCCGGCTTTACCTCTTCACAATATGTTTTTACTAAAGATGAAAGATCGGTTTCTGAAACATATATGGTTATTTTATTTCCTTTTATTCCGGAAAGGAAAAGAAGGTCATTTATCAGATTAAGCAGGTAGAAGGAGTTTCTTTTTACTACTTTAAGGGTTTCATCACCCGGTGAAGCACCCTTTTCCAGGGCTTCTTCCAGTGGAGCCAGAATTAAAGTTAAAGGTGTTCGAAGCTCATGGGAGATATTGTCAAGGAAACGCCCCTTTGCAATGGTAGCAGCTTCCGCTTCATCTTTCATCTGTTTCAGCTCTTTTGTGGCCTCATCAACTTTTTTCTGAAGGCGGGAATTCCACAGCCATATTACAATTACCCCTGATAAAAGTAAAACTATAACAACAACTGCTGATACAAAACCCCAGGGTATACGGTATTTAAAATTCCCCCCTGCCCAGGTTTTTTCAATAAAAAGTCTTTCAGTATCAGTAATCATTTTAAAACCGGAATTAACTGCTTCAATAACATCACTATTACCGGATTTAACCAGGCCTCGTACCCCATGTATCCCTGCCGGCTTATAGGACTGAACAAAGCTGCCCCACTCCCCCATAACGGTCAGTCTGTTATTAACAAGTGCATCTTCAGCAATAAATACATTGATCTCACCTGCTGATGAAGCTTTAATCAGATCATCAACAGACTCTTTATATACCAGCTCCAATCCGGGGAAAAATCCCATTATAACAGCTGAATCGTTTAGTACTGCGCCAACCCTGAAAGGTGAAAGTCCAGTGACTTCTTCAACCGGCGGTATTCTCTTATTAGTATATATGTAGTATTCTGAAAGGTAAATTATATCTGTAGGTGTAAATTCAGATGAATCAGTGAAAATATTATCCGGCCCCATGATAATATCAATTTCACCAGAACTTAATTTTTTAAAAGCTTCACCCGGTGATATTATCGTGTAATTGATTTTAATTTCTGACTTTAAAGACCAGAGCTTCCAGAGCTCCACGTAAACGCCTCTGGGATCTCTGCTGTCACTTAGAAATTCAAGGGTGGGAGAATTGGTAATTCCGGCAATTATTAAATTTTCAGGATGCTGCTTTTCCGTGCTAATTCCTTCTTCTGAATAGAACATAAGAATAAAAGAAACCAGAAGGGAAAAAAAGCATAACCGCTTAGATAATGAAAAACTCATTTTGCAGAAGCATCCCCTCGATTTTGAGGGGGGAGAAATCTGATTATTAAAAATACTATTACAGCGCTTAAACTTTTATCCATTAAATTAACAGGTATTCTCACAAGAAATGAACCGGTAAAAATCTGATAACCTGCATCTATAATAGAGATTACATTAAGATCAATTTTAGCCCCTGTAACACCTCCAAAAAGATAAAATGCTATAATTGCCCCGCTTAAAGCGCTTATGGGTACTATAAAAATTATTGCAAGAAGTAAGCTTTTCAGGCTCATGAAGCCGTATCTTTTTGCTATCAATCCTGCTGTTATACCTATTAACATATTTACGATACCGAAAGGTATATTTACCGGATTATGGATTACTCCAAGAATAAAATTTGTCGCAACACCGGCAATACCACCTGCTGCAGGCCCGAGAATAATACCGCAAAGTATTGTACCTGTTGAATCGAGGAAAAGAGGAAATTTGTAATACCCTTTAATAAAAGCCGCAATAAAATATCCTGATAAGTTGAGGAGTAAACCTGAAAAAAAGACAGCTGGCAGGAGCCGGTTAATCATAATTTTATCCTTAATATCAATATAAAATCTGCAATTAAAGTTTTCAGCCAATTTAACAGCTGATTATGAAAATTTCAAATAAATATTCAGTAGATATGAGTAATTATTCCTAAAGCTATTTTTTTACGTTATGATGATGTTTCCCAGATCCCCGTCGCCTGCGGCGGCGGGGATATTAGAGCATTTTATTCCAAATAAAATTTAAGAAATTAACACTGAGTAAATATTAAAATCGAAAAAACCCTTTTATGCTGGAAACATATACTTTATATATATAAATATATATCCTGTCAATGCAAAATCATCTTAATGCTCCGTAAACCTCCATTAGGAGCGTATAGGCACTGTTTATCTCTATCATCTTTTCACCATTTCCGCATTTGTCAGGATGGAACTCCATTGCCAGCCTGTGGTATCTTAATTTAATTTTCTCCGTTGTGGGGCGGGCCAGTGCAAAAAGTTCAGCAGCAGCCTCTGTCTCTTTTTTTCTGGAGGCATATATTCGCAGTCCGCGGCTGATCTTATCAAATACAGCCGGATCAGTACGGACATTTTCTCTATTTATATAAAAATCAGTTAAAAAATCGGGTTCAGGGAGAGTTCCAAATTGATACAGGTGAAATCCGCACAAATGCTTACCCTCTTCAGTCCCAGCCAGACAGTATTGACCAGGCTTTTCATAGTAATATGAACATTGTGAAATATGGGGCATTTTTAAAATCCGGAGATATATGGGGCTTATATGAAGATAGTAGCCTCTGAGCCCCGCTGATATCCTCAGGTTATAGAGTGAATGAAAAAGAGAAAAGTGGAGGGTAAAAAGATGAGAATCGAAACCGGGGTAGCCGAACTCTGCTGCGAGTCTCTTTATCAGAAAAGATTCATCAACAGGTTTAGTCTCCTTCCCCAGGATAGCCAGTATATGTTCATCCCGGTATACTATCAGTTCACCCGGCAAATTCCTCATCTTACAAATCAGGAGCCGTTAGTTATAATATTAAAGGGAGCCTTGGCCTGCATAACCTTTGAAAAGGGGGGGACACTGTCTGTTATCCATACATTACCCCCGATTTCTGAACCCTTACCTATTGTAACGCGACCCAGTACAGTTGCACCTGCATAGACTATTACATCATCTTCAACTATGGGGTGTCTTGCAATATCCTTGATAGGTCTACCTTTGTCATCAAGGGGGAAACTCTTTGCTCCCAGTGTTACTCCCTGGTAAATGCGCACATTATTTCCGATTATACAGGTTTCCCCTATTACTGTTCCTGTACCATGATCTATGAAAAAATATTCACCAATAGTGGCTCCGGGGTTAATATCAATCCCTGTTTTTGAATGAGACATTTCCGATATTATCCTTGGTATAAGAGGCACCTTCAGTTTATACAACTCGTGGGCAATTCTGTGATATGTCATTGCCATAATACTGGGATAACAGAATATAGTTTCCGCAATATTTTTTGCTGCAGGGTCACCAATGAAAGCAGCCTTAGCATCAAATGCAAGCATACGCCTTATCTCCGGGATTTTATCCATAAACTGCATAGTAATATCCCGTGCAATTACTTCACAATCTGTACACTCATCCTCTGTCACTTCTGAACAGGTAAAACAGAAACCCCTTTTTATCTGCTCAACCATTGTACGGTATATTCTGTCAAGCTTTGCTCCGGTATAATAAGGCACAGTACTTCTATGAATTTCTGAATTCCTGAAATAACCGGGAAATAGTACTGATCTTAAAAGCTCAATCGATTCTTTAAGTTCATCAATTGAAGGCATAGGCACATTATGCCTGGGAATATGGAAAACATCACTGTATTGACTCTGGTCTGAAAGATTTTCGATAATGCTCTCAAGTCTTCTATCAAAAAAGGGGTCTTCCCTGTAGCATTTTTTCTTTTCCATATTCAAACTCCTTTTCCTTTTCCCCCTGTCCCCCAAAGGGGGCACGAGTTCATCTATTATAACTTTAAAATTCTTTTTTTATAATTCCGGTAATTATTCCAGGATATTTTATTATATATATCTTAAAAAGTATCAGATTACTTGGATACATCAACTTGCTCAAGTATTCCTTTAACGTGCCCCCTTTAGAGCGCCCGGGCGAAGCGACAAAGTACTCCCGGGGTAGACAGGGGGCTGACTCCAGAATAAACCAATAACTAAATATCTGCCCCATACGGTCAGGCTTACCGAAGCTTCAAAAAAATCAATTAAAATCCTTAAAATAACTAATACATACAAAATAAGAGAGGCCCCCTTTTACAGACAGAGCCTCTCCCGATACATCTTTGATTCTAAAATTATTCTTATGATTAAAGATTAAAGCCCCTTTACATCCTTTGGAGTAAAATAATCCTGTGTCCCATAGGGATCCTTAAACTCCTGGTCAGGCATGAAATTAAGTTTATGTATACCCCTGTTGGATTGATATTTTTTAAGATCAAGATTTATCTTTTCCGGGACCCGTACCCCCCCTTTTGCAAGTGCCTGCCTCAGGAGAGATTCCGTGTGATTAGCAAATGCAAGAGAATCGGAAAGGACTCTTGCTGTTTCTGTTGAGTTATGGAAACCCATGGAGTTTTCAGCGGCAATAAAATTAAGCCTCAGAAAGGCATTCATATAGCTCTCTTTTGCCCTGTTGTACATATCCTTATCAACAGCAACACCCTTTTTCTGATTTTCATGTGTTATTTCAAAAAGTTTAGCTGCTGTTGCTGTTGCATAGCCTGCCCTGTTGATCATCGAAACTGTTCTTTCCTGGATTGTAAAGAGCTGCTTTCTCAGCCACTCCGCGGATTCAGTATGGCACTGACCGCAGGCAACAAAATCCTGTTTTACAGGACTTGTTACATCATGATTCGATATTTTATATGATCCTGTTCTCTGATATGGCATATGGCAATCAGCACATGAAAGACCCGCATTTGCATGAACACTCCCTTTTGTAAAAAGTTCAAACTCAGGGTGTCTTATAAAAGGCATATTAAAACCTGTGACTTTCTGGGTCCACTCCTGTCTTCTGTGATCAATAAGAAGATTTTTTATAATAACCTCAATAGATATTGCACCCCATCTTCCGCCGTTCCATGGGAGTTCCACATCAGCAACAACCTTTTTCTTTTCATCCCTTGGCACATAATATGTTATATGACACTGGGCACATGCAAGTGTTCTCATCTCCTGACGTGTAATATCGGTTTTTCCAATAGCTTTTAGCCCCTTTTCAAGATGAAGCTTATTAAATCGCAAGCCCATGTCAGATGGATTGTGACAATCTATACATGCAGGCCCCAGAAGCTTTAATTTTTCAGGAAGCATGTCAACCGCATCAGTAAATTTTGCTGTAAGGTATGTCATCCCCTTCTCTTCTGTAAAAGTTTTGTGAAATGGCGATTTACAGGCAAGGCACACACCTCCAGGCCCCACCCTGGATGGATCAATTTCAAGCTGATCTATAATTGCATAATGATGCCCCCTGGGCTCATTAAATTCCACACCAAAACCCCAGCCATTAAAAAGAAGAGCCAGGTATGGCATTTCGCTCAATTTGTCATACATTATTTTATCTTTGTCCCACCCTTTACGGTACATGCTCTTCCCTGTGGGCTTGGGATCTTTAGTCTTCTTCCATGATTCATAATGGAGAGGAAAAAATCTTCCCCATACTTCAGGATCAAATTCATTATCTGCAATTACACCTGGCTGAAAAAGCTCCGGCTTATCCCCGCCGCACCCTGTAAAAAGAAATGCTGTGGAAAATATAAGGAGGAATAATATCGCTGTAAAATTTCTCATAAAAATACTCCTTAATAGTAGTTAAAAATTTGTACTTACTGAAGGGAAAGTATGCATTACTTTCCTGTGACAGGACCAGCAGTCCCTGTCATCTGTGTTCATAACAGAGACCATACCTTCATGACACCTGAGGCAGTTTTCCTTCACCACCTTTTTGCCGTGACCCGTTATTGTAAAATAATCTGAATATAAACCGGAATGGAACAGTATAATATCCTTCATCCCGTCTATCCCTTTCCATACATAATGACGGATAAAACCGGTATTTGGAAGATGGCAATCCACACATTTGATGTTCCTATGAAGTCCCGTCATAAACCAGGATTCATAATGGGGGTTCATTACATGACATGAATTGCAGAAACCGGGGGTTGAGGTTTTTTCCATGAGAGCCGGGGGGCCCCAGAATATGAAAAGGGAAACTAAAAGGATAACTAAAGCCGCTGCCGCATACTTTTTACTTATTATCATAATTACAATTTCCCCTAATGTTTATTACAAAATTGTAACTGATAAATATTAAAAAGTCAAAAAAATTTTAAAATTCCATAAAAATAAGCGGTGATAGTTCTTCAACTTTTTTCTGGAATAAAATGCTCCAATATCCCCGCCGCCGAAAGCGGTGGGGATATAAAAACAGCATTATTGCACTTAAAATATCTTTAAGAATAATTATATCAAAATAAAACATTTTCTGGAATAATTCTATTCATACCTGCTGATTATCTCTTTTGTCAGGGCCAGATAATCCTCAGCTCCGTTACTGTCAGGCTTATATTCGAAAATAGTCTGTCCCCAGCTGGGAGCTTCCTGAAGGGAAACATTTTCTCTCACTAAAGTAGTGAAGAGTTTTCCCGGAAGACGTTTCTCTGTCTCCTCAATTACTTCGCGGTTAATGGTCTTTTTCGCATTATACATGGTACCGATAATACCCGTCACATCAATATTTCTGTTAATGCGCCTCTTTACCATCTGGACTGCTTCAAAAAGATTATACATACCGTGAAACGGGAGGAACTGGACCTGCAGCGGCACAAGAATATACTCACTTATGGCAAGAGCATTAAGCGTAAGTACACCGAGAGATGGAGGACAATCGATTAGTACATAATCATAACCGGAAAGATCCTCCATGGCCTCTTTAAGAAGGAACTCCTTGGCCGGCATTGCCAGAAACTCTATCCCCCTTAAATCGGGATTTGCCGGTATAAGGTCGATACCATTCCTGTTTATTATAGTATCCCTGTAATCGGTTTCCCCTTTAAGAACATCAAAAATGGACTCAGTAATTTTATTGGGGTTTATTCCGAAATGATAAGTTGACTGCCCCTGGTGATCCATATCAATAACCATAATTTTTTTACCCAGTATCTGCATTGCAGCAGCAACATTTACCGTGGTGGTAGTTTTCCCTACTCCGCCCTTATTGTTTGATATGGATATAATCTTCATAAATAACTCCTTTAACCGGCATCGCTTCTATATTTTCTGCAGGTAATAATTAACTCTTCTCAAGCCCGGCAGCAGCATCAATAATCCTGGTAAATTCATCAATATCACTGTCTGACATAATTTTCATTTTTTTGACATATTCCGGATCCATTAAAGCAAAAGTTCCTACAGATGAGGCGGCCAGTTCACCCTTCCCGTTGTAAAGGTCACCCTTCATTACCGCTTCTCTTTCACTGGTTCTCTCCATAATAGCCCCTTCAACATAAAGGGGATCACCAACCATTACAGGCTTATGATAATTAACAGTCATTGTTTTAGTGAATATAAACTTTTGAGTAAGATAAATAGCACTCCAACCCATAATTTCATCAAGGAGAGTTGAAACTATCCCCCCATGAACCACGCCGTTCCACCCCATAACATAGGATGGGAGAGTTATCCTTGAAAAGACCTTCTTATTTTCAGCAAAAAACTTCATTTTAAGGCCCTGATAGTTTTCTGATCCGCATCCGAAGCATTCATTATGTTCAAGATTGGGGAGCTCAATTATATTACTTCTGCTGTTCACTATATCCTCTCAGGTATTCATTATATTAAAGAAAATTCCAGTAATTATTCCTAAAGATATTTTTTAGTTCAATAATGATGTTTTCCATATTCCCGCCGCCTTCGGCGGCGGGGATATGGAACATTTTATTTCAAAAAAAAAGTTAAGGAATTAATACTGAGAAAATTCACAAAATCTGCACTTTTCCAGAATCCTTTTTAACTGATATAATATCAAGGGAAAAATTACTCACAGGACTATTGGAGCGATATACGCCTGATATAATCAGCAATTAATCTGCCCGCCTTTTCATTATGTGTTTCAGTGTTGCCTGCAAGTTCAATATACTCTGCACCAGGTATAGATTCAGTCAGTTTTTTTATACCCTCTGTACCATGAAGGGTATCTGTTGTTGCTCCTACTATAAGACACGGTATTTTTATATTAGATATTCCGCCGGATACCCTGTAATCCATCAGTGCAAGAGCATTAGCCTTAAGTTTATATGGATCAGCCTCATCAAGGGTTCTTTCATATTTTGCAACCTGATCAGCACTCTTTTTTTTATCCAGCCTGAAATTTTTCAAATACCACTTAATTACCGGCTTTACAACATTATACATACCGGGGTGAATAAGGGGTATAAGATCTCCCAGGATTCTGGGAAACCTGAACTCGGAATTAGGACCTATTAAAACAGCACCGATAGCCGGCCTTTCAGAATCTGTGCAATATTCGAGTATAGTAGAGGCTCCCAGTGAACTCCCGGCAAGAACATAGTCCTTATCCGACGGTATAATCTCACTGATCACGTCCTGGAGATCAAGTTTCAATCTTTCCATGGAAAAATTCTTTTTGTTAATTGAAATAACACTGGAAGAGGATTTTTCTCTTGTTTCAACATAAATAGTCCGAAATACAGGAGTTACCTCTCTCAGCACACCCTTCCAGCCGGAAATTAAAGATATCCACCCGGCTACAAATATAAGGATAGGCCGATTCTCATATCCCCCTGATGGTATAAAATCTATTATTTTAAGCTCTGCCCCGTCTGATACAGCAAGCTTATATTCTGAAACAGATACAGTTTTATCAGTATACTCTCTATAACCCATCAAAATATCACCTGAAGCAGATTTATAACTTAACCTTATCATGCCGTATATTTAATTCAAGCTATTAATGGCGCTACTGCAAAAAGTCTGCCACAGAGACACAGAGTCACAGAGGTACGGAATTTTATAAAAATTAGTAATTAATAATACATATTTGCAAAAAATTGTAAATATATTTATGTACGATTTCATATATCCGTATAATTAGTTCATTTTTCTCTGTGTCTCTGAGCCTCTGTGGCAAAATAAGTTACTTTTTGCAGGAACGCCATTAATTAAAACATACATGTTTTAGTTTCATAAAACCATATGCTGCGAAACTGCAAACTCAACTCTTTCTACTTAAAAAGATGTAATTATCAAAAAAAAGCTTGAAATAACATTGATATATTTTACACCATGTAAATAGAACAATGTTATAAAACATGTTTTACCAGTGGAGGCAATTATTGATGATTACCAAGCTTTCGAATCTTGAAGAATACCTGAAAAATCGCAAAGTGAAAGCCAGACTTGCTGTTGCAGGTGCAGAGGACAGCAATGTATTTGAAGCTGTAATAAATGCCAAAAAAACCGGATTTATCGATGTAACCTTTATTGGTGACCCGGAAGTTATAGAAAAAACCGGAATTGAGTCAGGATACGACCTTTCCGGAATTGAAATAATTGAAGAGAAAAATGACTTTAAAGCAGGTGAAAAAGCTGTTGCTCTTATACGTGATCAGAAGGCACAGATTCTCATGAACGGTCAGGAGACCTATCATGGAGCATCATTAATTACCAGGCCCCTTCTTGAAAAACAGGACAAAGTCATTAAAGGTAAAACCCTTTCCCATGTTGCTGTATTCGAACTTGAACATTATCACAAGCTGGTTGCTGTTACAGATGTTGCAATAAACATAAGTCCTGACTTAAACACTAAAGCTGATATTATAAGCAATGCTGTTTTTCTTATGAGACGATTCGGTATTGAAAACCCCAGGGTTGCTGTTCTTGCAGCTGTTGAGATAGTTAATGAAAAAATGCCTGCTACTATTCATGCGGCAATACTCTCAAAAATGGCGCAAAGAGGGCAGATAAAAAACTGTATCATTGACGGCCCCCTTGCCTTTGATAATGCAATCTCAAGAAAAAGCGCAATTCAAAAGGGGATCAATAGTGATGTTTCGGGAGAAGTTGACATTCTTCTTGCTCCTGATCTTGAAACTGCTTCAACACTATATCAGTCTTTTATTCTCTTTGCCAATGCAAAGGTTGCTTCAATTACTGTTGGCGCTATAGCCCCGATAGTACTTACAACTAAACTCGATTCACCTGAAACCAGATTAAACAGCATACTTCTTTCAGCCTGTACATACTGATACATCTGCTCACATAGATGAATAGTTAAGGAGATATAAAATGATAAAAGGACTCAAAGATATATTTGGAAGAAGCAGCAGCCTGAAAAAGAAAACAATGGTTGTAGCTGCAGCGCACGATGAGAATGTTCTTGATGCAGTATCAATTGCTCTGGAGAAAAACATTATTGACGCTATCCTGGTTGGGGACAAAGAGAAAATAATTGAGATTGCTGAAACTAATAATTATAACATCTCCTCATGTGAAATTATCGATGAAAAGGATACAACAGCTGCAGCAGTACTTGCTGTTAAGATTGTCCATGACGGTGCTGCCCAAATAATTATGAAAGGGAAAATTGAAACTGCCCCTTTTCTACGTCCCATACTTGCAAGAGATACCGGTCTACGGATAGGTGAGCTTTTATCTTCATTATCAATTTTTGAACTTAATGGATATCATAAAATTATCGGACTTACAGATGGAGGGTTAAATATAGCTCCTGATCTTAATGAAAAAGTCGGTATAATAAATAACGCGGTTAATTTTTTCAGAGGCATGGGAATAGAAAAACCTAAAATCGCAGTACTCGGTCCGGTGGAAAGAGTGAGAAGCAATATGAAATCCACAATGGATGGCGCCATGTTATCTAAAATGGCTCAAAGGGGGCAGATTGCAAACTGTATTATTGACGGCCCCTTATCTTTTGATAATGCCATTTCAAAAGAGAGCGCAGAATATAAGAATATAGACAGCGAAGTAGCAGGTGACGCTGATGTGCTTATAGCTCACAATATTGAAGTGGCTAATGTACTCTACAAATCCTTTGTCTATCTTGCGAAAGCAAGGCCTGCATCTGTTACAATCGGGGCCTCTGTGCCTGTTGTACTTACTTCAAGGGCAGACACGGATATAATAAAACTAAACAGTATTATTCTTGCTGCAAGTGTGGAGCTATAATTTTTTTAATAATACCAATGCATACTAATGGGGGAACAAATTTATGAAAGAAATAATCCTTACTATCAATCCAGGTTCAACATCAACAAAGATTGCAGTTTTCAATGGTGAAGAGTGTATATTTACTATAAACCTTAGCCACGGTGTTGAAGAGCTTTCGACGCTGCATACCTTTGAAGATCATTATGAGTTCAGGAAAAATATAATTATTCAGGAACTTGACAAGGCGGGGATATCAGTTAACGACATTAAAATAATCGTAGGAAGAGGCGGCGTTATAAAACCCCTCCCCTCCGGTGTTTACGCGATAAATGATGCCATGAAAGAGGATATGGAAAAAGGTTGGGAAAATTCAAAACATGGAGCAAATCTGGCAGGCCTTATTGCAGAGGAGATGTCAAAAAATATTCCAGGGGCACGAGCCATGATTGCAGACCCCCCCATTGTTGATGAGCTTGACGATGTTGCCCGGTTAACAGGACATCCCGACTTTTCCAAAAGAACAATATTTCATGCTCTCAATCAGAAGGCTATATCAAGAAAACACGCGAATGAAAAAGGGGAGGTTTACGAAAATCTGAATCTCATAGTAGTTCACATGGGAGGCGGGATTTCTATCGGAGCGCACAGGAAAGGAAAAGTTGTAGATGTTAACAACTGCCTTGACGGAGACGGCCCCTTTTCCCCTGAAAGAAGCGGTTCCCTCCCTGTTGGTGATATAGTGAAACTATGTTTCAGCGGCACTGCTACCCACGAAGAGGTAAGGAAAAAACTTGTAGGCCAGGGAGGGATGATTGCATACCTGGGAACAAATGATGCAAGAGAAGTTGAACAGATGATCAGTGAAGGTAATAAAAAGGCTGAACTGGTTTATGAGGCAATGATCTATCAGGTCTCAAAAGACATTGGAGCCATGTTCACAGTACTTAAAGGGGAAGTTGACGCAATTCTCCTTACCGGGGGTATTGCATACAGCTCAAGGGTTGTGGAACGGATAAGGGAGAGAACCGGCAAGCTTGCTGAAATATATGTTTATCCCGGTGAAGATGAAATGGGTGCTCTTGCCATGAACGGCCTCCTTGTATTAAGAGGCAATGCTACGGTTAAAGAATATAAATAAATGAGGGAAAAATATTCAACAATCCTGTATCCGGATTAAAACCGCAGCAGGACTGTTAATTAACTATAACATGAATAATCAGGATATACCGGAAAAAATAAAAGAAAAGCTTTACCCGGCACTGCTGGAGTTATGCTCCAACAATGATTATCACCAGGTAAACATGAGAGAAATAGCCGCCCGGAGTGAAATAAGCCTGGGTACAATTTACAAATACTTCTCCTCCAAGCAGGAGATGGTTTTTACTGTTATTGATGAATCACTGGAAAAACTTAATGACAGGATTAAAACTCATGTTAAAGGGCTGGAGGATCCGAAGGAAATTTTCAGGAAGGTTTTCTGGGCTACCATGGATTTTTACGATCAGAACAATGGTGTGGCAATTACCGGTTTTATTACTGTACCTACTAAAACATGGATGGAAAAAAAAACCTACAGGCGTGACAGTACAGGGAAGGTCCTGGCTGAAATACTTGATGATGTGAAAAAGAAGGGTGGAATTAATACGGAGATACACATCCGTACTTTGAATCATCTATACTACATGTTCTGCCAGAGACATGTGCTTGTCTGGTATTATCATGGGAAGAAATGGAAGCTTGCAGATAAAATTTCAGACTTTTACGATCTATTCTGGCGTATAATAAAGCCTTAAACCGGATTTTAGGGATACAAAGGGAGTCCTTCATTGCTTTTCCCCCTGTCTACCCCGGGAGTACTTTGTCGCTTCGCTCGGGCGCACTGAAGGGGGCACTACTTATCTATTACCATTCTGAAAATATAATTGTTACCACTTCGATAACTATTACATTATACTGTTACGCAAATCTTTTGCAAGCTCAGCAGTAAAAAAAATGTTATAATACTTTGATTCATTTACTTGCTCAAGATTTAATTTTACGTGCCCCCTTTGGGGGACAGGGGGCTGACTTCAGAATATATGCAAACAAACAATATTATTACTTTCTCAAAAATTCGGGATGAGCCAGTAAACCTTAAAATTCGGGCGGGAGTTTATTTATATCTTCAAGTGTAAATACAGGCCCGTCTTTACATACAAAATATTTTCCGATATTACACCTTCCGCATTTTCCGAATCCGCATTTCATCCTGTTTTCCAGTGTAGTAAAAATAGTCTCAGGAGTAAAACCGAGATCCTGAAGAACCGGGAGTGTGAGCTTAATCATTATTGGAGGTCCGCATATAATCGCTATGGTATTATCACTTGAGGGAGCGGCCTTTCTGAGAATATCAGGAACATATCCCACTTCACCTCTCCAGAGAACAGATTTATCTGTATTATCAAGAGTTTTTATAAGCTTCACATCTTTCCGGTTTCCCCAATCTTCAAGCTCATGTTTATACACCAGATCCTCTTCAGTTCGTGCACCATAGAGTATTGTAACATCACCATATTTTTCTCTTTCATCAAGGGCAGTCCAGATAACGCATCTTACAGGGGCCAGTCCGATTCCACCTGCAATAAACAGAAGATTTTTACCCTCCCATTCTTCTACAGGGAAAACATTACCGTATGGTCCTCTGAATCCGATAACGTCACCTTCCTGCATTGCGGAAAGGGCTTTGGTTACACGCCCCACTCTCTTGAATGTACATTCAACATACCCATCCCTTGTTGGTGAGGAAGCGATACAGAAGGTACTTTCCCCTTCACCAAAAACAGAGTACTCGGCAAACTGGCCTGCTTTAAATGAAAAATTATTTCTTACCTCATCATCAACAAAAACGAGCCTGAAGGTTTTTGTATCCGGTGTTTCATCAATGATTTTATCAATTTTCGCCAGATATGGTCTGTATATATTTTTATCAGTCATTTCTTATATCTCCGAAATTGTTTTAAGATGATCAATAATATTCATGTCCGCAGGACACGATCTTGAACATCTGCCGCATCCTACGCAGCCGATAACTTTAAGCATATCGGGCTGATAGTAAAACTTATGCATAATACGCTGTCTCCATCTTTTGCTCTGAACACTCCGGGGATTGTGCCAGGAGGTGTGCAGGGTAAAATGGGAAAAACCGCAGGAGTCCCAGCATCTTATTCGTACACCTGTATGCGAAACAACCTCATCCTGAATATCAAAACATGTACATGAAGGGCATACATATGAACAGACACCGCACCCGAGACATCGCAGTGACTGATTGTAATAAATGGGATTATCAAATGATGATTCGGTCATCTTAAGAAGATTATCAAGATTAAACTTTTCAGCGACTTGAGCCAGATATTTCTCTTTTTCAACGCCATCTCCCGGTTTAACTTCACCCTTAAATGAACTGATAAGTTTTTCACCTCGATCTGATAATACCTCAGCCAGATATTCACTGTTACCTATATCAGTAAGAAGTATATCACTTCCCCATGTATCCCCCGGTGAAGAGCCTACGCTGGTACAGAAACAGTTCTTATCTGCTTCTATACAGCTGAGAGTAATTATAGTTGTCTGCTTGCGTCTGTTACTGTAAAAGATGTCATCATTGCCGTCTATAAACACCGCGTCAAGTATACCAAAGCTTTTCGCATCACATGGCCTGGTGCCGTAAACGATTGTAGGAACAGATGTATCCTTCTCATCTGTAATCCGGATATCTCCATCCTCAAAAGTATAATGAAGAATCTCCTCATACTTGGGGAAGACAGAAAATTTTGCCGACATTTCTGTCTGGATGTAATCGGTTACTATTTCATCCAGATTTTTAAGAACATCAAAAATAAGCTTTTCACCCCTTTTAACCGGTGCAATAATTCTTGCGCCCCTGTCCATTTCCCTGCTGAGTAATTCTGATATTATCTCATGTTTTATTATATATTTTTCTGCCATATTTATCTACCTGATAAAATTTTCTTTGTCATCTTTACTGAATGTAGCTAAAACAAACTGATCATCGGGATTTTCTGCAGATATTACACCAAAATTTTTGTCGATCTCAACAATCAGTTTCTGTGTAAGAAGATTGAGAGGTATATCCATTGGACATGCCCGTCTGCACTCCCCGCAATTGATGCATCTACCGGCAAGGTGCATTGCCCTCATTATATGCCATTCAAGGTTACCCAGCTCGTGAGAAGGAACATGAACCCACTGAGGCTGATTACATTCCACTGTGCACCTTGTACAATAACAGAGAGGACAGCTTGCCCTGCATGCATAGCACTTGATGCAGGTTTCAAACTCCTTCATCCAGTAATCCCATCTCTCTGATAGAGACATTTTTTCTATTTCCGCCAGGTTGGCCCTGTCAGATTCTGAAAGCTCAACAGGTATAGTTTTTACAAATGATGCAAGATCTTCCAGAGTTTCAAATACCTTTATTTCATTTGAATCAGTTACACCTATAACAAGTATATTATCACCTTTGACCTGATTTTCAGCAGCAAGCTGTATAATACTTCGCATTATACTCGGTCTGGAAATAATAGCAACTCTGCCTGAATCATTAATATCTTTTTTCATCAGGTATACAGCAAGGTTTCTGTCACAATTTTCATCAAAAACAAGCTGATCCGCCTCTTCAGGTGTCCGGGCAAAAAAAGCGTGCACATATTCCCTTTTACCTGCAGCATAGCCTATAACCATACTCACCTTCCCTGATTCAAGGAGCTCACGGGATAGTGTTTTCAGTTCCTGAGATATCATACCGCAGCCTCCTCTTTAAACCAGATATGATCAAGTTTCTTAAATTCATTATATGGACCAAGCACTTTAATTTCATCTGTAAATGTATTTACAACATCTGCCCATTTAGCCCCTTCTGCTGCAGAAACCCAGGTAAAATAAATCCGGTTTATATCAAAACCTATGAAATCGAGAAGGGGTCTGAAAACCATCCATCTTCTGCGGGCATGGAAATTCCCCGATGTATAGTGACAGTCATTGGGATGGCATCCGGAAACAATAACCCCATCTGCCCCTTTCCCGAATGCCTTAAGAATGAGCATAAAATCCATTCTTCCTGTGCATGGGAATTTGATAATCTTAACATTGGAAGCATACTTAATTCTGCTTGTTCCGGTAAGATCAGCACCTGTATATGTGCACCAGTTGCAGACAAATGCAACAATTTTAGGTTCAAAGGAACTGCTGTTTTCATTCATACTGGTTTCGCCGCTCATATTGCCATCACCTCCGCAAAAATCTGTTCATTAGAATAGCCCTGAATATCAATTGATTTGCTCCGGCAAAGAGCTACACAGGTACCACACCCCTGGCATAGACCAGGATTAACCCTTGCCACAACTTTAATGACAGAACCATCCCTTGCCGTAATTTCCTCTTTTTCTATAGCATTATAAGGGCAGGCATGAATACACTTAAAACATCCGACACAGGTGGTGTATACCGGAGCGGGGAGCCTGTTAATAAATGCTATCATCGGTTCTCTAACCAGTTCATCCTGAGAAAATAGAATCATCACTTTGGCTGCAGTTCCGGAAGCTGAAGCTACAGTTTCCGGAATATCCTTTGGAGACTGACATGCCCCTGCCACAAAAATACCCGCTGTATTTGTATCAACAGGCCCGAGTTTCGGATGGGCCTCTGAAAAAAACTGGTGTCTGTCATAACTTACATGAAGTTTCTGGGCCAGATCTGAAGCACCGTCATTTGCAACACCTGCTGAAGCAAGAACCACCATATCAGCCTTAATCTCAACAGGCCTGTGCCCCATGAGAGTATCAGCACCCTTTACAATAAGCTTACCCTCTTCCTCATAAACCCTGGAAACACGGCCCCTTATATACTCAACCCCATCCTCTTCAATGGCTCTGCGCACAAACTCATCATAATTCTTCCCCGCAGCCCTTATGTCCATATAGAAAACATAAGCCTTCCCATGATGAACTTTATGTTTGTAAAGCATTGCATGCTTTGCCGTATACATACAGCAGATTTTGGAACAGTATTCCCTCTCCTTGAGCGGGTCACGGGAACCGGCACATGCAATAAATACAACAGTTTCAGGAACCTCTCCGTCAGATAATCTGCTGATTACACCTTCGGTGGGACCTGAGGCTGAAGCAAGCCTTTCAAACTGAAGTCCATTTATAACATCCTTATATCTTCCATAGCCGTATTCAGGAAAAGCGGAACTGTTTAAAACATCAAAACCTGTTGCAAGAACAATAGCCCCAACCTCAACTTCAATGAATTCATCCTTCTGCTCAAAATCGATGGCTTTTACTGTACATACTTTTTCACAAACCCTGCAGACCCCTTTTTGGAAGTAATTACAATTCTCCCTGTCTATAACAGGCTTATTCGGTACAGCCTGGGGAAATGGAACATAAATAGCTGTTCTGCTTCCGAGACCTGTGTTAAACTCACTGGGAATTTTCTTTACAGGACATTTCTGCGTACAGAGTCCGCAGCCGGTACATTTATCATTATCAACATAACCTGCTTTTCTTTTTATAGTTGCCTTAAAGTTCCCGATAAATCCCTCAATACTCTCCAGCTCCGAATAGGTGTAGAGAGTAATATTTGGATGCTGCGCAACATCCACCATTCTTGGTGTAAGAATACACTGCGAGCAGTCCAGTGTGGGGAATGTTTCTGAAAGCTGAGACATATGCCCCCCGATAGAAGGGTCGCGCTCAACCAGGATAACCTTATACCCGGCATTGGCAATATCAAGACTTGCCTGTATACCTCCAATCCCGCCGCCGATTACAAGGGCAGTCCTTGTAACAGGAACTTTTATCGACTGAAGCGGCTGGTTCTTCTTAACTTTCTCAGTAATAATCTTAACAAGGTCAGCAGCCTTATCTGTAGTTTTAGCCGATTTTTCATGTACCCAGGAGCAGTGCTCCCTCAGGTTAGCCATCTCGCATAGATACGGGTTAAGACCCCCTTCAGCACATGCTCTTCTGAAAGTCGGCTCATGCATCCTGGGTGAGCAGGCTCCAACAACAACGCCAGTGAGATTATGCTCCTTAATTGCCTGCTTAATAAGATTCTGTCCAGGATCGGAACACATATACTTATAGTCTGTACTGTAAACAACACCCGGGATATGAGAAGAGACTTCTGCAACTTTTTCCACATCCACTGTGGCACTGATATTTTCACCGCAATGGCAGATAAAAACTCCAATTCTTGACATCTAAACCTCCACTTCCAGAGCCGGGGCACCTTCACCTGCCGCCCTGACAATCGGATCCGGCTTAAGGTTCACTTTAACCAGATGGCGATGAAGGCCCAGCTTTTTAAAATCAAGACCAAGAGCAAGTCCAATGGCCTGAGTAATATATAAAACCGGAATTTCAAATTTCCTGTTTGCCGCTTTTTCAATCGCCGGTCTTCTCATGTCCAGGTTGGAATGACACATGGGACAGGCAACAATAATCGCTTCAGCACCGCGGTTTACCGCGTCATTTATAATTTTTGCTGATAGTCTGCCCACAATATCTGTTCTGGAAACAGAAAAACCAGCTCCGCAGCACTCAACCTTAAATGCCCAGTCAAGAGGACGTGCACCAGCTGCTTCCAGTATCCCCTCCATAACCAGAGGGTCTTCATGGCGGTCAATCCCCACAAGATCCCTGGGCCGTGAAAGAAGACAGCCGTAATATGATGCTGTGGCGAAATTAAAAGGATTTGTAACTTTTGAACTTATATCCCCGGCAGATATTCCTGAAAGTACATCAAGAATATTTACAGGAATTGCCTTCCCTGTATAATCCATATCTATGGCTTTTGAAATTCTATCTTTCAATTCGTTATCATTTAGAAGTTCTTTTCTTGTCCCTGCAAGTCTGCTGAAACATGCTGCACAGGGTACAAGGATTTGATCAAGCCCCTCACGTTCCGCTATGGCAAGAATCCTTGCAGGAAGAGCCAGTGCAAGTTCATGATTGAGATTGTGAGCTGCAGTTGCGCCGCAGCAGTTCCAGTCCGGAACCTCAACAAGCTCTATCCCGATTGCCGGGGCAAGTGCTCTTACTGATTCATCATATTCACGTGCTGTACCGGGCAGAGAACACCCCGGATAATAACCGATCCTTATCATTATTCCCCCCTCTTTTCCAGCCGGGTATTTTTGAAAATATTTCTAATCCCCGTACGGTCTTTTATGCTGTGCGGCAGAAGAGAAAGCTTCCCCTTTAAAAACAATCCCGGCGCAGTAAGAAGATCCTGGAAGAGATCACGTGTTCTCAATTTATAAAGCCCTATTAATCCAACCTCATATAATCGCCCGGTATACTTTATTGAATCAAGAAATGACCTGTGAAAAGCCAAAATTTTTTTTGCCCCGGGATTAACCATATTAAGCCTTACAGATTCCTGTCTTAAAAAATCTGTTACTGCTGCTATGCTTACTTTTTGCGGACATCTGGAAGCGCACATCTCACATGATAGACAAAGCCAGATGCTCATTGAACGGAGCACTGCATTTCTATCAGCCTCATTATCAGTCTGGAGCATTCTTATTATCATGCTTGGCGGGAAATCCATATCCTCTGCAACAGGGCAGCCTGCTGAGCATTTACCGCACTGATAGCAGTTCAATATACTCTCACCTGTACTGTGTTTTATCTGAGATGAATATGAATCATTATGATGATCATTTACATGGTTCATTCTATCACCCTTAGTTTTCTTTTTTCCGGAATAATTATCCCTATGGGAATATGCTAAACAAGAATTTAGATATTTTAACGAAATATTTTACATGAAACAAACTGTCAAGTGAATGTCTTTTTTTAATATTTTTTTTTCTCAGCCCCTCTGAAAAAATTTTTCTTTGCCGGTTTACTCTTACTATATGTAAAAAAAATATTCATTTTCACACATGTGCTCATCTTGAAATATAAAAAATATTAACACAATGACTGATAATTCGGAAAACTTGATTAAGTGCTGCAACAACAGGGATCTGGCCTGGCATTCGGATATGAAAGACTGATTCAACCGATAAGCAGAAAAAAGAAAATGATTTTGCAGAAATCAATAGCTAACCACGCTATAACCAATCCAAAGTATTGATTGACAAAATAGGCACTTTTAATTCATCATTAAAAGTAGAAATTATCTTAATTTATCACTATGTTTTAACTGGATGAAAAATAAAAACCTGATGGAGAATAAAAATGAGTTTTATGAAAGATATTAAACGCTCTTTTCTGAAATACAGCGAAAAGGTTGTAAATAAGACCGACAACCTTACACGGATAGCAAAGCTTAACATCGAAATAAAAAAAGCCATGGCTGCAATTGATGAGAGAAAAACAAAAATTGGTGATGCTGTACTTCAAAAGCATGAATCAAATGCAGATTCTATCATGTTCAAAGATAGTGAAATCTCCGGAGATCTTGAAGAAATTGATAATCTTAAAATTAAAATCAATGAACTGAAAACATCTCTTGAAGAAGTTAAAAAGAAAAAGGAACCATCCGAAGTTTTTGATGAAACAGATGAATCCGGGGAAGAAAAAGTATAATTATGCCAGTATCAATAAAAAAAATTATTTCAACAATAGAGTCTATGCCGGATGTTTTCACCAGAAAAGCTCTTACTGATATTATTGTAAGACCGGAAGATGAAAAACCGGTAAAAAATAATACAGGCAAAAAAAAGAGCGTATACCGCCCCCAGAAGGATATCTCCAAAATAGAAGAAACCCTAACCGCCCTTGCTGCACTGGGATACCTTGAAAAAGGGAAAAAAGTTTTCCGCAAACAGGGGTCTCTGGAATTTGAAGGGGGTATTAAGCTGAACTCTTCGAAAGATGCTATTGCTGAATATAATGGGAAAGATATTATCATAAGCAGAATCGATTCAAATTCAGCACAGAATGAAGACCATGTGCGTATAAAAATCTACGATTACAAAAAAGGATTCTTCTACGGAAAGGTTACGGGAATTTCCAGAAGAAAAAAAACCCTTCATGCTGCTAAAGTTGAGAGGAAATCGGGGGGGAGCGCCATACTCTCTCTCCTTGACACTCCGGCTGATATGGAAGTTATATGCCAGAAGCCTGTCAAAGAAATAAATGCAGGGGATTTTGCGATCATTTCCCTTACAGGAAAAACTATATCCGGGAGACGGGACTGCAGAATTATGCAGACATTCGACAGAGAAAACGAAGAGTTTGATTTTCTCCGCATTAAGCTGAAACACACCCTCCCTGATGCATACACCGGAAAACTTGAGGAAATTAGCCCTGAAGAACTGATACCTGAAGATGAATTAAAAAACCGTAAAGACTACACAAAACTATTCACAGTCACCATTGATGGCGAAACAGCCAAGGATTTTGATGACGCCATATCTATAAAGGCGGGCAGAAACAGCACAAAGCTTTATGTACATATTGCGGATGTCTCCGCGTATGTAGCCATAGGGTCAGAGCTTGACCAGGAAGCTTTTAAACGCGGAACAAGCTATTATCTTGGAAGCAAGGTAATCCCCATGCTCCCTGAAGTAATATCAAATGAAAGCTGCTCTCTAAAGGAGACTCAGAAACGATTTACCCTGACAGCTGAGATTATTTTTGACAGCAGCGGAAATATGACAAAATTTGAAGCTTACCGGGGAATAATAAAAGTCAACAAGCGCCTTACTTATGAAAAGGCTGATGAAATTCTCGGGAAAAGGGGCTTCGGGTCCCTTAATGCGAATCTTAAACAGATGTACCTTCTTTCAAAGACGCTAAACAAAAAACGGAGCAGCCAGGGGAGACTTGACCTTAATCTTACAGACCAGGAAATAATCTATGACGGCGATAAACTGAAAGAGATACGTTTCGCTAAAAGGCTCAGAAGTCACATGCTGATTGAAGAATTGATGCTGAGCGCAAATGAAGCTGTTTCCCGCTTCATCAAGGAGAAGGAAATCCCCTCCCTTTACAGGGTACATGAAAAGATAAGTGATGACAACAATGAGTCTCTGAAAAAATTTATGAAAGTACTCGGTATCAAAGTCCCATTAAAAAAAGGAGCAGCCCTCAATCTTCAGGAGGTACTGCATAAAGTGGCTGGAGAGCCTTATGAGCAGGTTGTGAGCCTTGTAATATTAAAATCGATGATGCAGGCATTTTACGGGCCTGAACCACTGGGACATTTCGGACTGGGCTTTACAGACTACACACATTTTACCTCACCCATAAGAAGATATCCCGACCTTGTTGTTCACAGATGCCTCAAGTCAGTTATTGACTCATCACCCCCTCCATATACCATGCCGGAGCTTCTGGAAATAGGTGAAAAGTCCTCAATAATGGAAAGGATTGCCCAGAAAGGTGAACGGGATCTCATAAAAATTAAATCGTGCCGCATACTGAAGGATAGTGTGGGCATGGAGTTTGAAGCAGTGATAAGCGGGATGACAAAATTCGGCCTATTTATTTCTCTCATTGATATGCCCATTGAAGGAATGATACCCCTGAAAAATATGAGAGATGACTATTATATTCTTAATGAAGAGGAGTATACTGTTACCGGAAAAAGATCAAACAAGGTATTCAGACTTGGAGACAAACTTAAAGTGAAACTTGTTAAGGCTGAGATTGAAACATTGAGAATCGATTTTGAACCGGCGAGGACTCCACGGAGAAAATGAATTTCGTAATACATTATCACAGTACTGAAACAGATCATTACGATTTTATGTTCGAGAAGGAAGACACACTCTTAACATGGCGCTTAGGATTAGATGATTACAAAAAAATGCTCAATGGGAAAACAGCATCCGCACTCAGGATTCAGGACCACGACAGAAAGTATCTCAATTACCAGGGGCCTGTCAGCTGTGGGCGCGGACATGTGAAGCTGATTGATTCAGGTAAATATAAAGTAATCAGTAACAATATTTTTCTTCTCCATGGAGATATTGTTTCAGGAAACCTTGCCATAGAAGCAGGGAATGAAGGTAAAGATAGATTTACACTGACACCTGGAACCATGAAAGATCACGAATAAACAATTTATAAAAGGATAAAATTTAACAATGAAAAATGCTGCAATCATCGGGGCTACCGGTTTCGGCGGTCTTGGTCTTATAGACCTTTTAACATCACATCCTGAGATTAACATAAAAGTACTTGCCGCACTTGATCATGGAGAAAGTATTTCAAAAATGTATCCTCACCTCCGAGGGATCTGCGATTTAATGGTAACAGATCCGGAAATGACCGATCTTGACAATATAGATATTGCTTTTCTTGCAACCCCCGACCAGGTGGGGATGAAAATAATCAGAAAATTTTATGAACGGAATATTCCTGTAATCGATTTCAGCGGTGATTTCCGGTTCAGCAATATTGAAGATTATAAAATCTATGCTGCCAATAAGGGCATGTCTGCTGAACACAGTGCTCCGGAATTACTTGCTGATTCTGTTTACGGCCTTCCTGAAATAAACAGGGACCTGATAAAAACAGCACCAATTATAGGAAACCCGGGCTGTTTTGCAATGGCAATGATTCTTGCTCTGCTCCCCCTCTCTGAAGCAGGAGGGATTGACTCGGACACAATCATCTGTGACGGCAAAACAGGTGTATCTGGTGCAGGGATTAATCCCGGCCAGGCCAATTCCTATCCTCTCCGATATGAAGCTGCAAACTCATATAAAGAGGGGAAACACCAGCATCTGGTTGAAGTGGAAAATATCATAAGCAGGTCATGCGGCACGGATAAAAAAATATTTTTTGTTCCCCAGATAATCCCCATGAACAGGGGTATTATTGTAACAACATATGTTGACATTAAAGACAGCTATACTGATGAGTCTCTTTACTCACTATACAGTAATTACTATAAAGAATCCCCCTTTGTATTTGTTTCACATACCTCACCTTCAACATCAGAGGTAAGGGGAACCAACAGGTGTGTAATCCGGGCCATTTCTGACAAACGCACAGGTAAAGTCGTAATCATTTCAGTAATTGACAACCTTATAAAAGGACAGTCAGGTAACGCAATTCAGAACGCAAACATAAGACTCGGTTTTGATGAAAATACCGGTCTCAATATTACACCCCTTTATCCTTAAATTCGATTGACATATATGGAAAAAATGTTTATATATCTCATTCTTTCGAAGAATTTATCAGTTCAATTTTTTTTAAAAATCAACAATTTCAGGCGCCGGGATAAATAATGTCAAAAAGAATAAAAAAAGGAATAGTTGCTTCACCTGGGATAAAAATAGGTAAAGCCTTTGTATTTCATGGAAATGAAGTCAAAATCCCCATGTATGAAATAAGCAGTGATAAAATCGAAGAAGAGCTGACAAGATTTGAAGATGCACTGGCAAAGACAAAAAATGAAATTATAGAAATTCAGAATAAAATTGCAAACGAAGAATTCAAAGATCTGGCTGAAATTTTTTCAACACACCTAATGGCTCTTGAAGATCCCATCTTCACCGGCAGAGCAAGGAAAAAAATCCGCGAAGATAAAAAAAACGCTGAATGGATAATAAACGAAATATCTATTGATCTTATAAATACCCTCAGCAAAATTGATGACGAATATCTTAAAGAGCGGATCATCGATATTTCCGACATCAATAAAAGGCTTATCGGGAATCTTCAGAAAAATGACAGAACCTTGATGTCCGACATTAAAGAGGATGGAATAATATTCGCACCGGACATTACACCTTCAGAAACAGCACTCCTCAACAGAAATCATGTAATGGCTTTTGTCACTGATCATGGGGGAAAGACCTCACATACCGCAATTATGGCACGATCTATGGATATCCCGGCCATTGTAGGAATGGATGATATTACATCATACGTTAAGACCGGAGATCTGGTTATTGTTGACGCCCTTCATGGTGAAATAATCATTCATCCCACTGAAGATGAAATTGCCGAATACATGAAATACCAGAAAGATGTGCTTGAGCTTGAGAGGGAACTTGCAAAGCTTACCAGTCTTCCATCCAGGACACTCGACAATGAGGAGATAGGTATTTTCGGCAACATCGAAATTCCGGATGAAATGGAAATTATTAAATCTCATGGCGCCCAGGGGGTTGGACTTTTCCGTTCAGAATTTCTTTTTTTAAACAAAGACCTCCCTGATGAGGAGGATCAATACAGACAATTCAGAAAAGTAATAGATTTTTTCTCACCCTTCCCGGTTACTATTAGAACACTTGATTTCGGCGGGGACAAAATATACAGCTTTATAAAAACTCAGATGGAAATAAATCCATTCCTGGGATGCCGCTCCATAAGATTCAGTTTAAAGAATCCTCATCTCTTGATTACACAGCTCCGTGCCATATTAAGAGCAAGTGCTCATGGAGCTGTTCAAATTATGTTCCCCATGATATCCACTTTAGATGAGCTGCTTACAGTAAAAAAATATCTTACAGAAACGATGCAGCAGCTTGAAAAAGAAGGTATACCCTTTGATAAAAATATTCCAACCGGGATAATGGTTGAGGTTCCCTCTGCGGTTATAACCGCGGATATTCTTGCCGGCCACGTCGATTTCTTTTCTGTTGGAACCAATGACCTGGTACAGTATATCCTTGCAGTTGACAGGGGTAACGAAAAAGTTGCAGACCTCTACAACCCCCTTGATATTTCAGTGCTTAGATACCTTAAAAAGATGTCGGATATATCAAAGGAATACTCAGTGCCCATATCAATATGCGGTGAAATTGCCGGAGAACCTAATTACACAATGCTCCTTCTCGGTCTGGGCTACAGAAATTTCTCCATGAGTTCCAAGTATATGTATCAGGTTAAAAAAATTATACGCTCTGTAAAAATTGAGGAGTGTGAGAAACTGGCAGCAAAACTCCTCTCCATGCAGTTAACAGGTGATATAGAAAAGGAGCTGGATAGCCAGATGAAAAGCAGGTTCCCGGACATTATCTTCTAATGAAACTGTACAAAGACCTGGCTGAATATTATTTCGCCATTGAATCAGAACACAGGAAAGTTGAAGATGATATAAATCTGGTAAAATCATTCCTGGCCGATTTCATGAACCCTTCAATCCTGGACCTTGGATGCGGTACCGGTGAGCATCTGAACTTTTTAAAGAACAGCACCTCTACCTGCATCGGGATTGATAACAGCATTGAGATGCTTAATATTGCAAAAAAGAGATTCCCTGAAAAAATTGAGTTTATCCGCAAAAACTTCCGGAACTTCGATTTTTATAATGAATTCGATGTGATAATTTCTCTATTCGGATCCATGGTTTATCTTGTCAATGACAAAGATGTGGATACTTTTTTCTGGAATACATGGAGAGCACTGAAACCGGGTGGTATTGGAATATTTGAAGTATGGAATTCCATACCTGTAAAAAAAATCAGGAGTAAGCCGGTTTCCCTTGTAAGCAAACTGCAGTATGAAGATACACTCATTGAAAGGGAACGGGGTTTTGAATTAATTGAAGATTCCACAAGAACTATTGCTGAAGTCAAATACAGATACCACCTCCATAGGCCGGATGGAACTGAAGTAATCAATGATACACATATTATGCGCGCCTTTGAACTGAATGAAATTTTAAAATTTATAAAAGAAAACGGTCTTATTGTAAAAAATATATACGCAAACTCTCTCAAAGAACCATTTAATGAAAACTCCAATAAAATTCTGATAATCTTCACTAAAGTTTTATAAATAAACGGTAGCAGTATAATTTCAGAGATTGTGTCATTCCCGGGAGATTCCATATTTTTTTAGAATTATTTATTAAAATAAAAATACCCTGCCGTTTAGACAGGGTATTTAAAAATTTCTATTTATATACTTAACTACATGGTAACAGGTTTGTCACCTGCAACAGTGTCCTGAATATCTATTTTCCATTCATCAAAAGTCTCTTTCCACCTGTTGTAAAGATCTTTAGTTGTATTAAGATCCTTAAAAAATTTATCAGGGCTCTCCAGAGCAAGAAAGAATACCTCTGTTACAGTTGAAACAGGATGAAAAATCATGCTTTCCCTAACATACTCAGGAATTTTATAAAGATCCTTAAAATTCTCCTTAGGGATAATAACATGTTTAATCTGTGCCCTGTGAGCAGCAAGAACCTTTTCCTTAACTCCACCGATTGGTAAAACCTTGCCGCGCAGTGTGATCTCACCTGTCATTGCAACATCACGGCGTACAGGTATTTTACTGTAAAGGGATGCCATAACTGTTGCCATTGTAATACCGGCAGATGGCCCATCCTTTGGTATTGCCCCTTCAGGAACGTGAAGGTGTATATCAAAATTTTTAAAGACTTCCTCGTCAATATTAAAATACTGCTGATTGGACCGGATAAACGTATATGCCGCCTGGGCGGATTCCTGCATAACCTCGCCAAGCTTACCTGTAAGCTTAAGGTCGCCTTTACCTTTTATAAGTGATGCCTCCATATTAAGGATTTCACCGCCAACTTCAGTCCAGGCTAACCCTGTTGCAAATCCGACTTCACTCTCTTCCTCTTTTACCCCATACTTATATCTGGTGGGGCCAAGATATTTCTGAACAATCTCTTCATCAATTATCTTCTTAAAGTCATCTTCATTTTCTACAGCTTCCCTTGCCACCTTTCTGCAGATCTTTGCAATCACCCTTTCAAGACTCCGCACCCCTGCTTCACGGGTATAGTGCCTTATTACATAAAGCATAGACTCTTCAGAAAAGTCTATATTTTCAGGTTTAAGGCCGTTTTCCTCAATCTGCTTATTAAGCAGGAAGTCAATTGCAATTCGAAGCTTTTCAGGTTCAGTATAGCTTGAAAGTTCAATAATCTCCATCCTGTCCTGAAGCGGAAGAGGTATATTGTGCTGCACATTGGCAGTAGTAATAAACATTACATCTGAAAGATTATATGCGACTTCCATGTAATGGTCTATGAATGCGTTGTTCTGTTCAGGGTCAAGAACCTCAAGAAGTGCTGATGAGGGATCCCCTCTGAAATCCATGGACATCTTGTCAATCTCATCAAGGAGTATAACAGGATTTACTGTTCCGGCTTTTTTCATCATCTGAATGATTCTTCCAGGAAGCGCGCCCACATATGTTCTTCTATGCCCTCTTATTTCAGCTTCATCCCTTACCCCGCCAAGTGACATGCGCACAAATTTTCTGTCAAGTGCACGGGCAACTGACCGGCCGAGAGATGTTTTACCCACACCGGGAGGACCCACAAAGCAGAGAATGGGGCCTTTAAGCTTTTTAGAAAGCTTATTAACAGCTATATATTCAATGATACGCTCTTTAACCTCTTCAAGGCCATAATGGTCCCGATTGAGAATATCAAAGGCTTCATCAATTTTTTTAATATCCTCTGTCTTCTTCTGCCATGGCACATCACGAAGCCACTCAATATAGTTTCTCACAACAGCAGATTCTGCTGACATGGGGGGCATCTTTTCAAGACGCTTAAGCTCCTGATTAACCTTAGCAAGAGCCTCTTCGCTCATCCCGGCTTCTTCTATAGACTTTTTAAGTTCAACTATTTCGTCTACTTCACCCTCACCCTGGCCAAGTTCCTTCTTTATAACTTTCATCTGTTCATTGAGATAATACTCTTTCTGGGTCTTCTCCATCTGCTTACGGACCTGACCCTGAATCTTTTTTTCAATATACATTACTTCAATTTCGCCATTTATAAGCTCAATAAGACGGTTGATTCTTTCAATGGCACTCCCCTGATCGAGAAGAGACTGTTTATATTCAACTCTCATCTCAATGTGGGAAGCAACAACATCTGTGAGCTGGGAAATATCTTCAATAGTTTCAGCTGATGTCAGCGCTTCTCTGGGTACTTTTTTGTTCATTTTTATATATTTTTCAAAAACATCAAGAAGAGCCCTTTTATAACTCCCATTATCAATACTGTTTTCTATCTGTCTTTCTATTCTCTTTATACCTGTTTCCGCATAGTCCCCTTTGTCTTCATAATCGGAAACGTAGCACCTGGATATCCCCTCTACAAGAACCTTGATTGTTCCATCAGGGAGTTTCAGAAGCTGAAGTATTTCCGCCACTGTACCAACATCGTAGAGATCCTCTCTTTCCGGAGATGAATTCTGAGCATCCTCCTGCGTGAGAAGAACAATAAGTCTTTCTTCTTTCATTGCTTTATCAAGAGCTGCTACCGATTTTTCTCTCCCGACAAAAAGAGGTATTACCATATATGGGAAAACCACCACATCCCGTAAAGGGAGAAGAGGATACTTTTTATCGAAATTTATTACTTTATTTGTCATTATTTCCCCTGAAGAATGATTATGCTGTTTTTTCCTTTTTATTATACTTAATAACAGGACCTTTCTTTTTCAAGACCATATCTTTTGTTATTACTATCTTCTGAATTTCTGTGTTTGACGGGATATCGTACATCAAATCAAGCATTAGAGTTTCCAGTACAGATCTGAGCCCTCTGGCGCCGGTTTTTCTCTCCATTGAAATTGTAGCAATCTCTACAATTGCATCTTCCTCAAACTCAAGTTCAATATCTTCAAAATCAAATATTTTCTGATACTGTTTTATTAGTGAATTTTTAGGCTCTTTTAGAATCTTCACAAGAGCATCCCTGTCAAGTTCATGAAGATGGGCAATAACAGGAACCCTCCCTACAAATTCAGGTATGAGACCGTACTTGATAAAATCTTCAGGTGAAAGATGCAGGGCAATATCAGTCTTTTCAATCTCTTTACTGGACTGAATCTTTGCGCCAAAACCCATGGACTTATTCCCTATCCTGGCCTGCACAATCTTATCCAGGCCGATAAATGCTCCGCCGAGAACAAATAGAATATTCTTGGTATCTATTGAAATAAATTCCTGATGAGGATGCTTACGCCCCCCCTGGGGTGGCACATTAGCAGTAGTCCCTTCAATCATTTTAAGAAGAGCCTGCTGCACACCTTCACCGGAAACATCTCTTGTTATTGAAGGATTTTCAGATTTTCTTGAAATTTTATCAATCTCATCTATATAGATAATCCCGATTTCAGCTTTCTTAATATCGCCGTCAGCATTCTGAATGAGCCGAAGGAGAATATTCTCAACATCCTCCCCCACATAACCAGCCTCAGTTAATGAGGTAGCATCAGCAATGGCGAAGGGAACTTTCAGGAACCTTGCAAGTGTCTGGGCAAGAAGTGTTTTCCCTGATCCGGTAGGCCCGGCAAGGAGTATATTACTCTTCTCAAGTTCCACGTCATTTTTAGAAATATTTCTGTTTGAAAAAATTCTTTTATAATGATTATAAACAGCAACTGCGAGTATTTTTTTTGCATCATCCTGACCGATTACATACTGATCAAGAACTTCCTTAATATCCCGGGGCTTTGGAAGAGTATCAAAACTGCTGTCAAACTCATACCCCGCTTCCTCTACTAATATTTCATTACAAAGCTCTATGCATTCGTCGCAGATATAAACATCAGGACCTGCAACAAGTTTCTTTACTATTTCCTGACTTTTGCCGCAAAATGAACACAAAAGCGGATTTTCCTGTTGATCCTTCTTTTTTACACTCATAATTCCCTCTACTTTTCTACTCTTTCAACGACCTTGTCAATCAGCCCGTAAGCAACAGCGTCAGGAGCAGTCATAAAATTATCCCGATCCATATCCTTCTCTATAATGCTGACGTCTTTCCCTGTATGCCTTGAATAAATTTCATTCAGGGCTTTCTTTACCTTCCCGATTTCCCGGGCGTGTATTTCAATGTCAGATGCCTGCCCCTGGAATCCGGCAGAAGGCTGATGAATCATAATTCTGGAATTTGGAAGAGCTGACCTCTTCCCCGGAGCCCCTGCCATTAGAAGCAGGGAACCCATAGATGCAGCCTGCCCGATACATATAGTGGCAACATCTGCTTTAATATACTGCATTGTATCATATATTGCAAGCCCTGATGTTACAACTCCGCCAGGTGAATTTATATACAAAAATATATCTTTGTCAGGATCTTCTGCCTCAAGAAAAAGAAGCTGTGCAATAACCAGGCTTGAAATATGATCATCAATAGCCTCACCCAGGAAAATTATCCTGTCTTTCAAAAGTCTTGAAAAAATATCATAGGAGCGTTCGCCCCTGCTTGTCTGCTCTACAACTATAGGTACGAGACTCATTAATTATTACCTCAATTATTTATTTTCTCTAACGGATGGGAAATTAAAACAAATACACTTCATATTAGTAGTTTTATCGGCCTTACTGTTAAATAAAATTCAACTAAAATCGATTTATTTTTTAATCGCTACTGTCCCATCTTCTTTTTAGCAAATTCATCAAGAGGAATTGACTTAAGCTTCTTAACAGAAGCATTATCATAAATGAATTCCATTGTGCTGTCAAGACGAAGGTCATTTTCAATTGAAGATCTGCTGTTATTCTGATCTATAAGAGCCAGGATCTCTTCTATGCTTTTCCCCATGGATTTTGAATATTTTTCTACTACCTCATTAAACTTCTCTTCAGAGGGGTTAATCTCTTCTTTCTTTGAAATTTCTGAAAGTATAAGTGTGTTTCTGATAGTTTTATGAGCCTCTGCTCTCATCTGATTTCTGAATTCTTCAGGATCGAGCCCCACAACCTGGGCAAACTGATCAATACTTTCCGCCTTATATCCTACCCTCTCCTGAGTTTTTTCAAAAAGTGAATACATTTCATTGAGAACCATACTTTCAGGGATATCAAATGTACTGGACTCAGCAATTTTTTCAATTAATGCATTTCTAACATCAGTAGAGATGCGGTTGTTGACAAAATTTGAGAGATATTCCCTTGTTTTACTCTTCATATCCTCAAGTGATTCATAACCTGCACTTACAGCAAACTCGTCAGTAAGCTCCGGCAGCTTTACAAGACTGATCTCCGCAATTTTTACCATGTATGTTACAGCCTGACCAGCGAGATCTTTTATATAATATGACTCAGGGTAATCGATTGTAACCTCTTTTTCATCATCAGCCTTTAAACCAAGAAGATGCTTATCAAGGGTATATTCATCCTTGCTTTTACCTACAACTATGGAATATTCTCTATATTCAATCCCTTCTGCAAGTGCCGGATCAACATTGTCTGTTCTTTTGAGCTTAAATTTTACAAGATGGCCATTCTCTACTGCTGCTGACAGATCTTCAACAGGCACAGTTTCAGCAGCCCTTTCTCTCATTGTATTAATTTCAGAATCAATATCCGCGTCAGTTATTTCACAGGACATCTCTTCAACTTCCAGACCCTTATATTGTCCAAGTTCAGCAGTTGGAATAAGTTCAAAAAAAGCTTTATATATGAAAGGCTGATCCCTGAAAACCTTATCATAATGAATCTTCGGTTCCATAATAGGTATAAGCTCTTTCTCTTTTACTGCGTCAAAAACGGTTTTCCGGGCAAGATTCTCTGCCACCTCTCCGTCAGCATATTCTTTGAACTTTGCTTCAACCATGGGAAGCGGGGCTTTCCCCTTTCTGAATCCGTCAACTTTGGCATTTTTTCTTATTTTTTCAAGAACCTGCTTATATTCCAGTTCAACTGTTTCAACAGGTATTTCGATTTCAAGCTCAACAATAGCGTTCTCATGCTTTTTTTCACTTAGAATATTCAATGTCCTATACCCCTTCCTTAAATAATTCGGATTTATTCACATTATTGTCTATATTAATTTTAACATAGTTTCCCAGCAATGTATATCATTTTAAACTATAAATTAATAATAAGTACATGCGTCAAACATTTTTTCCGATTATGTCTTTTTTATAAAATGATTAAGAAGATACTGAAACGCAGAAAATTTTAAAATTCACCTTTGCCGGATCTCTTTTTTCAGATCAGGGTGAAATCAGGGCACAAAAAAAGACTGTTGTTGAACAGCCTCCTTTTTTGATAAATATGAGCGGGAAACGGGATTCGAACCCGCGACGTCAACCTTGGCAAGGTTGCACTCTACCACTGAGTTATTCCCGCGCTTTAAACTTTGCGAGCGAAGGGAGTCGAACCCCCACACCTTTCGGCACTAGATCCTAAGTCTAGCGTGTCTGCCAATTCCACCACGCTCGCTTGAGACGAGTGTTATATTTATTTAAGGGCGATTTAATGCAAGTAAATTTTATTTTCATGCTAAAAAAAATTTCAAAGATGAAAAAATCTTTACAAAAACCTGGTGCACCAGCCAACTAAAGAAATGAATGAGCTTGAAGTTTTACATGAAGACAATCATATTATAGTGGTGAACAAACCTGCCGGACTCCTGAGCCAGGGGGATGCAACTGACAGGCCCTCCCTGCTTGACATATTAAAAAAATATATTAAAACTGAATACAGTAAACCGGGGAAGGTTTTCCTCGGCCTGGTCCACAGACTTGACAGACCGGTTTCCGGCCTCATGGTCTTTGCGCGCACTTCCAAGGGTGCAGAAAGACTCCACGCGGAGTTTGTGAAGAGGGATGTGGAGAAGTTTTATATTGCACTTACAGAAATTAAATCGGGTAAAACCTCCAGGGGGAAGAGTCCGGAGAAATGGACAAAACATGAATCTTTCCTTTCAAGGGTTAATGACAAAACTATTGCGGGGAAAAAAGATACAGATAATGCACAATATGCACTGCTGCACCGGATGATAATTTCGGAAACCGAGAGTACAAGGTTAAACCTTATTGCCCTGGGTACAGGAAGGAAGCACCAGATACGGGCCCAGCTTGCAGGTTCAGGTGAGCCTGTTTATGGCGACAGAAAATACGGTTCGGTCAATGATACAGGGAGGGATAGAATTCTCCTCCATTCATCATACCTTTCATTTGCCCATCCCACCACAAGGGAGAGGATGGAATTTTATTCCCCCATGCCCGGATATTTTTTTGAGCATATTGAGCTTTCCCCTGCTGAGGTTAAAGAAAGGGTTTTGAGGGGGATTGAGGATTTCAGGGGAGCCCCCTAAACTCTCCAAAGTGATACTACCAGATATTTTTCTAAATAACTTAACCTGAATCACCGGAAAGTTTTTCCCCCCTGCAGGTTTCAGTTCACTCTCAGCAAAAACCTTAATTCTGCCGGGCTGTCCGTCAAAACCGTTCTCCACATAAACCTCTCCGTTCCTGAGACGCCTTACACCTTCTGCAAGGGCTTCACTACCCTTTTTCACCTATCTCCCCCTGCTCTGCATCCAGAAGAATATGAAACTCCGAACCGAGGGACTTTATTAGTCGAAAATATTCACCTGTAACTTTAGCAGCAGAACTGCTTTTACACCCGGCGAGTTCTGCAAGAAGATCGGGGAGTTGAGTTATTGAATAAAAATCGTGGGTGTTTTTTATTTCACTCATATCCCTGTCTGCAAGTTCAGCCACACGGTGCATCACGCCGGGCGTAACCGGTGTATTGCATACAGGGCATATCCCCTTATGCTTTTCTGTTTCGGCAGGGATATTATCATGTGTATTTAATGCTGCTGACTCTGGAAGCCTGTATTCTTTCTTTAACCGGAAAAGTCCGTTTTCGCAGGGCTCCAGTTTCTCCTTAAGCCCGGCAGACCATCCGGGATGGATACAGTCCCCTGTGCCGATTAAATTTATCCCTTTTATTCTGGCCCAGTACTCCAGATATTCAGGTATAAGTTTTTTACTGGTTGCAATGGAGAATCTGGAATGAATATGGAAGTCTGCTATGTATTTCAATTTTTTCACCGGTTATAGAGCAGAAAAGCCCCTGTTAAACAAATTAAAATTTTTAATGTTGACAACAGCATGAACCGCAAATATATGGATTAAGAAAATGGCGCCGTACCCAAGTGGCTAAGGGAGAGGTCTGCAAAACCTTTATTCAGCGGTTCGAATCCGCTCGGCGCCTATAATCCTTCTCCAGGATTACGGCAGTATCGCCCGGGTGGTGGAATTTGGTAGACACAAGGGACTTAAAATCCCTTGGACCTTGTGTCCGTGCGGGTTCAAGTCCCGCCCCGGGCAAATACTTCATAATCATCAACTCAGCTATTATCTCCTTCCTGCTTAAATCAACTCCACTTTTTTACTACTTCCACAAGGAGCCGCAATCCGTAGCCGGTTGCATTTTTAGGCCTGTACCCTCTCTGTTTTGAATACCATGCTGTTCCTGCAATGTCTATATGAGCCCATTTAGTTTTTTCAACAAAATTCCTCAAAAATACAGCCCCGGATATAGTGCCTGCATTTTTTTCAGCAGCCATATTGTTTAAATCAGCCACCTCGGACTTCATTCTGTCATCATAATCATCAAAAAATGGGAGCCTCCAGATCTTTTCACCCGTATCTTTTGAGGCACCCTCTAAAATTGCCGCAATTTCCTCATCTGTGGAAAGATATGCAGCAACTGTTTCACCAAATGTAACAACACATGCCCCGGTGAGAGTGGCCACATCAACAATAACATCAGGCTTTATCTCTTTCTCCATATATGCTAAAGCATCAGCAAGGATAAGCCTCCCTTCAGCATCAGTATTCCCGATCTCCACTGTTTTACCATTATATGCTTTAAAAATATCGCCGGGTCTGAATGAAGTGCTGCTTACCATGTTTTCTGTCAGGGGAATTACTGCTGTAACATTTTTTTTAACCTTAAGCTCAGCAAGTGTCTTCATTGTGTAAAGTACAGTGGCAGCACCTGCCATGTCCATGCGCATTGTTTCCATAGATCCTGAAGGCTTCATATTCATCCCCCCTGAATCGAATGTAACCCCCTTCCCCACAAGACCGAAAACCTTTTTACTTTTGCTATCCCCCCTGTATTCGAGTACCACCACATGGGCCGGAACAGCACTCCCCCTGTTAACAGCAAGAATAAGCCCCATCTTCTTTTTTTGAATACCCTTTTTATCCAGAACAGTACACTTCAATCCCGATTTTGATGCAATCTCACGTGCAAGCTTTGCGAATGAAACCGGATTCACCTCATCAGCAGTATCATTTATCAGATCCCTGCATAGATGTGTATTTTCAGCAGCAATCTCCACTTCCCGGAGAATTTTACCGGCATTCTCTATTTCTGAAAGAAATTCAATTTTTTCAAGAACTTCAGGCTTTTCTTTGCCGGATTTATACCTGTTAAATGTATAATTAGCCAGAAGCATCCCTTCAGCAATATATCTGAATGAATCCTCCGGAGTCATTGCTTCAACTGCGGGCACTGCAACAAGAAGAGAGGCTATTTTTTTTGATGAAGCAAAGATGACTGCTGATGCTGCCGCATTTCTCAAAGATTCATTACTTATTTTTTTTCTTTCTCCAAGACCTGCGATAATTACATTCGGACTATTTTTTAAGGGAGTGAACGATATTTCCCCTGCAGCAGAGCTGATAGAAGCAATATCTATTTCATTAAGATAATCCGCCCCGATGTACTCACCCTTCAGCAATCCCTCCCTTGTTTCCTCATCAAGGAAAACCGCTATAGCCTCCCGTTCAGAATGTTTTTCCACACCCGATTTAACCTTTACTTTCATTTTCACCAGTACCTGCCTTTAATTTATATTATTTCAATTGGAATATTTCAGCGATTCAGAGTGCAACTGTTAAATCTATACCTGCAATTATTTTATAAAAAATCTAACCTGAAATCTTTTTTCCCGCCGCATTAACTGAATATAAAAGTAAATTCTATAATTCAAGTAAATTAATCACTCAAACGCCGCTAAAGAGCTAAACGTAAAAAAATATTAATCTATGCCAACTATAACTGCATTAAATATCCCCAATTCCGTACCAGACAGAAAATGACCACTCTATACAATCAAATAACAAATAAAAATCATATAATGAGTATGAAAATTCTGAAAATTTAACACTCAAACATGTAAATATATATTCAATTATAATGATACAAAAAGAATTTTTTTATCTATTTTTTCATTTTAGATGTTATTCATATTGACATTAATTTTAAATGAATTATAAATTGCATGTGTGTTGAGTTTCATATGAAATACAGATTTTGTACCAGCTTTTTTATTTTATGCACTGTCAAGGTGCAATTCAATTTATCAGCCTGGTGCAGAATGTATTGAAAAAACAATTCTATTTCACACAACCTTATAAACAAATAAATAATTGTTTATCATTAGACTTTCACAGGAGGTTTTTATGACTAGAAGGATCGAAAAAGTAGCCGTTATCGGCTCTGGTATCATGGGAGGCGGTATAGCTGCACTTTGTGCCAGCGCTGGCATCAAAACTTTATTGTTGGACATCGCTCCATTTGATCTTACAGACGCGGAAAAGAATGACAAAGCGGCTAAGAACAGAATAGTTGAAGCCGGTCTTCAGGCACAGGTAAAAGCAAAACCTGCAGCATTCATGAACAAAGCTGTTGACCTTACTCTTATTGAGACAGGCAACTTAACTGATGATTTTGACAAACTTAAAGATGCTGATATCATCTTTGAAGTTGTTGTTGAAAATCTCAAAATCAAGCAGGATCTTTTTGGAAGACTCGAAAAAGTAATGAAGCCCGGTGCAATTATCGCATCTAACACATCAGGTCTTCCTATTTCTCAAATGGCGGAAGGAAGAAGCAAAGAATTTAAAGAAAACTTCCTTATCCTCCACTTCTTCAACCCTGTTCGCTACATGAAAATTCTTGAGTGTGTAGCTGGTCCTGAAACTTCTAAAGAAGTTTGTGACTTTATCTCCAAATGGGGCGAGCAGACTCTTGGTAAAGGTGTTGTATGGGCAAAAGATACCCCTAACTTTATCGGCAACAGGATTGGAGTCGGGCTTATTTGTGCAGCTTTTAAATACATTGAAGAAGGAATAGCAACAATTCCTGAAGTTGACGCAATGTTCGGCAAGCCCATGGGTATACCTGGAACAGCTATCTTCGGTCTTGCTGACTTTGTTGGTAATGACACAATTGATCACATAGCTGAAAACTCATACGAACTTCTCACAAAAGACGAAAACAGAGAGATATACAAAACTCCTGCGTTCTTCAAAAAAATGATGGAAAAGAAGATGTACGGCAACAAGACAAAAGAAGCCGGCGGATTCTATCTTTCAGGCAAAACACCTGAAGGGAAAAGATTTAAAAAAGTTATCGACATCAAAACTCTTGAGCATGTTGATTTCGACTCAAAAGCCAAGTACCCGATAGTTGAAGCAACAAAAGAACTTGCTACAACAGGCGAAAAGCAGAAACACCTTTTCAAAAATAATGAATTTGCAAAAAAACTTATCTCTTCAATGTGTATCTACTCAGCAAACAGGATTCCTGAAATTGCTGACACACTCGTTGACATTGACAACGGTATGAAATGGGGTTATGCCTGGGAATTCGGTCCATTTGAAACATGGGACAATCTGGGAGTTAAAGAATCTCTTCCGGAAATGGAGAAAGCAGGTTTTACAATTCCTGCTAATGTTAAAAAAATGGTTGAAAAAGGCGCAAATTCTTTCTACAAAATCGAAAACGGTATTAAAAAATACTGGGATTTTGCTTCAGAAAGCTATAAAAATATTCCTTACAGCCCAAACATGGTATTCCTTTCAAACATCAAGGCTGATGCTAAAAAAGTAGTTCTTGGAACAGACAGTGCTTCACTTGTTGACATAGGCGATGATGTATTCTGCTTTGAGTTCCACACAAAAATGAACGCTATAAACGGCGAAATCGTTTCCATGATACCAAAGGTTACCGAGTTCATCAGAAAAAACGGTGCCGGTATGGTTATTGGTAATGAAGCCGGTGGTATTCCTCCAGCATTCAGCGCAGGCGGAGACTTAAAGTACATGCTGGGAATGGCACAGAAAGGCGACTTCAAAGGCATCAATGACTTCATAGCAGACGTTCATGATGGAATGAAAAGAATGAAGTATGCTTCTTTCCCAGTTGTTGCAGCTCCTTTTGGACTTGCTCTCGGCGGCGGATGTGAAGTATGTCTATGGGCAGACAAAATTGTAGCTCACAACGAACTATACATGGCGCTTGTTGAAGTTGGCGCAGGTCTTGTTCCTGCAGGCGGCGGTTGCGTTCAGATGTGGAGAAGACTTAGCGAATCTGTTGTAACTCCAACTGACTGGCTGACAGTATTCCTTGCAGCTTTCAGAACAATTGCAATGCCGATGCCTTCAATGTCTGCACAGGAAGCAAGAAACAAAGGTTTCCTCAGAGCTCAGGACAGAATAGTATTTAACAGAGATTACCTCATTGGTGATGCTAAAAAAGAAGTTCTAAGAATGGCTGAAGATGGATATGTGCCTCCTGCGAATCTGCCTATCAAGGTTATGGGTCAGGATGCAATGGGTGCAGTTGACGCTAATATTCCTGATATGCTTGCTGGATATCAGATTGCTCCTCATATATCAACTGTTGTTAGAAGAGTAGCTTATGTTATCTCCGGCGGTACAGCATTCAAAGGTTCAGAAATCTCTGAAGATGCAATGCTTGCTCTTGAAAGAGAGATGTTTGTTGACTGCTGGAAAACAGAGGGCTCTCAGAAGATGGCTGAGCACATGGCTACTAAAGGAAAACCATTATTCATATAACAAATGATATTTCAGGAGGTTTAAATATATGAGAGAAGCATATATTGTTGAAGCAACAAGAACACCAGGATGTAAACGAGGAAAAGGTCTCCTTGCCCAGACAAGGCCGGAAGATCTCCTTGCAACAACACTCAAAGCTACTGTTGAAAGAGCAAAAGTTCCTACAGAAGCTATTGAAGATGTAATGATCGGCTGCGCATTCCCTGAAGCAGAACAGGGAATCAACATAGGTCGTATAGCACCTCTAATGGCTGGTTTCCCTATCACAGCCTGCGGAGCTACAGTAAACAGATTCTGTTCATCAGGACTTGAAGCTATTGCTATTTCAGGTTTCAAAGTTAAAGCAGGCATGATGGATGTAGCTATGGCTGGTGGTGTAGAGTCCATGTCTATAGTTCCTATGGGTGGAAACCTTCCAAGGCCTCACCCTGATTGGGCAGCTAAAGACTACACAGTTTATATGTCAATGGGTATAACAGCTGAAAACGTTGCAAGAAGATATGACGTTAACCGTGCTGATATGGATCACTTTGCGGTTCAATCACACCTTAAAGCTGCTGATGCTCAGGCAAAAAAACTTTTTACAGAAATTGCACCGGTTGAAGCATACAAATTTTCACCTCAGCCTGACGGTTCCTACAAAAAAGAAACTTATACAGTTGACTATGATGACGGTGTTCAGGCACAGCCTGATACTGCGAAGATGGCTAAACTGAGAGGCGCTTTCTCAGGAGTTATTCCTAATGCTCCTAATTCAGGACAGATTACAGCTGCAAACTCTTCACAGACAACTGACGGTGCTGCATCAAACCTTATAATGAGCAAAGAAGCTTGTGAAAAGTATGGTGTTAAACCAAAGGTTAAGCTTGTTGGATATGTTGTAGCAGGATGTAAGCCTGATGAAATGGGTGTTGGACCAAAATATGCAATTCCGCTCCTTTTCAAAAAGACCGGAATGACAATGGATAAAATGATAAAAGACGGAATCTTCGAACTTAACGAAGCTTTCGCTTCTCAGTCTATCCACTGTTCCCGTGAACTTGGTATCGGAGATCCTAAGTACTGGGAATTCGGAAGCAAGGACCTTATCATCAACCCTACAGGCGGCGCTATAGCTCTTGGACACCCGCTTGGATGTACAGGATCTAAAATATTCGCTACTCTTGTAATGAATATGCAGAGAATGGGCAAGAAGTATGGTATTGAGTCCATGTGTATCGGTGGTGGTATGGGAGCAGCTGCTCTTTTCGAGCTTGTTGACTAAAAATACAACTCACTATATACTTAAAAGGGCCGGCTTAATGCCGGCCTTTTTTTATGTCTCATAGTTTAGAAATCCTCCCCCCCTTCCGATAATAAACAGGTAATATTATATGGAGGATACATCAATGGTTACAATTAATGCAGGTATAGACAAATGGAAAGAGGAGCAGCTATCCTACTTTAAAGAATATATTAAGTCCTTTACACCTGGAACAAAAGAGTATAAGCAGATAGCAAGAGGTATTCTTGATCTTGAAAAAGGGAGAGAAAAGTCTTAATGACTTCAAAAGAGACTAAAAGCGGGTCAATTTTCCGTGATTTACAGCAGCAGAAAAGTGAGAAACCGGAATCAAAACGGAAAAGATTTTCCAGGCTTATTCTGATTTTTGATGCACTAATTATACTTCTGGTACTTTTTATTCTTACAAACCGGGGAAAAGATACGTCTATTCAAACTTCCAATATTACACTTAAAGGGACAGAAATCAACTACACAATTGCAGAAATACCTGAAACAAATAATTATATTTTTGGTCTTACAATTAAAGGAGTTGAAAAAGAAAAGAACAGAATATATCTTAATGGCGGACTGGCACAGATAAAGATAATCGATGGCGGGCATATACTTTTCACAGAAGAAATCGGGCCGGGAATTAAGTTTATTGAGCTTGAAATGGACGAAACCAGAATTTTCACCAGAGAGATAAGCGGAAGTATTTTGAATGATTATCTTAAAAATATTAAAAAGCTTAAGACCAGAAGAAAGAGCATAATCGATTTTACATCCGGAACATTTACCTTCAGATCTCTCTTAACAGTAAATTATCCTGACCCGGTTGAAATACCGCTCGACTTTAAATATGAGGTTAAAAATGATTGAAAGACCCTCCTGGGACATCTACTTTATGAAAATTGCAGAGGATGTTGCCACAAGATCTACCTGTTTAAGAAGGCATGTGGGTGCGGTAATTGTCAAGGATAAGCGTATCCTTACAACCGGATATAATGGCGCACCAACCGGAATCAATCACTGTACTGAAGAGACATGTCTCAGGATAAAATATAATGTTCCAAGCGGAGAACGCCACGAATTATGCAGAGGTCTCCATGCGGAACAGAACGCAATTATTCAGGCAGCTTATCATGGAGTTTCGCTGAAGGGGGCTAAAATTTACATCACACACAAGCCCTGCTCCATCTGTACAAAAATGCTTATAAACAGCGGCATAGATACTTTTATTTTCAGATCCTTCTATGAGGACCCTCTGGCAGATGAAATGGCGGCAGAAGCCGGAATTAATATTATCATAATGGAATCCTGACATGAAAAAATATACTTCTTTGATCCCGATTCTTTTTTTAATATTTTCATTTATTTCTATATCCGCCCTTTCTCAGGTAAAAAAAGATGATGACCTTTTCACCAGAGCTACAAAAAGTTTCTTTCAGAAAAATTTTGACATGGCGGAACATCTGCTGAAAGAGGTGATACAAAAAGATCCGCAGAATGCTCTGGCATATTCCTATCTGGGTGATATTTACTTAAACAAAAAACAGTACGATGGTGCCCTGAACTTATACCTTAAGGCAGTTGAAATTGATCCTGCTCCTGCAGAAAATTATTTCCGAATGGGGCAGATTTACTATTTCCGTAAGCATGGTGCCCTGTCTATAGAAAACTATGATAAAGCACTGGCCAGAGACAGCAAACTGCACATAGTATACTACCATAAAGGCTTAGCATACCTGATGCTTATGCGAGATAAAAACAATACAATTTCCAACTGGGAACGATTTATTACATTAGCACCTGAAGATCCTCAGTACGACAGCATAAAAAGAATCATAGCACTGCTGAAAGACCCTGATTTTAAAATCCCCGATGCAGGGAGCGAGGTTTCCATTGAAGAGGCTCTGCTTCTGGGAGGCGCTACCCTTTCAAGACAGGAGAGAGCTGCTGAAGACAAGAAGGCCGGGCATGAAACGAAAAAATCGGTCCATGAACTGGAAGAAATTTACAAAGAAGATGATCTTTAATATTTATGGAGATAAAGAATGTATTATTACAATAATGACAGAAAAAAAATAGCTATAGGCGCTGCTGCCCTTGCCCTTGTACTGGCACTCGGTTCATTTTTCTATTTCAAATCTTCCGATCCGGCAAAAGATATTGAGGACATGCGATTGAAACAGGTGGGCCTCTACCTTGATCTTCTTAAAACCGATCCCGGAAATACTGCATTTCTCATCAATATAGCTGATCTCTATAAAGCTATTGGCGACATTGACCGTTCAATTGAATACTACCTGAAAGCCCTGGATAGAGACCCTCTGAACTACCTTGTCCTTAACGGCCTGGGGCACGCCTACGCCCTGAAAGGGGATTACGACAAAGCAATAGAGGTCTTTGAAAAGGCCAAGAAAAATCAGCCCCGCTACCCTCTGGCATACAACAGGCTGGGTAATGTCTACGATGACCAGGAAAAAATTGATAAGGCATTATTGGAATACAGACTCGCACAGAAGGTTGCACCGACAGATCCTGATAGCTACAAAAATATTGCAGCACAGAGACTCAAAGCGGGTGATGTGGCAGGTGCTATTGCTTCAATACAGGAAGGGATACGCATTGATCCTTCAAATCCGGAAGGATACTATAACCTGGGAAACGCCCTTTATAATGCAAAGAGATACAGTGAAGCAAAAGATAATTACCGGAAAGCTATCTCATTAAACCCCCGGAATTCTAAATACTACAGGGGCCTTGCAGAGAGTGAACTGCGCCTGGGGAATAAGGATGCGGCAATTGCAGCTTTCAGAAAAGCTCTTGAGCTTGATTCATCAGATGCTGCTGCATCTGAAAGACTTGGCGATATTTACGCCCTTGAGAAGAATTTCCCTGAAGCTGTAGAATCATACAGAGAAGCTCTCCGATACAACAACAGAGACGCGAATCTAAGAAGAAAATATGCTGCTTCTCTAAAAGCATTAAAAGCTGAAGAAAAAAAAGGAACCGCAGATACTGTTGTGGCAACAAGATCAGAAGATAGAAAAGATACCGGAACATCAGAGATTGCAGATTCCGGTAAAGATATTATACAGAGCGGGAAGGATCAGCAGGATCTGGCTGATTCTAAATCAGTTTCAAAAACTGCTTCCTCTGATGATATAAGCAAAGATGCCCTGAAATGGAGAGAAATCGGAGACAAAAACCGTTTTGACCGGAAATTCGATGAATCAATAAAAGCATATGAAAAAGCTGTTCAGGCAGACTCAAATGACGACCACTCTCATTACTGGATGGGGAGAATACATTATCACAATAAGAAATATGAAGATGCAAAAAAATCATTTGAAAATGCATCCCGAATAAATCCTAAAAATGGTGATTCCCATTACAGGCTGGGGCTTATCTACTACATGCAGGATAATTTTAGAGCCGCTCTGAATTCATTCAACAAGGCTATTGAAGCAGAGCCGGATAATGCCAGGGCTTTTTATTCACGGGGGCTCTCATTTTTGAAACTTAATGACAAAGGAAATGCAGTAAAGGATTTCAATAGCGCGATCCGCCTTGACCCGAAAATGGACCGTGCTTATTTCAACCTTGGCAATATCCAGCTTGAGTCTAAAAATCTCAGTGAAGCCCTTAAAAATTTCTCTAAAGACCTTGAATTGAGACCAAATAACCCGGACACCAATTTCAAGCTTGCTGAAACATACCATGAGATGAAAAGCTATAATAATGCTTCTTCATTTTATCAGAAAACAATCGCACTCGATCCGCACTACTACCAGGCTTTATTCAATCTCGGCCTTGTACACCAGGAAAGGAAAAATCACAGTGAAGCAATCCCCCTCTTTCAGAAGGCTGCAGACATAAAAGGTGGAGATGCTCCTTCATTCTATGAGATAGGCAAAGCGCATGAGGCTCTAAAAGATGAATTTAAAGCAATAGAGCACTATGAAAAGGCAATAGGTATTAATCCAAACTATACCAATGCATATATTAACCTTGGGAGACTTTACGCTTCAAAAAAAATGTACGACAGGGCAATAGAGCAATATAAAAGGGCTGCAGCGAATTCGCCACGATCCTTTAATGCTCACTTCAATCTGGCTAATGCATATTATGAAATGAAACTTTATGATGAGGCTATAGAGTCATACAATACGGCAGTTACAATTACTCCAATGGACTACAGGTCATATTTTCAGCTTGGCATTACCTACAGGGACAAAAACGATTATACAAAATCTGTAAGTGCATTTGAAAAATCGCTACAGATAAACAGTAATCAACCTGAAGCACATGAAGAACTGGGAATGATATATTACAGAAATCTTAAGGATAATAATAAAGCTGCTTTTCATTTTGAACGTGTACTGTCAATGCGTCCCAATCATGCTGAAGCAGACAAAATTCAGAATATTATTAACCAGATTAAAAAAAATTAAGTCTAAAATCACAGCAGCCAATTTCCTTAAATTCAGCTAAAGGGAGAATTATTTTGAAACTATACCAGTATTTGATTGCCGGATTATGCACTGTTCTTCTTCTGCTTGCCATCTCATGTACAAGAGATAAGGTGAAAGATGACAGTGCAGGTAAACAGGAGAATAAAAATAACGGGGAGTCCATATTTGCTGAAAAATTTAAAAAGACCGGGTGGATAAACAGCAACCGGTACAGAGCTGTGATTCACATTTTTACCTATGAGCAGTGTATTTCCACCAGGAGCGAAATAATAAAAGATGATCTTGAGATAAGAGCCTTCAGAAACATCCGGAATGAACTGGGTAAATCCGGGTCAAGGGAGGCTGATGTTCACATTCTTAATCTGATTAAAAATCATGGAATTATTCTAAGACCTGATTTGACTTGCGGCGAAATTAATATATATTATTTTGATATAAATAAAAAAAATCTTAAAAATGATTTTAAATCTATACAGTCTTTAAAATAAAATACCAGGTGAATATGAAACATTCTATCTTATTCAGTATTACAGCCATACTTGTTCTATTCAGCTCAAATCTATATTCAAATATATTAGACAATATTGATAAAAAACAGACCTGGAGAATAAATTCAATCCTCACATCGGAAAAAAATACCAGTCACCTTGAAAATATCTCGGAAATTGTTAATTTCATTGACCGTACCTATACTGATATACCGGAAACCTTGAAAAACGGCGGCAAACTGACAATTTTTTTTGACCCTGCCCATGGTAAAGACAGCACCGGAGAATGGCGTGGAATAACAACAAACAGGATTGGTGTTACAGGAAAACCGGAGGAGTATTACTCAATTTACTACTCCAGGAAGCTATATACACTTCTTAAAGAAAACAGTTATTTAAATATAGTTACTTCAAATGATTTCCAGAAAGTTCTGGACGGTAAATCGAATTCATACCATTTTCTCAGGTTTTCAGAAACTGTTCAAATGGCAAGAGATGCCGGGGCTTTTATTGTTATTGCACAGCACCTGAACAATGTGTCAATATTCAATAAAGCTGACGGAAGAATTAATATCCCCGGTATACATATGGCCAGGGACACCCGGAACAGGCTTCTGCTTCGAAATATTAAGGGTTCCTATTCTGGATTTCTCACTCTATACAATAAATTTGATGCCAGCGGATTTTCAAGAAAATATGCTGTAAATATAAGGGAATCACTTATTGCAAAAGGTTATAAAGCAAACAACTGGGAATATGGAGCTGTAGGTGATGACCGGTTTATATACTATGTTGATTTTCCTGTTTCTGTAATTTATGAAAACGGTTTTATATCACACCCTGAAGAGGAGAAGAAGATTTTAGATCCATATTATATGGATGGAATTGTTAAATCGCAATACGATACACTGCTGCAGTCATTAAAAGAAATATATGGTGTAGATATTTTCGATTCCAGATTAACAATTGACAATGTGAAATTTCACGATCGTGTAGAGCTTTTAAAACTTGCCCGAATCGCTATATATTATATTAAAAATGCAGAAACAGCAAAGGCAAATAAAACAATAAGTGCAATGAAAGTATATGCAAAAAATAAAGATTTAGCGGATTCTATTTTATACTATCAGTCGATAATGAAAACTGTAAATATAGCTGAAGGACACTACAAAAAAGGTATAGCTAAAAAAAAGAAGAAGCACCATAAATCTGCCCGCAGAAACTTTAATAAAGCATTAGCCAGCCTTGACCGGAACTCTTTATACAGCGGTTACAGAGCTAAATATAACAATGAAATCGGCAGAAGAAACGGGAAAAGTTCATCTACTGCTGCTGCCTCCACAGAACCGAAACCGGTTAAATTTAAGGAGTCTGCTCATCCGGTTAAAAGTTCCCCCATTACCAGACCTGTAATCCTCACAATGGAAGATGGTGTAACGCTTCACCAGGCTCTTGTTGAAGCGCTTAATCCTGATGATAAAAACCTTATAAAAATTTACAATTCACTAAATAATTATAAAAAAGTAAAATGGGTAAAATACAGGAAATGGTCGAAAAAACATAAAAAAAATATAACCGCCTGGAAAAAGGTTACAGAAGATTTTAACTTTACCAGCGGCATATATATTATAAAATTGGACAAAAATTTTAATGTAATTAAAGCAGAATCTGTTTCACAGGTTTATCTTAATCCTGATGTTTATCAGAATCAGCAGTACCTGAAGAATTCATACTTTGAAAAAACAGAACGGGAAAGAAATATATAATCCGGGAGTATGGTCCGGCAAAGCTTATAATTTTTTTGGAGATTATCTTACAGAAAAATATAAGTGCCGCATACTGAAACTTCCGGTAAACACTGGCCTTTCCTGTCCAAACAGGGACGGAACAATCAGCAAAGGGGGATGCATATTCTGCTCCGAAGAGGGTTCGGCCTCCCCTTCAGCGCACCAGTTTCTGTCTATGCACGAGCAGATGAATAATGCTATCAAGGCTTTCAAACGGTCAGATAAAGAGACCAGATATATAGCCTATCTTCAGGCTTTTTCAAACACATATGCCCCTGTTGAACGATTAAAAGAAATTTACTCAACTGCAGTATCTTTTCCCGATATTGCAGGGCTAATGATAGGAACAAGACCTGACTGCATTAACCGTGATATTCTTGAGCTTATAAAGTCCTATGACAGGGATAACTTTGAACTCTGGCTGGAAGTGGGTATGCAAAGCAGCCATGACAAAAGCCTGAATCTTCTAAACAGGGGACATGACAACCGCTGCACCATTGATGCTGTAAACCTGGCTGATCAGTTCGGGATAAAGATCTGCCTTCATGTAATACTCGGGATCCCGGGTGAAACCTGGCAGGATATGATGGAAACTGCGGAAACAATTTCCAGGCTCCCGGTATCGGGTGTGAAGCTGCATCATCTTCATATAATCAAAGGTACTCCCCTGAAAAAAATTGCAGTTGAAAAAAACTACAGAATGATGGGATTTAAAAATTATATTTCCACTGCATGTGATTTCATTGAACGATTAAGGCCTGATATCCTGATACATCGTCTTGCAGGGGACAGGACAGAGGATACCCTGATTGAACCTAAATGGGGGATGCAAAAAGGTACTGTTCTTCAGGGAATTGAGGATGAATTTAATAAAAGAGGTACCTGGCAGGGGTTTTTATTCCAGGAAGAAAAAAAAGGTTAATATATTATGAAAATAGCAGTTGCAATGAGCGGAGGTATAGATTCATCAGTAACAGCCCTCCTTTTAAAAAATCAGGGACATGAACTGATGGGGATTACTGCCAGATTTTTCAGTCACCCCGATTTTGACAGCACTTCATATACTGAATCACTTAAAGACGCAGCAGAGATAGCAGAATCACTGAAAATTCCCCACCATGAATTTGATCTTACTGAGATCTTTTCCAGGGAGATAGTAGATCCTTTCTGCAGAGAATATATTTCAGGCAGAACACCCAATCCATGCATTAACTGCAACAGGAAAGTTAAATTTAAAGAACTTCTGTCAATTGCTGAGAAGCTTGGATGCTCCACTCTTGCCACAGGGCATTATGTAAGAAAAAAATTCAGCAATGAAAGATTTTATCTCTCCATGTCCCCTGAGCAGAAGAAGGATCAGTCCTATTTTTTATTTATGCTCACTCAGGAGCAGCTGGCAAATGCAATCTTTCCCCTTGGTGATTACACAAAAGAACAGGTAAGGCAGATGGGGCGCGATTTCAACCTCATTGTAAAAGACAAATCGGAAAGCCAGGAGATCTGTTTTATCCCGGACAACAGGTACCCGGAATTCATTGAAAAGTGGAGCGGAAAAACACCCGGCCCTGGTGATATAACTGATAAAGAGGGGAATATTCTGGGCAGACACAGGGGGATTCACAGGTATACAATCGGGCAGCGGAGAGGGATGGGTATTGCAGCAGCATCTCCACTCTATGTTGTTGCAATTGACCGTGCTGCAAACCGCATTATTGCCGGACCTGAAGATCAGTTATACACATCCTCACTTTATACTGAAGATGCATACCATATGAAAGAAATAATTACAGAAACACGAGAGGCCTTGATAAAAACAAGATCAACCCAGTCACCTGTAAAAGGTACCATTTCTCCTCAAGGAGAAAAATTCTACGTGGAATTTGACGAGCCTCAGCGGGGGGTTACCGCAGGTCAGGGTGCAGTTTTTTATGATGATGAAATGGATATTCTGGGCGGCGGTATAATTTCGGGAAAATAAAACTATTTGTCGCTATCCCGCAGACCTGAATGGGGGTGATATTTGTTATAAACTTTTTTCAGCCGCTCTTTTGTTGTATGTGTATATTTCTGTGTTGTTGAAATACTTTTATGCCCCAGCATCTCCTGCACTGCCCTGATATCCGCACCCTGATTAAGGATTTCTGTGGCAAAGCTGTGCCGGAGGGTATGAGGGGTAATTTTATGCGACAGGCCCGCTGCAGCAGCTCTTTTCATGACAAGGTTATATATCCCCTTAATACTGATCCCGTCCCCCCTTTTATTAACAAATACAGGGCCATGAGGATTTCCGAACAATCTATTTCTAATGATAAGATACTCCTTGAGAAAGCCCAGACTTTCCGGAGTAAGAAAGACCATCCTTTCATCACCCCCCTTCCCTGCCACTTTAAGTCTCCCGGCAGAAAAATCGAGATCACTCATTTTCGCATTCTGAATCTCTGCAATTCTTGCGCCTGTTGAATAAAACATTGATAAAACCGCCTTATCTCTGGCATCAAAAAAAGTCTTAACCTCAAAATTTATTAAACTTTCATATTCCTTTATATAAAGAAATCTGGGGAGCCTCTGTTCCCGTTTCGGATAGATCAGTTTTTTTGAAGGATCGGAATCGATTAAATCTCTTCTTACAAGAAAGGTAAAAAAAGATCTTAATACAGCTATTTTCCGCTCAAGGGAGGACTTTTTGAGATTTTTATCAAAACAGTATTCAATAAAAGAGCGGAGATCGCTTACGGTAATACTTCTGATTTCCGGTTCTCCATTCTCAATAAGAGTGTCCAGTTCGTAATAATCTTTAAATGACTCTTCAATATTACCTGCGAGGAAATCATAGAGCTGAAGTAAATCTATCCTGTATGCATCTGCAGTCTTTTCTGAATAATTTTTTTCATACAAAATGTAATTGAGAAAAATATCAAGAGCAGAGAGCATTATGTTTCCTGATCATCGTTATTATCGGGTGCAGCTTCCGGTTCATCAAGAAGTTCTATTCTGAAACCGCAATCGGGATTATAGCACACATGTTCCTCGCCCCGCCCTTTTGTCTTTTTGGCAAAAAGAAGCTTGCCGCACTTAGGACAGTTCTTTTCAGCAGGTGTATCTCTGGAAATAAATTCACATTCAGGATAGTTACTGCATCCGTAAAATACGCCTCTGCTGTTTGGAGAAGAACGCTTGATTACATTTCCTGCACACTTAGGGCACTCTCCCAGGGGGAGAGACATGGCATTTCTGCACTCCGGGAAACCTGAACAGGCAAGAAAAAATCCGAACCTGCCCAGTTTCTTCATCATCATTTTGCCGCACTTTTCACATACAGCATCGGTCTCCTCATCAAGGACACCTTTCATCTCTGCAATATTAACTTCAGCAAGATCTACCTGAATCTTAAAAGGAGCATAAAACTCTTCAAGCATTTCTACCCAGTTTGCATCAGCACTTCCCACTTTATCGAGTTTATCCTCCATCCCGGCAGTAAAATCTATTGAGACAAGAGAGGAAAAATGCTCTTTCATAATTCCATTTACAATTTTACCAAGAACAGTGGGATGAATCTGCTTACCCGATTTGCTTATATAATATCGCCGCAGAAGAGTATCAATGGTTGGAGCATATGTTGAAGGGCGCCCCAGTCCCGACTCTTCAAGAAATTTCACCAGAGAGGCGTCATTGAATCTTGGAGGTGGTGTGGTAAAATGCTGTTCCGGAATAAACTCCTGAACCTGAACGTTTTCCCCTTCTTTCATAACCGGAATTTTATTCTTCTCAGTTTTGCTCTGTTTATCAACCTCGGTAAAACCTTTAAAAAGTACCCTGCTCCCCCCGGCCCTGAATATATAGTCCCCATTTTTCAGAAACACCGTAACTGTTTCAGAAACCTCAGGAGTCATCTGTGAGGCAACAAAGCGCTTCCATATAAGTTCATAAAGACGATACTGCTCTCTGGAAAGATCACTTTTTATCGATTCCGGAGTAATAAATACATCCGTGGGCCGTATAGCCTCGTGAGCATCCTGAGAGCTGCTTTTCAGTTTAAAGGTATTCGGTTTTTCAGGAAGATAATCCTTTTTGAAATTATCCTGAATATATTGGCGCACAGCTTTAAGTGCTGTATCAGATATTCTTGTTGAGTCTGTCCTCATATAGGTGATAAGGCCCATTGGTCCGGAGCCTGTAATATTTATCCCTTCATAAAGCTGCTGTGCAACTATCATTGTCTTTTTTGAGGTAAATCCCATGCGGTTTGCCGCATCCTGCTGAAGCTTGCTTGTAATATATGGAGCCGGGGCTTTTCTCCGCCTCTCCTGTTCCTTGATTTCACTTACAGTAAGTCCCCCCTTTTTAAGGGCTGAAAGGACAGCATCTGTCTCTTCTTTCGATTTAAGTTTAATTTTTTCATCTTTCAAGTGGGTAAGAATAGCAGAAAAATCTTCTCCATTGTGGAGGCAATGAGCTTCAAGGGACCAGTATTCCTCAGGAGAAAATTCATCAATCTCCTCCTCCCTGTCGCATATAACCTTAAGAGCTGCTGACTGAACCCTGCCGGCTGAAAGACCCCGCTTTACTTTTTTCCATAACAGGGGACTGATGAAATATCCCACAATCCGGTCAAGAATCCTCCTGGCCTGCTGCGCATTTACTAAATCAATATCAATTTCCCTGGGGTGAGCAACCGCTTCCCTAACAGCGCTTTCTGTAATTTCATTAAACTCTATTCTTTTAATATTACTGTTTTTACCGGCAAGGGCGTTTGCCAGATGCCACGATATCGCCTCACCCTCACGGTCAGGGTCAGTGGCAAGAAGCACCTGTGAAGTATTGGAGGCAAGTTTTTTCAGTTCATTTAAAACTTTCGCCTTCCCTCTAATGGTTATATATTCAGGCTGGAACCTGTTTTCCACATCAATGGCAAGCCGCGATTTAGGGAGATCAATTATATGTCCCACAGAGGATGAAATAATATAATCATCCCCCAGATATTTATTAATCGTTTTTGCTTTTGAAGGTGATTCTACAATGACTAAAGTACTTGGGCGTTTTTTTTTCTGCATTTATGCGTCCTGTGTATTGGTTTAGACTAAAATTACCAATAGGAATCATTTGTCAAACAGTTCTTTAACTCTTTCATAAGGGTTCCACCTGAAAAGCTCTATTAAAACTATAACAATGAGAAGTGAAATGAAAGAAAATATTATGCTCCTTTCCTTTGACTGATAAACTGCAGATTCGTATTTACCTTTAAACCTGATAAGTCCGATTAATTCACCCTCTTTTTCTCTTTTATGACAAAAAATACATCTTTTTTCAGCCTTTATCGGTATAATTTTTTCATAATAGCCATATCCTGCCTCGGTAAAACCTGAATCATCAGGCGAATTGATAACATTCATAACCCGACTGTCACTCAAATCATCATGGAAACCGGGAGTATAGATCTCCTCCCCTTTTTTATTATATATTTTAATGTCAATTTTATGTTTTTTTTCTATATCATCTATAAAAATCCAGGCATATTCCGGCTTTGTTAATATTTTAATTCCGATAAATGAGTCTGCAATTATTTCATATTTTTTATCAATATTTTCAAAATATCCCGATTTCTGAATTCCACTTGAAAAAAATGAATCAGGCAGGAGATTAAAAACCGCTGACAGAGAAAGAATAAGTAAAAAGAAAAAAAGAATAATCAGAAAAAGTTTTATTTTCATTAAAATAGCCTCATCAATTTAAAAATACCCTGTTGCCCACTCTTTCTGCTATCCCCTCGATCTGAAGAGTCATTACTGCTTCCAATACCCTGTCAGCCTTTTCATCAAGCACCCTTATAAGATGGTCAATATCAACCCCTTCACGATTCAGCAACTTTGCCACCTTTTCTTCAAGACCTGAAAGACTCTTAAGGTAGTTTCGATCAGACAGAAAGGCGGTGTTTCCATTGTCTATTATATCTGAGGTTTTTCCCGATACTTTAAAAAGGGTCTCAGGATTAATTTCCCTGAAAATATCATCCATAGATGTAACCAATGAAGCACCATCTTTAATAAGAGAATGGCATCCCTCATAATCGGAATCAAAGGCATGTCCCGGACATGCGAAAACCTCCCTGTTCTGTTCCATTGCATACCTTGCAGTAATCATTGCGCCGCTTTTAAGCGGTGCCTTAATAATTACAACACCTTCAGATATACCGCTGACAAGCCGGTTTCTCCTGGCAAATACCCATTTCTGTCCAGGAACAATTCCAGGGGGGAATTCCGATACAAGTGCGGAACTATTACTCTCTTCGATTGCCTCAAAAACGTCTCTGTTCTGATATGGATAAAGAACATCAATTCCGTTAGGTAATACTGCGACAGTACCACCCTCGCATTTAACTGCACTGAGGTGCGCGAATCTGTCTATCCCCATTGCCATGCCGCTGACAACAGTAAAGCCTGATGAAGACATGGCAGATGATATGGTTCTTGTAATATCTTCCGATTTTTTATCCGATTTTCTCGTACCGACTATTGAAAAGAACCTGCCGCCCGATTTTAATTCCCCCCTTACAAACAGAACAGATGGAGGCTTATAAATCTCTTTTAATAAGGGGGGGTACTTTTTATTGTGAATTGCTATTATTTCAATTTTCTGTTTTTCACACCTGCGGATAATCTCATCTGCTGTTTTTTCAGGACAGGTTGAATACTCCTTTGATATATGGGGCTGAGTAGACAATTTTTCAGATTTTATCAAAGAAAGAATATTGCCTCGATTAACAAAAGCTCCTTCCGGAAGATCCCCCTTTTTAGCTGAGACTATTGACAGAAGCAGATCCGGATAAATATCGTTCATATTATCTTACCTGATTAAAGCTCAAGCATGAGCTGTGTAATATTTTCGCTGCATTTTTTTTTCAGTTCAGTGACCTGAAAAGATTCCTTCTTTGAATCGAGTAAAGAATAAAGATTCTGGTAAACAGATAAAGATTTCTGTTTATCACCTGTTTCATAATAGAATCTACCGAGTGCAAAATGCGCATCATAATAGTCCGGTTTTTTACGGATCAGCCCGGTCATCATCTGAACTGCTTTAGGCCTGTCATCTTTCAGATAAAAATATAGAAGAGCAAGCCCGTATTCGGCATTTGTGAGAGAAGGGATCTTTTCCAGAGCACGTTTATAACTCGCCTCAGCTTTATCTATATCATTTTTGTTTTTTAATTCATTTCCCCGGTTGGCATATGCAATAGCCAGCCAGTAATGAACATATGCTCCCGATTGACCATGCTCAATTGCTTTAGTTAAAGTATCAATTGCCGGAGTCCAGCTTTTCATCTCTGCGTATTTAATGCCCAGCTTTTTATAAGATAAACCAACCTGTTCCATTGATTGCATCTTATCCCAGAACTTTTTTTCATTGATTTCAACTTCACGTTCAATCTCATCTATACCCTGAACCCTTACCTGTTTAACAGCACCTAATGTAAAAAGCTCAGCAATCCCGTAATTATAGATATAAATTCCGATCATTGAAACAAGGATAAAAGGGATTATTAATTTTACCGGTTTTATCATAATATTTTCCTCAACACTTATATATACGTTTTTATATCAAAAAAAATAAAAATTTTTTTTGATATAAAACCAAAAAAATCCGGACCGGAAATAACCATGAATATAGACACTAAAAAAATGTAATTTTATATCCATTTTCTGCATATAAAGAATTAACATGGATTAGTAAATCCCTTAAGGGGGTAAAAGACAACAGTTTTTCTTGTCATTTTAGAATAAATCGAAACTCGTCAATCAATAGAGATTGAATATTTAAAAAATTTAGTGACACGGAGTGAGAATAAAGTTATTTTATATGGGTGGATTTAAATAAAAAAATATTTATAAGTGAAAATCAATGAATGAAAATGAAAAGCTGAAAGAGATAATACGCCTGGGATCTGAAATAAGCACATTTCAGGATCTTGATATACTCCTTGAAAAAATACTCTATGAAACAAGAAAAATCGCAGATGCAGATGCCGGTACAATTTATATCAAAAAAAACAATAACCTTATCTTTACACATGCTCAGAATAAAACATTATCCCGAAGACTCCCTGAAGGGAAAAAACTCATATACTCAACATTTGAACTACCTGTTTCTGAAGACTCAATAGCAGGATATGCAGCACTAACCGGGGAATCACTTGTTGTACAGGATGTTTACCACATATCCGGAAAGCCCTACGGATTTAATAAATCATTTGATGAAAAGGCAAATTACCGTACCCGGGCTGTAATGACAGTTCCCCTTAAAAATGAAAGAAGCGATATCCTTGGAGTAATGCAGATTATCAATCCCATGGATGAGGAGGGGAAAGACAGGGAATTTACTGATGAAGACAGGCTTTATGTTGATCATTTTGCCGGTATTGCAAGCATGATACTTCAAAAGGCTCAGATGACAAGAGCCCTTATACTGAGAATGATACAAATGGCAGAATTGCGTGACCCCAAGGAAACGGGAGCTCATGTAAACCGTGTTGCTTCTTATTCAGTGGAGATTTATGAAAGATGGGCACAAAAACGCGGTATTCCGAAAACCCAGATTCAGGCTGACAAGGACGTGCTGAGAATGGCTTCAATGCTCCATGATATAGGGAAAGTTGCAATTTCTGATTTAATACTTAAGAAACCGGCAAAGTTTTCATTTGAAGAATATGAAATAATGAAGTCCCACTCATATCAGGGGGCAAAAATATTTTATTATGCACAATCAAAGATTGATGAAGTAGCAAGGGATGTTGCCCTTACACATCATGAAAACTGGGATGGATCCGGATACCCGGGACGCGTAGATATTCTTACAGGTGAAGCTGTAGAAAAAGACAAAAACGGTAAACCCCTCACTCTTAAAGGTGAGGAGATACCTCTTTACGGACGGATTGTGGCACTTGCAGATGTTTATGATGCCCTATCCTCACAGAGAGTGTACAAAGAATCGTGGCAGGAGGAGGATGTTCTGAATGAAATTAAAAAACTTTCCGGAACAAAATTTGATCCTGAGATTGTAGAGATTTTTTTTGATATTATAGATGTTATCAGGTCCATTAGAGAAAAATATCCTGAAGGGAATCATTGCAAATAATCACCAATATCTATCGTGGCTTCAAGAAGGAAACAGACCGGCAAAAAAATTCCCCGGACAAAACCGCTGCCCGGGGAATTCTCTTAAAACAGGTCTGCTTTACACAATTACTTTTATTTTTTAATGTTAATTTCTTAACATCTATTTAAGTGCAGAACAAAAGATTATATCTCCCCGAAGCCTTCTGAAGCGGGGAGATATTTATCACTGTTTTTTTAAAAATCCTTAAACATAAATCTCATGATCATGGATTCTGTACATAAACATCAACAAGACTGTAAACTTCCTCATTGAGTACTTTATCAAATTCATCTTTATTTGGAACAGGTCTTTTTATTGCCTTCATAAGTTTTTCAAGCTGAACATCACTGTTAGAAGGCATACCGTAAAGATCAAGAGCATATCTTGAAAAATCTCGAACATAAAGATCAAACATCTGATTCATTACTTCATCAGATACATTCTCGATTTTAGCGCTTTCAATAATCAGATGGCCGTAAGCAACCATAGTAAAAAGTTCACCAACAGCAAGGAGGTAATCGAACTCCATCATCTGCTTCATTAAATCCTGGCCAGAAACCATAAGATATTCCTTATATGCCTGAATCTGCTCCATAAAGACCTTAACATTGGGCAGATGAGCAAGACTCTGGTAAGCCTTGTTGTGATCATGAAACTTGGTTTTTGCATAAGCCTTTGTGGGGCCCTGACGGAAAAGGAAGTCGTCATTTCTGTCATCAGTGATCCTTCCGATCTCTTCAAACTCACCAGGCATGAACATATAGCTTGGAATAAGTTTTGCGATAAGGGCCATATTTACATGACGAGTCCCTTCAAGTTTAGGAAAACCTTTAAGCTCTGCAACAGCCTGCTCAAAATACATATCCTTTTCAAAACCACGAGCCGCAATAATATCCCATAGCATTTCGTGAGTCTCCTCACCCTGTATGGCAACCTTCATCTTCATAATAGGATTAAAAAGAAGGTATCGTTTGTCATTTTCATTTGCAACGCGCATGTAATCAGTGGCTCTAAGTCCAAAAAGCTTCATACCCATAATTCTTAGCCATGAATCCATGAAAAGCCTTTTAACATGGGCGAAGTCTGTTACTTTTTTGCCGTATAACTCTCTGTGGTATGCGTGATTCAAGGACTCATAGAATGAATGCGTAACAATACCTGTAGCACCGGAACCTATGTTAAATTTGCAAATATTGATAGTGTTAAGCATGTCATCCCATGCCTTGGGGCCCCTTGAAAGAATTTCCGCTTCAGTAATGGGGTAATCGTGAAGTGCAAACTCGGCAACATACTGCTGGTTAACATCAACAACATTTTTAACGCACTCATAATTAGGATGTTCCGCATCAACAACAAAGAATACATATTCGTCAGTATCGGCAATTTTACCAAACACTGTAACTGTGCTTGCAACATTACCATTACCTATATAGTATTTACTTCCATTAGCAACCCATGTTCCGTCACCTTTTGGGTAAAGCTTCATCTCTGAAGAATAAATATCCGCACCATGTTCTTTCTCGGAAAGGCCGAAGGCGCAAAGTGCATTATCCTGAAGCTTTTTTGCGGCCTTATGCTTTGCCTCTTCATTGTCGCCAAGGAGAACAGGGTCAAGGCCCAATGTGGACACATGGTATGTGTACCAGTAAGCAGCGCCGTAGAAGCCGCAGATTTCGGAAAACTCATACATTCTATATGTGCTGTAGTACTGGTTGGGATCTGACCCGTAGCCCTTTGGAAGAAAAAGGGTTTCAAATATTTTCTCTTCAGTAACAAATTTCTGCCAATCTTCACAGAATTCTTTGCTATGATACTGCTCTTTCTGCTTTGCCAGTCCCTTTTTTTCAAACCAGTCTATGGTTTTAAGCATAATTTCTTTCGATCTTTCGTCAGGATATCCCCTGTCTTTGTACTTTTTAGGATTTAACAGTAAGCTCATCATTTACTCCTTTTTTTCCGGAAAACCGGAGTTTAATTATTTTTAAAACTATTTCGACAAAACACAATTACTTCACAAAAACGGCCATTACTAAAAAAAGAACGATGTTCCTTTTGTGTCAACAAGAAAATGCACAGTTTATTTTACTATAATATATCACCGGTTAATTTCAAATTATTATTAAATAAGCAGGAATTTCATCATATTAAAACTAAAAGAGCTGCCCCGAATGGAGCAGCCCTTTGCAAAAAATTAGTCGTTCATTTTATATTCATCTTTAAGCGGATAAACATACTTCTCCCAGACCCTCATAAACTTGTCAACATCAGCTACAGGGTTTTTTATCATCTTAAGGCAATACTCAAGCTGTGCCGCAGTATTAGATTTCTTCTGATAAAGCTGAACAGCATACTTGGAAAAATCCCTGACAAGAACATCAAAGATCATATCAAGAATATCATCATCAATCTTATAAATTTTCGCATTCTCAATAATAAGCTGCCCATAGGCAACAACAGTCATAAGCTCGCCCATTGCAAGGAGGTAATCGATATCCTTGCTCTGCTCCTTACTTGGTGTAGCCTTGGCAAGGAATTCCTTAAACACAGCAATCTGCTCCTTAAGAACCTCGATATTAGGGAGGCTGATGCTGTTATATGCTATATTGTAATCATGAAACTGAATCTTGCTTAAACCGCTTGTGGGGCCCTGATCCATGAGGAAAGCATCATTTTCAGCTCCGCCGCACTGAGGAATTTCAGGAAACTCAGCAGGGTTAAAGAAATAGTTTGTCATAAACTTAACAACAAGTGCCATGTTAACATGAACAGTACCTTCAAGTTTCGGGAACATCCTTATTTCAGATGTAGCCATTTCAAAATATGGTTCCTTCTCAAAGCCTTTAGCTGCAATAACATCCCAAAGAAGGTTGATAACCTCCTCCCCTTCCCTTGTAACCTTCATTTTGCAGAGAGGATCATAGAGGAGATATCTTCTGTCATCTTTAGATGCTGTTCTCATATAGTCTACTGCTCTAAGATTAAAAAGCTTCATAGCAGTTATTCGTAAATAGGAGTCACTGAGAAGATTCTTAACATGGGGAAAATCAGTTACATACTTGCCGTAAAGATTTCTGTTTGCAGCGTGTTCAATTGCTTCATAAAAAGCGTGTGTGGCTATTCCAACCGCGCCCGGACCCAGGTTGAATTTACATACATTAACAGTGTTAAGCATATTGTCCCATGCTTTAGGGCCTTTTTCTGTAATGTCAGCTTCAGTAATAGGATAATCGTGAAGCGCATACTCGGAAACATAGTTCTGGTGAGCAACTGTGTTCTGCACACACTCATAATCAGGATGCTTTGAATCAACACAGAAGAAAACATAATCATCAGTGTCAGCCATTTTTGAGAATGTTGAAACCATGGCAGCTTCATTGCCATTCCCTATATAGTATTTGTCTCCATTAGCCTTATAGGTTCCGTCACCCTGGGGATAGAGCATCATATCACTCGCGTAAATATCAGCTCCATGCTCCTTTTCAGAAAGTCCAAATGCAAAAACAGCACCCTCTTCAAGAAGTTTTGCAGCTTTATGTTTGGCTTCTTCATTGCTCCCCATCCATATAGGACAGATACCAAGCTGGGAAACATCCCATACATACCAGTAGGCAATACCGTAGAAGCCCATAATCTCAGCCCAGTGGTAAATTCTGTAAGTATCCCACCTGTTGTCAGGTGCACCATAACCGGCAGGGGTTAAAAGCCTTGCGAAAATATTATGTTCCTTCTGAAAATCAACAAAATCCTTAGGCCAGGTTCTGTTATGAAAGTCCTCTTTAATTTTTTTAAGACCCTTATTTTCAAACCATTCAATGGTTTTCAGCATCATTTCCTTTGATTCTTTGTCAGGAAACTCAACATTGTATTTTTTCGGGTTTAATAACATCATCAGGCTACCTCTTTTTTTTAAGATAAAAAGCTATTTCTCTTTATTATTCACAGCTTTACATTTCAAATTAAATAAAAAAACAGCACCATATTCTTGTCAACAGAATATCGGTTTTTTTACTGAATAATGGCCCATGAAAAATGCATATAATTGTATTAAACAGAGGGATTCCATACCGTTTTTCGCACAACAAATCATATGAGCAATCTGTTATGCCAAAGGCAATTATATAAAAAAGCCCCGCCTGTGATTTCTAAAATCACAGGCGGGGCTTATAAAAAAATGAGACTCTCTGAAAATAATTCACAAAACCGGAATGTCTATTCTATCTCCTCTATTGCGAGAGGATATTTGGACATATATTCACACCCGTCTTTCAGTATAAGAATATCATTCTCATACCTGAAACCTATACCCTCAGCAGGGGCAGCATACTGCATTGCGCAAACCACCATCTCATTTTCACTGTATTTATGATCCGGATCTGTCCAGTATGGGATCGGTCCGTCAGCGCTGGCGCCAATGCGCCACTCATCTCCGAAAAGACCGATTCCATGTTCGCATCCGGGCACAAGAAAATCCGCGCAGCCCCTTGTTTCAGCTGTTTCCATAAGAATCTCCGCAAGTGATGAGGGGCTTGTACCTGCTTTATAGTTTTCAAGCACTGTACTCACAAGCGCCACAAAGTTATCAGCATGCCATCTCTGCCTCTTAGTTGCAGGTCCAATGAGATAGTTATGAGAATGATCACCCAGTGCAAGCTGAAACATGGCGTGAAAATCGAGCATTAGAGGTTCACCCGCCTGTATCTCTCTTGTTGTGGGGGGTGTACACGCTCCCAGTCCTGTACGGTATCCGGATGAAATTTCATTCAATCCTGCGAAATTCCATTCAGAAACACTCCCTGCTTTACGCATTGCCAGGGCGGCAATCCCTGCGATTACAGTTTCGGTCATACCCTTATATCCGCCATTTTCAAGCGCTGCCCTTGCAGCCTTATGCCCTTCATCAACTATGAGGGATGCTTTTCTGAATCTTTCGATTGTCCCCTTATCTTTAATAATTGAGAGTGAATCAATAATCTCGTGCGAGTTTATCCATTCAAAACCGGGGAGCGCGTCCCTGAACCTTGTAAATTCCCAGTGACTCAGGTTTCCTTCAGCCGTGTATGTGGAAACGCCATCCTCGTAACCTATGCGCCCCTTTGTGATCCCCAGGTCATCCTTAATAAAATCGGTTATGGCGGAAACCTGGTCCATACCTCCCATAGGGGCATAGGCACGCACATGGTCCTCATCCAGCCACGTTTCATCTCCAAGCCTTAAAGCATCTATTACAAAAGTAAAAACTGTTGGTGACCCTTCCGCGGGTATTACCAGATAGCTTCTCCAGGGACAGAAGGCATCCAGGATAAAACTCATGGTACGAACACGCGATCCCAGGTATACATCTATTTCCCGTTTCTGCATCTCCGTCTGTATAGACTTAACACGTCCGGGATTATCAATATAGTATGGATCATTTGGATTTAATATTCTGGCCATAACATCCTCCTAATACTCAGCAGGTATGCGGGACAGAACCTTATTTATCCTGTCAGCAAGTGAGGCCAGTTTAAGAGCCTTAGCCATGTTCCCTTTAAGCTTAAGCTTTCCAAGAAACAGAGCCTTTTGTGATCCCAGCTCAGCACGCGATATCTGAGCAAAGGTCTGGTAATCCCCGGTTATCCTGAATTCAGCCTCAGGAGCTTCACCATCCCCTGTTTCGACCCGTGTGACTCTTCCGTCAGTACATTCAATAAATAAAAATTTCTCTACACCATCGGGGCAATTTTTATAAATGTTTGACATGGAAGTGGTAATATTATTCATTTTCTCCGGCGGGATCTCTGACTGAAGACGGGTAAGCGCCTCATCGCGCCAGCCGGAACTCAGGTAGACATGTGTATCGGACATGTGCAACCTCCTGCTTTTTTATTATCTGCCGGGCAGCACTGCCATGCTGCCCGGTTAGATTCCCTTTTACTTAAGCAGACCTTTCATCATAAGATTACTTACTGTGCTGAACATCCCTGTAACAGCATCACCCTCTGTGGCAATATAGGTCTTCTGCACAAACATGATATAGATAAAAAAAAGGCTTTTTGCGGTGTCATTGATATCCGATATTTCGAAAATACCGGCTTTCACCCCTTCTGAAAGAATGTCCCTGAGCATATCCACAGACTGACGGTTAATATCGAGATATGGATCTTTTGATTCGATTATTGGAAGGAGCTCGGGGTCTCGTTCAAGAATTTTCCGCAGAGTGATATCCTCTTCAAGATAGAGGTATGCTGATGATGAAAGAGCTTCAAGTTTTGCAAGTACTCCCCCTTCTGATGCGGCCGATACAGCATTTCTTACACTCTGCTGCCAGCGATGAAGTCCCAATGCCACTGAGCTCCGATAGAGATCCCGCTTATTTTTCGCATATAGATATAGTGTTCCTGCAGCAATCCCCATTGAAGTTGATATATCTTCAATTGTTGTTTTCTTATAACCGTACTCCGCAAAAATCTTAAGTGCATTCTGAAGAATCTCTTCTTTTTTAGCTTCTCTTGACATTTGATGAATCCTTGAACAATTTATTCATATATTCACTATAATTAAACAAATCAATTTGTCAAGATTTAAACAGGATAAATTTTACAATAGAAAAATAATAAGGGAAGATTTGCCGTGGATTTTATATATTCCCGGGTTTAACTTCAGATTAAATGCCGGATGCTATTAGCGGATTTTTATACAATAATACTATTTTAATGGCAGGATTTACACATTTGAAAAAAATGCATCTGCTGCTGTGAGCTTAATAATCATCAGACAGCAGATGCCGGAAATATCTATTTACCGGAATATTCATACCATCCGCAGCCCGATTTTTCGCCGTAAGCCCCCCTGTAATATCTCTCAATCACACCTGGTGAAGGGAGATCCGACCTGTCTCCGCTGCTGCGGAAGCTTTCCATTTTCATATAATATTCCAGGTCTATACCTGTTAAATCCATAAGCCTGAAAGGCCCCATGGGATGACCCGCGCCATAAACACAGGCCTTATCTATATCCTCAAAGGAGGCAATCCCCATCTCATAAAGCCACAGAGCTTCCCTGGCAAGTGCCCCCAGCATGCGGTTAAGAAGAAATCCATCCACTTCAGTATTGAGCATAACTGGAATTTTTCCGAGCTTTTTGCATAGTTCAAATGAAACAGTTACTGTATCATCAGCGCAGTGGGGACCTTTGACAACCTCCACAAGTTTCATAACAAGAGCCGGATTAAAGAAGTGAAGATTGCAGACTTTTTCCGGCCTTTTTGTTGCATCAGCAATTCTTGAGCTCACAATGCGGGAACTGTTTGTTGCAAGTATGGCATGTTGAGGCGCGAAAATATCCATGTCTGCAAAGAGTTTTCTTTTCAGCTCCAGCTTTTCTACAGCAGCTTCAATAACATAGTCAGCGTTTTCAACCGCCTCTTTAAGGCCCGGCACAAAGCTTATTCTCCCCCTTGCAGCTTCACCTTCATCCTCTGTAAGTTTCCCCTTTTTTACTCTCTCCTTCAGGTAAGTGTCTGCAAACACTTCCGCCTTTTTAAGTATATCAGCATTTACATCTGTACAGGTTGTGGAGTAACCGCTCATTGCGCAAAGCACAGTTAACTGATGCCCCATATTCCCCGCACCTATAACAGCAATATTTTTTACATCATCAATCTTCATGTATCTCTCCCCCTGAGTAAATTTTATTATAGCATTTCACCACAATTGGATTATTCCACTCTTTGTCATTCCCGCGAAGGCGGGAATCTCATAACATCAGTTTATTAGATTCCGGCATTTCACTGTCGCTACAGCCGGAATGACACTATACTTATCAATTAATTTATTTCTATATTATGATATATGATTATATCATCAGCTGTAATATTCCCTTATTAATCTTCCCCCTGCGCTGATCCCTGCCTTATATCCTGAAAGTAAAAGTTCTCTATTTCTGGTTATTCTGCTCACCTTTAATCCCTCAGGCGGGGCTGCTTCAAAAACCTCAACTCCCGCAGGAGGATTATTGATAAAATTCACACTCTCCATATATAACCTGTGTCTCTGCTCCATCTTCTTAAGCAGAGCCGGATGCTTTCGGAAAAGAAAAGGATAGAGGGGAGTTGCAAAATCCCGGTCCTTCACATATCCGGAAGTACGGGACCGGAGAACTGTTATTCTGTCAGCTCCACGTCTGTATGCTTCAATTACCGGTATGGGATCTGCTATTCCTCCATCAAGTGCATATTCAAAACCGGTAAAAAGTGTATCTCGATAAAATACAGGGAGTGCGCTCGATATTTTAATATAATGTTCCAGTGTTGCACTGTTTGGAGCAAGATAAACCGGTTCCCCTGATTCAAGGGAGGTTGCAGTTATAATAAACTCCTTCCGGTTATGCTCCAGATGACTGAAAATTCTGTCTAAGTCGAGTCTGCATTCCTTAATAGTTATTTCCCACAACCAGTCCAGATCTATAAAATGGCCCCCTGCAATAAATCTCCATGGATTTATAAATCTCCTGGTAGAGGAATATTTTAATATAATGTGCAGATTACGGTCATACTGCCCCGCCAGATGGGATGCAAGATTACATGCGCCTGCGGAGACTCCAATGTATAAATCAAATGGATCAAACTCCGCCTCACCAAAAGCCTTGAGTACACCTGCAGAAAAAACTCCCCTCATTCCGCCCCCTTCAACAACAAGGGCTGACCTCCCCCGGTTATCCCGCATCACTCCTCCTCAATTCTTAACTATAAATCCGGTGATTTTACTCAAGCGGCGCGCCTGTAAAGATTTCATCAAATGAATCGACAACAGCAGATTCTCCTGAAAGCATGGACTCAATCAATCCTCCATATTTTTTAAACTCACTTCCAATATAGTATTTTGCGGATAATATTTTCCCGTAATAAAAGGCTGCCTCTTTGTTCTCTTTTGCAAGCATGGCTGCCTGTATCAGATCTCTATTGCCGCACAGCTTTTCCAGGCACTTTAAAGATAAATCCATAGACCGGAGGTGGAGCCAGGCATGAACAAGCATTCGGAAAGAATTCTGCAGAGGAACTGCAACAGCAAGAATTTCATTCATCCTCTTTTCCGACTTCAAACCGGAGAGATAAGTGACAAGTTTATCCATTTCCCCCAGTGCACTTTTTAATTCATCACAATACCTTTTATCAGCAATAGCCTCAGCAGATTCAATTGCCGCATATATACGCTTCTTTAAAACCTGGTAATTATACATATGAGGATTAAGCAGAAGCTTTCGCATTGTAAGATCAATGGACTGGATGCCGTTTGTCCCTTCATAAATGGCAAGAATCTTTGAATCCCTTGCCAGCTGTTCCACAGGATAATCTGAGCAGTAACCGTAACCGCCATATACCTGTATCGCCTCAGAGGTAATTAGCCAGGCAAGGTCAGTATTCCCTGCTTTACAGATTGGTATAAGAAATTCCAGAAGCGCAGAAGCTTCCCTCTGCTCTTCACCATCAGCAGCATTACTGAGATCAAAACAGTATGCAGCAAGCATGGACACCATACGCATGGCTTCAACATTCGATTTCATCCAGAGGAGCATCCGCTTAATATCAGGATGGCTCAGTATTACAGTCTGTTTTGCCGGATCAGATGGATCACTCCCTTGAATTCTGTTTCTGGCATAGGTTACAGCATGCATATAGGCGGAGCCTGCTGCTCCAAGTGCTTCTATTGCCACATCGAGTCGCGCCTCATTCATCATGGCAAACATGATCTTCATCCCCTGACGCTCCTCTCCAAGGAGATAGCCTCTGCATCTGCCATTATCACCGAAACTCATTGTACAGGTTGCCGAACCCTTTATACCCATTTTATGCTCAATCCCTGAACAGAGCAGATCATTCATCTCACCAATGCTCCCATCCCTGTTTACCAGATATTTGGGAACAATAAAAATCGATATCCCCTTTGTACCTGACGGGTCACCCTCAATACGGGCAAGTACAGGGTGGACCATATTCTCAAACATATCATTATCACCGGAGGAAATAAAAATCTTCTGCCCTGTGATAAGATAGGTTCCGTCATCCTGCTTTACTGCTTTTGCCTTGAGCGCACCCACATCACTCCCTGCATCCGGTTCAGTAAGGCACATAGTCCCGCCCCATTCACCTGAAACCATCTTACTTAAAAACATTTTTTTTATTTCATCTGAACCGTAATGACTTACAAGATTTGCCGCACCTGTGCTTAAAGTGGTGTACATGGTAAAGGCCACGCTCCCGGCAAAAAGGTATTCCAGCACGCTCCTGTATATTACATTGGGCATACCCATTCCACCCCATTGCGGGTCCTGCTCAAGGCCGCTGAACCCTGCTTCATTGAGAACCCTTTTTGCCTCTTTATAGCATGAAGGGATCTTCACCTCTTTAGTGACAGGGTTATAGCTTACACCTGTTTTATCACCTTCGCTGTTGCAGGGGTAGATATTCTTAACCGACAAGACCTCAGCCAGTTCAATTACCGATTCAAAAACTTCTTTGTCAAAACCTGAAAATTTTTCATATTGAGCAAGGGACTGAACCTGAAGGAGTTCAAATAATACAAACTTAACATCCCGTGTATCTGCCAGCATATTTAAAGCCATTTCCCACCCCTCTTATTTACTTAATGAACGACCATTCACTTAAAAGAATAAAAAATCTCCATCTATTCAACAACGCCTGATGATGCACCAAGAGCTTTTAAAGAAAAATCGTACATAAAATCTATAATATAGTCCACAGAATATTCCCCTTCCGGTGTATACCATATTCTCGACCTTGCAATCATTGAGGCAATGCAGTAAACTGCAAGGCGGACATTTTCACAGGAAAAAAGGCCCTGTTCAACACCGGAATCAACTACGCTTATACAGATTTTGTCATACTCATCCCGTAATCTGATAATTTTTTTTCTATTTTCAGAAGAAAGATTGTTCAGGCCGGAATCAAAAAGAAGTTTTGAATTTCTTTTCTCTCCCAATGTGAGTCTCAGATGATTATCAATAACAAGTCTTAATCCCTGGTATGGATGGAGTTCACGATTATCCTTGAGCATTCTCAGGGGTGCAAGAATCTCCTCCATCTCCTGATTTAATATTTCGAAGAGTATGGTCTCCTTGTTTTCAAAAAAATTATATATATTAGCAGGCCTGAAACCGCATGCATTTGCTATATCCTTCATACTGGTCTCAGAATAACCCTTCTCCCAGAAAAGACTGCTGGACTTTGTCAGAATGAGCCTCTGCTGCGATTTGACTTCTTTCTCTTCCTGCATATTACCTTTTCTCTCACAATTTCAATATTTAGTTAATTAACGACCATTAACTAAATATACTTCTTGTCAACATGTTTATTATTTTTTTTTACTATTCGCGCTTGGAGCTTTATAACAGAAATATTTAATTATGCAGTTCATTATATAAATCATATAAATCTTCAATCTCTTCCGGGAAAAATCTGCAGAAATTTACTGGACAATCAGCCCCTATACAGAGTAATGCTAATATAATTAAAGAGAAAGGAAGTATGTGAAATGAAAAAATCAGCTTCTGAGGTTACTGCGGTAGAATTGAAAAGCCTCATTGAGAAATATATTAAAGGTGGACCTAATCTTAACTATGCCATTAAAATAACCGGACACCCCGGTGTTGGCAAATCAGCAATTGTAAAGGAGGCAGCTGAATCGGCCAATTTCATGTTTATAGATACCAGACTGGCATTTAAAGAGAATGTGGACCTTGGGGGCTACCCGGTCCCTGACCACGAGTCAAAAGAGATGATTTACTACAGACCTAAATTTATCCCCCCGGCACAGGTTCCGGAAGGATATGACGGAATTGTCTGGTTCCTTGATGAATCGAACAGAGCACACCCCACTGTTATACAGACGCTTTTCCAGATTATTACTGAAAAAAAATGCGGTGAACACCAGCTTCCGGAAAAAACTTCAATTATTCTTGCAGGTAACCTTGGAGATGACGACGGCACAACTATAACAGATTTTGATGATTCAGCCCTTGATGGCCGTCTTGCTCTATTTCATTTAAAACCTTCGGCACAGGACTGGCTCCGGTGGGCTTTTGATGAAGGTATTCACCCTTCAATAATTAAATATATTTCCATGTATCCTGAACGGCTCTGGGACGAGGCAAAGATCAATCCCAATCCCAGAGGGTGGCATCAGGTATCAAATGCCTTAAAGCATTCCTACCAGCTCCACACAGATTCCGAACTGGTAAGCTACCTTAAAATCAGCAGTGACAGCAGCATAGAAAAAATAATCTATTCACTAATAGGGAATATTGCAGGGAGCGATTTCCTTATGCAGCTCACATCCCCGCGCCAGCTCAGCTCTTCAGAAATAATTGAAGGGAATCCTGAAAAACTTGATATGCTGAAAAAAAGGGAGATTTCTGTAGAAGATTTACTCTGGGCCCTGAATGGGACTATTGAAATACTGAAGGAGAAAGCTGCTACAGCTTCAGGATCACTTGAGTCCAATGACATTATAATACTGAGCAATGTATTGAAGTTTATCGGCTACGCAAGGGGGGATATCACAATGTCGTACTTTTTTATTCTCCTTCGGGAGTGCGGTATTTTCATTCTTATTCCTGAAGCAGTTAAAAGAATTGATGATGCTGAAACCGTTAATTTTTTAAAAACAAAATATTCCGGTCTGCTGAATTAAGGTACAATGAGACTTGAATTAACACTGGAAGATCTCTGGCAAAAAAGCCGATTCGCATCATACTTCTACCAGGGTGTGGATCTTGCTGAAGAGAGAGATATCCCCACGCTTGCTCTGACATTATATCATTCACGCCTTGTTCTTTTTTATAATCCCGGATTTATCGATAATCTCACAAGTGATGAAATCACAGGACTCCTGATTCATGAAATGATGCACATAGTCCTGAATCATGATCACAGAGGATTCCCGGAGGGGAAGATATACCTGCAGAATCTTGCACAGGACATGGTTATTAACAGCTATCTAAAGGAGAATGGGAAAACATTTTTTTCAAGGAAAGCATCTTACTCACCCGATGTCCCCCCCCTTATCCTTCCGGAAGGACTTCTGTTTATCCCTGATGAATTTTTTAAGGAAACCGGAATTGCTGACCCAACATGGGAAGAGGTTTATTACTGGCTCAAGGATCAGCCTGATGAAAAACTGAAGGAACTGAAACTTGCTGGTGAAAAAAATGACAGCTCCGGTCCTGGATTAAAGATGCGTTCACCCCTTGATGATCTGGAGGAGGCTCTAAGCTCCCTTGACCTCTCCTACAACACAGCCCCTGAAGAAAAATATACCCGTTTCAAAAATATGGACGGCCTCTTTTTCGAAACAGAAGGTGGTGATCCTCTCCCCACCGGGATTCATGTTATGAAACCCCGCACAGACAGAAATATTCTCGATGCCAAGATTAACCATTTCATAAATACCGCAAAAAGAGATGAAACCTGCAGGGATGAAAGAATCTTTGAAGAGATTTCTGCTATTATTGAAGCACCGGGTAAAACAGACACTGCATGGATAAAGAAACTGAAGAGTATTGTTGACCTCACAGCCCAGTCAACAGAATTCCAGTATACCTACAACCGGTTCAACAAAAGGTACTTCAGCCAGGGGATATATTCACCGGGGAGATCTTTTAAACAGAGAGAGGCAGTTACAGTTGCGGTTGACCTTTCAGGCTCAATGGTAATGAAACCTTACAATATTGAAGCAGCATTCGGGATCATTGAGGACCTTCTTGGAAGATTTAAAGTATACCTTTTATGCCTTGATGAAAAAGTTTTTATCCCTGAAAAACAGAACAATACATTTGTAAAATCTAAAGAAAGCGATAAGCCATATCTTTATAAAAAAGGTGACTGGAAATATATAAAATCGGGGAGCAGCGGCACCACATACTTTGAATCGCTTTTTAATGATTATATGACAGGCCACAGCGAACTTCTTATTGTAATCACAGACGGTTATATTTATGATATTGACAGATTAAGAAAATACAAAAATACTCTCTGGCTTATAAGTGAAGACAGGGATGAAAAATTTAACCCTCCATTCGGGAAGGCTGTTAAAATCACCAGGCCTGCCGGGGGTATACGGTTACGACAAAAGGCTCACATGCGGACAGTATGAAGAACAGAGATATTGAAGAGATATACAACATAGGGTGCAGAGAAAGCTCCTTTGCAGGAGGTGAAGGGTCAGAGCTGATTATAAATTCCGGTATTGCGGAATATATATATCTGAGCGGCAGACATTGGCCCATATTTGATTATCACAGAGGGCTTTCAGCTCTTATCGCCTCAGAAGAAACAGAATATATACATAAGTCAGGGATTTTCTGGCCATCATTTGATTATGACAAGGGGATAGATTTTCTCATAAGCACCGGTAATGGAGAATATCTTTACAGGGCAGGGAGATTCTGGGAAGGTTTCGATTACAACCGGGGCCTTGAAGCACTAGGGAAGATGAAGAGTGCCAGGTACATCTATTATGCTGGGAAGGAATGGAAGTACTTTGACTTCAAAAAAGGTTTTGAATACCTTATCAGTTCAGGTGATCCGGAATTCCTCTTTTACGCCGGTGCGCACTGGAAACACTTTGACTACATCAGAGGAATGGAGGAGCTTCTTAAAACCGGAAGCTGTGAGTATATTTATAAAGCTGGAACACTGTGGAAAAAATTCGATTACAGGAGAGGATGGGATCTCCTTGAAAAAAATGTTTCCGCTGGTGTAAAATGGAGGGCTCTCGCTTTTCAGAACGGAAAGTGGAAACCGCAGCTCCGGACAATCTGGGCTCTCCTCTGGGAAAAATAAAAAGAGGATACAGAAATAACTAATTTTAAGTTAAAACTGCACCCTCTTTATAATAAACCTATTCTTCAACATTATCCTTTGTGCCGAGCTTCTTTATATCAGGCTTAACACTCTTCATGTCAGGCTTTTCAAAATTCTGAACAGCTGTTTTTGTTTCAGCTTTTTTCTCTTCAATGTCCCCTTTTATTTCTTCAGCTTTAGCCTTAGTCTCTTCCTTAACAGCCTGTACATTTTCACGATCCTTAGCCTTCTGCTCTGATACTTTCTCTTTTGTAGATTCCTTTAAATCTGAAACCTGCTTTCTTATCTCAGCACGCTGGGTTTCGAATTTATCCCTGATATCCTTGCGCATTTCTTTAATTTCATCACGTATTTTTCTGATATTTTCCCTGTTCTGCTCTTTAAGTTCCTTAACATTCAGTTTTTTATCTTCATCAATAACAGCCTCATTCCCTGCCTCAAGATTTACAAAACTGCTTTCATCCTCATCCGCTTTTCTCACTGCAACTGTCCCTTCAATACAGGAAATCCTGCTTTCACCTTCAGACTCTTCAACAAGAAATTCAGTACCCCTTACACCGGCAACAACAGTTTTTGTTGTAACCTGATATTTTTCACCGCTTCTCAATTTCCTTGCAACCTGTGAAAAGACCTTCCCCTCTTCCACATAAAGCTCAGTAAATTCCTTATTCCCTTCAACCTCTTTAATAAGCTCCCGGATAACGACAGTACTTTTCTCCAGTATTCTTATAACACTTCCGCTAAAATGAATATCAACAGCAGATTGAACACCGGTTTTTATTGTTGCACCCTCGGTAACAAAATCACCGATTTTTGCTTTTGATTCACCGCTTTCAGATGCAATTATAACATCCCCTGAGATAAAGTTTATTATCCCTTCCATCTGTACTGTTGTTTGTTTCTCCTTACATGCTGAACAAAGCAACAGAAGTGCAGCCGCCAGAATAACTATTTTTTTCATAACTCCTCCTGAGTAATATTACACAATTTAAAATATATAGCTAGCCGAAGTGGAAAAATAAATCAATCATTTCCTCTTCTCCTGCATTACTTCCCTGAGTTTATTTATCAGTAAATCCTCATCAATCGGTTTTTCAATAACACCATCACAGCCTGCGGAAAAATATGCATCGAGCTGCTCCTTACGCACATGCCCTGTCTGAATAATGACGGGAACCGAAGCCCTGATTTTCTTTACTTCTTTCAGTGCGGAAATTCCGTCTATGCCCGGCATCTGCATATCCATGAGAACAGCATGGATATCGTCCCTCTCTTTAATAATTTCAATAGCCTCATATCCATTCTGTGCATAAATCGATTCAGTTCCAAGTCCGCGGAGAAATTCTGAAAGATGAAAAAATATTAGATAATTATCGTCAACAATCATAATTTTTTTATTTTTTAAATCTGTCTCCTCAAGCCGTCCCTGTATTTTATCTGCAGTAAGAGGAAAAACAAAATAAAACATTATCCCCTCCCTGTTAAAAGGGTCAACATGAATAACCCCGCCGAGTGCTTCAACAATATCACCTGCAATTGATATACCAATATCTCTTGATCTCCCCCTTGTAAGTCCGGAACTGAACCTGTCAAAAAAATTGTCAGCCTCCTCCTCCCCGATAGACAGACCTTCATCAAGAACAAAAAATCTGATTTCCTGATCATTCACTGAATATCCGAATTCGATAAAGCCCCTGCCGGTAAATCTGAGAGAATTAGAAAGAAGGTTTTCCATAACCTGAATAATTTTCCCCTTATCAGAATAAAAGAAAAAATCTTTCTCATCAGTAAGATTTCTGCATATAAGCTTAACCTCTGATCGTATAGTTTTTTCCGCTTTATGAGAAACCAGTTCAAATACCCGATGCATTAACTCATTGCATGAAAACTCTTCTTTATCAATACTGATTCCACTTTTCTCCATAAGCGAGTAATCAACAATATCTGAAAGAATATTCATAATCTGATCTGAGTTGGACTCAATTAGCTTTGAATACATACCCCTGGTATCAGGATCAAGATTCGTCATTGAAAGCATCCTGGAAAATCCGATAATCCCGTTCAACGGGGTTCTTATCTCATGAGAAACATTATGGAGGAAAACCGTTTTCAACTCTTCATTTCTCAGCGCTTTCTCCTTCTCGCTTATCAGATTGAATTCGATCTCCTTTCTTACTGATATATCTGTATGTGTTCCTATAACCCTTACAGGTTCACCTTCGCTGTCCCATTCAATTGTCTGGCCCCTCCCCTCAACCCAGAGCCAGGAGCCGTCCTTTTTTGTCATTCTGTACTCAATGACAAATGACATATCCTGTCTGATTTTATCGAAAATTGTGCGGATCATTTCAGGTCTGTCATCGGGGTGTATAAGATTCTGCCATGTTGTTATATTCTGAGGGAATACCTCTTTAATATATCCGAGCATAGTAAATATGCGCCTGTTGAAGAATACATCCCCTGTTTTAATATGCCAGTCCCATAATCCGTCATTTATAGCTTCAAATGTAAGCCTGTACTGTTCAGAGGATCTCCTTAATTCATCCATAAGATGTTTTGTTTCAGTTATATCTTTCAACTGGCACAAATAACCGGTTCCGCCAGGGGAGGAACTGATAGGAATAAGCTGCACTGTTACTTCAAGTACAGCAATTCCAGACCTGGAAGTTTTATAACCTCCCGATGCCATGGCGCGGTCAAAGCTGTATTCTATTTCATGCTTAACGTTTCTGCTCCCCTTAAGTCTTTCATAAAACTGCTCCGATACCCCTGCCACATCTCCAAGATTCATCCGGTAAAGCTCATCAGGATTTACCATTCCGAATATCTCCACCAGGGTATTATTAAACAACATTACCCTCCCTGATGAATCGAGTATAATAAGACCGGCTGGTGATTTTTCAAATATAGTTTTAAACTTTTTTTCATTTTCCTCCAACAGGGCCTGGGCTTCCTGAAGTTCAGCAAGAGAAAGATTAAGCTTTTTCGTATGATCACTGATTCTTCTATTAAGAATAATATTATTAAGAAAGAAAAAACAGATAAATATCAGGAGCCCTGCAGCAGCAGATAGAGCATACAAGTTAAGCTCTCTCATATAATTATTATACATGACTGAAGGGAACCATTTGCGGAAAGAAGTGCTGATAAATCCGGTGCTGTCCGATTCTGCCAGTGCATCACTTAGCAAAGTTAGGAGCTCCGGATTATCCTCTTTCACCGCGAAGGAGTACTCATAGGCCCCAAAAGATACAGGGATAGTCCGCAGTCCCCCGGGACCTGAATCTTTTATACTGCTCAGTCCGTTAAAATGAGTGGAGATGATTACATCATATGTTCCGCCATAAAGCTTTTTTAAAGCTACGTTATCATTTGCATAATTAAACAGCTGAAGATCAAAACTCTTCTCCAGATCTTTTTTAAAAAGCTCGTAAAGCAGCATGGATCCGGTAAATGCGGCCTTTTTATTTTTAAGATCCCCCAGATTATTGAGTCTGGAATTTTTTAAAACAAAAATCCGGAAACCGATAGAAAGATAGGGCCAGGCAAGCCGGTAATTGCTGCTGAAACCATTTATTGCACCGAGAATAACATCCGCTTTCTTCTCTGCGGCTGCATCTTTCATTTGTGAAAAAGGGAGGAGTTCTATTTCGTATTTAAGATTTTTTTTTGCAGCTGCCCTGCGGAATAGATCGATAGAAAAACCGACCGCTGTTCCTTCATCATTGAGGAATTCAAAGGGGGGGTTGTCCCGGGGGCCTATTACATAGATATGCCTGTCAAGGGCAGCCCCTTCTGATATCATCAGAAAAATAAAAAAGAGGAGTGGAATCATAGCTTTAATTTCAGAATACAAATTAATCCCTTTTCACCGGATCTATCACTGCATATGAGCAGGTGCTATCTTACTATTTTATCATACATTAAATTACTGCATATACTTATTTTTTTTAATTTCAATACATTTTTTTCAAAAAAAAACGGGGAAAAAACGTAATTAATAATAGATATTAATCAAAGGAGGATTTTATGCATAATTACGCGGCTGCTACAATTGAAGGGTTTGTTACTCACGAACCGCAGCTTAAAACAACCAAAACCGGTAAATCGGTATGCACATTTTCAATTGCAGTTAACCATTATTCAAAATCTGAGGAACCCCCGAAAGTTTCATTCATCGAAGTGGAAACATGGGAAAAGGTTGCAGATTTCTGTTCAAAAAGTGTTTCAAAGGGGAAAAGAATTATGGTGATCGGCACACTCCGTCAGGACAGATGGGAGAGTGAAGACGGGAAATCCAGATCACGCATAAAAATAGTAGGGAATGAAATACGCTTTCTTGAATCAAAGAAAAATCAGGATGAGACTGTAGTGGAACAGGCCTATTCACAGGCCTGATTTAAAAAGGTATTCTGTTCGTCCGGCTCCAGAGACCCATCTCTTTTGCTGACTTTATAAGGTCCTCTCTGAAGTCCGGATGAGCAATACTGATTAACGATTCAGCGCGTCCCCAGGTAGACCTGCCTTTCATATTTACAATACCGTATTCAGTAACAAGATGATGCACCATTGTTCTCGGAACAGTAACAACAGATCCGGGTGTAAGAAGGGGCTTAATCCTCGACTTCACCTGTCCGTCTTTTTTATCAATATAGGTAGAGGAAAAAGCAAGAAAACTTTTCCCCCCCTTTGAATGAAAAGCGCCGATTACAAAATCGAGCTGCCCCCCGGTACCGGAAATCTGCCTGAGCCCTGAAGTTTCGGAACAGACCTGGCTCAGCAGATCCACTTCCACAATATTATTGATGGAAACCACCCTGTCATTTGCAGCTATAAAATCGGGATTGTTTGTATGATGCACCTTGCACGATGCGGTCCTGGGATTGTCATGTATAAAGTCATAGGTCTCTGTAGTACCAAGACAGAAAGAGTATGTACTCTTATTTATATCAGAGCTCTTCCTTGCATTGGTTATTTTACCCGCACCATAAAGTTCAACCATTGCATCGCAGAACATTTCACTCTGTATACCCAGATCTTTAACATCAGTATCGGAAATCATGTGCCCTATAAGGTTGGGGAGAGTCCCTATGCCCAGCTGGAGGCAGGAACCATTTTCAACATGGGGTACAATAAACTCAGCAATCTTTTTCTCCTCGCATGATGGGCCGGGCATTTTAGATGTTGCAAATATAGGTGAATTAGACCCTTCAATTATATAATCTATTTCACTTATATGCACATACTCATCATTCCCGCCAAGACACCTGGGCATATTTTCATTAACTTCAACTATAGCAATATCAGCCCATAGGGCAAGCCCCCTGTTGTGGGAATTCCCCAGACCGAAATTAAAACAGCCGTTTTTGTCCATTGGAGTTACCTGAGCGCACCATACCCTGGGTTTTAAATATTCAATATCCCCGGAATGATAAGCCATTAAGGTAGCCTCATGATAATTAAAAGGGAGATGACAGTTTAGCCCTTTATCACCGGCCATTCGATCCAGCAGAGTAAAATACCAGCTGAAATACTGAAAAGATTTCTGCTCCGGGTCATTCTGAATTACAGCAGGAAAGGGCGGTACCGAACCTGTACCCCTTACAGAGACATTCTCAACCTGCCCGACCCTTTTACTTAAAGCCAGATCAAAGTCCACAGGCTTAGTTGCAAACATGCCGTAATCTACAATATCATTATCATTTACAATGCCTGCGGCTTTTTCTACTGAAACCAGCTTATTTCTATATTCATTTTGAAAAGTTTTCATTTCTACTCCATATTATATTTATAGCTCTTTCAGGATTAGCGAAGCAAAACCTTAATCATTCTGTGAATCTATACCCGCTTATAGCCCCCAGGCTGAAAACCTGTATTATTTTCATAAACTTTTACAGCCGGCCCCCGGAGGGGCTTCCTGAAATCTACGGAAGGCTCTTCATCCTGGATTTTACTGTTATTAAAAACTTCGATTACACTGATAAAAATATATTTTTACCGTATAAATCATTATTAACCCCCTCCGGGGGTCGCGCCGGAATATTTATGTTAATCATTTAATTCTCCGCGCGGGGGGCTGAAGAAAATGCAAAATTATTCCAAAATCTACCGCAGGCTTTTACCTATAAAATCAGCAGCATCCTCAAAAGCGACCCTGGTCTGGTCTCCGGAAAGCTGATTTTTTACTGTTACAATACCCTCTGCAAGCTCGTCCTCTCCTATAATCAGAACAAAGGCAGCTTTCTCCCTCTCAGCCCTTTTGAACTGGGCTTTAAAACTTTTTACGGAAGGATCAAGATCCGCAGAAACTCCAGATTCCCGGAGTTTTCGTGCAAGAGCTGCAGAGCGGTTAAGACTTTCTCCGCCGGAATGAATGATAAAGGCATCAACACCATCAGCTGTTATATCATTATTCTCTATAAGCAGATACATTCTCTCTATACCTGCTGCAAATCCCACACCCGGTGTTGCCTTACCTTCAAACTGTTCCACCAGATAATCGTATCTTCCGCCGCCTGCAAATGCATTCTGGCTCCCCAGATTATCAGCAACAAATTCGAAGGTAGTCCTTGTGTAGTAATCGAGGCCCCTAACCATATATTTATCAATTTCGTATTTCAATCCATCCTTATCAAGATATGATTTTACAGAATCGAAGTGACTGGAGCACTCCGGGCAAAGATGCTCAGAAATGACAGGTGCACCCTTTTTTAAAGCTGAACATTTTTCATTTTTGCAGTCAAGAAGCCGTAAAGGATTTTTATCCATTCTCTTTCTGCAGTCTTCGCATAGCTCATCTTTTTTATCCGAATAATAGCTTTTCAGTTTTACCATATATCCGGGACGGCACTCTCTGCATCCGATTGAATTAACAAGTACCCTGTAATTTGCAATTCCAGCACCCTTTGCTATTGAATCAACAAGGGAGATTATTTCATAATCGTAGTATGGATCAGCGCTGCCGAAAATTTCCGCACCAAGCTGATTAAACTGTCTCAACCTACCCCTCTGGGGCTTTTCCGCCCTGAACATGGGGCCCATGTAAAAAAACTTACACAGGGCAAGCCTGTTATAATCACCATTCTCCACATAGGCGCGCACAATCCCTGCTGTACCTTCCGGCCTTAAGGTGAGACTCCGACCACCCCTGTCCTCAAATGTAAACATCTCCTTGGAAACAATATCAGTGTCGTCCCCTATCCCCCTGGAGAAAACCTCAGTGAATTCCATTATGGGAGTTATCAGTTCCCTGTAATTAAAGTTACGGAAAATCTTCCGTGCCGAATTTATTACATGGTTCCATCTTACACCCTTATCCGGGAATATATCCTCTACGCCTGGCGGTTTGGTAATCATCACTTCTTCTCCTTGGGGGTAACAGCTCTTCTGAAAATAGCATCATCAAATGCCGCCCTATCCAATTTTAATCTGCAGATACTGTTGGGCCTGGCCATTTCTATTTCCTGATCTTCGAAGTATATTTTTTTAACAGTATAACTGCAGTCAAGTATTCTATCACCAATGGGATATATTGCGTCAAGTTTTTCACCGCTGTAAACAGGATTAAAGGTCTTTATCATAATCTCATCAGACTCCCCTTCATCAATTCTGTATGCGACAAAAAGTGCTTTATTGATATAGGGAACCCCTTCATAACCTTTAAGTTCGAACTCATTAAAAAGATCTGAGGTATAGGGCCTGTGATTAATAAGATCAAGCTCTTCGCGCCAGAAAGGGAGATTCTCAGCAAATTTCCCGGTTCCAGCCAGGTTCACAGCGTGTTTGTAAATCCTTGTAGTATTTGCCGCGTGATAAAGAGACTTCATCCTCCCTTCAATCTTAAATGCATCAACGCCGGCATCTATATATTCTTCAAGCCTTTCAATTAGACATAGATCCTTGGAGGATAAAATTTCAGTGCCGTAATTATCTTCATTGATATCAAGATAAAGTCCCGGTCTCTTCTCCTCCACAAGGGAATACTTCCACCTGCATGGCTGGGAGCAGTCTCCGCCGTTTGCGTCACGCCCGGAAAGATACCTGCTTAAAAGGCATCTCCCTGAGTAGGCAATACACAATGCACCATGTGCAAATATTTCTATTTCAGCATCACAGTTTCTTTTAATATCTCTTATTTCATCAAGGGTCACTTCACGAGCCAGCACAATCCGTTTAAAACCGGCATCGAGCCAGAACTTTGCTGACCTGTGATTAAGGGTGCTCATTTGTGTTGAAAGATGGAAATCCGCTTCAATCCCCGCATCCTTTAATATCATCAGCATACCAGGATCGGAAATCATAACAGAATCGAATCCTATCTCTTTTATTTTTAAAGCATATTTCTCTGCTTCATTTATCTGTTTTTCATGAAGGAAAGAATTCATCAGGAAAGTGGTTTTAACTCCCCTCTCCCTGCAGTATTGAGTCCCCTCCTTAAGATCATTGAAGGTAAAATTATCTGACTGAACCCTCAGGTTAAAACCCTCCCCGCCGAAATAGACATTATCCGCTCCATATTTAACAGCAAAGCGGAGTTTTTCCGGATTGCCTGCAGGCGCAACAATAAGAGGTTTTTTCCTGGCGGAATCTTTATTTTCTGTTAAATCCATTACTATTCCCTGCCGGTAAAGTTTCACCGGTCATAATATATTTACAAAGTTACGGAGATACCCCTGCAGGGCAAGAAAAAAATTAATACCGCTTATTGTATAAAAGCAGGTAACCGTATAATTTTAGTGGTGATGTCATTCCCGCGCAGGCGGGAATCTCATAACTCCTGATTTTTACAGGAGATTCCGGCACTACGTTATCACTTCGGCCGGAATGACAAGTTTAATCTACATAATTCTACTGCTACCATAAAAGCAGTATTATTGCGGGAATATTATTTAAATTTTACATCTGCAATCAATCTGTCCATATTGGGAACAGTAAGGTCATTAACAACTTTCCCCTTTACCGGAATTCCCCCCATCTCAGTGAAGATTTTTCTGTTCCCTATTGCGCTTTCAGGATATTCAGCATACTCAGTTGAATATAGAGGAATTTTAAAATTAAATGCAGACCTGGCAGCCTCAAAAATCCCCCCCTCCTCAGGTGCTTCAACTATATATACAGCCTTAGACATTGCACAGATTACTTTATTTCTGTTAAAGGCATTATACTTATCAGCAGGTGCCAGAGGGGTGAATATTGAAACAATAGCTGTTTTTTTTTCATTATAAACCATTTTTAATTCCTCAGGCAGAACAGCACGAAGAATCCCCAGCGGCAGAAATGCTATTGTGTCACCTCCATACTCCAGAGATGCCCTGTGAGCCGCCAGTCCTGCACCCTTTGCCATACCGCTTATTACAGTGATTCCCCTTGCTGCAAGCTCCTTTGCTGCAAGGTATGATATAAATTCCCCCCTGCTGCTCACATTATTGTCCCCAAGTATAGCTGCACCATCCTTCATGAGAATGTCCCTGTTGCCTGTCAAATATAGAAAGGGGGGAATGGAATTCCCCATAATGCTGTGAAGCCTTGCCGGATAATAGGAGGAAAAAAAAGGGATAATCTCCACACCTGCTTCAACAACCTGGATATACTCCTCTTCAAGAGACGGCAGAATCTCACCTGCTGATTTAAAAGCTTCAACTATTCTGCTGCTGAAATTAAATTCACCTTTAATTTCAGTTTCACTAAGATCAAATATATCGGCAATAGATATTTCCAGGGCACTCACCTCTTTATAAATCTCCTTGAGGTGTGCAGGGCCTATACCCTGAACCCGCTGCAATGCTATCCAGTATTTAATGCTGTTCATAGTTCAATTTTACCGTGCAGTTATTATAAGGATACATCAATATCAATATTAACCCCTTAACATCCAGAAATTTATCTCTCCCCCCTGTCTACCCCGGGAGTACTTCTTCGCTGTGCTTACTTCGACGAACTCAGTACAAGCAGAGGGCGCCCCAAAGGGGGCACGGGTTAATACATTATCACTTTGATAATTTTATTTTTAGTTTCCTGAAATATTCCATTATTGTTTAATACATTTTCATCTATAATAGACAATGTTTGAATTTCAATACTTGAGATTAATTCATCCCTGTATATATTATATTATTCCAAAAATCTTTTGCAAACTTAATAGTTTAAAAGGATGTTTTAATACTTTAATTCATCAACTTACTCAAGTTTTTCTTTTACGTGCCCCCTCAAGGGGGACAGGGGGCTGACTCTGGTAAATATAGGAATAAATAATATTATTACTTCTCCCGAAAATCGGGAAAGAGCCTAAAAAGTTTATGAATTAACACTGCATTAATATATTCATAAAGCAGGAGGAGTCAAGAATTTATAATTCAAAGAGGATTTAAGATAAAAAAAATTATAGAAGCACAGGGAGTATCCTAAAGATTGCCGGGCTGTGTAACCAGTTGCCGGCAATCAGAATCTGTACTATTTTCTCAGCAATACAGTCATATTTACTGAAGTCGGTGCAAATACCTTCCTGAATCTTTCTGCTACAAAATCTTCATCATACCATTTACAGCTGAATACATCGAGAAAGAAATCCCTGTATTTATCATTTGTATGAACAGTAATAGTAGAAGTAACTATAAGCTGCACAGCAGAAATACCCACCTCATCTCCTTCACCAAAATGGTCTATTACCAGATCGCCATGTGCAACCATGTCAATAGCAGGAACCAGCTCCTTGATAAATGTGGCAACAGCATCCATTGACAGAATATTCTCATTACATCCTCTGGCATCAAGGATAAGGTGTTTTCCATAATACTTTTTATCATTTACGACTGTTCTTTTATAGGCGTCCAATTCAGCCCTCCTTTAAATTAGGTTCAATAATCCCGCTATTAACATCCTGGCGGTACTTTTTCCCTTCGATCCAGCCTTTACAGGAAGGTGATCCGCACTCGCACCAGAAACCGCGGAATAAAACATCCTCTGTTGTTTCATAATCCATAGTGAGAAGTTCGAAGGTCCTTATCTGCCTTAATGCAGTAAATGTCTGTGTTGACATATCACAGCCCATGTTAGGGTCACAGCTGTGAAGCACTTTCCCCATAAAAAAGGGATCATGCAGATACATCCCTGTTTCGTACTGGAGACTGAATAAAGTCTGTTCGTTTAAAAACCATCCCACAAATTTAAAAACGATTTCACCGGGCTGAAACGAGGTAAGGGAAATAATACCATCACCATAATCGCTGCTGTGAACAATCTGAAAATATTTTTTTAAAGGCTCATAAAGGAACCTTGGCAGTTCTTCAGGATAAAATCTCTCCTCCTGGGAACAGCTTTGAATGTAGGATGTATCGATCATCGGCACACCTTCCTGTTTAATTAATAGGACGGAACTTACGGCCCCGCCAGTGAATAATATAAATGATTATCCTGAGGCAATCATTTACTATGCAGTGGAAAGTCAATATATTTTCATGAGAAAAATTATTTTTAAAAATAAAGTTTTGGGGACTATTAATGAATAAACGATTTTTATTATATTCACTTTTTATTGCTTTACCTGAGCATTAAAAAGTGAATATAATAAAAAAAGTTATTTACAAAAAAATACAACTATCAAGAATGATTCTTAATAAAAAACAGGAGTGAAAAATGGGAAAATCATTAAAAGGAACAAAAACAGAACAGAATCTTTTAAAATCTTTTGCAGGTGAAAGCCAGGCAAGAAACAGATATGAATTCTTTGCAAGCGTTGCAAAAAAAGAGGGTCTGGAGCAGATAGCCGGCTTATTTATGGAAACTGCAGGGCAGGAGAAGGAGCACGCAAAAAGGTTTTTTAAATTTCTTGAAGGTGGAGAGGTTGAAATTCAGGCTTCATACCCTGCAGGTATTATAGGTACAACAGCAGAGAACCTGAAAGCTGCTGCAATAGGGGAAAACGAGGAGTGGTCAATACTTTATCCTGAATTTGCCAGGATAGCAGCTGAAGAGGGTTTTAATGACATAGCTACAGCCTTTACAATGATTGCTACAGTTGAGGCCGAACATGAAGCGAGATATCTTAAACTGCTTGAAAACCTTGAAAAAGGTGTAGTTTTTGAAAAAGATGGAGAAGTATACTGGATGTGCAGAAATTGCGGTTATATCCATAAGGGTAAAAAAGCGCCACAGCAATGTCCAGCCTGCGTTCATCCTCAGGCATTCTTTGAAATAAAAAACAGCAACTACTGATTTTAGAATTAACAGGAATACAGGAAATAACAATCCCATACTGTTATATTATCACTGCTCCCCCGGATACGGTGATAATATAACAAACCCTGACTTGCATAAATGATGATTAATCATTATTAATAATCAATATCAATTCCTGCAAATTTTTTTAGTGTAAAATTGAGCAATTTTTTAATTATAATAATTTGAGGGAATAAATACTTACTTATAATATTAATTTGTTTGATAAAATTTTACTTATCATTATAATAGGTTTATTATTATTATTTAAGTACCGGGTACAGGGTCAGATGGTTCCAATCACCTTAATCGAAACAGAAGAGGATCTTGCGATTTACTATAAATCGCTGTTGAAAGAGAAAACTGCAAAAATTGCCCTTGATCTTGAAGGTGACCAGGGTTCAGTTAAATATCATTATTCAATTTCAATAATACAGTGCTTTGACGGTGTAAAGCCTGTAATTATTGATGTAAAAAAAATCGGTGCAAAGCCTGTTCTCAGGGAACTGCTCACATCAAAAGAGATTCTAAAGGTAATGTTTTCCTGTAGAAACGATATTTTCATGACCCAGAATATTCTGGGCTATTCAATTGATCCTATTCATGATATTGCTGTTGCGCAGAAACTTCTGGGCCTTAAAGAAAATATTTCAGATTATATCGGGATTGATAAAGAAATTAAAGACGGATTCCAGCGTGCAAACTGGCTTAAACGCCCCATCAGCCCTGAGCTCCTTGAATATGCAGTAAATGACGTCATTCAGCTCCTTGATATCGAAGAAAAATTAAGCACCATGCTCAAAGAGACAGGCGTATATAATGAGTATATCCGGATCTGTTCAACAATTGCTGATAAAAACTACAGGGTAAACCAGCTGGAGCAGTATAAGAATAAATTTCCAGGCTATAAAAGATTAAGCAAAGACGAGAAGGAACTTGCAAAAAAAGTATGGATATTCAGAGAACTCTTTGGAGAATACAATAACTGCCCGTCAGGATACATTTTTTCAAAAAAAACAATGATCGAGATGATTAAAAGTAACGGGAATCTGCTACAGAAACTGAAAGATGAGTTAAACCGGAAACGTGGTGCAAGAAAGAAAATCGATGATACAACAATCGAGAATTTATACAGAAAAGCAGAATTAAAAGCGTCAAAAATAAAGTAACCCTCGCCTATACTATCTCCATCCCCACTATGCAGACATCATCATCCGGGGGGATCCCGCCTGCAAAATCAAACATGCTCTTATACAGCCGTTCCAGCAGATCAGCAACAGGGAGATGAGAAATTTCCGGTATAACCTTTTGAACCATAATTTCTTCAAACTGAATTTTTCTGCTGTCTGATGCTTCAGTAAGCCCATCAGTATAAAAAATTATTTTATCCCCCTTTTCCAGTTTAATTTCTCTTTCCTCTATTTGTATATCATTCATTATTCCCATTATTGTTCCGCTGCTTTTTATTTCTGATACCTCACCCCCCCTTAACAGCAGGGGGAAACAGTGCCCACATCTGGAATAGGAGAATACCTGTGAAAAAGAATCGTAAATCCCGTAAAAGGCTGTAAGAAAATTATCCCCCGATAACCCCACAAGTCCATTATTAATAAACTGGAGAAATCCAGACGATGAATTCCTTGCCTCGCCGGCAGTTGTACAGAGAGTTTTAACCATGCTTGCTATAAGAGCTGCTGGAACCCCATGGCCGGATACATCACTGATAAAAATACCGATTTTATTCTCTTCGTGAAAAGTAATAAAATCGAATAAATCACCTCCGACCTGATCCATTGGTTTATATATAGAACAAAGCTCAACCCCCGGGAACTCGGGCATTGAGGCAGGTATAAGATTATTCTGAATAGTACGGGCGATGTCAAGCTCCATATCAATAAGCCTGTTTTTGCTTTCAAGCTCATCTATTTTTGCCTTAAGGGAACGGTCTTTCAGATCAAGAGCTTCCACCATACTGTTAAATGAACGGGAAAATTCACCCATAAAATCTATACGCTGGCTGTAATCACCATCTGCTATCTGCCCTGCCTGCCATGTAAGATTGAGAAGTTTTGAATGCAGCTCTTTAAATGGTGACCCCATGAGGTTCATTCGGCTTATTTTTATATCCTGAAGCTCCCCCTTGGATAGAGGGAGTACAAAATTTTGAATTTCAGAAACTGCGGTTATCAGCTTATTAACCTTTTCTGCTAACTCAATAACCTGGATATCATCCGAACCATCATGAATTATAAACTGAGGGATTTCCCCCATGAGTAATGCTTCAATATGCTGAATTACAATATCAAGCAGATTCATCAGATGCTTTCACTTCAAACCTGCAGACCCTCTCTCCGGTGGCCCAGCAGTCAACCTCACGAGCCTCAAAATCTCTCCCGGTGTAGCAGCTCATTATACCGGCAAGAAATCCTTCATCATAGACACAGACAGTTTCATTTAATATGGGGAGACCGGAACAATCCAGATCCTCTGCCATTGTTACTACAAAGCACTTGTTCTCACTATCCTGTTGTTCCACTCTGAATATAGCTATTTTGTTATCTTTCATTTCTCTCTGAAGAGTGGAGATGAAATCATTAAATTCAAGCCCTTGCTCTATCCTGGATGAACAGAACTGCACCCCTGCCATCTTCCCCGCATTATAGAGAATTTTATCCGCTTTTTCTACACCAAATTCATTATCAAGAGAGGTACGCAAAGTATACTGCATAAGCCTGTAGATCAGTACAGGTACATCGGGCCCTAAATTGGGTCTCCCTATTGTAATATCGCCCATACTTCCGGCTGGCAAACTGCTTTTTCTTTCTCCATCATTATTCATTTTTCATCTACCGGGTTCTTAATTTTTTCCTGAACCAGTTTCAGGAGGTTTACATAATTTTTCTGTGCCAGAATATAATTTTTAACAAGATCATCTTTTTCTATCTCCTCCCTTAAGAGCTGTATTTCAGCACCGCCAGGGGAAAGGGAAGCATCACCTGATGAGATAGACTCATTAAGCTCTCTTCCCAATGATACCAGTTTCGATAAAAGATTCTGAGCCTTAACATTCTTCTGCATCAGCTCTATCCCGTCGTAATATTCACGGGCAATATCACTATTTTCTATCATTTGAGATAGTTCACGGGCCTTTTCAATTATTCGATCAAAATTTTCCATTTCTTTACCAGAGTACATCCATAGGATTGATAAGTTTGCCATTATGCCATAATGTAAAATGAAGATGAGGGCCGGTAGAAAGACCTGTTGAACCGACTCTCCCTACTATTCTGCCTGCTTCTACAACCTGCCCGGGACGGACATTTATCTGAGACAGATGACCATAAAGGGTTTTATATCCTTTATTGTGTTCAATAACAACAGTTTTACCATAACCGCCGTTCCAGCCTGTTGATACTACTTTCCCTGCTCTTGCAGCGCCAACCAGTGTGCCATGTTTTGCCGCAATGTCCAGGCCGTTGTGAAATTTTCTTCTGCTGTAAACAGGGTGCTTTCTGTTCCCGAAGAAAGAACTGAGACGTCCCCCCAGAGGTGACCGGAACATCTCTCTCAATTCAAATCGCCCTGCAAGGGCGGCAGTCATGTTTTCCGTTTTCGGTTTTACATCTTTAATAAATACTGCGACAGGCTTTCTGTTCTTACTGAATTTGTAATATAAGGAATAAAGGAATGGAAGTTTCTGTATTTCCATATCATCCCTGTTTACACCATATTGCTCAGCAAGAGCATCAATTTCACTGAAATCAGCAGCAAAATCAAGAACACCCCTTTCTGACGGGACTATCACTTTTTGCCCTATTCTTGCCAGCAGATCCTCCCAGTAAATATTAGCACCAATCAGTGAATCAATACTGGTTTCATAATCCCTGGCAATCTTCCAGAAGTTGTCACCCTGGTGTACTTCAACAATTCTGAATTCAACTGATGAAAATTTCACATTCTCACAGATGTATTCAATATAATCATTTTCGCAGGTGAAATAACTTTTTATATCAGGATCGATCTGTGATATTTTCAAAATCAGCTGAAATGAAATAAAACAAATTACTGATGCTATTATAAAAACTTTTACTATTTTCTTTTCCAGTATACCGCGCATTAATCAGCCCTGCTCTAATTATATTTAATTTTATTGTTCTATTTTTACAATCAACATTAATATTTCAACTTGTTCCGTAATGTTGGTGCAAAAAGTAAATCCCGGCTTATCCTTTCCCCCTGTCTACCCCAGGAGTACTTCTTCGCTGTGCTTACTTCGACGAACTCAGTACAAGCAGAGGGCGCCCCCAAAGGGGTCTGACTCCGGTAGATGTGACTTTCCGTAATCACCCTTATCTATAACTTTTCCTTCTTCCTCAATGTGTCAACAAGTTCTTTAAAAAGTGCGTAGAAGCTTTTAAGCTCATCCTTTTCCCTTAAAGGGCGTATATCCGGAATGTCCCCTTCAATTATCTCCCTGAAATAGCGGGACATTACATAAACCGGCCCTGAAATTCTATGTGTAATTCTCAAGAGCATAATAAAAAGTATAACCCATTGTATAAGAACAAAAAACACAAGTGCAATAAGGAGATAACGGTTATATTGAGCAATCTGGTCAATGGTGGCAAGATTAGATTCGTGTCTCTCCATGAGCAGGGATGTTGTTTTCAGATAGTCCTCATCAACCCTGGAGTCAATATTTGCAGCCTGCATGAGATTAAAGATACTATCCTCAATTTCGTAAATATTATTTATCTTTTCATTATTATAAACAACGCCAGATGATATAGATGCAATGATGATAAGAGAAACAACTGCCACAATTCCAAGAACAGAAAAAATAGTCCTTAACTGAAAGCTCTTATCCACAATATATTGTTTTCGGCCTTTCATTATCATACCCCTGCATCGCACTTATAATACTGATCACTCTCACTATTTTTATCGGCAAAGGGTATTAATGTCAAATCAATATTTTCTTTATGTACCGATTGCAGATCTTTACAGTTTAAAGAGTAGAAAATCCTGCTCGAGATTTTATCATTCCACTCACCTCTGCTGTAAAACGAATCGGTCATTAGAGATAATCACAGATTCTATTTAGGGCTTCCTGAAAAAGTCAAAAGCCTATAAAATACTGGACAAAACAGTGTTTTCTAAATAAAAAGTGCAGAGGAAATGAAGCAAAACCCTAAAAACCCTTGCACATGGAATAAGTTATGTATCA
>Ga0334882_1000205_pt1 | contig 104881 bp, 71 predicted proteins | sample GraSluR1_MG_5_FD_207226 | JGI IMG/M metagenome (GOLD analysis project Ga0334882, IMG submission 207226) | Sludge microbial communities from methane-producing bioreactor in Wageningen University, Netherlands - Granular Sludge_15_04-R1 | ecosystem: Engineered > Bioreactor > Anaerobic >...
ATATCTCTCCCTGGTAGTCGCTCAGGTCGATCTCCATGAGTTCTGCAGCAACATCATTCTCCACGTCGAGTTCCCAAAGGATATCCCAGGTGGAGCCATCGATGGTAGCTTGAACGCTGAGGTTGTAGTCCCCGCTGTAGTCGTTAACCATATGCTTGAATACCAGGTATAGGTTCTCGTCAAGATCTCCATCTATGTATGGGGTGTGCAGCCTGAACTCATCGGTAGCCTGTGGTGACCAGTTAAACATCATCTCCGGAGTAACGCCTCCAGCATTGGCCGAGGCAACAACTCCCCAATTGGCATGGGTTTTAGCCCAATCTACTGGAATAGCTCCAACTTCTAGATCAGTGAAGTCCTCAGCAAATGGTAGTGGGTATACTACTTGATCCAATTCGTATGCAGCTGTATATGTGACATTTCTATTGGGCATTATGAAAGATGTTGCCAGAGCTGAGGCATCAACCAAAAGAGCAACGTCTTCTGTGGTACCCGTCCACCCAATGAAAGTGTAACCATCAACCACGCTAGTAGAGATATTGACAAGATCACCCTCATTGTAGTCGTCTGCACCAGTTAATATGGCACCAATATCAGAAGGATCTGAAAGTAAAGTTAAGGTGTAGAGTGGTGGCACTTCAACTTCATAGGTTGCAGTTAAGGTTACATCTCTATTTGGCATTTCGAAGAAGGTTGCCAATGCGGTTACATCGTCAAGGAGAGCAACATCTTCAGGTTCACCTGTCCAACCTATAAACTCATACCCAAGAACTTCGCTAGCGGATATGTTTATCACTTCGGTTTCCTCGTAAACTCCCGATCCAATAAGAACAGAACCGATATCATCGGGATCAGCGAGCAGGGTTAAGGTATAAGTTTCAACCCCCTCTTCAATGAAATAAGCGGTAAAAATTAGATCACTAGCTGGCATGGAGAATTCAAGTGGGTTTTCGGAGCTATACACCGTGCCATCCTTTCTCCAGTTCAGGAACTGATAACCTGTTTCGGGGGTCGCTTCGAGTGCTACAGGGTCTCCAAAGTTATAGGTTCCTTCACCGGTAACAGTACCTGCATCAGTTGGGTTAATGTTTACTGTAATAGTATAGTCAATTAATTCGTAGTTAGCAGTAAGGATTACTGCTCTATCGGGCATTACGAAAGATGTTGAATTTTCGGAGGCATCATCAAGAAGAGCAACATCTTCGGGGCTACCTGTCCATTCAATGAACATATAACCTATAACTGTACTAGCTGATATATTTACATTTGCACCCTCAATATAGTTTCCTTCTCCCGTTAGTAAAGCATCAATGCCGTCAGGATTTGCAAGCAGAGTTACGCTGTAAGTAGGAATCTCTTCGTAAGAAGCGGTTAGAGTAACATCCCTAGCAGGCATTGTGAATGAAGTGCTAAGGGATAAAGGATCAGCAAGTAATGCAATGTCGTCAGCATCGCCAGTCCAGCCTAAAAAGTTATATCCATCAACGGCATTTGTTGAAATTTCTATATAATCATCCTCGAAGTATTCATTTGCTCCTTCTGTAATGGCACCAATGCCATCGGGATCAACAAGCAATGTGAGAGTATATAAGGGTTCATAGGTTGCAATTAGCTCAACATTTCTATCTGGCATTTCAAGAGAGGTTACCATGGCAAAAGGATCGTTGATTAAGGCAACGTCTGGCAAAGGTCCATTCCATCCAACAAATGCATAACCATTAACCTCAGAGGCGGTAATGAAAACAACTTCACCCTCTTCGTAGTCCCCTGTTCCAGTTAATACAGCCCCAATGTTGTCAGGCTCAGCAATAAGTGTTAATGTGTAAGTTTCAACACCTTCTTCGATAAAATGTGCAGTAAGTGTAACATCGGAAGCAGGCATTGTGAAAATGTAAGGATTGTCGGAACTTACAACCGTTCCATCATTTCTCCAGTTGAGGAATTCGTAACCTGTTTCTGCATTAGCAGTAAGAGTAACTTCATCCCCCATGTTATAAAGTCCATCGCCAGTAACCGTTCCTGTTCCTTCTGGAACAATGGATACTGAAACGTTGTAGTCGATTGCTTGGTAGTTTGCAGTAAAAGTAATATCCCGGTCTGGCATAGTGAATGAAGTTATCATTTCGCTAGCATCATCAAGCAGTTCTATGTCTTCAACATTACCCGACCAACCAATAAAAGAATAACCCTGAACCTCACTAGCCGTTATGTTTACCAAGGCACCCACGAAGTGGTCTCCATACCCAGTTAATTCAGCTCCAATATTATCAGGATTTGCCAAAAGGGTTAGGGTATAGGCCTCTGGTGTTGTCCAGAAGTCACCTTGCTGAAAACCTTGCGTAAGCAAAATGCCTCCATTTTCAAAGGTTTCTATAACGGGTTCGCCTAATGTCCAGCTAAGAGTAATCTCTGAACCAACAAAGTAATCGCCTGCGGAGGAAATAACTTTTAGATCGCTGGTTTGGCTATATGATGCAATGAAAAATAACATCAGCCCAAGGGTTAAATAGAATCTTTTCATGATAGTAATATTTTGAATAAATATTTTTTAATCAGCAATAATTGGTTAAGAATATAACAATCCTCAATTTATCATATAAAAATAAAACAAATATTCTCAATAATCCATTTTTTTAACCCATTTTTTTGAATTAATTACATTTTTGTTTTACAATTTTTTTACAGCAATTTTTTACAATAAAAACTAATGGATGATTGTTTTAAAAGTCGGGGTTGATAAGGGTTAGGCTAGGAGTGGCTGAGAGAATAACCCTATGAATAGCTTATGTTTTTTGAGGTCTCGAGCGGAATCGAACCGCTGTACGAGGTTTTGCAGACCTCTGCCTAGCCACTCGGCCACGAGACCATATGTTCAAATACGGACTGCAAATATATAAAAAAACCTTTAGATCATACCCAATCTTCTACAAATTGGCATTAAATCATTATTGGAGATTTTTGTTTTTCATTTTTTCAATGAATTCTTCTATGCAATTGGGGCAAAGGCAACCGATATAGTGCCGGGAAAGGATCGAGAGGCTTTCCTTTGACAGTTTAATTTGTTCACACCAGCATTTTCGATCAGATTCACAGTAGCAATCGAATATTGAATTGCAATTGGGACAATGTCTAAACCTTACTATTCCCATCTCCTCCTTGAAAGGGTTACACTAACGCAGTCCATCTTTCCACCCATGGGTGGATTTTTCTTTGATACTTTAACCGTTGCATGCTCCAGTAATTCCAATTCTTTGAATAGTTCATCAAGAATTCTACCAGCTAAATGTTCAAGCAGGTGGGATGGTCTAGACATTTCCTTCTTAACAATTTCATATGCTTGCTGATAGTTTAGTGCATCCTTCAGGCTATCTGTTGCGACAGCATTTATGGATGAGGTCTCTAGTTTAAGGTTTACAATAAACTGGTTTCCTACTGTTTGCTCCTCTTTGTAGCAGCCATGGTAGGAAAAAAACTCCATCCCTTCTAGTTCAATGGTATTTATCAATTTTGAAGTATTTGTTAATTGCCGAAAAAAATCATATCACTGCAAAGATAGTTTATTCGAAAGTAGTGTGTGTTGAAGCAAGTACAATATAAATCAAAAATATTCCCCTTTTTTTGTTTCATGAACCATTAAAATGTTCGTTATAGTTTAATTAAGTATAGCCAGATTCTATATTTTTGAGAAAATTTTAAAAATGATTTTTTTGCTGCTACTTTGTAAACATGTCTCAACTGATTATCCCCAAAAGTGTGATGTCGAAACAAGTGAGATATCTTGTTAAGCAAATATTTAAACATTTTTATAATGAGTGAAAAGAATTATGATCCTCGCATGCATACAGCTGAGCATATCCTTAACCAAACCATGGTGAGGATGTTTGGATGTCCGCGTTCAAAGAACGCTCACATAGAGCATAAAAAATCGAAATGCGATTACAGCTTACAAGAACCTCCTTCCCTTGAGCAAGTTGCAGAAATTGAGAATAGAGTTAATGAAGTTATTCGATCGAACGTTGATGTTAACGAGGTGTTGGTTCCGAAGGTGGAAGCGGCTTCCTTTTTAGATCTTTCGAAACTCCCCGATAACGCTCCTGATCAGCTTAGGGTTATTAAGGTTGGCCAATACGATGCTTGTGCCTGTATTGGACCTCATGTCTCGAATACCAACGAAATTGGAGAGTTTAGAATTATTTCAACCGATTTTAATGCAGGTGTTTTTCGGATTCGCTTTAAGCTCACCCACTAAAAAAAACGAGCAAATATCAATCGAATTGATATTTGCTCGGACATGTAATTATAAGCATATTATTGCTTAACAATATCTAAGGCTTTCTCAACAGCACTGAACAGCGGTTTATTGCTTATCTGCTCACCAGTGGCCTTCTGCATCCAGTGTTGAGGGGTTATTTGCCCAATGGCAAAGATTCTTAACACCTCTTTGGCGAAATCCTTATTGGCAATGTAATCCTCCAATTGAAACATGATAAGCCTGCCATAGGGATAGTTCATCAGGTAAAGTGGCGACTGGATCATGTGCGAGTAAATGGCCAGAAGTGGATTATCCTTTTCGCCGAAAACATCAGCGTAATAATCGTTCCAAACATCTTTAGCAATTTGGATTACAGCTCCTTTAAGTTGGTGGGCATCGGCGTTGGGATTATCGTAAAGCCATTCCCAAACCTTCATGTCAACCAGCGATACTCCCATCATCTCATAGTTATCCCAAAAAATATTCAGTACATCGAGGTGCTCTAACATAGGATCTTTCACTTTAATGCCTAAAAGCTGTAAATCGCGTTTTTGAAACATGAACGCCAGCGCTTCAGTGAATGCAGTATTCGGAATCCCATTGATAAACCTATTTTCCACCATGTGCTGGCTTATGGTTTGCTCAACATTATGCCCAAACTCGTGGATGGCAATATTGTAACCCTTATAATCCATTCCGCTTGCGGCAATGCGGGTACGCAAGTGGGATGGCATCGATCGCATGGAGGCACGCATGGCATGTCCTGATCCCCTGGCAGCATCTACTTCAATTTTTGATGCCAAAAACTGAGCATCCTTACTGCTAAATCCCAAATCAACAAGGATGCGTTGTAAATCATTTTCCAATGCCTTTGGATTGGGGTAGCGGCTACGTGTTATCTTATCGAGTTGATCTTCTGAGATACCTGCCCTACCGACAAAACCGTTATACCAAAGATCGAATGGGCGAAGTTCACGACCTAGACGTTTGCTTATTAGCTGTGCTGTTTGACGAATCAATGGGGATGATGCATATTCTTTGAACAAAGATTCAACTTCATGCATGGATATTTCCATGCTGCTATCAAATCTCCTTTTGATGTAAGTGTCCAAATTGGGATAGTATGGATCAACCTTTTGCATTGCCCTGAAGTTATTGAGGAGATGCTGATATCGAACAACCTCTTCGGGATCGGGTTCAATGGTATTGCCATCCTGAAATAGTTCATTGGTATGGGGATTCCACTGATATGCGTTGCTATTGATAACCTGTTTGGGAATATCCTGGTTGATTATGCTAAGCATTACGTTGTAAAGCAATTCCTGTTTTGGCAGCCCGTTTGGCTGATCGTAGTTTGATTTTATCTCATCGCGGATATTCCAATGCGATAGCAATCGCATACCATCGGGGAACAGCTGCTCACCCTTCTCGTTTCGAAGCTGATCGGCATAAACGTTGTACTCCGATATGTACAGACGGCCTTCGCTGTAAACCTTCCTGTTTTCCTGAATTATCCTTGCAGGGATACGGGCAGTGTACATATCTCCCAGGCGTGCAAAACCCCACTGCCTGTCGTTCCAATCTTTTCCTAGCTCGTTTTTTTCATCGAGCGAGTAGTTTGGAAAGTTTAGGGTTATAATAAATGCAATTTTGTTATTGTAGAAATCTTCCTGAACATGCGCGCTGGGGCTGTAAGCGCCAAAAATTTGATCAATCTGGTGGATTGGACCACGATCTTCGTCGAGTTGGCGGTTCAGCTCAAAGCTAATACGACCCATGTAACCATAAAGGTACTCAAAATTGTAGTTAAGCCTGTCGAATACTAAGCCTAGCTCCTGATCATTGGAAATAAAATTCTCGATACAGAAGTTTTCAAAATCAGTGGGCGTGCCATCTGTTCCTCGCCAAAGGGATGCAGTTTGGTTGACTCCACGGTTTACGCGAAATTCAAGTTCCTGACCGTACCTTCCGATAAGTTCATTCTTTACCTTTTCGATGGTAGCATTGTCAATGGGACTGGTATCAAACTCTTGGTTTGACTTGGGATTGCATGATGATAATAGCGCTGAAACAATGGTCAGCAGAATTACTCTTTTCATTGTCGAAGGTTTTGGTTTATATTCATTTACTGAGCTGTTTTTTTTGAATCCGTGAAAACTCTTTACAGAACTCGGTTATTCCACATTCAGAACATTTGGGCTTACGTGCAATGCAGGTGTATCGTCCATGAAGTATTAACCAATGGTGAGATATTGCCCATAATTCCTTGGGAATAAACTTCATCAGCTGCCTTTCTGTCTCAAGGGGTGTTTTTGCATTATGGCTTAACCCTATGCGTTTGGATACCCTAAAAACATGCGTATCTACGGCAATAGCAGCAGTATCGAAGGCAATTGATGCCACTACATTAGCCGTTTTGCGACCAACACCGGGTAGGGTTTGGAGCGCTTTTATATCTACCGGAATATTGCCCTTAAAGTTTTCCACCACTGCTTTCGCCATTCCAATAAGATTTTTAGCCTTGCTATTGGGGTAGGAGCACGACTTAATTACCTCGAAAACGGCTTCTTGCTTGGCATTAGCCAATGATTCTGGGGTTGGAAATTTCTCGAAGAAGAATGGAGTGATGATATTCACTCTTTTATCGGTGCATTGAGCAGAGAGTATGGTTGCTACAATAAGTTCGTAGGGGCTCGTATGATTAAGTTCCGTTTCAGCAACGGGCATGTTCTTTCTAAAATATTCTATTACATTCTGGTATCTTTGTTTTCGGTTCATGTTGGATAATTTAGAAAGATGAATTTAAGCAAAGGGTTTGATCTTCTATTTTATTGATGGTTTATCTGTTTTAAGTGCCGAAGTGCCTGATCATAAATTCTGCTTCCTCCCTAATTTTTCGGTTACGTTTTGTAGGCTTAACAAGATAACGATCCCTGAATTCGTTATAGAACATTATTCGGTGTTTTTTACCCGGGAAAAAGGGAACATCATTGTAAACAAACTGTGAATTATTTAAAACCCAATCGGTAACCAATGTTTCAGGATTCTTAAAAAGCATTATTGAGCTTATTACTCCAATCTGGCAGGAGGGGGTGTACATACGAGAAACAAAATTACCCAGCGAATAGAAAATCATAGCCTTGCGAGGCTTACTCCATTCATCGGAAATGGTAAGCTGAGAGAAGTGTTTTACGTCAGGTATAATATTGTGGCTATAATCATTGATGTAAACAATTTCAACGGGTTGAAATATGTGAGGGTGGCTTCCCACTATTAAATCAGCTCCTGCCTGAACAATTAAATGGGCAATTTTCTGGATTAAAGGATCTGGGTAAAGTTCAAATTCATACCCCCAATGCATGCTAATAATTATGAAATCGACATGTTCAGTCTTCATCGATGTTATCACATCTTGAATTTCGGATATATTGATTTTTGAGGAGTCGGGAGGAGCAATTCCACTCAGTTGGTTTACATCAATTACGCTCCTATACTCTGGTTTGTCAAAGTTCAAGCCATAGGTTGCTGCGTAGAAGCCCACCTTTATCCCATTTTTCTCAAGGGTAAGATACTTTTTGGTTTGGGCCTTTTTTGGGAAAACACCCGTATGCTTTATTCCCATATCATCGAGAAGTTGTATGGTGTTTAGTGCTCCTTCAGCACCTCTGTCGAGTACATGGTTATTGGCAAGGGAAAGCACAGTAAAAGGAGAGATACCGGTTTCGGGACATGTAAATGCATCCAGAAGCGTTGGGCTTGAGTTATAAGTGAGGTAGTCGGGTAAAAGGTTTGGCACCCTTCGATTTTTATCGATGGGTGTTTCGAGGTTACCGAAAACCATATCGTGATTGCAGAGGTAGTTGATAATATCGCTAGAAACGTAATTGGAAGATACTTTACCAACCCACATCAAATCGCCAAATAGGGCTAAACTTAAATTATTACCATCAGCGAAAGTTTGGTTTGCTTGGCGCTTTACTTTTGATCTTTGATATTGAAAATACAGCTTCGTGCTCTGGTTGGCATGAGGCCTTTTATTTTTATATTTTTTGATGTATCTGAATATTTCAAAAACTGCCCTGCTTTTGGGTAACCCTTCGTATCGGGTGTAGTGAAATCTTTTCTCCTGAGTAGCGGATGTATCGAATGGTAAGTCTGGGTGGACTCTGCCCACATCGATACATTTCCTCAGAAATCCAAATATCAACAGAGAAATGATGAGTACTACGAAAAGAATACGTTTATGCTGTTTAAACACAACAGTAGGGTTTTTGGGAGTTATTCAAAATGCAATACATTTTTCAATACACGAAAAAGTAAACAGGCATAAAAATAAAAAAAACCGACAGGTTTTACTGTCGGTTTTAAATTAATAATGCTTTTTTAGTAAAGAAAGCTCAGTAATATACCGGCTGCCACTGCGCTGCCAATTACCCCAGCTACGTTAGGGGCCATTGCATGCATAAGCAAATAGTTCGATTTATCGTAGTGAAGCCCTATGTGATGCGAAACCCTAGCGCTGTCGGGTACGGCTGAAACACCCGAGTTCCCAATCAGCGGATTGATCTGATTCTCTTTGTTTAAGAATAAATTCATGAGCTTAACGAATAGAATACCTGCAGTGGTTGCCAGAATGAACGAAATAGCACCAAGCCCAAAAATCAAAACTGATGATGGGTTGAGGAAAACATTAAAAGAAAGAAGGAGTAATCATATTTCTTCGTTAGTCGGTGAGATTCTTCGAGAGAATTTTTTACTACAATTGGCTCGTATTATTTGGTTTGTGAGAAAGGTTTAGACATCGTGCTACTTTTTTGAAGTACTCAATTACTTTTTCGAAGCGTTTTTTATGGAACATGAATTTGATTTTTAAATAAATTACCTGATTCAAACTTTAACACCAAGTAAAGTAACATCATCTGTCTGATTATTATGACCTTTCCATTCGTTAAAAATATTTTCAAAAAGATCTTTTTGTTGATTCAATGGAAATATATTACTGCTGGAGATTATTTTCACCAATCTTGATCTTTGAAATTTTTTTAATTCTGGTCCTCCAAATTGATCGGCAAAACCATCTGAGGCCAAGTATATTGTATCCCCTTTACTTAGTTTGAAAACCGTATGTGTAAATGGCTCCATTTGTTCATAAAAGGCTAAGGGCATACGATTGGCTTTGAGTTCAACCAAACCATTGTAAATAATGCCATGGTTAACATTCATTTTCTTTTCGACAAGTTTAGGAACTATCCAGCAGGGAATATTCGCCCCGGCAAATTGAAGAGTTAATGTTTTATTATTCAGCACACATAGACCCATGTCCATACCATCGAGTTTAATAAAATTTTCATTACATTCAGTCAATGAACTCATAACATGTTGTCGAATATCGTTGAGTATCTCTGATGGGTTAGTCTCTAAGTTCTTACGGACAATTTCATTTAGAAAAGATACCCCAAGCATGCTCATGAAGGCACCGGGTACTCCATGACCTGTGCAATCGGCAATACAGAATATTGTCAATTCTTCAATACGAGTAGCCCAATAGAAATCACCACTAACAATACTTTTTGGTTTGTAAATAATAAAGAATTCTTCAAAAATTTCTTGAAGGTTTTCGGCTGAAGGAAGAACTGCATTTTGAATTCTCTGGGCATATTTAATTGAATCGGTAATTTCTTTATTCCTCTTCGAAAGCATAACTCTATGCTTCTCTACCTCTTCTCCTTCCTCCTGCAATTTCCAGGCAAGATTTGCTAATTCGTTACGTTGTTCTTCAATTTCTTTGTGTTGTAAAGTGATTTTTTCATTCTGACTTTGGAGTATTTCGTTTTGTTTGCTCAATATTTCTGAGGTGGTTTTAATCTCTTCATAAGCTGTTTCAAGAATTCTATTCTTCTCGGAAATAATTTTATTTGTTTTTACTTTTTGAAAGAGTACTGATAGTGCGAGTATAATACTTAAAAATAACAATAACGAACCTAAAATAATAATATTCAAACGGTTTCTTTGTTTATAGTATTCAAAATCCTTTTTTTCAATGAGTAGTTTTTGATTTTCAATTTCCTGCTGTTTTTTTTCAGTTTCGTAACGGGTTTGCATCTCGGTTATTGCCCGTGTTTTCTCCTCGTTGAATAGGCTATCGCGGGTTTGGTCAAATAGCCTGGAGTATGCCAGGGCCTTGGCATTATTGCCCATTCCTTCCCATATATTTGATATCGTATTGTAGTGAAAGCTTATCATGGGTAAGGCATCGATCTCCTGAGCAATCTCAAGGCCCCTTTCTGCATATTTCAATGCCAGATGGTACTGCTTTTCCCTTTCGATTGGGACCTCTGCCAAATTGCCCATCCTTCTGTGAAGCATAGCGATATTTCCAAGGATACGCGATGTGGTATGTTTCTCGCCAAAAGTTTCCGAAAGCCTTAGGGCTTTCTGATAGTGCTCATTGGCAGCATCCAGCTCACCTTTGTCAATGAATATGGAAGCTAAACTGCTATAAGTGTTCGACATCCCGATATTATCGTCCAGCTCCTCACAAATTCTCAGCGACTCGCGATAATTATTAATTGCCAAATCGTATTCCCCCTTTTTTCTCTGGATAACTCCAATGTTATGGTATGACGCGCTCATACCTCTTGTATCGCCTAGGTCCTTTTTAACCTGTAGCGATTTTTGAAAGTACTCCAAGGCAAGGTCGTATGATCTCTGGGATTCATGCAGGTTGCCAATATTGTTGTACATGTAGCTTATTCTTCTTTTATCGCCAATTGTCTCAGAGATGTCAAGTGATTTATGAAAGTACTCCAGGGCAAGGGAGTACGAACCTTTTTCGTGGTGGATGATACCAATGTTGCTGTAGCATTTTGCTGCTTCGATGCTGTTCCCTATTTTTAGGTTTAGGGATAGGGCCCGATTGAGCCAATCGAGAGCCTCATTAAAAATCCCCTGCTTTCCGTAGGAAATTCCGATTAGGCGTAAGGCATTGGCTTGGTCTTTTTGCAGCCCTTGGGCTTCTGCTAGTTTATGATACTTTTGAAAATAGTATATTGCAGAATCGAGGTTTGAAAGTTGGAAATAGTCTCCTAGGGCGAAGTAGAGTTGACAGCGGGTGGTGTCGTGCTTTGCATTTCTTAATTCTTGATAAAGTGAATCAGTCCTTTGGGCTTGACCTAAGCAACAAAACCCCGAAAGAATAATCAGAGTCAATGGGATAATAACTTTTGTAGGATAGTTCAATTTTATCAATTAATTCTATTAAGCTGTTTTAGTTTGATATAAAAATAGGGAAAAATCATGTATTTGGTACTTCTGGGAGAGAAAATGTGAAGGTTGTGCCCTTTTCTATTATGCTATCAACAGTTATTGTTCCACCATTTTTTTTAACAAAATCCCTACAGATAATAAGACCAAGACCTGTTCCTGCCTCATTGTTTGTGCCTTTTGTGGATAAACTTTCACCTGTGTTGAAGAGTTTGTCTAATACTTCAGGTGGGATTCCAACTCCCGTATCGGAAATACTTATGAATATCATATTGTTGAGATTTTCCGATGAGAGGGTAATTGAGCCCCCTATCGGAGTAAATTTAATAGCATTAGAGACAAGATTTCTGAAGACAACCGAAATCATGTCGATATCGGCAAATGCGTTTAACTTATCGAAAATATTATTGGTAATTGTTATTCCTTTATTATGGGCTTGAACTTCAAGAATGTTAACTTCCGATTTAACTAATTCACCCAGTTTGATGTGCTGAGGATTAAAGGTAATTCTTCCAGTTTGACTCCTTGACCACATGAGAAGGTTTTCGATTAATACTAAAAGATTCTTAGATGATTGATGAATCAAATTGCTATATTCTAACAGTTCGTCCATACTCATTTGAATTGATCTATTGGATATCAATTCTGTCAAACCCATCAACGCTGTAAATGGGCTTTTTAAATCGTGGGCAATTATTGAAAAAAGTCGATCTTTGGTTTGAACTGTCTGCCTTAGTTCGGTTTCAGAAAAGGATAGTTTTTGATTTTTTCTTTTAATAACAATAACTCCTAAAATGCTAATTATGGCAATGAAAAGAATAAATACAGAGATTAATGCTAAAAGGTTTTGCCGAGTACGCTGTTGCCTGTTTTTTATTTCTTGGCTTTCAATAATAAGCTTTTGATTCTTAATTTCCTGCTGTTTTTTTTCGGTTTCATAACGGGTTTGCATCTCTGTTATCGCTCTAGTCTTATCGTCGTTGAATAGGCTATCACGGGTTTGATTATATAGGTTTAAGTATTGAAAAGCCTTTTTAAAATTTCCCATACCTTCCCATGCCTTCGAAAGGATGTTATAATTAAAGTTAACCAATGGAAGGGCTTCAATTTCCATAGCAATGTCTAGTGCTTTTTCAGCGTATTCTATTGCTTGATGATAATTATTTTGTTTTTTTTCGTGAGATTCTTCAACTTCACCCATGCTATTATAAAGTAAGGCGATATTTCCAAGATGTCTCGATATACCGCTCTTATCCCTAGTTTCCTCAGCAATTTGTAATGCCTTCTGGTAATACTCTGTCGATAGCAGGTGTAAACCTTGAAGTCGATAAATAATGGCAATATTTCCATAGCTAATTCCTATTCCTCTTTTATCATTGAGTTCATCTGCGATACTAAGAGATTCCTTATAAAATTCTAATGCTTTGCCATACGATTCAATATTTCTATATACATTCCCAATATTATTCAAGCACATGGCCATCTCGCGTTTATTATTTATCTTTTTACAAATCTCAAAAGATTTTAAATAGTATTCGATAGCTAAATCGTAACTGCCTTGTGCGTTATGGATAATACCAATGTTGTTATAGCATAAAATCAAACCAAGAAGATCATTTACTTCTTCGAATTCCCTAAGTGATTCTAAGTAAAGTTCAAGCGCCTTAGTATAAATACCCTGATCTCTATATATGTTCCCAAGATTCAAATAATTCTTAGTGGTTCCTTGTTTATTTCCAATACTTAGATTAATTTCAAGAGATTTCTCAAAATACTCAAGAGAAACCACAAAATTCCCTTGCCTACCGTAAATTATTCCAATTTGTTCTAATACGGAGGCCTTTAACTCTAACAAGCCTACGGTTTCAGCTATTTTCATACTTTGTTCATAATAGTATAGTGCCGAATCGGGATTCGATTGGAAGAAATGATTTCCAATAGTATGGTAAAGATGACTTCGGGTTGTGTCATGAATAGTCTGGTTAAGAATATTTAATAACGAGTCTACCTTAACGCTGATTGGGCTAGCAGATAATGTGTTGCTCCATAATAATATAAGTAATACAGTAAATTGTATCTTCATTTTTTAAACCTTTACAAAATGTTTTATTTATTGTTTTACTACTTTTTTTGTAGTAGCGTAATTGTTTGAATGTATGATTATTATGTAAATGCCCTTATCAAGCAATGAAAAATCAATACTTTCAAATTTCCGAACGATTAGGTTATCAACTAATGTTTTCCCTGTTATATCTATAACTTTTATTTGCTTGATACTATCATCTTTAAAGTGAATATGAATGATATCCTTTGTAGGATTAGGGTATAATGCTACTTCGTTTATTTGCAAATCGGGAATTCCAACGTACAGATTAACAATAATTTCAAAACTACACTCATTTATATTCCCTGAGTTATCAGAAGCTGTCCAGATTATTGTATGGTTACCTGGGCTAAATATAGTTCCTGCTAGAGTTGAAAGATTGTTTAGGCTATTGCTTAAAGATTGAATGCCACAGTTGTCGGTTACTTCAATAGGATCTAATTCATTACCTTGTACAGTGTAGAATGATTGATCCTGCTCTAAGTTAATTGTATGATTATCTACGCAACTTAATTCAGGGGCAATTAAGTCCTCCACAACCACGGTCTGCGTTTGAGTTGTTGTATTGCCATTCCCATCGTCGTAGGTCCAGGTGATGGTGTAGGTCCCCTGCTCGGTATAGGTCATCGGATCGGTGGTGGTGCCGATGATCGTACCCGAGCAGTTGTCGGTGGCGGTTGGGGTTGTGGTAACTATTACGCTGCACGCGCCCGTGAGTTGGGGCAATGAGGGCTCATCGAGCACGGGCGGGGTGATATCCATGATCACCACCGCCTGCGCCTGGCTGGAGGTATTGCCGTTCCCATCGTCGTAGGTCCAGGTGATGGTGGTGTTCTGGATTATGGGCAGGGTGGCATCGAGGGTGCCGGTGATTGTACCCGCGCAGTTGTCGCTGGCGGTGGGGGCAGTGAGGCTGGTCACCGAGCACTGGGCGGTTATGTCGGGCAATGAGGCTATATCGGGCACGGGAGCCGTTACGTCGTCCACGATCACCGCCTGGGTCTGCGTTGAGGTATTGCCGTTCCCATCGTCGTAGGTCCAGGTGATGGTGGTGTTCTGGATTATGGGCAGGGTGGCATCGAGGGTGCCGGTGATTGTACCCGCGCAGTTGTCGGTGGCGGTGGGGGCAGTGAGGCTGGTCACCGAGCACTGGGCGGTTATGTCGGGCAATGAGGCTATATCGGGCACGGGAGCCGTTACGTCGTCCACGATCACCGCCTGGGTCTGCGTTGAGGTGTTGCCGTTCCCATCGTCGTAGGTCCAGGTGATGGTGTAGGTCCCCTGCTCGGTATAGGTCATCGGGTCGGTGGTGGTGCCGATGATCGTACCCGAGCAGTTGTCGGTGGCGGTTGGGGTTGTGGTAACTATTACGCTGCACTCGCCCGTGAGTTGGGGCAATGAGGGTTCATCGGGCACTGGGGCCGTTACGTCCTCCACGATCACCGCCTGGGTCTGCGTTGAGGTATTGCCGTGGCCATCGTCGTAGGTCCAGGTGATGGTGTAGGTCCCCTGCTCGGTATAGGTCATCGGGTCGGTGGTGGTGCCGGTGACCGACCCCGCGCAGTTGTCGGTGGCGGTGGGGGCAGTGAGGCTGGTCACCGAGCACTGGGCGGTTATGTCGGGCAATGAGGCTATATCGGGCATGGGAGCCGTTACGTCGTCCACGATCACCGCCTGGGTCTGCGTTGAGGTGTTGCCGTTCCCATCGTCGTAGGTCCAGGTGATGGTGTAGGTCCCCTGCTCGGTATAGGTCATCGGGTCGGTGGTGGTGCCGATGATCGTACCCGAGCAGTTGTCGGTGGCGGTTGGGGTTGTGGTAACTATTACGCTGCACTCGCCCGTGAGTTGGGGCAATGAGGGTTCATCGGGCACTGGGGCCGTTACGTCCTCCACGATCACCGCCTGGGTCTGCGTTGAGGTATTGCCGTGGCCATCGTCGTAGGTCCAGGTGATGGTGTAGGTCCCCTGCTCGGTATAGGTCATCGGGTCGGTGGTGGTGCCGGTGACCGACCCCGCGCAGTTGTCGGTGGCGGTGGGGGTTGTAGTAACCGTTACGCTGCACTCGCCCGTGAGTTGGGGCAATGAGGGCTCATCGGGCACGGGGGCCGTTACGTCGTCCACGATCACCGTCTGGGTCTGCGTTGAGGTATTACCATTCCCATCGCTGTAAGTCCAGATGATGGTGTAGGGTCCCTGTTCGGTATAGGTCATCGGATCGGTGGTGGTGCCGATGATCGTACCCGAGCAGTTGTCGGTGGCTGTTGGGGTTGCGGTAACCGTTACGCTGCACTCGCCCGTGAGTTGGGGCAATGAGGGCTCATCGAGCACGGGCGGGGTGATATCCATGATCACCACCGCCTGCGCCTGGCTGGAGGTATTGCCGTTCCCATCGTCGTAGGTCCAGGTGATGGTGGTGTTCTGGATTATGGGCAGGGTGGCATCGAGGGTGCCGGTGATTGTACCCGCGCAGTTGTCGCTGGCGGTGGGGGCAGTGAGGCTGGTCACCGAGCACTGGGCGGTTATGTCGGGCAATGAGGCTATATCGGGCACGGGAGCCGTTACGTCGTCCACGATCACCGCCTGGGTCTGCGTTGAGGTGTTGCCGTTCCCATCTTCGTAGGTCCAGGTGATGGTGTAGGTCCCCTGTTCGGTATAGGTCATCGGGTCGGTGGTGGTGCCGATGATCGTACCCGAGCAGTTGTCGGTGGCTGTTGGGGTTGCGGTAACCGTTACGCTGCACTCGCCCGTGAGTTGGGGCAATGAGGGCTCATCGAGCACGGGCGGGGTGATATCCATGATCACCACCGCCTGCGTTTGGCTGGAGGTATTGCCGTTCCCATCGTCGTAGGTCCAGGTGATGGTGGTGTTCTGGATTATGGGCAGGGTGGTATCGAGGGTGCCGGTGATTGTACCTGCGCAGTTGTCGCTGGCGGTGGGGGCAGTGAGGCTGGCCACCGAACACTCGGCGGTTATGCTGGGTAACGTATCCTCATCGGGTACGGGGGAGAAACCATCGTTAAAGAATGTTTGCTCAGGGGCAAATTCACCTCCGTCAAAACACGCATCTACTGCCTGAACGCTCCAGCTATAATTCTTACACTGTTCGGCAAAGTTTTTAAGGGTGTAGCTAATTGAATTAAATTGTCGATTTCCCTGAATACTCCCAATTCTTGCCACTAAGCGTTTGCCGTTCAAATCATCTGTTTGAGGAAATGCCTGACCAGCAACAAGATATTCTAGGGTTTGCTGATTGTAAACATATATACCATAGTTTAGTCCATCGCTTTGGTTTGTGTCTGAGCCAACATCCCAGCTCAATATCACATCTGTACCATCAATGACAGATTGCAAATTTGTAACTATTTGTGGTTTTGTGTTTGGAGTTGCATTAGAATAGTTTTGAAACAATTTAGTAATACTACCATTAATAGAATAACCAGATATTAGTAAATCTAGGCTACCATCGTTATTAAAATCGCACCACGAAATGCTACTTTCATAAATCCCATCGAGAATAATATTATCTTGTTCAATAAAATTACCATTACCATCATTTTTATAGATTCTCGAAAATCCACCTGTAATTTGTCCATCCCAGTTTCCAGTTAAGGCAAAATCCAAGAGTCCATCGTTGTTGTAATCGCCCCAGGCAACACATCCATCAGCAACCCCAGTAAGTGATATAGCGGGTTGCTCATCAAATGCTTCCTCACCATTGTTGCGATAGACTTTTGTAACCAGCTCTGATCCTGTGAAGCCTGCAATGATTATGTCCAGAAACCCATCGTTGTTGTAATCGCCCCAGGCAACGCTGCTGCCAAAAACTCCTTGGAGCGAAATGCCTGTTTGCTCAATAAACTCCCCATCCCCATTGTTTCTATATATCTTCGAAATGTTTTCAGTGCCCGTTGAGCCCGTCAGGAGAATGTCCAAATACCCATCGTTATCGTAATCGCCCCAGGCAACGCTGCTAGCAGAAACACCGGGTAACCCAATACCAGTTTGTTCGGTAAAAGAGCCATTGCGGTTGTTACGGTATACCTTTGATACCCTCTCAGAGTTGGTTGAACCAGTTAGGAGAATATCAAGGTAACCATCGTTATTGTAATCGCCCCAGGCAACGCTACCGTTCGCTATTCCAGCGAGAGCGATACCTGTTTGCTCGGCGAATGTTCCATTGCCATTGTTCCGATAAATTTTTGCAATTTTTTGCGAACCCGTATCGCCAGTAATCAGGATATCCAGATACCCATCGTTGTTGTAATCGCCCCAAGCAACGCTACCTTGAGCCACGCCAACAAGTGAAATGTTTGTTTGCTCGGTAAATGTTCCATCGCCATTGTTGCAATAGATCTTTGAAATGGGTCCTGATGTGGATAGACCAGTTACTAGAATATCCAAAAAGCCATCGTTATTGTAGTCGCCCCAGGCAACGCTGCTTCTACGAACACCACTAAGGTCAATATCTTGTTGCCCAACAAACAGGCGAACATCAATTTCTACGCTGTTACTATGGTATGTTATATCACTTACCACCGACTCACAACGAACAAAGTAAACTCCCTGTTCATCAAAAAGCGGGGTGAATGATGTGTTATTTTGTGAAGGATTAAAAGAAAAGTATGGACCATCGATGCTACTTGCAAATTTCCATTCTCGGGATGTTGCTTGGATAGGAAGTTCCTGAACAATGAGCATTTGCCCTATTTGATTAGTGCCAATAAACTGTTTTTCAAAGGGTTCAACTCTATTCCCAGGGAAAATTATGGTTTGCTCCTGTGCAAATGACCCACCCTCAAAACTTGCATCAACTGCCTGAATGCTATAACGGTATTCCTTGCACGGCTCGTCAAAACCATTTAAACTGTAGCTGATAGTGTTTTCGTTTCTAATTCCCTGAATATTCCCCATTTTTGCAACTAAACGTTGGCCATTATTATCGTGTCCATATGGAAATGCATTCCCCGAAACCCTATATTCATCAACATTTACATCATACATATAAAGGTTATAGCTTAACCCATCATCCTGATTATCATCGCTTGCTTTACTCCAAGAAAATGAAATTTCAGATCCATTATGTTCAGCATTCAATCCCGTAATTTCCTGTGGCTTTGAGTTTGCCTCTGGGGTTGAATTGTTCTTAATGATTTTTGAAATACGTTGCGTTCCGCTTTGCCCCGAGATTAGAAGATCGATATGACCGTCGTTATCGTAGTCGGCCCATGCAAATGAGCATGAATGTAATCCGGTTAGTTCTATGTCGGTTTGCTCTGTGAAACTGTCATCGCCATTATTGCGATAGATTTTTGTAGTTGGGCTGCCATAAGAGGGAGCAGTTGCTCCAGCAATTACAATATCTATTAACCCATCGTTGTTGAAATCGCCCCAAACTGCGCTACCACGACAAACTCCCTGCAGGGATGCTTGGGATACTTCGGTGAATGTGCCATCCCCATTATTTTTATAAACCTTTGATATATAATTACCTGTGTTTTCGCTATTAACACTACCCGAAAGAAGGATATCCAGGTAACCATCGTTGTTGTAATCGCCCCAGTCAACGCTACTGAGGTAAACTCCAGGCAAGGATAATCCGGTTACCTCTGTAAAATTTCCGTTTCCAGTGTTACGATAGAGTTTAGCAATATAATCACCCTGATCATCCTGTCCAGTAATCAAAATATCCAAGAACCCATCGTTGTTGTAGTCGGCAATGGCAATATCGCCCGATGTAATCCCTACCAAAAGAGGGGTAAACAAGTGGCGCACAAAGCCTCCTTCACCGTTATTTTTGTAGATATGAGTAGCATATTCTGAGCCTAACATTCCAGTAATTATGAGGTCGATATAGCCATCGTTATCAAAATCACCCCAAGCCAGTTTGCTGTAACGAAATAACTCTATTTGATGATCCTGCTCGGTAAATGTTCCGCCCCCATTATTCCTATATATTTTTGTTGAGTATTCATTTGTAGCCCACGAACCTGTAATGGCAAGATCTATATATCCATCGTTATCGTAATCACTCCATTCTGCACTGCTAAAATAAAAACCTATTAGCGTGCTTTCTGTAAGTTCAGAAAAGGAGCCATTGCCGTTGTTGCGATATATTTTTGATATTATTGTGCCTGTAGAAGTTGAGCCTGTAATGAGAATATCCATGTAGCCATCGTTATCATAGTCGCCCCATGCAGCAGTTCCTTGAGAAACTTTAAGCAGATCGATTTGGTCTTGCTCAATAAGCCATTTAACTTCAATTTCAACAGCATTGCTGGAAAAAATCTGCGAATTAATAATCGATTCACAACGAATAAAATAAGTGCCTTGCTCATGGAAATAAGGTGTATAGGATTCGTAAGTTTGTGCAGGTATAAATGATTGGAATGAGCCTTCGATACTAGTTGCATATTTCCACTCTCTCGATGAGGCTGCGGGCATTTCCCACACCGATAAGGGCTGCCCTGCAACTACTCCAATTAATTGTTTCTCAGCGGGGAAAACTTTGTTGCCTGAGATAGAAAAAGATTGCCCTTGGGCAAACAGACCACCCTCAAAAGAGGCATCTACGGCCTGAACGCCCCAAGAGTAATTCCCTGAAAGTAAATTTTTTACTGTGTAGGAAGTGTTTTGTATTCCTCCCATTTTTGCAACCATTCGTTTCCCATTTAGCTCTTGGGGTTCTATTAGGGCATGGGGGTTAACGGCATATCTATTCAGTTCAGCATCAAAAACGTAAATGTTATAGTTTAAACCACCACTTTGGTTTATATCTGTACCTGCATCCCATGTAAATGTTACATTTGAGCCATTTACTTCATGTGCTAAATTGTTAATTTCTTGAGTTTTGGTGTTGCTGGGCTCGACATTGTTTTTATATAATTTTGAAATGAACGAAATGCCTGTTGTGCCAGTTAATAGTATGTCGAGTTTTCCGTCGTTGTTGTAATCGGCCCAAGCCAAGCTGCACCGATACACTCCATCGAGACTAATGGCCGATTGCTCTGAAAATGAGCCATCGCCATTGTTCTGATAAATTTTTGTGACATAATTCCACGGTGCCTGTTCCCCTGCCAGAAGAATGTCGATAAGTCCATCGTTGTTGTAGTCGCCCCAGGCAACACTGCATTGCGCCAAGCCAACAAGTGAAATGCTTGTTTGCTCAGTAAATGTTCCATTGCCATTGTTGCGATAGACTTTTGTAACTCGCTCTGATCCTGTGAAGCCTGCAATGATTATGTCCAGAAACCCATCGTTGTTGTAATCGCCCCAGGCAACGCTGCTGCCAAAAACTCCTTGGAGCGAAATGCCTGTTTGCTCAATAAACTCCCCATCCCCATTGTTTCTATATATCTTCGAAATGTTTTCAGTGCCCGTTGAGCCCGTCAGGAGAATGTCCAAATACCCATCGTTATCGTAATCGCCCCAGGCAACGCTGCTAGCAGAAACACCGGGTAACACAATAGCAGTTTGTTCGATAAAAGAGCCATCGCGGTTGTTACGGTATACCTTTGATACCCTCTCAGAGTTGGTTGAACCAGTTAGGAGAATATCAAGGTAACCATCGTTATTGTAGTCGCCCCAGGCAACGCTACCGTTCGCTATTCCAGGGAGATATAAACCTGTTTGCTCAGTAAACGTTTCATCCCCATTGTTCCGATAAATTTTTGCAACTCTTTGCGAACCCGTATCGCCAGTAATCAGGATATCCAGAAACCCATCGTTTTTGTAATCGCCCCAGACAACGCTACCCTGAGCCACACCCACAAGTGAAATGTTTGTTTTCGCTGTAAATGTTCCATCGCCATTGTTGCGATAGATCTTTGAAAAGGGACCTGATTCGGATAGACCAGTTACTAGAATATCCAAAAAGCCATCGTTATTGTAGTCGCCCCAGACAACGCTGCTATATTGAACACCAGGAATCTCAATATTTTCCTGCTCAATAAAATCCTGAGCAAAGCTATGGCTGAAAGCCATTGAAGAAATAAGCGCAAAAATTATTAGTACTTTTTTCATTTTTTTGAGGTGTTTATTTAAACTAATTAGGCTGTTTCTCTCGGAATGAATTTGATTTTCAATACTGAACAAAATTATAACATCGCAAAAGGGAAATCAATTGGTATTTATTACATACTATTTTGGATATATTAAGTATTTATACCTAGCTAGAAGAAAAAAATATTTATTCCCCATTAAAATGCGATTCCTAAGATTTCCTAAAAGAGAATAAGTGGAGTGTATAAATTCCGATACGTTACAAAAAACGATCATTAATCATTACTGGTTTGATTACCATTTACAATTCGACAGAACTTTATTGTATGTCTCTGCGCTAAATTATCAGGCAATTTTCAACCATTTTTCAAAGGCGTTTTTATGAGCCAGGAAGCATTTTGAAGAGTTTGAAACAACAAAATCTTTTAGTTTGCAAGTCAGTGCAATAAATCCTTATTTTCTAACACAAATTCGCAGTATTTGTTACCATGAAATATTGTCTTATACAGTCCATTCCTATGAAAAACTATCCTTTCAGGTAAATATGAATTAAAAATTGCATTATCAATAGAACACATAATTGAAGTCAATTCTTGAACATCTAGGGAATTGAACAGTTCAAAAAAAAGGCAACGGGTTACCCTAAATTCAAACTTATGGTCTGTTTCTTCAATAATCTCAATGGAATTTAATTTTGTGCTACCTTCTCTATTCGCTTTCTGTTGATACCTTTTTAGATTATCAAATGATCTTCCGGCTTCAACATTTCTAAAATTTGCCTGTTGAACGGCCAATCCTGATGTCAATATTCCTGCTCTCAGTATTTCAAATGCTTTTTCGTGTCCAACTTTACGTTTTAATCTAATATATAACCAAGCTATAAATGCATAATTATCAATGAAATCTGCTGGTAATTCAAGCTTTACTTTTCGTTTAAACTTTTTGAAGGTTATTTTAGTAATTATCAAAATAATCAGAGGTTTATTTAAATAACCCTTCAAAACACCCAATAAAATCAAAAAAGATGATGGTTTTGCAATTTTTTCTTCGTATGTTTTAAAGTATTTCATGGTTTAATTCCATTAGTATCGTGTTGACAGAAATTATTTGTCTTCTTGTTTGTAACTTATTTTTAATAAATTATTTGCTTTGTTTTTAACACCTGCAGATATTGTTGTGATAGAGTTAAATACATCTGTTTTTGAGAAAAAAACTAATTCTTTTCTTTTGTTATAACAATTAAAATTAGAAGAAATGATTAGTTCTTTAATTATACATTCTAATAAATTTTCTAGTTCTTGGTCAGAAAATCTATCAAGCCCATCAATAAATGTTGGTTGAGAATTGCTTTTTGATACGTCTCTTTTAAGTTCAAAATAAAACGATTTTCTATTATCAGAACAAGCCGAAAAGACATACCTGCCTGACTTGTAATCTTTTTCAGCAATTGCAGTTTTAGTATTATCCATTAAATATTTTAGAACATCCTTTATTTCTTTAAATAATAAGTCTAAACCATTTCTTTCAAAACCATTTAATTTTGACCACCAGTCTTTAAATTCTAGTAGTTCAAAATGAGATAAGTGTTTTAAAATATCATATTTATTAATGTAGTAAATAGATTTTTTGCCATTTTCAGTCATGGCATTATATCTAATAAAAAACAGTTCACTGTCAGATAATTGTCCTCTTAATATTTTTGAATAAGTTATCTTGTCCTCTTCTTTTAATTTTGAATGGTCAATTAATGAATAAATTCTATATAGAGTTTTATAATAAACTGTTGTTATGTTTTTATTTTGAACATAAAAGTTTTGATAAATACGAACTGCGGTTTTCCTATTATATGAGAAGACTCTTTGAGGTGTAAAATTAGCCTGAATAATAGCTTTCTCGTTGTCAAAAAAACTTTTTCCTGAAAATCCATTTACGGATATGTCTTCAATAATTTTTCTATACAAGTTTATGAGTTCGAAAAACGTATTGTCAAACTGTTGTTTAATGAAAACATCTTTGCTTGCGGTAAATTCTTTTCTCTGTAAATTAAGGGTTTCGTATAGTAAAAGCAACCCAACAAAAGCAAAAATAGTTCCAATAAATCCGCCAATAAAATCACCAAATACACCAGCATCGGGTAAATAAATTTGTTTTTCTGGATCAATAAATTCTTCATACCAATATCCTCTTGCTAAAAACCAAAAAAGCGCAATGCTACCAAGGCTTGTAAAAAATGTTGCGAGAATAATTAGTGGTCTTTTCATTTTATAACGTTTTAAAATGAACGTATTGCCCTAATTCGAAGTGGGGTGGTTTTAACAAATTGATTTCCTTCCCCGTTTGAGTCAAACATTTTCCCAAAAGCTTGATCGTAACTGGTCTCCATGCTACTCCAATAAGTAGCAATTTGAAAACCACCGATTTGGGTTCTTAGGTTGTGCATCAAGCATAATTCGGAGTATGTTGGCAGGCGCCAGTTGGTAAAATTCTTGCCAACGGTGTTATGATAATCGGGTATACTTATAATATCTGATGCAACATACCAGTTGTTGCTTCCCTGGTCCTGTGTTGCTGCCACCAAGCCGTGCTTTCCGTTTGGGGTAACGTAAAAAACATACCCCCCCAGCTCATTATTCAGACCAATGGTGTATGTTGGCTCGTCGTGAGCGTGGTTTCCAGCGGCTACCTGATTGGCTCCAGAGCCGATGTTCAATGAAATGGTGGGGTTTCCCGAAACACCATTGCCATTTGATATGCTTATTCCGTTCCCAGAAACTGATATGCTCCGAGCCACTACACTACTAGCTCCGTTACGGATAATAAGCCCATTGGTGGCCAAGTTGTGCAAAGCCAAAGCTTGTCCAGTTAAACCAATGGACCCCGATGAAGTAATTGTGCCTCCCGTAATACCATTGTTGGTGGCAATACTGGTAACTGTTCCTGCTCCAATATCGCTTCTTAACTCTGCTGCCGATCGAGCAGTTAAACTATTATTAGCATTAATTCGAAGGAAGCTAATTGCAGATGGGTTATTTAGGGTAAATATATTTGACCCTACACTGGTGGCACCCAGATTCAATCTGGCATCAGTAGCATTTGTTGCTCCTGTTCCACCTCGCGCAACGCTAAGGGTACCTGATGTAATGTTATCGGCCGAATGGTTGTGTGCTGAAGGAGGATACGTTAGAGGCAAACTGAGGAGGTCGTTAAAAACACCGGTTATCGCAACGGTCGATAGCTGGGGCTTGTTTAGGATTAGGGCATCACCCGATATTGCATTCCAGTCGGCATTTACATTCACTTCGGCACCTGATTGTATCCCATTGAGTTTGCTCTTATCGCCAGAACTCATAAAACCATCGGCACTTGGAGTAGCTGTATTATGTGTGTGCACGCTTGCTGCGTAGTTGGGTGCAAATTTCACCCACTTTGTGCCATTGAACTGGAGCAGGTCTCCCGTAGTAGAACCGATGAAATCAAAGTTTTCCGTTACTGCGGGATCATTCTCCTCGGTGATGTAACTCTTCAAATCGCTGATCTGGTTTTCGGTGATCTCCAATGCTGCCTGATGTGCCTTTACATCGCCCTCGGTCACGGTATAGTGTGAGATGTAGGTTGGAGTTAACTTCACCCATTTTGTTCCATTGAACTGCAGCAAATCGCCGTTGACCGCACCAGTAAAGTCGAAGTTGGTAGATACGGCAGGATCGTTTTCGGATATTAAGTAGGTTTGTAAATCGCTGATTTGAGCCTCTGTGATGGAGATTCCGGTTGATTTATCCCAGGCAGTAAATACTGGGTCTGTTTCAGTTGAACCCGATGCATCTGCAATAACCCACTTCTGATCAACGGCATCGTACTTCAAAACCTTATTGGCGGCTAAGCCTGTTAAATCCACATCCATTAAGTCTCCAATAGACTCGCCAGTAATGGATGTGAGGTAACTCTTCAGGTCGGTAATTTGGTTCTCGGTAATAGAGATTCCTGTGGATCTATTCCATCCGCTGAATACGGGGTCGCCCTCTTGCTCTATGTAGTTTCCAAGGTTGGTAATCTGGCTCTCGGTGATTGAAATGCCCGTTGATTTATCCCAGGCAGTAAAAATTGGGTCTGTTTCGGACACTCCTCCTAAAACGGTTTCGGCAGTTTTGGCATGCAGGGCGTAGGGAACGCTAAGCAGTTGGCTCACTCCCATTAGAGTGTAATTGGTTCCACCTTCGGGATCAACTTCTACTTTTATGTAATGCTGATCCGTTCCCCATTCAATGGCTGCAAAATCATCAGTAGTGGCTCCTGAGCCTATTTCAAAGGTAACCAATCCATTCGCATTTGTTGTGGTTGCGTGAACTTCAACGTATACGGTGTTCATCTCCGTACCTTGGAGTATGCTTATCATTATGCTGACTTGCTGATTGGTGATAAGCTGATTGCTGTTATTGCGGATTACCGCTTGGTAATTAATCCTTTGGGGAGGTTGGGCTTGGGCTAGTGGCATAGCAAGAATTGCAAAAGCTATCAGCAGCATTGAAAAATAAAAGATTCTCATTCTCATAACGATAAATTTTTGTTATTCTCACAAATTGCTCAATCAATTGATTTATAATACACTGAAAATAAATTGATAAACAACTGCCGTGATTGTTTAAGAGTAATATATGTAATACGGTAAAGGTAGATGTCGAAAAGGTCGAAATCAATCGGTATTTGTTACATATTTTTGGCGTTGAATTAGGTATAAATACCTAATAATTCATAAGAATTGGTATAAATGCAAGAAGTGAGACAGCAATAACCTATCTCACTTCTTTAAAAAAACCAAATCACAAACATTAAACCAATGATCACATGCTATATTGCATTACTAAAACTTAATTATTCAGGCTATCCCTAACACAACGAACTGAGAGTCCAGCATAATTGGGTGATGGACAGCTTGTAAAATAATTATGATATCGAGCAGCCATCGTCCAAGCAATAGACATCGTTCCTTCTTCAGGAACATCAAAAATTCCTTGAACTGAACCCACTTCGCAATTACTCCAGAAGTTACAAAACTCTCCAAGACCTGAGTAGTATAATTCTCTGGAGCCACTAGGAAGCGCACCAAATCCGTAATCATCTGTTCCTGCTGTAAAGGGTGATACCCAGCATGGGTGTGCATCGGGGAAGGTTCGGGCACTTCTTAACATTCTGCCAATTTCCTCCTCGTTCCCAATAAAATCGATTAATTCTTGCCAATCATCATTATTTGGCACACGCCAGTTATCAGGGCAAATGCCTCGGCTATCCATCACAGCATAAGCGTTGTAAAGTGCCCCGTAGGCTTCAAGAACCTCAGCGTCCGAGTTTAATCCATCGATTTCTTGGTGTGGATATATGGCATAGGCCCCTGTAGTTGTACTAAACCACTCTTCGTTGCTTAACCCTGTGTTGATAATATCGCCATTCCGGTACCTCGAGGTGCGAAGGTTTTCCCCCAACCATTCCTGATTGCCAATTTCAATGGTTATGTATTTATTGCCATCAATATCAATAACATCATTAATGGAATTTTTATTGTTTTTTCCCAAAAAATCATCATTATTATTATCACAGCTGCTTATGAGCAAAATATTAAAAATCAAAAGAATAAGGAATGATTGAGTGTAATCAAAATTTGTTTTCATAGTTTTTACTTTATTAAAAGAACTTAGTTATAATAATAAGGGCATTAGCTTAGTCTATATAATTGCTATGGCGGTAAACACAACACGAACACCATGGGCTTCATATGCTATAACTTATAGTTGTTTTTTAACATCATGCTTACAGCAAGATTTACGTAATAATAAAAAGCATTTTAAACTATTAGGCCAAAGTATTCAATAGATATTCCAAAGTTATTATCACTTTGATTTAAAAACAATAGGTATTTATTACATATTTTTAGGGGACATATTAGGTATAAATACCTAATAATTGCATTTTGAAATGATTTTGGGGTTGAATCTGTTCTAAACCTTAGGCTGTTTTTTAAGATTTGAATTCTTGTCATAAAGATATTCTTTAAAGAATTACTTTTACTTTCATGACTGTATTAATCGAAAGAAAAAATAGTGCATTACTCTTGGTTATCTTACTATTACGTAATACACCTTCCAAACGCTGCAATGGTTACTCAAAATATTTACTTTTTAAGATTAGGTATAGCCGTTTGAAGATCTGCATGGGCAGTGCTGGGTATTTTGGATACTGCTATTATGATAAGCGAGTACTAGGGAATGGTGCAAAAGCTAGTTCTTAATAACTTTAAAACAGATCATCGCTTTCCGATCATGGAAAACCCATAAGATGTAGGAGGCAGGTGGGTATTTATTCATGGGGATTCTTGTTTCGCTACCAGTAAGTTTACCTATCATAAGCAGCCTGCCATTTAGATCAAAGACTCTGTAGGTAAGATGCTTGCCATGGTAATTTTCTACCCTAAGCAATAGTACATCGTTAGTGGGATTTGGGTAAGCGATAATGATAAGTTTACTGGCCTCGGCATTATCAGTTCCTGCTATTATAGATATTTCGAAGGGTTGCTGAACGCCATGAGCAACAGAACAATGTTCCCCAACATGGGTTGTATAAAGGTTTTGCCCAATGGAATAGCTTACGTTGCCTGCATTGCCAATAGCCTCTCCTCCTGATGCCAGTACCGTTTCCTGGGCATAGACTCTACCTAGTTCAATGCATAAAAGTATAGATGCAATTAGGATAATGTAACTTTTCATTTCTGCTTCATTTTATTTATTTGCAACTTTTTTAGCAGCTGTGGGGTGGGGGTGTGATCTCGTCTCGTCAAGGTTTTGACGAGACGATAGGGCGCGGGGCTTGGGATTTATCCCCCGTTAACACTTTCCCTGCGTGCCGACCCGTTTCCGTAACCCATTCAGCCCACATTGGCTACACCCCATGTTAGGGGCTGGCTATTAATTTTCTGTCGTGTTTTTTGATTTGACAAATAAATTTGCTGCATTTTTTACGGTTTTACACGTGCGTTGGGTCAGGCACACTCTTTGACAAGCTTTGGTTTCAGCGTGGTTTGTGCGGCTTGGCAATGTGTGTGACTGCGAAGATATCATTATTGAAAAACAAAAGCATAGCTAATTGATGGTAAAATTGGGAAAAGGGAAAATTGGTAAAGCCTATACTTACCCATATCCTGATCGTATTTGTAGTACTGAAAAAATGGATTAAACCTTGAGTACGCATTATACAAACCAATACTCCATGTTCTAACACCATTAAGTTTTTCCTTTGAAAAGTTGAAAGAAATATCTAGTCTGTGGTATGAAGGCATCCTATAGCTATTCCGACCTTCGTAAAGGTGAACTGTAATCAGCTCCTCGGTTGATGTAAAACCTGATGCAAAAACCATATAATGCTGCTGTGGGAAAGTTATAGGGTTACCAGAACTATAAACCCAAGCGCAGGAGAATCGTATATTTTTTGAGATTTCATGATTCACAACAATCGACATGTCATGCCTCCTGTCGTATATAAATGGGAAAGGTTTACCATTATTTATGTTATCAAACTGCCTTTCGTTTTTGCTCCAAGTGTAACCAATCCATCCAGTGGTACTGCCTGCTTTTTTGTATAGTAAAACTTCCACACCATAAACCAAACCTTTTCCGTTTGGTTCAATGTTGTTAAGCCAAGTTTCTGTACTTCCAAAAAGCGATGCACCCTCTTTTGCTTCTATTAAGCTACTCATGGTTTTATAAAAAGTCTCAACACCTAAACTTAATAGACTGCCTTGATGAACAGATTTCTCAAAGCCGAGAGTGTACTGATGACCTTTCTGCGGAGGCAACGAGGAGGATGCAGGAATCCAAAAATCTGTTGGAAGTGCTGAACTCGAAAGTGTCAACAAGTGTGAGCATTGCCACATTTTGGCATAACCAGCGTTAAGAGAAAGGCTTTCGTTTACTGGATAGTTAATGGAGGCACGAGGTTGAATTGAAAAAAAAGCGGCTTGGTCGTAACTTTGATAACTACCAAAATGTAAACCTAAGTTTAAATCAAAAACATTGAGCAGTTTTAATCTATCTTCAAGGTAACCTTTGAACTCAACGGTTTTTGTTCTAAATAAATCGGTTGCAACTTGATTAACGTCAGAGGGTTGGCTGCTGGAGTGGCTAGATGTGCCTGGGTTGAATGTATGGTACAAACCCTCAATTCCAAAGAGGATTTTGTGGTAATTGGAGTGGTAGTAGTCAAAATTGGCAGATGTAACTAAGTCGTAAACCCCTGAATTCAGATTAATGCTACTTCGCTCCGAAACATTCTCACCCTTCGATTTTGTTGAGAGGGATGTACCGCTACTGTAACCAGTATAGGCTATAATAAAATCTCCAAATAGATTCTGAGTAAATACCCTATTGTATCTTGTGGCAATCATAGTGTTGCCCCACCGTTGATTAAAGCTTGCTCTGTGTGTATAGGGTGAGGTGTCGCTTGCTTTCTCCCTTAGCGATAGAAAAACCCTATCTGCACCGTGGAAAATGCTAAAGAAAACCTGATCCTTTTCAGAAAGTTTTCGATTTGCCGTACCGTAAAGGTCGTAAAATGTGTACCCAGCCATAGCTGCGCCATCTGAATTCCTTAGCGAGGCCATTCGTGTTATAATATCCACGTTGCACCTACGAATCGACACAAAGAAAGAGGAGGTATCTGACTTAATAGGGCTTTCAACTGAAAATTTTGAGGATAGAACTCCCATCTGAACTTCTGTTTTCCGCTTTCTCATGTTCCCTCTCTTCATTCTAATATCAACTACTGACGAGAGCCTGCCGCCATACCTTGCGGGGAATCCTCCCTTATAGATTTTTGCGCTGTTTATGGCTTCGGGGTCGAAGGTTGAGAGGAATCCGCCTATATGGTTAACATTGTACAGAGGCACCCCATCGAGCAGAAAAAGGTTCTGATCGGAACTCCCACCCCTAACGTGTATTCCGCTTGTTCCTTCCTTGCCTGTTTGAATTCCAGGCATCAACTGATATGCTCTTAGTATATCGGTTTCGCCAAAAAGGGTAGGCATGGCTTTAATCTGCTCAATGGGAATGCTGGTTAGGCTTAAATTAGATAAGTTCTCCACACTGCGTTTCCCAACAACAGTAACCTCTTCTAGGGCAGTTCCTGGCTGAAGTGCGATGTCACACTTGGTGTTTTTGCTTAAAGAAATTCTTATCGTATGGTTTTGATAGCCAAGGTACGAGTAGGTTAGCTGTATAGAATCGCCCATTGGAACTGAAAGCGAATAAAATCCATGGTTATTGGTGGTTGCTCCAAATACTCTTGTAGTTTCAAAAACATTTGCTCCAATAAGAGCCTCTTGAGTTTCCAAGTCCATCACGAAACCACTAATAACAGCTCTTTGCGCATAACTGCTCGTGAATATTGTCAGGAATAGTATTCCTGAGTAAAAATATCTTTTCATGCTACTCTTCGATGTAATAAATTCTTCTTTCATCCTCTGCGTATCCTGCAAAAACCCCGTACCCTCCCTGAACATTGGTGTACATCTGCTGGGGCTCTCCAATAAATGGAAGGTTGTAGCCATCGCCTGCATTGTAGCTGTTCTGCTGATTGTATATGTGCTTTGTCCATGATTTGCGGGCTAGAAAGAATTCTTCGGATACAGTTCTTAATAGTACAAACCTATTCATATCGGGTAAAAAATCACCAGTAAAATAATCATATGTAGGGGTATAGCAATAATCTATTCGTAGAGTTTTTTTTTGTCCAAAGAAAAATTCATTGGTGAAATAAAGGGTTTTTGGTTCGAAATCCCAATCACCATCCTTAATAATTGAAGGATCTGTCATGTAATCAACATTATTGTATACACCAACCTGTTCAAAAAGAATTTCATAATATCTTTTAGCGCTATCTGGATCTGAAAATTCTACAGTTATTTCTGCTAAGTAAGATTGGTGAGTTATGCTCCATTTTTCCCTGAAATAGTAGAAAGCACTATCTATTAACACTTTCTCGGGTATTGTGGACTCTGCCTGAACCAAACCAAAATCGGGGTGATCCACAGCGATTTTATATCGATTACCCTCAGAGGGGGTAAAATCATCGCCATACCATCCTTCCTCAATGTAAGTTAAATTTGCTACTAGGATACCATTTTCGTAAAGTCTAATACTAGCATCGGCAATAATTGGTGGTACTGGATTGGAAAAACATGTGGTTTTAGTTACATGTACTCGGAAAGTAGAGTCGGCGCAGAAAAGAGAGTTTACAACAAGGTACGATTGCTCATTGCACGGAGGTATTTCAATTTCCATGATACACGAGCATAAAAGAGAAATGATAAAGCAGAATGGTAGTAATCTCATTATTTTAAATGCTAAAAGATTTTTCCGAAATAAAATTACTCAAGGTGATACCTAATTATTTTGAAAAGTAATATATGCGCCTTAAGGGTAAAGATCCTTAAAGCGCATAAAAACTAAACAATTAGTAGTTTAACTTCATTTTTTATTAGTTTAGTATGAAAGCCGAGTCCATTTTTGAGAAGAGTGAGAAGAATAGTTAATTCTCCAATTTGAACTTGACCTAAAACGTAACGAAAACTCTCTAGGCCCCATTAGTATAGGAGAATCCCATTGACTAGGACTCTGCCTACTAAAGATTCCAGTTGGGTGAAGAGTCCAAACAATATGATTACTACCTGTCCCATGAATCGCATAAATGTCATAATCAACAGGGCTTATCATTGGAATAGGAGGAGAGGATGGAAGTGGTAAATCATTTGAACCTGTTAGAACAGAACCACCTGAACTATTTCGATAATAGTACTCATAACTCCACCATCCAGTTACCCTACGCAAAGGTTTATATGTATTTCTTATTTTCCAAAACCCTAATACTCTTCTTTCAGCAATTACTTCAATTGTATAGTTTGAACTTAGGGTTTGAGTTGAACTCTGATAGGAAGCTCCTGTGAAGAAAACCTGTACTCTCCTGTAGTTGTCATGTGGATCATCGTATCTGGGACTTGTTGATGACCATCTTGAACGACTACCACCATCATATATTTCAAAGTCATTTTCATACGTTTTACTAACATTGGATATGAAATCTTCGCCAACTTCCACATTAAATTCAACTTTACAGAGGTCAATTTTTTCGTCTTTAATTATTATTAGCCCATTTGAGTTAGCCACATGGGATAATGGCCAGTTGTTGAGTTTTAATTTGAAAGATAATGAACCATCGTCTTCAATGATTTCTTCAATTACTCCTTTTTGAAGATATTCAAGATATAGGTTTGATGGTTTATATTCAATACCCAACCTTTTCAAATCATCAACTGACAAATCTTCATCTAAGTCGCCATAGTTTAGCTCAACATTAACATTTTCAGCTTGATGTATTTCAAAGAATATGGTTTTCAGCGATTTGAAACCAATTTTATTTTCTAACTTAACTCTATCTTCATTTGAAAGACTTGAGAGTTTTAGTATTGCATGATCAAGTTCTTTCCAGTCGCTAAAAACTAAGGTACCATCAATCGCCTTTATATCAATGTCATGACTCTTGTTGGTGCAAACCGTTAGTTCGCTATCAAGCAAAGAAGTCTCCTTTTCTTTGTTGCATCCATAATTAATAATTGATAAAAATCCAATAACCATAGAAAGAATGGTCAAGTTTACATAACTTTTTCTTTTCATGTTCGTTTATTTATTTGATTTAACTTCGGTTAATTCGCCTCACCCCAACGTTGATTTTCCGCTCATTCAATGGGGTGGGGCTTTTTAGTTGCAGTTAAGGTTGCTGGATGAAACTGCGCAAACTAATAAAGTAGTTTTCAACCATGCCATTTAAAATCCTCGATTCGCCTGGCATAATTATTCATATCATAGTACACCTCCTATTTTTTATTAATTACAATACTGTTATTATTTCAAATCTTAAAGCGAAAATAACACAGGGAAAAAAGATTTTCCTGAACATAAGTATAATTTGTTGTATAACATATTGTCATACCAACATAAAAAATAATTTATATTGCTGATTTAGTGCTCATTAACATTCCGTCTTTTTCAGGCTTATAGTTTGCCATTAATGAAATTCAACTTAAACCTTTTATATAAATAGGCGCAATGACTTCAAATTGGTAATATGGTAAAAAATTTATGCAACCGTTTGCGACGCAAAATTGAGTAAAGTTTTGAATTTCAAATTATTTTTGAAATTAATGTTGTAAAAATGCTACCTTCACTATATTAGGCGATTATAATAGTGCTTCATGTTAAATATTCAAGGCAAGTGCAAAACGAAGGCTGTTTTAGTTGCGAAGCAATCGCCTGTGCGGTGGGGCAACAAAAAGTGCCTGAGTGTGCGTGGGCAAATTTTTCGTTACTTTTCTTCTGTCTATGTAGCAAATTTAGGTCTTCCACGATTTTTTCTTCTTAGTTTGCCCATAACGGCTGGGGGTGTGACCAGTTTGGGGGCGCGGGGCTTGGGATTTATCCCCCGTTAAAAAGCTCCCTGCGTGCTGACCCGCTCCCGTAACCCATTCATCCCAAATTGGTTACACCCCTTGTTATGGGCTGGCTTTTTCTTCGTTTAAAAATGAAAAAGAATAAAAATCTGACCATTTAATATATCAGTAAATGAAGTCGAAGAATTAAAATTACTACCATAATCATCTATTCTTACCGAATTTGTATCCCAATCCCAATATTCTACTTTTTGTATAGATTTTCCATTTAATCTCTTAATATAACCAATTCCCAATTCACCACCAATGGAAATTTTTGGTAACATGAAATACTCAATTCCTGTAAAAAATCTTGCACCAATTCCGAGGCCGTTATTTTGATTTGTTTCTAGAGGTCTATTCCAAGATGACCCAAATAAATATGATGTAGGAAAAGGGTTTGACGAAGAATGCTTGTTCCCATAACTAAATTTTTCGGTTAAATTTGAAAATTTCAAATTAATTTCAGCTCCATAAGATATTTGCAATCGATTAGAGCCTTTTCTCAACTCATAACCCAATGTCATGTCTAAATTATTGTAGGCTCGATCTAATTTATCGGTAACAAATAAATTAAAATCGTTATCATCTCTGATTTTGTAGTCTGTTTGTTGCGAATTTTGATATAACCCTAGCCTAATACGAATTGCCTTTTGAGATGAAATAAAATATTTCCAATATAACTGATTATTAAATAATGATAAATTAAGTTGATTTTCACCCGCTAAGCTAAACATATTACCTAGGTATAACAAAAACGGATTGGCTCCTATTCCAATTGAGAAGTCTCCTTTTTCAGGTAAAATAATTCTTCCTTTCTTATCTTTCAAGAGGCTATCCTCTTGGGAAAAACCAATTGAAAAAAAGATAGATAAACAAATTAATGTCGAAATCAAAGTTTTCATTTTTAAAATTTTAAGTTAATAAAAAATATTTAATTATTAAATTGATAATCAGATGTTTGCACACAACATCCGTATATGCATACATTTGTCCCTCAATATTATTTACCAATTAAGATTATTCCTCCAGTAACAGATCGCTCTTTGCTTTTTTGCAAATGTCAATTTGTTCTTCAAGGTACTCTTTTGCCTTTAGTATTTTAACTTTATCATATTTTGTTCTTCCCGATACAGTATAGTCTAATGCCATGTTCAAATGATCAGCATAAGCCTTAAAATACTCAATATTAATATCGTAGAATTTTATATTCAGTTCATTTACCTTTTCTCGAAACAGTGAATACTGATTTGCATGATTCCTAGCCTTTGTTAACTCCTCTCTTTCTATTGTTTTTCTGTATAAGGGAAAGTCTGCCGTTTCATTCACATTGGTCAATTCATAAATTCTATCAGGCATATCGCTAAATTTTTGTATATCTAAATATTCTAATAGTTTTTTATCATAAGTTGAGATAATATCTTTATAGTCTATATGTAACCTTTTTAATTCCTCCAGCTGCATTTCAAACTTAAGGGTTGTTTGACCCATCTTATCGTATAGCTTAATATAGGGCTCAATTGCATTGGAAAAAGATTTTATTGTCTCATCAGTAAAAACTATTTGTGAATTGTTATACGACTTTATTGATGTTGAACCAATGACATCATACTTATCTTTCCACTCATTCCTGTAGTTTTTATATTTCTTGGGCAAGTCACCAACCGGGACGACCTTTATATCGGCATACGTGTCAATATCATGTTTTGTAAAACCAATGGCAGAGTTAATAATAGTTGATGCTACAGATGTAAATGGATTTGTATTTACCAAATCCTGAACAACACCATTATTTAGAATTCTATTAACTATTTGTTTCCACCTATTTTGAGTATTCTCTTTTACCTGATCAGAAGCAAATTGAATGTTTTCGAATGAATCGGTAAGATTATTCTGTATCATTTCTTTTAATGTTTCCTCAAAATTCAACCCTAATGCGTTGTCAGAACCAATACTTTTTATCTGCGAAATCCTATTTTGCCCCGCTGCAATTGAGGTGCTATTTTGAAGACCCTTCCATTTTTCGGTGAGTTTAAAACCCAATGTTATGGCAACATTAAGTTTCTTCTTTTCTTCTTCATAAAACTTTTTGTCAGCGCAAATAATGTGATCTTTTAGCACATCATTTTGTAGTTTTAGCCTATTGAGCTCTTCTCTTAAAGAATCAATTTGCCCAAAGCTTTGTATAAAAGGGAATAGAATTAATAGAACTGCGATTGTCTTTTTCATAATCATGTTTTTTTCGAGTTAGATAAATGGTAATGATGATGTTATTATGAAATGTATTGGTAATGAAATAACAAACAGTATTTTAGTGACCAAAAGAATTCGGAATATGGTATAGAGTTCCTGTTTGTGGCTGTCGGTAAACAATAATTGTAGCAGATCCTTCACCAGGCTCAACTAAACATCCCCAATCGTCAATCATTCTAACTACTGTATAGGTGTATTCATTTACAGGGCTTACGGGATCAGGAATCTGCCAAACGGCTTGGGTTGCAAATTCGTATGTGTATTCCGAAGAAATTTGCTCGGGATACACCTCGGTACCATTAGTATAGGTAAACCTAAAAGGTGCGCGTCCTGTAAATTCTACTTTTAGGTTAAAATACTCACCTTCACAAACTTCATCTTGATCTGGAATTGCTGAAATGAGAGCTGAACAGAGAATGCACACAGTATTAACTATACTAAAATCGGAATGACCATAACCAATCCCTCCAGAAAAAATATTGGTCCCAGGAACAAAGCAGGTGGAGTTTGTCACTGCTTTTTCTGTGAAACCATTCCCGATCCCTCCAACAAAAATATTGGGGCCAAGAACAAAGCAGTTGGAGTTTAACAGGGATTTTTCAGCGAAACCGTTGCCAATACCACCTGTAAACATGTTAGGGCTAGGTACAAAGCAGGTGGAGTTTATCACTGATTTTTCTGTGAAACCATTCCCGATCCCTCCAACAAAAATGTTGGGGCCAAGAACAAAGCAGTTGGAGTTTAACAGGGATTTTTCAGCGAAACCGTTGCCAATACCACCTGTAAACATGTTAGGGCTAGGTACAAAGCAGGTGGAGTTTATCACTGATTTTTCTGTGAAACCATTCCCGATCCCTCCAACAAAAATGTTGGGGCCAAGAACAAAGCAGTTGGAGTTTAACAGGGATTTTTCAGCGAAACCGTTGCCAATGCCTCCAGAATAAATTTTTGGGTTAAGAGTAAAACATATATTATTGGTAACATTTGCGCTTGAATAACCATCTCCAATACCACCTTCATATTGTGCAATGGCCAAATTTGAAAGTGCGAATAAAATTATAAGAAGAAGAAGACGAGCGTTTATGATGTTTTCCGAAACTTTCAATTTTGCTATACTTTAAGGTGTTCTAACTCCTCTGCCTCCAACTTGCGAGGACCTTTCGGTTAACGTAATGTTAACAAAGGCTCTATCCGAGGTTTGTGCACGTTGTGAAGAACTTTGCCAATCTCCACCCCTCCGAATAACGGCTCCAACAGTATTGGCACTTGGCCATGTAGAAATATTTGAATTACCATCTTCATCAAGCATGCCATCACCATTTTCTCCAATAAAAATATGTGAGATAGGTGGTCTTACTCCGTTGTCTAAAAAACCAATAGAAATGGTTTGTTCCTGAAGATTCCCGCTTAGATCCATGATGCCCCAGTATGAAGCCCCTGAAGTAGTTCGAATAGTAGTGGCTGTAGCAGCAAATCCAGTTCTCAAAGGGCCCAAAGTTTCACTAGGTCCAGTCCCATGGGCACATAAGCCATCACCAGATGTATTGGAAATCTCAGAATCAGTTCCTGGATTAAGCAGTTCATCCGATTTTGCCTGAAGAATAGAAGTATTCCCCCATACATATTCAGTAAGAATAGGCTCTAGAGGGCCTCTTGCCGCTTTCTCATACTCCAATTCAGTCATAGGGCGAAGCGCAGCCCAGTCGAGATAAGCCAGTAAATCGCTCCACGACATGTAGTTACAGGCTATACTGTTGCCATCTCCGTACGCTCCATCTCCATTTAAATCTACATCAACAATTGCTGGGGCACCCCCAGAAGTTTGCTTTATCCTTATTCCATTTCGATTTTGATAACCTGCAGTTGTCATTACCAAAGTTCCAACTGGATCGAAAGCATTGTTAGCCATTCTTGTTTGTTGCTCAATAAAACTAAGTTTGTTAAGGAAAACCGCGTATTGTTGCTGCGATATCTCGTATTTCATACAGTAGAACCCATTGAATCCTTTTGGAAAGGTTGCGGGGATTTCAGGATGTCTTGTTATACCGTTATCTGAAGGCTTATCGTTACAAAGATCATCCATGGGTATGAGATCTTCACTGGTAATTTCTTTTGGGAATGGACTAAAATGACTCCCAAGCGATGCCGTTGAATGGGTTTCGTTATCCGTTGATCCATCACCAACTTTAAACGATCCTTGTGGCACCCAAACCATTTCAACACCAAACACGTGAAAGTTAATTTCTTCGTACTGGGGTATGGGATTCGCAAACATTAATGTTACATTACCAGACTGACTGCCAAAGCCATTAGAATTCCTTTTTATAAAAATTCCTTTTCCATCGGTGGTTGTTTCAACGGTAAGATCTGTTCCGCCCGAAACACTATGGTCTAATGGGTCTGTGCTCAAGTCTAAATGATCCCATGTTGCTGTTCCCTCACAATCCTGAACCTTTACGAATATCCAAATAGCGTCCCAATTTAATGATGTATGCCAAGAATTATTCCATGATATGTCAAAATTTATGCTATTAGAATTGGGTACAACTACATTTTCAACCAATAGGTTGTTGGTAAATGCATTGGTATATGCAATAATAACAATGAATAGTGAAACAATAATTTTCTTCATAATACTATTTTAATTATAAGTTATTTATCTAAATACAAATTTTTTGTAGAGTTATGCTGAAATTCTAATTTTATGCATTGCCTCCCATTTCCGAACTACAGCTCGATAGACTTGCCTTACAGCATTATCATTTTTTGTTGAGTTATTGGAGATAAATTGCGTTTCATCTTGATTATTAACAAGTTCAGATTGGATATATGTAACCGTAATGGGATGTTCTGACCTTCGTGCCCGATCTTGAATTTTCTCAATGTAATTTCTTGGCGATATTTGATTTGTTGTGATGGTGTATTGGTTTGCTTCCGTTTTATAATTGTCATCACAAAAGATTACAACCAGATGGCCTGATTTCTGATTTTCAAATAATTTGAGAGCCCATTCCGCAATAATTTTTAACGAATAATCTGTAGAAGGGCAAATTTTATTATCGAGTAAATCATGGATAATCAATTTTGTTTGAAAGGATTGAAAAATATAGATTAACAAGTCAATGCCATTCATTTCCCAAAATAATTCATCTAAGTATTTTGTGGCGTTTACTGAAATAATTGAACTCAAAGGCTTAATAATTATGTTATTATTAAATGTATCATCTAAATTGACTTGAGATTCAGGGTAGTAACCAATTACACCAAGTTCATACTTGTTTGCTGATAAAAAGTGCGCAAGACCCTTGCTTATGCCATTGTTCGATCCGATTATTACAGCCTTTTTCATAATGTGCAACTTTTTTATGGTTAGAAATTCCAATAACAAACCTAGCATTCAATATCTCTCAAACACTAGGTTTGTCTTAGAAAACTTAACAAAAACTAACCTAAGAAACCTAATTAAGTAGAAACCTTAACCAAAATAAACTTCAATACAAAACTATATTGGGTTTATTTGTAAATCAATCCGTATTTGTTACAGTTTTTTTCTGAAAAATTAGGTATTTATACCTAATCGGAGGGATTATTACCATTTATAATCGAGAGGAATCAAAATAAATATCAATTCAATAGAGATTATTAGGTTATTCACAGGAAATATTATTTATATAATAATTTTTGGGTTTTTTTTCTCGGGGAACTTTATTTAAAAATCGCCATAAAACTGAATCCTTATCCATCAAACCTACCACACCAAAGTCTTTAGCAATTATTAGAGTTGAAAAAAGGGCATCAATACTAATATTTTTAAAAACTTTTACATTTTCATACTCATCTCCATTGAATGTATAAAATTGATGAAAATGATAATTGGGCACAGAATTGCTGAAATATGTATCCATAATGAAATACTCTTCCAAAGCGATATTGCTATCATTCAGCCACAGTTCAAAATGAAGATTACCTATTTCATCGGAAACATCGTTGAATTCAATACGATCATCGCAGGTTCCACAGTCTAAATCAGGAATGTAGTGGGTTGTGTGATCAATCTGTATTTTGTTAATCGTAAGGATTATAGTTGAATCCCTAGAATCGTTAATCAGCAAAATCGAATCGCCAATGGAGTAGGGTAGCCAATCGAGAACACGAAAGTTAAATTTCGGACACCTAACCTTTGTACTACATGCAATGCTTGTAAGCAGGATAATTAGAATAGCCTTGGTAATCAGCCATTTGTTTTTCATTATTGTATGTTTTAGAGTTAATGTTTATAGCCAAAGGAGTTTCTAAATTTTCAGCTCATTATTGCGAACGTTTCTTTTCGTAACTTTTTAAAATGTTTGTCAAGTAGTTCATAGGCTCCTAGTCTAAAAAACAGATTAGAGAATTTCGCAGTTTTTTGAAAAATCTCATCCGCATTATTTACTATTCCCAGTTCTTCTTTTACAAGGTTTTCCTGGGGTGAAATGTGTCCTATACCATTCCAAGAAAGGCCTAAAATAGAACCGACGGCCTTTACTTCCCTTCTTTTCATGCCATTAAAAAACCCAATATCAAAAAGTGGGTCAACATTCAGCCACTCTTCATTTAAATAAACCTGAGGGATTACATGAATTATTTTACCATTAGGCATAAAAGGCCTTATTGACGGGAAAGCGATGTAAGTAATTTTATCAACCAGACCGAGTATTTTTTTCTCATCAAAATCAATCAACCTATAGCGGGCAGGTATACCCGCACCTCGAAAGAGAGCAATTGCAAGGTTTCCCTTCATCTGAGAAAACCCCTTCTTTACATTTAATGTGGCGGATGCTATATCAATTCTCGATGCTCCAACCATAATCTCATCCCTAACAAAGTTATATATATTTATTGCCGTTTTATTTGGATTCTTTTCTACAACAAGACTCTTAAGGGCGGACTGTAGCTCCAGGGAGTTAAAGTTTGCAAATTTTGTTTCTTTTAGCGTTTCATTAATAGTAATCATCTTTTAATTAGTTAACAGGAAATACATCAGACCAATATTATAATGTATCACAATACACCTGAACTTAAAATAAAAATTGCTATACCATGCGTTATTGTGGAAGCAATAACACCATACCTGTTTTTAATAAAGGCTGCTACTATTCCTTCGTAGAGAACAAAAATTAATAAAGGTAAACCCACATCAGAAATATTAATTGCAAGAAAGATATGCCCAAAACAAAATGCCAAACCAGACAAATAGATAGCCCTGTTTTTACTCATAACCCTTTCAAAATATCCCTGCAGGTAACCTCTAAATAAGAATTCTTCGAATAGGTTGCCGAAAATCGTAATAAAAAATATTGGAACAATTATCGGAAGGGCTACCTCTCCTCCACGGTGAGCAATGGGAATAAATAAATAAATAATAGCCAGAGGGAAAACAACAACCATTGCCCCCACCAGTCCCATGACAATTATGTAGGGTAAACTTTTGGTACGCCATACAACATATAGCCTCAGATCAGTTTCATGGTAGTAAAGGAATAATACAGCTGCGAAAGCCATTATGGCAATTGTGAACAGAAGTACAAAATCATTGGAAAATCTTATCCAAAAAAAACCAGTTGAACCAAATTCCCAGTAATTGAAAGGGGTCAATAAGTCTCTGAATAGTATAAAAATAAGAATATAGGATAGTATTCTTATTTCAATTAATTTATTTGGTAGAAGTTTTACAAATACGAAACCAATAATTAATCCGGGTAAGAGTCGGATCATGTAATTCAATAGCATTTCCATTTTTATTACTTTAACAATAGATTAAATTTTTATTTAGTTTTCACTACAATAATCATCGTTGTCTTTAACACATCGGACAGAAAGTCCGTAGTTTGGGAAAAAAGAAGATTGAAAAATGTAGGGATAATCGTATAGCAAATAGAAAGCGGATCTTTTTTCACGGGAGTAACTCCACCAATAGCCGTAATGCCCGTTGTGAAGAAAAAAAGAAGAACTATACCTTAACCCTCCTGGCAATCCAGAAAACCCGCTTTCATTATTTCCGTTACCTGCTTTTTGCCATCCTTCCCTGCTTTTCATAAGTCTACCGGCTGTTCCAATCCCTCCAAGGAAGTTGATGAGGACATGCCAATCCTCTTCATTAGGTACATGCCAGCCAACTGGGCAAAGCTTATTAGTATTAATGGTGTACCAGTTATACAATGCACCATGTAATCTACCATACAATGTATCATTGTCATAATAACAGTAAGCGGGCGAATTGTTTCTAAACCATTGATAATTACTTTTGATTTCGGTAATTATAGTACCATCGTTTAGGTGAGTTGTCCTAAGATTTTCTGCCATCCATTCTTGTTCTCCGATTATTACTGTTTGATAAATATTTCCATCGATATCCTTTACTATACCGTTATTTTTTTTGCAATCAACTTTCAAACAACTTAATGTAAATGGTATTAAAAATGCAATTATCATGTAAGAAACATATGCATTTAATTTGTACATTTATTTACTTTTCTCGGGTTAGCAAATACTAAACATTATGATTTTGATAATTTGCCATCTTTCTGATATTATCAAATTTCTTGTTTAAACTTTTCTTTTCAAGCCAATGCTGAATTTCTATACCTAATTATAAGGGCAATGAAAGCGAGGGCAAATTTAGATTCTGATTTATCAAAGCAATGCCAATAAAGAAGATGTCCATGTAACATAAATATCGGATTATATGAACTGTAATGTATTCGTTGAAAATGTTTTAAGGTCCAAGAACTCTTTGAATTTGTCACTTACACTAATTTCAAAATAATGAATCGATAGCAGTAGGTCGATATATCTACAGATTAAAACCATTGCAACAATTGCAGCAATACTGTTACTAAGAAAAAAATCCTTTATGAAAGGAATGAACAGTATTTCCAATGGAATGACATGAAACTCTAATCCGAATGAGCGAGAAGTTACTTCAAAACCGCAAATAATGAATATGCCAACAACTAACAATTCCTTTAGTTTGGATTTATACCTTTCATTCACTAGTTTTTTTTATTTTTTTTTTCTACCATTAACAAATCGGGATAAATAAATAGAATGAATGGTTAAAAGCAATATTTTAAACATTACCCCCTGAAAGTATCCAATATAGGTATACATTATCATATATATTTTATTAGAAGTTGATTCTTCTTATGATTTTTTTTGCTATATGGCATTAAAGAATGCTAGAATCAATGTTAAAAAACTTTTACCATTGCTTTAGCTTTACAGCTTATTAGGTTGAATGGTATTCCAACAATATCTGAATAATCTTCTCCGGCAATTTGCATACATTCATCATCCTCATCATAGTACCAATTAATTATAACTTTATGACCGATATCGTGCATTAGTTTAAATGTTTCAAAAATGTCTAGAAGCATTTTGGAGGAGGGTGTGTTGAAATAATCCATATTGATCTTTAACGTTGTTTCTCTTTGGGGTGAATATGCGTAGTCTTTAATCCATTCAATTATAGGATAATAAAACAGTGTTATGTTTTCAGGAATGGATATACCAGAAATAAGGAATATGCCCGTTTTCCCATTAAATTTTATTTCGGGTGTTTCTAGTGTCCCTTTTATCTTGAGTGCTTTCATGTTTTTTTTAGTTATAATGTTAAATATGAAAAGATTAATGGAAAGGTAAACGCTATTTGTAACACTAATTTTTTTAAAACCATTGTTGTTTATACCTATTAATCGATTGTTCGGGTCAATGATTTAACTAAATCAAAAAATGTTTAAACTTATTGTTAAATAGCATCGCTTCGAATTATGTTTATGGGGGTATTATCCAACCATATAGTGGGGTGTTAAATCTGACGTGTATATGGCCTCTTTACAGATTAGATGGAAAGGAATATCGAGAATATCTTTTAAACTATTACCTAAATCGTGTTTGCTGGAATTATCCCTTTCGTAATACCAGTTTACCGAGACCGCATGTCCAGTTTTTTGCAGTTCCATTAACTCTCTAAAAACAAGCAGAAGTGCTTTTATGGATGATGAATTAAAACAGTCCAAAAAACATATGAGGGTGGTTTCGTGATTGGGTGATAATGAATACTCTTTAAGCCAATGAATTAGGGATTCGTAAAATGCTATTGAATTTTCAGTTATTGAAGCCCCCGATATAATGAAAACTCCAAGGTTTTTATGAAAAAGTACTCCTGGAGTTTTTTCAGTGGCCTTAATGCTTAACGGTTTCATAGTATGTGGTTTAAATGGAAACTAATAAACTATATACTTGTTCTTATGCAAAATTAGAGCCTTCATAACCATAAAACAATCCGTATTTATTACAGTTTTTTTTTAATAAAATAGGTATTAATACCTAATCAAGAAGAAATGTGTTGTAAAAAACTGAAGGATTAATATAGATCAGCGATACCATTTTTTATTGAATATACAATGAGGTCTGCCTTTGATTTGCATTTGGTTTTTTCCATTATATTCGAAATATGAGCATCAACTGTACGTTTTGAAATAAAAAGAACCGATGCAATTTCTTTATGACTTAAACCCCTAGTCAACTCTTTTAAAATGCTGATTTCTCGAGAAGTGAGTGTTTTTTCGCTTTTGCGTTTTAGTAACCTTTGGTTTAGGTATTCACGAATTATAGTTTGAGATATGCTTGAATCGAAAAACTGATTTCCGTTGGCTACTGTTAAAATCGCTTTCTTAAGGATATCTTTCGTTGAGTTTTTTAAGATAAATGCATCAACCTCAATATCAATGCAGTTAAATATATCCTTTTGATTTAATACACCGGTAAGTATTATAACCTTAATCTCTGGATAATTATCCTTTAACTTCTGTGCAACAACAGTACCAGGGGTGGTTGGCATCGATAAGTCCAGTATTGCTATGTTGGGTTTAACCACATTTATTACCTCAAACAGTTCGTCTCCACTCGATGCATCGCCACAAATCTCTATCTCATCGTCGAAAAGAAACATCGATTTGATTCCATCCCTGACAATATCATGATCGTCAACTAGGTAAACCTTTATCTTTTCCATCGTGGTCACATTTTTTTAGAGTAAAAATAACTGATGTTCCTTTTCCCTGTTCACTTTCAATAAAAATATTCCCTCCATTCTTTTCAACAAACTCCTTGCAAAGGATCAATCCTAAACCAGTTGCTCTCCCCTCTGTTTTTTCTTGTGCTTTTACTGAATATGTGCTGAAAAGGGTTTTTTTGAGTTCTTCGCTCATACCCCAACCATGATCCTTCAAGGTTACTTTGATATTATTACCTAGATCTTCTGATAGTATAAAAATATCGCTTCTCTCCTTTGAAAATTTAATCGCATTGGATAAAAGGTTTCTGATTATGAGCATTACCATATTTCTGTCGGCATGTATAAAGGTTTTATCTGGTATGTGGTTTTTTACTATTATGTCTTTTTGCTTAATTTGGCCGCTTAACTGCTGAATAGTAGAAATTGTGATGTCCATTAAATCCAAACAATCAGGGTTAAAGTTTATCCTGTCGGTTTGACTTAATGACCACATTAGTAAATTCTCAATCAGTTCCGAGGTCTGATGCGTTGCCTTTTGAATACTCTGGATTATTTCAACCTTCTGTTGATCGGTCATTTTTTCAAAATGCTCATGCAAAGCATCAATCATCGATTCGGATGCCATCATGGGATTTCTTAAGTCGTGTGCAATAATCGAAAAGAGTTTATCCTTGGTTTGCACTGTCTGTTTCAATTTAGTCTCAGAAACGAAGAGCTTATGATTTTTCTTTTTTATAGTAATAAAGCCAAAAACACTGGATATGGCAATGAAAAGAATAAAGAGTGTAATTATTGCTAAAAGGTTTTGCCGAGTACGTTGTTGTTTGTTCTTTAACTCTTGACTTTCAATTACCAGTTTTTGGTTCTCAATTTCCTGCTGTATCTTTTCGGTTTCGTAACGGGTTTGCATCTCAGTTATTGCCCGTGTTTTTTCCTCGTTGAATAAGCTGTCGCGGGTTTGGTCAAATAGCCTGGAGTATGCCAGGGCCTTGGCATTATTGCCCATTCCTTCCCATATATTTGATATCGTATTGTAGTGAAAGCTTATCATGGGTAAGGCATCGATCTCCTGAGCAATCTCAAGGCCCCTTTCTGCATATTTCAATGCCAGATGGTACTGCTTTTCCCTTTCGATTGGGACCTCTGCCAAATTGCCCATCCTTCTGTGAAGCATAGCGATATTTCCAAGGATACGCGATGTGGTATGTTTCTCGCCAAAAGTTTCCGAAAGCCTTAGGGCTTTCTGATAGTGCTCATTGGCAGCATCCAGCTCACCTTTGTCAATGAATATGGAAGCTAAACTGCTATAAGTGTTCGACATCCCGATATTATCGTCCAGCTCCTCACAAATTCTCAGCGACTCGCGATAATTATTAATTGCCAAATCGTATTCCCCCTTTTTTCTCTGGATAACTCCAATGTTATGGTATGACGCGCTCATACCTCTTGTATCGCCTAGGTCCTTTTTAACCTGTAGCGATTTTTGAAAGTACTCCAAGGCAAGGTCGTATGATCTCTGGGATTCATGCAGGTTGCCAATATTGTTGTACATGTAGCTTATTCTTCTTTTATCGCCAATTGTCTCAGAGATGTCAAGTGATTTATGAAAGTACTCCAGGGCAAGGGAGTACGAACCTTTTTCGTGGTGGATGATACCAATGTTGCTGTAGCATTTTGCTGCTTCGATGCTGTTCCCTATTTTTAGGTTTAGGGATAGGGCCCGATTGAGCCAATCGAGAGCCTCATTAAAAATCCCCTGCTTTCCGTAGGAAATTCCGATTAGGCGTAAGGCATTGGCTTGGTCTTTTTGCAGCCCTTGGGCTTCTGCTAGTTTATGATACTTTTGAAAATAGTATATTGCAGAATCGAGGTTTGAAAGTTGGAAATAGTCTCCTAGGGCGAAGTAGAGTTGACAGCGGGTGGTGTCGTGCTTGGAGTTTATTAATTCGTTCCGAAGTGAGTCAATAACACTCAATTGACCCTTTGCATAAGAAAAAATAATAATTATGAAAAAAAATGATAATTGATATTTTTTCAATATCATTACTTCACAGTATAATATTTAAAGTTCTAAAATAGCCATATGCATATCAAATATACGCTTTTTTATAAAAAAAAACATAAGGCATTAATTAAAAAATAAAGGGCGTGACCAAAGCAAATGTTATGGTCACACCCTCTGATTGGGTCAATTACTATAACTAGTACAAGAAGCTCAGCAATATACCGGCTGCTACTGCGCTGCCAATTACCCCAGCTACGTTAGGGGCCATTGCATGCATAAGCAAATAGTTCGATTTATCGTAGTGAAGCCCTATGTGATGCGAAACCCTAGCGCTGTCGGGTACGGCTGAAACACCCGAGTTCCCAATCAGCGGATTGATCTGATTCTCTTTGTTTAAGAATAAATTCATGAGCTTAACGAATAGAATACCTGCAGTGGTTGCCAGAATGAACGAAATAGCACCAAGCCCAAAAATCAAAACTGATGATGGGTTGAGGAAAACAGTTGCCTGTGTAGATGCGCCAACTGTTAACCCGAGCAGAATGGTTACGATATCAACCAATGGACCGCGGGCAGTTTCGGCTAGTCGTTTTGTCACTCCACTTTCTTTAAGGAGGTTACCAAAGAAAAGCATGCCAAGAAGTGGCATTCCGCTTGGAACAACAAATGTTGTAAGCAGTAAGCCAATTAGCGGGAAGAGTATCTTTTCCAACTTCGAGACCGTGCGAGGAGGCTTCATGCGTATCACTCTCTCTTTCGATGTGGTTAGCAATTTCATTAGCGGAGGCTGTATCACAGGCACCAGTGCCATGTAGGAGTATGCCGATATGGCTATGGCACCCATAAGGTGTGGGGCAAGCTTTGAGCTGATAAAGATAGCGGTAGGTCCATCAGCACCACCGATGATACCGATAGCACCAGCCTCTGCTCCTGTGAATCCAAGGGCCAGAGCAATGGCATATGCTCCAAAAATACCAAATTGTGCAGCTGCGCCAATTAAAATAAGCTTAGGATTAGAGATTAAGGTTGAGAAATCGGTCATTGCACCAAGGCCTAAGAATATTAATGGAGGATAAACACCATACCTTACCCCAAAATAGAGATAGTTTAGCACCGAGCCATCTTCGTAAATACCAAGCATAAAACCTTCGGTAAAGGGAACATTTCCTACAACTATTCCGAAACCAATGGGAATTAAGAGTAAGGGTTCCCACTCTTTGGCAATGGCAAGGTAAATGAAGAACAATCCAATGACGATCATAATACCGTGACCCCATGTGAAATTGGAGAAACCGGTATTGCTGTAAAATTGAAGAAGGTGTTCTGTTATAAAGCTAAAAAAACTTTGTCCTTCCATGACTTTAATCTCCTATGGTTACCAGGATGTCACCTTCCATAATGGAATCTCCCTTATTAACATTCACTTTTTGCACTTTCCCATCCTTATCGGAATCGATGTTGTTTTCCATCTTCATGGCCTCAAGGCAAACAAGTTTTTGCCCTTTTTTAACAGTATCACCCTCCTTAACAAAAACATCCAGGATTACCCCAGGGAGAGGTGATTTAATGTGCCCGGCACCTTTAGGCGCACTAGGAGCACTGGTTTTTGTAACCGTGGGGTGGCTATCGGTTGATGGCACAACGGGTTGTCTGACTAGCTTTGGTGTTTTGGTTTGCTGTATCGCTTTGTCTACTTCAACCTTGTAAAGTGTGCCATTCACCTCAAGTTCGGCAATATTATCTTCTACCGAAATGATATTCACTTCGTACTGGTTGCCGTGGATAGAAAATTTATAGTTCTTCATTATTTTGAATTATTTCGAAAGGGGTGTTCGTTTAATTGCTTTATTCATTATGCCGTATATCTTACTGCTCCAGGGAGAGTAAGTTCTCGATATTCGGTTGAATGTAAGAGTGAGGCTTTCAGTGTCGTGCAGTTCGTTCTTGTACAGATAAAGAGCCAACGCAATGGCAGCAATATCATCTCCACTTGTGCTACTCTTCTCAGACTTTGCCGGCATTTCAGCTTTAACAGCTTTTTTTGATAGCAGCTTTGTGAAGAAGTGGATAAGATTATCAATGTTTTGAAATGTAAAGGCTGCCAATGCTAACACAAAGATCACTACAAGCATTGCCATTACAGCCATCCCAATTCCGTATGGATCGAGTTTTACAAACTCATCGGCTGCACTAGTTTGCCCTGTGTTAAGAAGTATAACGATTAGTTTCATTGTTTTGGACTCTATTATAATGGCAAATTGGAGTGTTTCCTTGGTGGATTAATGTCCTTTTTAGTTTGCAACGATTGCAGGGCTCTAATGATCCTAAATCGGGTGTTACGTGGTTCAATCACATCATCGAGGTAGCCAAACTTGGCTGCAACGTAAGGATTAGCAAACTTTTCTTTGTACTCCATTTCCTTTTTAACCAGCAATTCTACCTTGGCTTTTTCATCCTCAATGCTTTCGAGTTCACGGCTTAGAAGAACTTCAATGGCACCCTTAGGTCCCATCACTGCAATTTCAGCGCCTGGCCATGCGTAGTTAATGTCTCCACGTAGATGCTTTGAACTCATTACATCGTAAGCTCCACCATATGCTTTACGGAGGATAATGGTAACTTTTGGAATGGTTGCCTCGCCGTAGGCGAATAACAATTTTGCCCCATGCAGAATAATTCCGTTGTACTCCTGGCCTGTTCCGGGAAGGAATCCGGGAACATCAACTAGTGTTACGATGGGGATGTTGAATGCATCGCAGAAACGGACAAATCTTGCCGCCTTACGCGAAGCGTTGATATCCAGCACCCCTGCCATATACTGAGGTTGGTTGGCCACAATTCCCACAGAGATACCATTGAAACGGGCAAAACCAGTGATTATATTGGGAGCATATTGACGTTGTACTTCAAGGAACTCTCCGTAATCGACTATTGCTTCAATTACCTCAACAACATTGTAGGGTTTGTTGGGGTTTTCTGGAATAATCTCGTTTAAAGAATCTTCAAGCCGGTCTATTGGGTCATCGCAAGGAGCAATGGGGGGATCCTCAAGGTTGTTTTGGGGGAGGTAGCTTAATAGCTTTCTTATCAGTAGAATCCCTTCTTCTTCAGTTTCCGAGACGAAATGTGCAACCCCTGATTTGGATGCATGAACATCGGCACCGCCCAGCTGTTCGGATGTCACTGTTTCGCCGGTTACCGTTTTAACCACTTTTGGCCCGGTTACAAACATATAGCTTGTATTCCGGCTCATTATTATAAAGTCGGTAAGGGCTGGTGAGTAAACCGCACCACCGGCACAAGGACCAAAAATGGCAGAAATCTGAGGAATTACACCAGAAGCCAAAATATTACGTTGGAAAATCTCGGCATAGCCCCCAAGGCTTTTAACTCCTTCCTGAATACGGGCTCCTCCGCTATCGTTTATTCCAATAACCGGGGCACCAACTTTCATGGCCATGTCCATGATCTTACAGATCTTGGCAGCAAACATTTCCGATAGGGATCCTCCGAAAACGGTGAAATCCTGAGAGAATACGTACACCAACCGCCCATCGATTGAACCGTACCCGGTTACCACTCCGTCGGCGAGGTATGTTTCTTGCTCTAGCCCAAAATCGATACAACGATGCGATACGAACATATCGAATTCTTCGAAGCTGCCTTCATCAAGCAGCATGTCAATGCGTTCGCGAGCGGTTAGCTTTCCTTTTTTATGCTGTGCTGCTATTCTCTTCTCACCACCACCGAGTTTAGCTTTTTCCCTTAGCTGGATTAATTCCTCAATTTTCTTTTCATGAGTACTCATGGATTCTATTTTTTTATTTGGATTACTTATTCTTGTTCTCGCAGAATTCGGTCAATACCCCAAAGGTCGATTTTGGATGAAGAAAGGCAATGTCGAGACCCTCAGCTCCCTTACGGGGAGCCTTATCAATTAGGTTTACTCCTTTCTCCTCAGCATCTTTAAGTTGATCCTCAATTTGATCAACAGCATAGGCTATATGGTGAACACCCTCGCCCTTTTTTTCCAAAAACTTTCCGATTGGACCTTCTGGATCAGTCGATTCCAACAGCTCGATTTTGGTTTGACCCACCTTAAAGAAAGCGGTTTTAACCTTCTGATCCTTTACTTCTTCTATGTTGTAGCACTTTAAGCCCAAAACATTCTCGTAGAAGGGAATGGCTTCGTTTAAATCCTTTACTGCAATTCCAATGTGTTCGATATGAGTAATTTTCATGATATTTATGGGGTTTGATTATTTTTTTGCAAAAGTAGTAGGTTAAGATTGATTACTTATAGGATATATGTCAGTTTTTTGCTTGCTTTTAAGTTGTTATTCAACATATTTTGTATTACGAAACATATAAAAAAATATAAACCATGAAGACTTTTTTCCAGTATCGACTTTCATTGGTATTTTTGCAGAACATTATATAATAGAATAATAAAACATAAATATGCATTGGCTTGAACGCACCAAACTTCTAATAGGAGAACAAAGCGTCGATAGGTTAAGCAGAGGCCACGTTTTGGTTGTGGGGCTTGGAGGGGTGGGCGCATACGCTGCGGAGCAGCTTTGTCGTGCAGGAATTGGTGAATTAACCATAGTCGATGGTGATCAAATTCATCTTACCAACCTCAATCGCCAGCTGCCTGCGCTAACAAGCACCTTAGGTAAGGCCAAATCCATGATCTTAGGTGAGCGACTTATGGATATCAATCCAACGCTTAAATTGCATATTGTTCAGGAGTACATTCGCGATGAAAGGATGAAGGAAATCCTCTCAAAACCTTATGATTATGTGGTGGATGCCATTGACACCCTGTCGCCGAAGATATTTTTAATTTACGACAGCCTAAAAAATGGGCATAGGCTGGTTAGCTCAATGGGCAGTGGCGGAAAACTTGATCCATCGTTGGTTCAGGTTGCCGATATCTCTCAATCCCATATGTGCCCTTTGGCTCGCATTCTGCGAAAGCGTCTTCACCGACTAGGGGTACGTCAGGGGTTTAAGGTGGTATTCTCAACCGAAGAGGTTCCTGAAAGTGCGATGATACCTTGTGATAATGAGCCCAATAAGAAAACTACCGTTGGAACAATCTCCTATATGCCACCCATTTTCGGATGTGTTATGGCTTCGGTAGTGGTGAGAGACCTGATTGAAGATAGATCTGGAGAATAGGTTTCCGGTTGGTATGATGCAGCGATCAGCTCAGGGCAATGTTACTTTTTCTATTATTTTTTGAACTTTGAAAAGAATCAATAAGAAGTGCCAATGTTCTGGATTCATTCAATGTCTTCATTATTCACAACGAAGTTGAAAACCGATTCTCCACCGCCATTTTTGTAGTATTCAACGTAAATATCCCAGTTATCGAAATCCCAAATGTCCTTTTTAAGCACATGGTTTTTCAAGAATATTGTATCGCATATTTCATTAAGCCAGTACTCGCCATCCTCTTTGCTTACCAGCGATCCTATAGCTCCTAATGGACCAAAGTACAGGAGTATCAGCTCTTCATTCGTAAGAACTTCACATTCAACAATCAGCAGGCTATCGCCAATAATTTCATAGCTGGCCAAGTTGTGATTCTGATAGGTGAAGTAGTAGGTATCTTTATCGGGGAAATAGCCCTTCTTTTCGATGATAAAGGTAAGGGTGGTGTTGGTTTTGTTTGTTATTTTTAGGGTTTCATCGGCTGCTGGGTCGCAGGAGTACTGGGTAATTAGTAACCCTGCCATTATAATACATTTAGCTGTATTGGAGTTTAGCATAAAAAACACACTGTTGATTTACAGCTACAATTATACAAATTTTTTATAAGAGTAAAGTAGAAAAATGTATGGCAGTTTGAGAATTGGAAGGCGGGAAGCTGTTTATCCCCGCCGTTAGCCAATGTTATTGTTTTGATATCAACCTTAAAGCATACTCCTTTTCCACATCAATTTGATCCAAAATATTATTAATGCTTGGAATGACTTCGTAATCAACAGGTGTGTTGATTCCCGATTTGTTTAAGTTAAGCTTAATATGTGTAGCATTAAAAAATAGCTCAAATGAGGAATTTGGAAGGACAACCTTAACTGATGGTTGAGTATTTAAGCCGGAGTATGCCCCTCCTGGCATCTCTCCTATAAGAATACCTCTTTCCCTATCTTTCATATGGGCTATAAAACAGGCAGTTGAAGAGTAGGAAAGACCGTTCGATAGAATGTACAGCTTCCCCTTGAAATGGTTAGGATTTGGTTGTAGGGTATCCAGAATGGATAGCACATAAACCTTTCCGCTCTCTTCAACGTGGTACATGCTTCCTAAATAATCTATTAGCCTTGGCATATTTGAGTACTCATAGCTTCCGTCTGCAACAGTCTTTTTAATCTCTGCATCTCCAAAATAATTGGTGGGTTTATCAATAAAGAATGTAAATAAAAATTCCCCATACTCCATATTTCCCCCATTATTGCCCCTAAGGTCGAGAATTAGGTTTTTTGTATTTTGGCTATCTAGTTGTTTGAATATTTTTGAAAGCGTATCTTCAAAATTTATACCTGCCTGCCTGTAAGGATAATCTGTAAAAGTTGTGATTTTTAGATAAGCGGTTTCGGCATTTTCTATGCTAAATTCCAACGGGACCTTGCCAAAGATTAATTGATTTAGTGATTTTATTATATGGTCGCCACCTTTTAGGGCATCAATATTCTTTGAGTATGTTAAAGGATCGTTCTGAACCGCATACTTAATTTCATAGTTAGGTGAAACGCCATAGTAGATGGCAAAAAAATAAGGGAATAATTGTTCGAGGAATCGTATTTGCCTAGTAACTATCCCCTTGTCGGCAGGAATTTTTGGCAGTAAAAATTTAACTATTTCACTCGAACTTTTCCCGTTTATTGAGATAATCTCGCTTCCTGAAGGAATATCTGCATTCGAAAGGTTTTCCTTAACAAAAATCTTATTTTCCGTTAATCTAACTTTTAATGGTAAGTATAAATCAACCGAATCGATATTGTTACCATAGTGCCTAGGGAATAGTATTGTGGAATGCCCACAGCCAACCATCTGCATTATCTCTGTGAGCAGCCCGAGGAACTCGATATGGGAAACTCCGCTACTTGTGCTTAGCTGTTTTAGTATCTTACCAAAGCTGCTTTGAAGCTTAACGGAATCGGTGTGCCCGTAAAGCGAGGGGTGCCCAATTTCCAATGCATTTTGAAAGTATTCAAAGTCCTCAACAGCTTTCTCGCTTTCAATTTTTGTTGATAGAAAGTTTTGCCCAGATGCCCATAATGAGATCAAAATGAGTGCAGATAAAGCAAATGTATTTAATGCGTAATTCATAGTTCTCTTATTTTAAATTAGCTATGCTTTTTATTGGTAACAGACATTTAATTTTTCCCTAAAATATATCATTTAATTATATCCAAATTTTTTTTTGATTGAATAAACCTAATATGTTTGTTCGCTTACATGCCTAAAGGTTAAAAAATAGCTTTTCGTCATTGCAGGGAGTACTTTTACGACTATGCAACTAAGCGAAGCACTCTCGCTGAAGGTAATCTCTTGTTATTCAAGAAGCAATGACGGTTGATCGTTATTGTATTCTGATTAAGCTTAAAAATTTAGTTCAATCCGAATGTTAGGGATTGAGGTACCACCAAAGTAAAAACTCGTAAAACCTTCTCCTATCAACTCCTCTCCCCAGTCATCCAGAACTTGAAATGCATAGCCCAAATCAATATTTAATCCCAACTTTTCGTTTAAGCTAAAAGTTTTTCCTACAGAAGGAACTATGTATAAAACGTTAGGCTTGTTGTTAACCAGAATTTTTGAGTAAGCGAATCTTGCATTTACATGCCATGTTTTTATGTTATACTTATTTGGTTTTCCAAAATATAGAGCATTATCAAGACATAACGAAACATAAAGTGGCATTGCAAGCCCTAAGGACGACCCAATATCTAAACCAATAGAATAGGCATGTATTGGATAGTTAAAACCAAAATACAATCCTTGTGTAATTGGGTCGTAACCAACGTTGTGGGTTTTTCTTTCAGCTGTTTGTGCTGAAATAACCGAAGCGAATAAAAATAGGGAAATCAACAATGAAATACTTTTTCTTTTCATCCGAATAAAATATACGTTAGGTTAATAATAGGCTTTGTTTCTTCCTTCGATCGTGAGATCGCTCCGCTGAGCCTGCTTGCCAGCAGGCAAGCTCTCCACCGGCTGACGGATCGGTTGATTACACTCCTTGTAATGGGCAGGTTTTAAATTATTGTAGACAATACAAATATGCCCAAAAGCAAAAATATAAATCCAAAAATCCTAGCTTTCCAACCAAGCATCAATGAATATCTTGCAATGCCTGGCTTTAAAACCATTTGGCCAAAAATTAAAGCATACAAACCATATAGAGCTAAAGGTATACCTGCAAAAATTTGAGGTGCCGTTCCTGCTATCATTAGCACAACCATTAGAATTCCAATACTAAGACAAAACCACAAAACACGCTTGTAAATTTTTGATAAATCTTCATCTGAGTATGATGTAATATTTTTTTTGTAACCTCCAAAGCTATTAAACTCTGCATCAGAACTTCTACTTACAGTTTCGCCGACAATCGAAGCCACAGGGTCATTATCATACAAATCTTTTGCGTTATCAACCAGATTTGTTACACTTTCTCCTTTTTTTGAATTCATAATTTTCCTTTTTTTTGTTCCTACTCGTATGGCTTTTCGGTGTCGCCCCGTTTTTGGAGTGGTCGCTGGTCTCCACTTTCTATTATTTGTCAGTCAAAGCTGTCAAAAAGTATAAAACCATATTTTTATTGGTTCACGTGTCTGTTCGCTAAGCCGTTTGAGATTAATTTGTTTTAGCTGCTGGTTGGTTACACCCCATATTAGGCAAAGCTTTTATCTTGTTATTACTGTATAATATTCTTTGCTAAATGCCTTAATATGGCTCTCTCTATTTTTCTTGTCAAAGGTAAGATAGAAAAGTTTCATTGTATGAATTTTCGACTGATAACACTGGGCTGCATTATTTTTTATTTCCCAATAATTGGTTATATCCAGCGAGTAATCCGGATCCGGAAGACCATAGTTTCCATTCAATTCTTTCGCTAATTTATATCCCGGATTTTCAGATACCATGAACTTTTCCAATTTATCGGGTAATGTAAACTTTAATATTGTATTTACACTATAATTCGGATTATTTCTGTTTTCGTTATATAGATCTTCAGTAAGCTGAGCAGATATTCTATGCTCAGGGTGTCCGTAGCCACCAATTTCATTATCCCATGTAACCAAAATATCCGGCTTATAATTATCAATTTTCCTGTCAATAATGTTTTTTATGGTGTCTTTCATATCATACCAAATAACTATATTCTGTAACGTTTCTTCCCATGTACTGGTGACTAAACCGCTTACTTCATATTCTTTAATCCCTAATTTATTGGCAGCACAGTTGAGTTCCTTCATTCTTGTCTCGATATCCTTTTGTAAAGGGTGATGGCCCAGTGTCAATAAATGAATCTCTGCCCCCTTTTCTTTAAGAAACGCGACTAGTCCAGCCACTCCAATTTCATCATCAGCATGGCAAAAAACAAGCAATACTTTGGTGGTATCAGAAATGTTTAATTCTAATTCAGGAACGTTGTTGTCTTGAAATGACTCAATTAGAGCGTAATCAACTTGTTTGCAGCTAGAGCTTAAAAGAAGGACTAATAGAAAAAAACTTGATATTGTTCTCATATATTTTATCTTTTAATGATTGTGTCTAACGGCTTGGTGCACCCAGTTTGGGGGAGCGGGGCTTGGGATTTATCCCCCGTTAAGATGCTCCCTGCGTGTCGACCCGCTTGCCTAACCCATTCAGCCCAAAACTTGTCCCGAAGCCCTATTCCGGGATTAGCTCCGCTGAGCCTGCTTGCCAGCAGGCAAGCTCTCCGCCGGCTGGCGGATCGGTTGGCTACACTCCTTGTTAGGGGCTGATTTTATATTTTAGTTTATTCCTTTAATTTTTTATATGCTAAATATTCAGGAAGGTTCCATGAAATAATTTTTTTTGACTCCCATTTCATTATAAACGCTTGTTTCCTGTTTTCAATAATCATATGATACTCTTCAGGAGGCATAGTATTTTTTATAAATGGAAATATTTCTTTTTGAATGGAATCAATTTTAATGAGTTCAGACAATTTCATATCTAAATGAGGTAATGATTTATCTGAAAGAGTGACCAGAAAATTCAAATGTAAATAGGATTTATCATATTTATTAAAATTAAATTTTGCAATAAATGAGTCCCAATTAATTGTGGAACTTAATACTAAGGCAATGTATAATGCAACAAGATTTGTTTTTATTAAGTAAAAAGCAGATTTCTTATGTTTGACTTTTAAATAAACACTGTACAAACCATAAATTGTCAGTATTAAAAAGATGGCAAGCCCAATTCTTCTGTAGGCAAGGGAGAAATAGTTTATATAGTATACATTGCGAATGGCAACAGAAATTGTTAAGATACCATTCTGGAATAACCAGAAATAACTTAGGTATTTCAAAAATTTATTTTTTGATAAAAAATTTATACTTCCTCTAAAAAAGTACAAGACAATACAAATAGAGATTAGTATTGATATTATTAAAGAGTAAGTTCCTTTATGAACAAATTCTTTAAGAGATTGACCTTCCCAAATAAAGCTTATCCAAACCGAATTGATATCTATTGTGTTGAATACAAGCAATATGACATTAAGTGTAACTAAGAGGAATACACCTGCTCGATATTCACGCTTTAGCGAAGTATTTCTAAAAACATTGGTCGTTCTATTTTTTTTCCTATTAAGTTCATAAGATGCAGATAAATCGTAGCCTTCGATTTTGGGATTAGGAGACCTGAATAAAAAGAAGTTGCTAAAGAATAATCCAAATAAAAAAGTTATAAAAAGAAGGAAATCGATGTCTTTAAAAACGAAGTCAAATATTTTATAAAGAAAATCGCCAATATTAAGTAATAGTTCTTCGAAGTGTGGATTTGAATTTCTATAAATAATGGTAAATATTATTACAATGATTAAGGGTATAATAAATACGCTTAAACGCCCAACTAGCTTACCTAAACTAATTCCTTTTATATTGAGTCTAGAAAGTTCGTTAACAAATTTAACTTGAGAGCAGAAAAGGTTTCTAAAAGATAAACTAAATGAACATAAAACCGATTTCGCTTGTGGATATATTAAAACCCCAACAAAAACAAAAAGAACTAAAAAGTTAATAATGAATGAATACAATGAAAATGTGAGAAAAGTAAAAAGAGAAGTAATTATTAAACCACTGCCATAAAGAAATATGTTTTTGTAATGGATGCAAATTTGTTTAGTTATTAAAAGCCATAAAATTAATACTGATTCAAAAATAAATATATTTAACCCTATGCCTTTTTTGTAAAAAAGTACTGTAAAAATTACAGCTAATATAAAGACAGCTAACAAATTATAGTTTTTTTTCATACGATAGTTATATTGACTATACAATAAACGTTATTATCAAAAAATTATTTCCAATTTGTAAAAATCCATAACATTTGCTCCTAACGACTGGAGGTATGAAACATTGGGGATTGCAGGCTTCGTCCCTATCGGCCGACATATACTCCGATACGAGGCAGAGCGCATGATTTAACCACCTAAACACCAATATTTTATACAGAATATTATGCGGTCATGCATTTTTTGTTCTCTATTCTTATAATCAAATCCCTTCGTTCGGTCAAAGTGTGCAACATGGGATTTCCCGTCTATTTTGGCTTTTACCGCACAATAATAACCGACCTATTTATTTCCATCCACTATATATGGCTGCCAACTTTCCTTTACGGAATTTCTTTGCATTTCTGTTAAATCATCTGATTTTTTTCGCATCCTGATACTATGTATGCATAAATGGGGCAAAACATAATAAATGAATAGAGTAGGGAACAAAATGAACCAATATTAGCGAGCCTTTGACCCTGTTATTGGGTATACCGTTTCAGTCAAGCTTATGGATATTAATACCAGGCCCCGACTAAAATAATGGAGAGCTTTTTACTTTATCATAAACACTTTGAATAGCATCAATAACTAAATCAGGCTCATCCATCTGAATATAGTGACCTGATTTTGTGGCTATAATATGAGTTCCATCCGAAACTTCATCGGACAAATTTTGATGATAGCCTTTTAATTCCTCCCATTGGCTCAGGGTTACCTCTCCCTCACCTGTATAACTTGATGTTATTACTACAACCGGCACATCAGGAAGAGGGGGCAACGACTTAAATATTGGAATTGATTCATTTAAACCCTGTCCGGTTTCATCTAAAACTGCCTGAGGAGCACCAGCTAAAATCAAGTTTTCAAGCTGCTCAGCCGTAAGGGTATCAACAAGTTCTTTAGGAGTGGGATCAACAAAAACCATCCCTGCAATATCTTCCGGGTATAACATTGCATAAGTCTGAATATGCAATCCTCCCATTGAGTGACCCACCAAAATATAAGGTGGATCTATTTTAGCAGATTCAAGTAATGCGTGAAGTTCATTTGCTATCTGAATAGTATTCCGAGGGTCAGGCCCCTTGTCTGATTTCCCTAATCCGGCTCTGTCATATAAACAAACCTGGGCGAAATCCTTTACCTCTCTCTGAACGACATCCCAACCCGAATTGGTTCCACCATCACCAATCCCTGATTCTAATATAACAGCAGGTTTATTTTTCCCATAACTTAACAGATAAAGCTTGTGACCACCAACGTCATATTTGCCCGAGAATTTATAGTCTGGTTTGTCTTCTTTGTTGCATGATAATGTAAAGAGCGAAATAATTAAAAGAATTAGGATTTTCATTTTTATTTTATTTTAAATTACTATAATAAAATAGTTTGAAGCAAAAATAATACCTTCTTCCTAAATCGAACAGGTAAAATAGAATAATGAAGTCCTATAGTATCAGAATGTGATAAATCAGGACGTATTATGCTGGCTACAACGGCTTGGTGCACCCAGTTTGGGGGAGCGGGGCTTGGGATTTATCCCCCGTTAAAAACTTTTCCTGCGTGCCGACCCGCTTGCCTAACCCATTCAGCCCACAACTTGTCCCGAAGCCCTATTCCGGGATTAGCTCCGCTGAGCCTGCTTGCCAGCAGGCAAGCTCTCCGCCGGTTGGCGGATCGGTTGGTTATACCCCTTATTGCCGCCTGGTGTTTATATTCTTCGACTAGTTTCTTTTCGTTAACAATCTTTAAATTTGCAACAGCTTACCTGTCTGCCGTGCGTGGACTTTGCAAGTTCTTTGGTTGGTTTTGGTCGTTTGTTGGCTTTTTGCGCTACCAGCAAATATGCTTGACTATGATGCGTTGTTGTTAAAATAACTGTTTTAACTCATTATATCTGTCCCAACTGTAATTCCCTTTGCTGTCTAATGAATTTTTATTGTAAATCCTTGTCAATGCTTTGTTGTTTGCAATTTTCTTAAAAATTGTTGCGTTGTTGTTTATCAACTCTATTTCAGAATAAAGATGCCATTCAGTTAGTTGTGTTAGATATGTAGGTTTTATTCTGTTTGCTCCGTCACTTAGAAATTTAAACTTCTCTAAAAATGAAGTTGTAGAAACAGTATTGATAATTGCTAATATTTCTTCCATCGTATTTTGTTGGCCAGAAAGTAAATCCCAAAGTTCATTTGCAATTAGAGATTCATTCGTAGCAAAATACTTATTCATATTGATAATTGAACCAAGGAAACGTGGTTTGTTATGACTTGTTACAGCTTCATTAGCCGGATTTACAGTAGGGTCAAAAGGAAAGCCTATATAAAAATGAATTTGTTTACCAGGGAAATGATTATATAATGCAGCCTTGCCTTCCAGAATTTTTTGCTTTTCGCCCTTCATTTCGCCTGAATTCGGTTTAACCGATTTTAATTCGATTGCAATAATACTTGTGGCATCTTCAATAAAAACATCAACGGAAAAGTCCATTGCATTTATTTCTGCATCGTTGTATTGAGCAAAGAGCAAGGCATTTTCATTGTTGAGATTTGGAGTTGATGTGGTATTGCTAAGGTCAGCAATTATTTGAGCAATATGATTTCTCTGACTTTGCTTTATAGGCAAGTTTCCAAGACGCTTTGAAGTATATTCTCTCTTTTCTCCATTACACAAGTGATGGGAAACATTTTCAAAGAATGTTTGCCCCAATGTCGTATTTAAACCTTGAAGCCAACTACTTAGACTTATGAAAAATGGTGTGTCTGAAACTTTCCCATTTAACTTATCAGAAAACGCTTTTAAAAATGATTCATGAAATGGAGCATTTCTGTTATTCGAAGCATCTTCCGGGAAACTTTCAAATCGGGTAACTAAAGTCTTAATTACCTCTATTGATATTTTTTCTTTTTGTCTATTTGATAGTGCCATGTTAAAACAATTCTTCTAATCCTGAATAATAAGGGAAATGTGTTTTTATAGCAGAAGTATCCTCCGCTGCTATAATCTCTGTTCTTTTTTCTGATGTTACATTTTCTAACACACAATGGTAATGATAATGTTTACCATCTGTAAAATCATGATGTGTATGTGCTAGAGTTACTGCTCTTCCCCTGGAGTATTTTGAATACTTACACTCACCATTCAAAATTTGTTCTCGTGTGAAAATGCTACAACTTGATAGACACTTCACTTCTGTTCTATCAATCTCATGATTAAAGTTTGAATAGTTTTCGATAACAAATGGACAAAAATTTATCCATTTCTTACAAATCGGACATCTGTCAGAATTTCTTGAATTAATCGTGTCTATAGTTGCTGTTGGAATAGCTGTTTTAAGTGAAAATGAACCAGACTGAATTTCTTTTTTTATTCCAACTTCAATTCCATAAATACGCTTATCCTTTGTGATAATCAAAAAATCTGGTGGAACAAGATGGTCTGATTTGCTGTAAATCTTTTGATGTAGCAATAATGGAAGAATATATCCCAAATCATTTCTAATAACAAAAATGTAAACAAGTAATTCGTGCCAAAGACCTCCAGCAGTTTTAGGCATCAGTTTGTCAAAATATTTCCCAATTGTTTTGCCTTCTTCTGAGCCAGGCAAACCCACTTCTGCTGTATAATTTCTTAAGTCCTCTAAATTATCTTCGGTTTCAATTGAGGGAACTTGTGTAATTAAATAATCCAATAGTCTATTTCGTCTTTGAACATTTACTGTTATAGATTCAAAGCACATCAATAGATTTACGAAATGCAATATACCTTTTGTAAAATGTTCTTTTTTATCAAACGTGCTCCGGGAGGTTCCCATAGAATAGAATGCTCTACCTAAAAGAAAATATTCGAATAAATCTGCAAGTATTAGTTGCCTATCTTCTTTATTATAAAGTTGTTCGAACGCATTAATTTGCGAAAAAGAGTTCACTAATTCAGCCAAATTTGATTGATAGATTTCTAAATCAGATTGCTCATCTGGAATTACATAGTTTGCAGGATTATTGAAAAAATCATGAAGTGCTTGGAGGTGCTTTATTGATTGTTCTGTTTTTTCGAAAAATTCGTTCATTATTTAGATTTTAGATGAAAAATTATCTCAGCATAAGCACCTTTATCTTTTTCAGTTCGGTTTAATACTGGTCGTTTATATTGACTAACTATTTGCATTCCGGCATTTTCTGCAATTGTCGGATACATATAGTATTTGTCGTTTGCCACAAGGAAAATATCATAATCTTCAACGAGATATTTTTTTGCGTTATTCAAAACATCACTAAGACCTTGAATGTAGCTTTGTTTTGCTTCTCTCCCTTGTCCTTTGAAAAGTGGACCTATTTCAAGTTCGTCTTTTCGTTCAAAGCCGAACAAATCATAAGCATATGCGTGTTGTTCGTGATAGTCAATTAAACCTACATAGGGTGGTGATGAAAATATTCCTTTGATTTTTTGTTTCTCAACAAGCTTTGCAAAATCAGGATTGAGTTTTTTAAGTTCTTCTACAATATCTATATTTCGGCTGTCTCCAGTCAAACAAGTGTGAAAAGTATCTTTCCTCAGTTTATCGTATTGTACTAATCTTTTTACTGTGTCTTTAGAATATGTTTCCCACCATTTAAGAATTGAAAACAATGGCTTACACATTTTTCCATGTTTACTACAATAATAAGTAGCTGTGATTGGTTCAAGCAAGGTGGCTAAATCCGCATGTGTTGTTGCTCTGCAACTTCTAATTGTGCGACTTAGAATAACGCTAACAATTTTCTTGGTGTCAGGATTTTTAATCTTTTTGATTTCATCAAACACAAATTGAATTTCATCCCGTATGTGTTGCGTATACCATTTGTCAAGGAATGAATCTTCTTTATCTTGACGCAATTTAATGTTATACTCCTTTACGAGTTTATTGAATGTTGGCAAAAACTTCTTTTCTTTTTCTTCACCATAAGGTTTTTCGTCAATCTCCTTGCGTTTTACTTTGTATTTGTATTCGGGAACTGGAAAATACTTGTTATTGAAAACATATAACTCCTTTAAAAGACGGTCTTCAAATTCAAGAGTTTTATGGTCAGCTAAAAATAGTTTTAATGCCTTAGAAATTCTGTTTATTTCAGTTTGAACATCAACAAGGTTATATTTTGTAACCTTACAATTTCCAATTAGAGCATTGAAAGCAGAAACATCATTTCCAACTGCATGAATTCCTAACTCACATGCCTGAACCATTGTTGTTCCACTACCTGAGAATGGGTCGTAAACAATGTCGCCCGGTATGAAATAAATTTCCTTCTTAAATTTGTCTATATGATTGTCTAGGAAATATTCAACTAATTGAGGAATAAATTTTCCTTTATATGGATGAAGTCTATGAACGTGTTTTGTCGTCTCAGCCTCTTTGTATTGTTCAAACGATAAAGCCCAATTTAAATCTTCACCAAGTTGTTCTTTCCATTCTTCTTGTCGTGATTTCTTTTGGTCTTTATAATAATCGATTAATTCCTCTTTAATGACTTGTGTTGAGCCGTTGTCTCCAATTTTTTTTATTCTACCATATTGGATTAGATATGAAATATTGGAAGTAGTAACATTTTTTTCCAAATATTCACTAGCCCATTGGCTTGCCTCTTTAATTGATAATAGTTCTGCCATTTTATTTTTGTTTTGTTACTCCGTATTTAATTGTTTTTTCAGCAACTTTTAGTGCTTGAATTCCTAAGTCCTCGTCTTTAAGTTCATAAAGAATTTTCTCACTTAAATATTGAACAACCAGGGTTTCCTTGTTGATATCGAGAATTTCAGCCAACTTATTAATTTGTTCTCTTGTTGCTTTTCTTTCGCCTCGTTCTATTTTACTAAGTATAGCTGTGTCTATGTCGAGCTGAGCAGAAACGTGTCGCAATAGCAATCCTTTCTTTTCTCTTTTTTCTCTTAGTATTTTTCCTGTTGTCTTCAATTTGAAAATATTTACTTGACAATTATTGTCAAATGTAAAACTTTTTATTTAAAAAAAAACAGTAAAAAACTAAAAAACTTATTAACAAGTAAATAGACTATTTTTTGAAAAGTTGTTGGTGAGCTTAGGTGTGTCGGCAAAATGAAGGCTCTTTTGGCTACTAAGATGTCGCCTGTGCGTAGGCAATTTTTCGTTATCTATTCTTCTGTCTATGTAGCAAATTTAGGTCTTTGGCGATTTTTTTCTTCTTAGCTTGCCCAAAACCGCTGGGGGTGCACCCAGTTTGGGGGCGCGAGCAACCCTCGAAGCGTCGGGATTCGTCCCCGACGAAAACGCCCGAACGGGCGAAGCCGCTCCGAAGTTACGAAATAGCGAGAAAGTTTCCTAATCTGCTGGATACCTGCATTTTATTAACCCCTTGTTGGCGGTTCGTTGTTTTTATTACGTCGTTTCCCTTTAGTCGTTTTCTTCGTAGTAATATGAGTAGTCAATACCTTTCATAAACATTTCGCGGTCGTTTATTTTGGTGGTAAGCGCATTTTTCAAAAGTGTTTTTAAAACACTACTTTTTGTTGGGCTTAGCATCATTGCATTCATGTAATCTTGCTTACTTATTTTGCTCCAATCAACACATTTTTCGATGCGCTTTTTCAGTATTAAATCTAACCAAATTCGGGCGCTTCTCCCGTTGCCTTCCATAAAAGGATGTGCAATGTTCATTTCTACATATTTATCAACGATTTCGTTAAATGTAGTTTCTGGCATTGCTTCTATTTTTTTTAATGTGTCGCCTAAAAAGTGTGATACTGCAAATTGAAAACCACCTTTTAAAATATTTTTTTGTCTGATTTGTCCTGCGAAATCGTACAGTCCACCAAACAAATATGCGTGTATTTGTTGCAAGCCTTTGATTGTGCCAACTTCTATATTGTTGATAAATGAACTCTCGAACAAGGCATACGCTTTTGTTTTGCTTTTTCCGTCTATAGTTTCATCACTGAATGTAAACCATTCTATAAATCGGTTTGCCTTTTTGCTTGGAAACTCCTTACCTAAAGCAATGATGCCATCATAATCTAACATATCAGTTGAATATCGTTTACCATCACTTGCTATGAGTTTCAGTTGGGTAGTGACACTAACCAACTCGCTGTTTTCTTTTTTTAATTTGGTCTTAAGATACTTCCAATAGTTACGGTTTTTGGAGTAGTCGTCTTGGTCGGTAAGCACAGCAACAATATCCAACACGCTAAACCACCACTTGGCGTTTTGCTCGTCCCAAACGGCTCGCACTTCTCGGTCGTCGAAAAAACGTATGGATATTTTTGCACTGCTCATAATTATATTCTCATCTATTTTTTTTACTCATTAATTATCTGTCCAAAGATATGATAATTTTTGTATTGCAGTTGCTGTCTGTGGTGTCGCGATACAATGACCGCCAACTTGTTTGTTGATAAAGAAAAATCATGCTCTAACATCTTAAAAAGCGCTGTTAGAAGCAACTTTTATGGTATTTGTTAAATGTATAAAAATATTTCCAGAAAGTCAATATTATACTCTATTTCAACCCTGATATAAATTGTTTTGAGATCAGAAACCCCTGAAAAACTCCACTAAAATTTAGCCATTCATCCAGCTTAATCTTTCTTTCTGGTTTTTTTACCCCTTAATGCTATTTTCGATATTTATTCGTTATTTAGCGTAAACAATCCTATACTTTGGTTAAAAGGCTCGGCATATTGGCTTTTATTCTGGTACCCATTTTCCATACCTTCGGGCAGGAACTGGGCAACATGCGGAAGAGGGTGTTGATCCCTAACGCCTGTACCATTACAGTTGATACCCTTAGCATTATCCCTGGCACCCTTACATTACGTTACCCTTCGGGTGGTAAGGTCGACACATCCTTGTTCGGCGTAAGCTATGCCACCGCAACCATTACCCTTTCTCCTGAGCTTGTCTCGGAAACGGAGGTTTACACCATGGAGTATCGTGTATTCCCCTTGCTTTTCGAGCGGGCATACTACCACAGGAAATACGATGAGCACTTATCGCCCGACAGCTTAATGGACAGGGAACCGCAACGATTTGCTCTTTCAGCAACCCCTGAACCAATATTTGGCGAGGGAATTCAAACCAGCGGATCAATTATGAGGGGTATCCGTTTTGGCAACAATCAGGATATCTCGGTGAACTCCAGCATGAATATCCAGTTCACGGGTGAGCTGGAATCGGGGTTGATGATAGAGGGAGCCATTTCCGACCAGACAATACCCCTGCAACCCGACGGAACCACCTCTCGAATAGAGGAGTTCGACAGGATTTACCTTAAGGTTTACCGCGATAACTTCGCGGTGCAGGCTGGGGATATTGAGCTCAGGTCCACTGCAATTAGCCCCATGTTTAGCGTTTCACGAAACATTCAGGGGATAGCCTATAAAGGACTTTTTGAAGGTGGCGATCGTGGAACCGATACGTTGATGGTTACTACAGCTGTTGCTGTACCCAAAGGAAAATTTTCACGGAATGCAGTCAATGGTAGCGAGGGGAATCAGGGTCCATATCGCCTTAGCGGTGCCACGGGCGAACCGCACATAATCATCATTGCGGGGTCGGAGAGGGTTTATGTCGATGGGATTTTGCTTCAGCGTGGCGAAGATCAGCACTACACCATCGATTACAATCTGGCTGAGCTTACATTCACCCATCGGATGCCCATAAATCGGAGTAGCCGTATAATCGTTGAGTTTGAGTACTCCGAGCGAAGCTATGCTCGCTTTACCACCTATGCCAATGTCCATCAGGTTAAGGGGAAATGGAAATGGTATTTCTCAGCATTTTCGGAACAAGATGGCAAGAATCAGCCCTTTGATCAGGAGCTGACTGAAAACCAGAAACGGCTTTTGTCTGAAATTGGCGATAATATCGACCTTGCCTTTTACGCTCAGGCCGATAGCGTAGCCTTTGATCCGGAAATAATCCTTTACCAGCAGCTGGATACTCTCGCTGGAGGTGTTAACTACTTAATATATAGCCATTCCACTGATCCTAGCAATGCATTTTATAGGGTTTACTTCTCCTTTATGGGGCAAGGAAAGGGAAACTACAAACCCGATTTTGGCAATGCCAATGGACGGGTTTACCGATGGGTTGCCCCCGAAAATGGGATTCCTCAGGGGAGCTACGAGCCGGTGAAGCGATTGGTGGCCCCTCAGAAACGTCAGATGTTCACCACAGGAATCTCACGTCAGCTTGGAAAAGGCACCTTGGTAAAAGCCGATTATGCCCTTAGCAATACCGATTTGAACACTTTTTCGAGCCTCGATTCAAAGGATGATATTGGGCATTCAGCCATGCTGACGTTTAATCAGAGAATCAGCGCTGATAGCATTTCGGTGTGGAACATTGGTGGCAATCTTCTGAAAACTACTGAGGGTTTCCGCATCATCGACAGGAATAGGGCTGCAGAGTTCGAAAGGGATTGGAGCATCAATCAGCCCCTTGATGGCGGAGATGAGCAGCTGATAGGATTATGGGTCGATTACAAAAACTCCCAAAAGGTGTACACACGGTTATTGCTTGAGGATTTACGATTGGGCGATTGGTATCAGGGTAGCAGGATTGGTGCAAAGGGCTGGCAGAAAAGCAAAAGCATATCCACTCTTTGGGAGGCAATGTTTTCAAATGTTCAGGACTCCCTTTACGATATTAGGTTTGATAAAGCCAGGCTTAGGGTGAACAAACCCATAAAATTCATCACTGTTGGAATAATGGGTGAGTTTGAACGAAGCCTTACCCGATCGCAAGCAACCGACAGCCTGCTAAGGCAGAGCTTTGAGTGGTATCAGACTAAAGTATCGTTGTCAACACCCGATTCGCTCTCCGAGCGAGCATCAATATCCTATGTTTTTCGTGAGGACTATAAGCCCAGTGGAGGCAAAAGCGTTCTGGTGGGTCGAGCAGAGGAGGTGATGTTCGATGGAAAGGTAGAAAATGAAAAGCTCGGAAACATGGGTTTAGCCATCGGTTACCGGTTTTTTAACCCCAACGATTCGGTCTTTACCGATATCGGCAAGAAGGAGAGAACGCTTCTGTCTCGAATGGAATACTCCAACAGGATAGCAAAGGGTATGCTTTCTTTTTCAGGTGCTTATGAGCTGGGTTCGGGGCTGGAGCCTGAATACGAGTACTACTTCTTTGAGGTTCCTGCAGGGCAGGGAATATACACATGGGTTGATTATAATGGGAACGGGATCATGGAACTCGATGAGTTTGAAATCGCTTCCTTTAGCGATGAGGCTCGCTTTATCAGAATAAACATACCCGGCTCAAACATGGTAAGGGTGCGTAGCAGCGCATTTAGCATCCGAAGCAACCTAACACCCAGCAACCTGCTAAAGGACAAGGGTAAATTTGCCGATTTTATGGGTCGATTTTCAAATCAAAACTCATATGTAGTCAAGCATAAGAATAGGTTCGATGATTTTTGGCTTGCGTCCAACCCTTTCGGCCATGATGAGAAGGATACTCTAATAACCAGCCTTTCTTCCCAGTTCAGAAACTCATTGGCTTTCAACAGGGCAAACCGAAAGTTTGGGGTTGAGTATATCTATAATCATAACCGGAACAAAGCTTTGCTTGCCAATGGCTCCGAAGTAAAAGGGATGCAATCTCATAGAGCCTTAATTTGGTTTGGAATAGGAAAGAACCTTACCCTTCGCACCGAGGGCGAACAGCTTATCAATACGAGCAATTCGGAGCTTTTCACTTACCGCAACTATGCCATTGAGGGCAATAGCACCACCACAAGCCTTAAGTACGTTGGCAATAGGCAAATAACCTACGAAGGGGGTTATAAATGGAATCAGTCGAAAAATACTTTAGGTGAAGAGAGTATCTTGGCCCATACAATATTTACACAGGTTGATATGGTTTTTCCCGGAAAAGCTTCCTTGATGGCTAAATCCTCCTTTGTGGCAAACAGCTTCGAGGGTAACCTAGACTCTCCAGCAGCATACGACATGCTCAAGGGGCTTCAAGCTGGTCGTAATGCCACCTGGGATATTTCGCTTAGGCGAAGGCTCTCGAAAGTTTTTGAGCTGGAACTTGGTTACGGAGGGCGTTACCTGAGCGATGGGCGAATAGTACACAACGGAACCATGCAGGCAAGAGCACTTTTCTAATGAAATCAGCCACTTGAGGACATTGTTCAAATACCACAATACAGAATGCAAAATATATTTCGTAATATTGTAGCCCGTTTTGTGTCAATGCTATTGGGTATAAATTAGCGTCTACGAATAATAACAAGCGATCATTTAAGTTACTATATCAATAAGTTTTTTTAGTGAATGAATAGATACTCTTCAAATAGAATCCTATACATTATTCCCTTTGCACTGCTGCTGGTAGTTTGGGGTTGTACCACAAAAAAGAATACGGTAACCCATAGGGCTTACCATAATGTTACAGCCAAGTATAACTACTTTTTCAATGCCAAAGAGAGCTTTAAGAATGCCACTCGACGAGCGTCAAAGGATTATAGCTATAACTTCACATTACCCCTTCCCGTTTCTTTGGCCGGAGATCCTCAGCTGGCAAGCCTGGTTGGGGGCGATATGGATAGAGCCATCCTCAAATCCACCGATCTGATCAGCAAACACTCTATAACCGTAAAACCCGAACTTCGGAGAGGGGAATTAACCCCAAAGGATAGGCGTTTTTATAACCAGAATGAATTTGTACGATATGTTCGCGAGGCATGGTTAATGATAGGAAAGGCAAGGGTTTGGAAGGCAGCGTTGGACGAAGCAAGTATGACCTTTGAGTACATCCTTGTACAGTTTCCCGAAACCCCCATGTGGCACGAAGCTAACGTGTGGCTGGCACGTATCGATATCCTTAAGCGCGATTTTATATCTGCCGAGGATAGGCTGAGATCAATCTCTGCAAACAGGAAATACCCTAAAGATAAACACTTTAGCCATTTACTTGAATCAACCTGGGCCGATTTCTACTACCGACAGGAAAAATACGAGCAGGTAACCAAGCATCTTGAAAAAGCGCTAAAAAATTCGCCCGATAAGGCATATCGGTTACGATATACGTTCCTTTTAGCGCAGCTAAAACAAAAGCAGGGAAAATTTGCCGAATCGAATCGTTTATTCAGTAAGGTTATCCGAATGAGCCCCTCCTATGAGATCAGCTTCAACGCAAGGGTTAACATGGCAACCAATGCTCAGAGCCTGGGCAAGGGTATGGACATGAAAAAACAGCTGCTAAGGATGTCGCGCGATGAAAAAAACCTCGAATACCTTGATCAAATTTATTATGCTTTGGGTAATATTGAGAACAAAGAGGGTAATGTTGATAAAGCCATTGAATACTACAAGCTCTCTGCACGTTCAAGCGTTAGCAATAATCACCAGAAAGGGATATCGTACCTTGTACTTGCCGATTTCTACTTTGCCAAACCCAACTACACGGTAAGCCAAGCATACTATGACAGTGCCTACAACGCCTTGGATCAGGATTTCCCCGGATATCTAGAGCTGGAGACCAAAACCCTAAACCTCAATCGGCTTGTGGAAAACCTCAATATTATCCAGAACGAGGATAGCCTTCTTCTTGTGGCAGCCATGAGTCCAAGGGAGAGGGATGCGATCATTGCCGAGCTTATTAAAATGGCTCGCGAAGATGAGGAGAGGCAACGCAGAGAGGAGCAGGAAGGTCGCGATCGGTTCGCCCAATTCCAACAGACACAGCGTGGGAGAACAACTCAAGCGCAGGAAGGAGGAGGATGGTATTTCTATAACCAATCGTCATTAAGCTTTGGCTTATCAGAGTTCAACATGAAATGGGGAAGACGAAAGCTCGAGGACAACTGGCGAAGAATTAACAAGAGAATTGTTGCTGGTGACTTTGCTTCAACTACAGAACAACCCACTGATTCGAGTGGATTGCCCATGAAAGTGCTCGATAATAAGAGCCGTGAATATTACCTGCAGGATTTACCCTTAAATGATTCACTGGTTGAGTTAGCCCATAAAAGGATTGAGGAAGCCATGTTCCGAGTGGCCGAAATCTATGAAACCTTGCTAAAGGATTACCCTGAGGCAATTAAAGCTTACGAAAGGCTGATCACCAGATATCCCAATGGCTCTAATGCTTTGCAAGCGCATTACAACCTATACCAAATAGCCAAATTCACCGAGAACAATTCCGCAGCCGAAGGATATAAACAGGCAATAATCAGCAAGTTCCCAACAAGTCCATACGCATTAATGCTTAGCAACCCCAATTACATTGAAGAATTGCGACAGAAGGAGAAGGAGCAAGCCCAGCATTACGAGGAAACCTACGAATTATTCCGTACCGGAAAATGCAGGGAGGCTTCTCAGCGGTCGAAGGTTGGTTTGGAATTGTATAAAGGATTTGATAATGAATCGAAATATCAATTCATAATTGCACAATGTGCCGGAAAATCAGGCGATATACGTTTGTATAAAGAGGAGTTGACAAAAGTAGTAGATATGTACCCCAAAACCGATGTGGCAAAAACCGCTTCTGACATTATTGTATATCTGGATAAGATAGAACTTCAATTGGCCACAGGACAAATATCGGATCCATTTACAACAACCGAAGATGAGATCATACCAGTTTCTACAGTAGGCTATGTTGAACCTGAAGGCAAACACCTTTTCGTTGCTGTTGTTCCCAAGAATTCCCCCCTTAACCAGCTACGATTCAACCTGGTTTCATTTAACGTCGATAACTACATAAACCTCAATCTAAATGTTGGGAATAGGGAATTGTCCCAGCATCTCGACATAATTACCGTTGAACCATTGAAGGATAAGGAGGAAGCAATGGATTACTATCGAAAAGCCAGTGCCGAGCAAGGATTGATGGGTACGCTAACGGAAAAGGACTTCTCAATTTTTGTGATAAGCCAGGAAAACCTTAGCATATTCTTGAAGGATAAGTCAGTGATAGAATACCTTAACTTCTTCCGAGCCAACTATAAATAGAAAAAACTATTAATAATGAGTGTATCCATACTTTGGGTGGACGATGAGATTGACCTGCTCCGATCGCATATACTGTTTCTTGAGCAGAAGGACTATCGGGTGATAACTGCCACCAACGGTGAGGATGCACTCGACCTTGTAGCTAATAATGATTTCGATCTTGTATTTCTCGATGAGAATATGCCTGGGCTTAGCGGTCTTCAAACCCTTACCCTTATTAAGGAGACAAATCCAATGCTTCCTGTTGTGATGATCACAAAAAGTGAAGAAGAGAACATAATGGATCAAGCGGTGGGAGCAAAAATCGACGATTACCTAATCAAACCAGTTAACCCCAAACAAATACTCCTTTCCATCAAGAAGAACGTGCATAATCGTGTTTTAGTGAACGAAAAAACAACCACCGATTATCAGCAAGCCTTTGGAAAAATTGGACAGCAGATAGGCATGGCACGTTCATTTAGTGAATGGGTAGATATCTATAAAAAGCTTACTCAGTGGAGCCTTCAAATTTCTGAATCGTCCGATTCAAATATTGGGCAAGTATTCGAGATGCAAATGTCGGAGGCAAATAACGAGTTTGGCAAGTTCATTAAGAACAACTACATAAATTGGTTTTCCCCTTCGAATGAGGATAAGCCTCTAATGTCACATAATGTTTTAAGGAATTTGATTTTCCCAACCATTGATTCAGGGCAGAATGTTCTTCTAATACTTGTGGATAATTTTAGGTTCGACCAATGGAAAGCCATTCAAGGGCTAATTGCACCTTACTGGAGGTTGGAAAAGGAATTAATTTACTCTACTATCCTCCCCACATCAACACAGTACGCCAGAAATGCGCTTTTCTCTGGGCTTATGCCCCTTGAAATTCAGCGAATGTATCCCGATCTATGGGTATTTGATGAAGAGGATACGGGAAAAAACCTTTTTGAAGAAGAGCTGCTTAAATTCCAACTGCAAAGGCTAGGAAAGAATTACAGGATTCACTACGAGAAAACCAGCACCCTCAAATCCACCTCATCACTGAAGTCAAATTTGAAGGAAATACTCAAGAATCACCTTACTGTGCTAGTATATAACTTTATCGATGTAATATCCCATGCACGAACCGAGATGGAGATGATGCGCCAACTTGCCTCTGATGAGGCTGCATACATTTCGCTAACGCGAAGCTGGTTTAAACACTCCGATCTTTTCGCGCTCCTTAAAGAAGCCTCTGCCGCAAAGGTTAAGCTGGTAATTACAACCGACCATGGCACAATAAGGGTAAAAAATCCCGTTAAGGTTGTTGGCGACAAAGCCACATCAACAAACTTGAGGTATAAGCTGGGTAAAAACCTCAATTACAATCCCAAAGAGGTTTTTGAAATTCGTAAACCCGAAGAGGTTCACCTGCCCAAACCCAATGTCAGTTCGTCGTATATTTTTGCATTAGGCTACGATTTCTTCGCATACCCCAACAACTATAACTACTACGTGAAGTATTATCGCGATACATTTCAACATGGTGGAATTTCCATTGAAGAGATGATGGTTCCATACCTTGAATTCAAGCCAGTATAGTATGGAGCCTATTGTTGTTAAAACCCTTAAGGATTTGCCCAAAGCAGCAAAAAAAATATTACATACCATCGGTGATAATAGAATTGTATGCTTTTACGGAGAAATGGGTTCGGGGAAAACAACTTTAATTCAATCCCTTTGCAGAGAGTTAGATGTTGTTGACAATGTGGTTAGTCCAACCTTTGCCATTGTTAACGAGTACACCACAACAAGCGGTATCCCAGTATACCATTTCGATTTTTATCGTATTAAAAAGCTGGAAGAAGTTTACGACTTTGGCTATGAGGAGTATTTCTATTCTTCATCTGGATATTGCTTTATTGAATGGCCCGAACTAATTGAAGACATTCTCCCAACCTCAAAGGTTATGCGTTTATCCATAAGGGTTCTAAATGATGGAAGCAGAATTATTGAAATACATTCCTTGGCCTAAAATGCTTTATCACTAGTGTCCGACTAAATATATAATGATTGCCTTCTACGAGCAAAAGATTCTTCGCTTCGCTCAGAATGACAACCATTTGATGCTTTAGGGGACGAGGAGGGGGTGGTGTTTTCGTTCTAAAAAAAAGAAAACACCACCCCCACCTCGTCCCAACAATATAAATATAACAAACTGTCATTCTGAGAGGAACAAAGTGGATCGAAGAATCTTTTGCTCACTAAAGTCAATATTTTTTTGTTTAAGAAATTTAGTCGGACACTAGTGATTCTTTTTCAAAGTTTTAGTGTAAAATCAATTACAAGGATCTGCAAGTAACTGTATAATCTCCAATGGAGCCGTTAGTTTTTTTAATAGGTTTTTCTTCTGTTTCAAACTGCCTATTTAAATCAAAAACATTAAATTTAGTGGTTTAATAGAACTTAAAGGTTTTTAGTTCGTTTAACAAACTGTTCCAAATAATTGCAAAAGCTATGAGTCGTTTATCCTCGTCAACTGAATTTCCTTTTGCCAAAGGTCTTATGCCCCAAGAAGAAAAGTTGGAAGTTGGGAAGCAAACCCAGCGGTTAGTAATTGGTATTCCCACAGAAGCCGATAAAACCGAAAGCAGAATTGCACTTACCCCCGAAGCTGTGGAAATGCTGGTTAACCAAGGGCACGAAATCATTATTGAGAAGGATGCTGGCAAACTGGCAAACTACTCCGATCATCATTATAGCGAAAAAGGTGGGCTTATTGTACAGACAGCCCAAGAGGTATTTAAAAGCCAAATAATACTAAAAATTTCACCGCTCCTTCTTAATGAGATCGAAATGCTCACAGAGAATCAGGTGGTTATTTCTTCATTACACTTAACCAATTCAGCGGGTGAATATATTCGCAACATGATGAAGAAAAGGGTTACAGCACTTGCCTTTGAAAGCATCCGCGACCAGGACGGTGCTTACCCATTGGTAAGGGCCATGAGCTCAATAGCAGGTAGCACCTCTATTCTTGTGGCTGCTGAGTACCTCAGCAACGTTAATCAGGGTAAGGGCGTAATGCTTGGCGGTATATCGGGGATAACACCCACTGAGGTAGTAATTCTTGGTGCGGGTACAGCAGGCGAATTTGCTGCAAGAGCTGCTCTTGGCCTGGGTGCAAGCGTTAAAATTTTCGACGACTCGATCAAAAGGTTGATGGAACTTCAGGATATCCTTGGACAGCGACTGTACACTTCCATTTTCCATCAACAGGTACTCGAAAGGGTTCTAAAAACAGCTGATGTGGTGATTGGAACAATTCTTCCGGAGGAAACAAAAGGACGAATTGTGATCTCAGAAGATCAGGTTAAGCTGATGAAGAAAGGATCCGTAATAGTTGATCTGAGCATTGATAAGGGTGGATGTTTCGAGACCTCAGAGGTTCGTAATCATGATAACCCTGCATTCGAGAAGCATGGTGTGATTCATTACTGTGTGCCAAATATTACTGCAAGGGTTGCGCGTACATCGTCCATTGCCATGAGCAATGTTTTTGCCCCATTGCTTACTGAAATAGGCGATGCTGGTGGCGTAAAACAACAGCTAAAAGAAGATACCGGACTTAGACATGGTGTTTATATTTTCAACGGAATACTAACCAACGCCTATTTGGGCAACCTCTATAATATTCCATCCAGAGATATAAATTTATTGATGGCAGCCTTCTAGTTTACTGCGGCACAAAAAGATAGGTAATGCTGCCCTTTTGGGGGGTATCCGCTTGAGGTGATTTGGTGAAAAAGCTGGCTCGAGCGGCTTCCATTGCAGCAGCATTCATACAAGGATCCTGAACAGAATTTGCAATGTCAATGGTTGCTTTGGCAACTCTACCATCCCTCAAAACCTCAATATCAACAACAACTCTGCCACCAAGTTCACATTTGTACGAGGGTACGGGTAGATATCGAGCCTTTCGTCCCTCTAAAAAGTAGCTTATTACAGTAGGACCCTTGTATTGTCCCTCGTCAAGTGGGGTTATGGTTTTATCCTCAATGTTTGGGATATCATCCTCATCAATCCCTTGCGATTCTTCCCATAGCTCTCGGTTTCGTAACATCTGCTCACGAATCCTTTGTGCCTCCTGATAGAGTTCATCGGCGTCAATCTTTTTCTCATCAACCAATCCCGGGTTCAGATCCTCCTTGGTGGCATCAAGTGCAATATTTCGAATGGCCTCGTACTCATAATTCGGATCCAGCGCATCTCTGGGCAGAAGAGGTTCTGTCTCCAACTCTTCTTCTTCGGGTATAATTGCATACTCCCTATCGAAGTCAACCATAACAATGGTTTCGTAAAGATGGGTTCTACTCCTCAATTCAAGGGATAGAAGTAAAATTAATGCAATCATGTTTAGAACAATAGTTCCCAGAATTCCAACTTTATGCCTGTTCCAAAATGTGAAGAACAGATCGGCAATTTTTTCCAACCAAAGTTCGAAATGGAATAATCTATTGTGGGATTTGCTCATGTTAAGATCTCAGTAATTCTCAACAAAAATACTAAACAAGTAAGAAAATATTGCAGTATAAACATAATCAATAGTTTTTAAGCAATTAAAAGAATCAACAATAAAAGAATAATAATTAAGGCTGAGATACCAACAATCATAGGAAATATTTTTAACTTTGCAGTTGTAATTGTGGAAAGATTTGATTGATTGCAACCACGGTAAAAAATGCTAAAACAGTATTTTCTCCTGCCAATCTTCAAAACCTTCCCTATATTCTGAATACTTAAAAAAAATAACAATGGGATATTTATTTACATCTGAAAGCGTTTCCGAAGGGCATCCCGATAAGGTAGCCGATCAGATTTCTGATGCACTTCTTGATGAATTTCTCCGTCAGGATCCTGACTCAAAAGTGGCCTGCGAAACACTCGTTACCACTGGCTTGGTTGTTCTAAGCGGTGAAGTACGCACAACAGCATACGTCGATGTTCAGCAGGTAGCACGCGAAGTGGTAAGGCGAATTGGTTACACCAAATCGGAATATATGTTCGATGGTGATAGCTGTGGGGTGATTTCTTCAATTCACGAGCAATCCCCCGATATTAATCGTGGAGTGGTTCGCAACAGCGAGGAGGAGCAGGGTGCTGGCGATCAGGGGATGATGTTTGGCTTTGCATGCCGCGAAACCGATGATTATATGCCTATAGCAATTGTGCTTTCGCACGTCCTGCTGATGGAGCTGGCAAAAATCCGTCGTGAGGGGAAGTTTATGACATATCTCCGCCCCGATGCCAAAAGCCAGGTTACCATTGAGTACGATGACAATGGGCAACCAGCACGAATCCACACCATTGTCATTTCAACTCAGCATGACGAATTTGAAACGGATGAACGAATGCAGCAGATCATCAAGAATGACGTTGCACAAATCCTCATTCCCAGAGCAAAAGAGCGCTTGTCGGAGCGAGTTCAGAAACTATTCAAGGGGGACCATATTCTACATGTAAATCCTACTGGAAAGTTCGTGATAGGAGGACCCCATGGCGATACCGGCCTTACAGGGCGCAAAATTATTGTGGATACCTATGGGGGAAAAGGTGCTCATGGGGGAGGCGCCTTCTCAGGAAAAGATGCTTCGAAGGTTGACCGCTCAGCGGCTTATGCAGCCAGGCACATTGCCAAAAATCTGGTTGCAGCCGGTGTTGCCGACGAAGTTCTTGTTCAGCTCGCTTACGCAATTGGAGTCTCACAACCAGTTAGTATCTTCATAAATACTTACGGAACATCTAGGGTAAATCAATCCGATGTTGAAATAGCCAAGCTAGTCAATAGGATTTTCGACCTTCGCCCGGGTATGATCATTAAACGATTAGGGTTGAAAAATCCCATTTTCCTTGAAACTGCCGCATACGGACATTTTGGACGCGATTACTATAAGGCAAAAGTAAAAATGGGTGGAGGGAACGGCATTAGTTACGAAAAAGAGGTAGAATTTTTCACTTGGGAAAAGCTTGACTATGTAGATAAGATAAAATCTGAGTTTGGTCTTTAGCATTAGCTGGATATAAATGAGTCTGTTACGTATTGTAACATTTTGAGAGCCTATTTTTGTTGCTTTATTGATTATAATTATCTGATTTAGCTTTTGGTAATTAGATTTTTTTGCTTATTCCTTATAACTTTGCCTTATATTTTTAGGGAATAAAAAATTGAAATTATCCATCCTTGTGCGACGAAAACTGATTATTATTTCTCTGCTTGCCCTACTGTTTATTGTAGTTGGGACGGCACTCTCCCTTTGGTTTTTTGGTGATCGCAAAACTACCTCCGAAGCCCTACATGCAATACCAATTGATGCTGCCATAGTGGTCAAGATAGATCCGTTCGCACAGCTTCATAAACAGCTTCATTCCGAAAATGAGTTTTGGTCTGCCATTAGGGGGTTCAAACTGGTGGATGATGGTGCAATTTTCTTTTCCTTAGCCGATTCTTTAAAAAATCGATCATCATTGTTTAATCAATTGGTGTTCGATAATCAGGTTTTTATGTCGGCTCACGCCGTTGGTAACGGTAGAAGTGAATTATTCTTTGCAGCCAATCTACCCGAAAGAGTGAAACCCTCCGATGTATGGAGTTTGCTCTCCGATATATACGGATCCAGTCGAACGGTTACCGAAAAGGAGTATAACGGCGTATCTATTTTCACTTTTTCGAAAGATGTAAAACAAATTGAGAATAACCTGTCAATTGCTGTATACAGGGGAGTTGTGTTGGCAAGTAAATCATTACTTCTGATTGAATCAGCAATTGGACAGATGGAGAGCAATGTTTCATTGCTTGATGATCCATCGTTTAATGAGATATTGAAAACAGCAGGGACGCGTGTGGTAGCAAATGTTTTTATTAATCATATAAAGTTGCCATTGTTTTTGGAACAACAGATACACCCAAGCAGGCAGAGAAATTTTAAAAATCTATCCAGAATTGGACGTTGGAGCGAGTTGGATTTAACCATTAGGAACGATTTTTTCTTTTTAAATGGCTTTGGACAGGTTAGCGATACCCTGAACACCTTTTATAGGGTTTTTGCAAAGCAAAAACCTGTTCCCATGACAGTATCCGATGTGTTACCAGCGCAAACCGCTGCCTTTGTTTTTCTAGGGATATCGGATATAAACTCATATTTGTCGTCCTACCACAGGTATCTTGATGGGTACGGTTTATTGCATGCATATAAGAATACATTGGATAAAGAGTCAAAGCAGGCAGGGGTAGATTTGACAACTCTGTACAAATCAATATTTGGCAAGGAGATAGCCTTGGCTTTTATCCCATTTGAAGGTTTAAAATTTTCCGACTGCTGGTTTGTTGTTTCAAACACCAAGGGTCAAAGTCTTGCTAGGCAAGAACTGGTAAATGTCATTGAAACTCACGCCAAACGAAGCGGACAGAAAGCTTCATCATTTCAAAAGGTTTTCGTTATTGATAGAGATAAGTCAGTGGATATTTATCAACTTCCCTTTAGCGGTATGCACAAAACTCTTTTCGGCAATCTATTTGCCGATGTAAGTGATCAGTATTTCACTTTTATCGACTCGTATGTTGTGTTCGGGTCATCAGTTGAGTCGCTCTCCCGTTTTATCCTTACAAACATTCACAATAAACAACTTTCAAACGAGTCAAGCTATAAGAAGTTTTCTGAAGGCTTAACACAAGAGTCGAACTTTACCGCATACATCAACCCTGGCAAATCGGAAATGCTTTACGGACAATTGCTTGCAGCAAATTCTGCTGCACGTCTTTTATCGCGAATTGAAGTGGCAAGAAAAATTCAGGGTATGGGAATTCAGCTCACAGGGGGGCGGGGAATGATTTTTAACAACATCTATGCCCGATACTCTCCTTACTCTGTTGATGCTCCGCAAACTGTGTGGGAAACAAAGCTCGACACGATTTTTTCCATGAAACCGCAGCTGGTTACAAACCACAATACTCAGCAACGTGAGATCTTTGTTCAGGACATGAAGAACAACATTTACCTGATTAACAACGTTGGGCGTGTGCTCTGGAAAAGACCACTGCAGGAAGCGATAATTGGAGAGGTAAACCAGGTTGATATTTTTCGAAATGGTAAGCTGCAGTTCCTCTTTAACTCAAAGAACTACCTTTACCTAGTCGATAGGAATGGTAATAACGTGGAAGGCTTCCCCGTTAAACTTCGTGTATCGGCCACCAACCCAGTGGCAGTTTTTGATTACGATGGGAATCGCGACTATCGTTTTTTTATTGCAGGAGAGGATAGAAAAATTTACGTATATGATCGTAACGGAAATGTTGTAACTGGTTGGGATTTTGATGGGACTGAAAAGGTGGTAAAAAAACCGCTCCAGCACTTCCGGGTTGGTGGCCGCGACTTCATCCTGTTTGCCGATGAGAACAGACCCTATATCCTCGATCGACGAGGAAATGAGAGAGTCAAACTAAATCGTTTCTTCTCTCAGGCTACCCATAGCACATTTATTTTGGATGAAAATTCCCCAGGTACTTCTCCAAGATTTGTAACCACCGATAGCATTGGAGTTGTTCGTTTTATTTACTTAAATGGTAAGGTTGAGGAGTTGGGGTTAAAGAAAGTCAAGGCTTCGCACGTATTCGATTTTCAAGACATCAATGGTGATGGACTTAGGGACTTCGTTTTCCTCGATGGCAATCAGCTGTTCGTTTATCGGAATAACGGAAAAGAGCTTTTTTCCGTTAAACTTCCTGGCAATCCAATACCACAAATCGTATATTTCCATTTTGGAGCGAGGGACAGAAAATTGGGTGTTACTTGCTTAGAAACATCACAGATTTTTCTGATAAATGGAGATGGCAAACTGTACAATGGGTTTCCTCTAAAAGGTATTACACCATTCAGCATTGGTCAGTTCCCCAATACTCAAACTACCTTTAATTTGATAGTTGGCTCTTCATCGGGGTTTGTTTTAAACTATGCGGTGCAGTAATTTTTTACATTTATTTAGCTAACAGATTAATACGCTATTAAATTGGTTCTGTTAAATTTGTGTGTTTTTGTTCAATTAAGCTGCAGATATTTATTCGAGATATGAATCTTCTTTAATAATACGCGTGAAATGTTACATCTATTGAGGTTTATTCTTATTTTCATTTTAGTTGTTTTTCTGCTTAGCTTTATTTTTAGGCTTATAATAAATTACTTTTTTAAGCGATTGGGAAAAAAATATGGAGGGCATGGGTATAATGAGGAGAGTAAACCTGAAGGTGAAGTTCATGTTAGCCGAAGCCCCAAAAAGGATAAAGTTGTTGACAAGAGCGTTGGGGAGTATATTGATTACGAAGAGGTTAAGGGGGATGATTAGATAATCTACTCATATTCAAAGGTAGGTTTTCTAGTTAGGAATTGATGCTCTAATTTCACTGCTAAATTATCTTAATCATGTCCATCGAAGTAAAGCATATAACGAAGAAATTCGGAGAGCAAAAGGCGCTCAACGATGTGACCTTTAACATCCCTTCGGGACAGGTAGTGGGTTTCCTTGGCCCCAACGGCGCAGGAAAATCAACCATGATGAAGGTTATTACAGGCTTTATTAAGCCTACTTCTGGCGAAGTGATGATTAACGGCATTTCAACAAATAATCCCCGAATCGATTTTCGAAAATCCATTGGATATCTCCCTGAAAATAATCCTCTGTATACTGATATGTTCGTAAAGGAGTACTTGTGCTTTGTCGCCAAAGTCTACGGACTGGGAGAAATTGGGCCAAAAAGAGTAAAGGAACTCATTGAGCTAACCGGTATTAACCATGAGCAAAACAAAAAGATTGGTCAGCTGTCAAGAGGTTATAGGCAAAGGGTAGGACTGGCTCAAGCGCTTTTAAACAGGCCATCAGTGCTAATCTTAGATGAGCCAACAAGTGGTTTGGATCCAAATCAAATAGTGGAGATACGTCAACTTATTGCCAATGTTGGCAAAGAGAAAACGGTTATGCTTTCAACACATATCATGCAAGAGGTTGAGGCAATCTGTAGTCGAGTGATAATTATCAATAATGGGATTCTCGTTGCCGACGATACTACTTCGAAGGTAATGCTTCATAATATGGGAAGCGTGCAGGATATTTTGATTGAATTGGCAGATGAAGTTAATGATGATGTATTTAGGGCTATCCCTAATATTTTAAAAGTTACACGAGTTGAGAGAAAAACATGGCTTTTAAGTTCTAAAAGTGAAGACGATATTCGTCCCGAAGTTTTCCGCTTTTGTGTTGATAAAGGATATACGATACTAACATTAAAGCAGAAGTCAAAGCAAATGGAAGAGGTGTTTCAAACACTAACCCAGATTAATTCCTAATTCATATCCAAATTTTTTTTAGCCCCCTTTTTTACAGTTTCTTTCTTTATACTACCTTCGTAATTATTTTTCACTAAACACTAAAGCAAATATTTTATTTGCCATCTTTGAACCTAAAAGTAATGTAGTTAGGGCATTAAGTTAAATTAATCTGGATGAATACAATAGTAGCAGGCATAGATATGGGTGGAACAAACACCGTTGTTGGTCTTGTTACATCCGAGGGGGAATGTCTTTGCGAGAAAACTTTCCGAACCCAGGAAAGTCCAGATTTTTCTGGGTTTATAGTTAAAGTTATCGCAGTAATAGGGGCTCTTCAAAAAGAACTGGATAATAAGTACACCCTGGTGGGTGTTGGAATTGGTGCGCCAAATGGATCATACATTACCGGTGAAATTATCAATGCTCCCAATTTACGCTGGAAAGGAGTGCTCCCCTTAAGCTCTGATTTATCATCAAAACTGGGTGTGCCAGTTTTCATTACCAACGATGCCAATGCAGCTACTCTTGGCGAAATGCACTACGGAGCGGCCCGAGGGATGAAAAATTTTGTTTACATTACTCTGGGGACTGGTCTTGGCAGCGGTTTCGTTGTTGATGGCAATCTATTGCTTGGCAACGATGGATTTGCAGGAGAACTTGGACATACTTCTGTCAAACCTTCGGGCAGGAAATGCGGCTGTGGTAAAAAGGGATGTTTAGAAACTTACGTTTCGGCACCAGGGCTTCGTCGTACAGCATTTAAACTGCTCTCCGATTCATTACTTCCCAGTGCATTGAGATCGCGTACCTATGATAATATATCTGCTAGAGTTATAGCAGAGTTGGCATTGCAAGGGGATAAAGTTGCCCAGGAGGCTTTTGAATATACAGGGGAAGTGCTGGGAATTGCTTTGGCCAATGTGGTGGCAATGCTAAACCCTGAAGCTATTTTTCTTTTTGGTGGGTTAAGCAATGCGGGAAACCTCATTTTTGAGCCTACCAAGCGCTATATGGAAAAAAACCTTTCACCCATTTTTAAGAATAAGGTTAAACTATTACCATCGGGTTTAGGTGATAAAAATGCTGCTGTTCTTGGTGCTGCTGCTTTGATTTGGGAGGGAATAGCAAAGAATAATCAATAACATAGCCACTAAGGGCATGCTACTCTAGTATTCTTTGCCTTCTATCGCTTGTTTTGTATATCTCATATCTCCATGCCAAACAATCAATCAATTCATTGTTGGCATTGTATACATTCTGCATTCTGATCCGATTATCCTTCCGGTAAAAATATTCGTTTCGAGTAAGCTGGTTGCCGTTTTCGTCCCTCAAAACCATTTCTGTTAGATTTCCATTTTCATCGTAGGTATATGTTTTTTCCTGAGCACTTCTACCTGTTTTAGACTTTTCTAAAACAAGTCTTTCTTGGTTTACTCTTCCCAAAGAGTCATAGGAAACAGATCGTTTAAGATATTGAATGGAATCGGGGGGGATGATTCGCTTGCCTTTCACTTTCCTTTCGATTTCGGTACCAAAGGCATCGTAGGTGTATTTTGCCCTAAAACCCCTACGACTCTTTTCATTAAATCCAGCTGCCTGACTGACTTTGCCTAATGAATTATAGCTGTAGTCAACTCTCACCTGAAAAGTTACCATGTCTTCCTTTACCGTTTTAACGACCAATTTGCTTAGGAGGGAGTCTTTTTTGTATGTATACTCTTCAATTCGTGCAAGTTTTTCGTTTTCGTAGAATTCGGTTTTGTATTTGATTTGCCCATCAAAATAGTGCCATCGGTAGTTGTGTGGATATCGAGTTTCCCAGTCGTAAAAAACTTCGGTATGTAACCTGTTAAGCGAATCCTTTATCTGCTGCTTTAAGGCAAAATACTGGTTGGTCCTTTTGCCATTCTCAAGGATATACCTTGATTTTACCATAACCCTATACACATTTTGAGGTTCTCTGGGCTGTGCAGAAAGTATTAGGGGTGCTATAGAAATGAGTATGATAAATACGATGACTATTTTATAAATAAATCTTTTCATAATCTATCCCTTTAAAATAACTTACAAAGTTTACTGTTTAAATTTTGAACTTACTTTTGCTTTAAACTATTTCCTTTTTTGTCCCAAAAAATGATAATTATCCTTAAAACTCTTTAAGAGAGTATCTTTTTGAATTGATATTTGGCTTGGAGGATAAGAAAATGGCAATGGGTTGTAGGTAATTGAAATATTTTTTACCTCCGCATGCTTTTTCCATTCCCCGTCCTTGGCTTGATGGTACATTAGGGAGCCCATTAAATGGGTGGTAAGTGTATCAACTACAGTTAAGGTAAGAGAAACATTTCTGGTTTTTCCATCCTTGGAATAGTACACGAATTTTTCGCCAATCATAATACCCTCTGTTGTTCCATCATCGTAATAAAACCATGCTGCCATGGCAGGAATTTTTGATTCGTCTTTTTTATAGACTGTTACATCCGCGCTGATGATATACTCACCTAAACCTATTAGTTCAATTTTAAAATCAATGCTTCCTTGCTTGCCATCGTTGGGTAATTTCCATGTTTTCTTGCTTTTCCAAAGATTTTTCAAATTAGCTTCTGTACTTTTTTGCTTTAGGCTATTCAACTCCGTATTAAGTTTTGTTTCAATTTGCGATAATTCATTAATTACTTTATCCAGCAATTGATCGAGCATTTCTGGATTCTTAATGTAGTAGTTAATGGAGTTTTTAAACTGTTCAGTTGAGTAACCCATTGGTTCGTAGATACTTTGGTAATATTCAATGCTATCCTTTTTTTGGTAAAGACTGCCAACTTGAGGATTACTAACCGTGGCATCGGTAAGAAAAACATGAACCATAATACTCACCATATCCTTTTCGGGGATTAACTTATCCTTACAGCTAATAAAAAATACTGCCATAAGAATCGTAAGGATCTGAAGAAATTTTGTTTTATTAATTAAAATCATAAACAGTAGAAAAAAGCAAGCAGAATTTGCTTGCTTGTTAAACATTTTAGATCAATTCAATAAATAAGCTCTTTGGTGCATTTATCATCACTTTAATTTATCAAAGAGGACGCCAATCATAATTTCATGAGATCCTGCGTTATGCTTTCGCACCTCGGTGAGCGAAAAATCAAAGGAATACCCAAAAATGTATTTTTGATCGTAATTATAACCCATTAATATTGAAATACCATCCTGCCAACGAAACGATAAACCACCCCAGAACTGCTTCCTATAGGTAACTTTGGCATTTAAATCAATCTGAACAGGGGCGTTTATCATATACTTTAAGAGTACTGATGGTTCCAATTCGTAGTCTCTATTAAGCATTAGCATGATGCCCCCACTTAACATGTAGTGTTGCTTTAGCTTATTTAACCCATATATCGTATCCTGAAATTCCTCTCTGGGCAACAAGGTCCTGTAAAGTCTTTGTCCAAAAAGTTGATGAACAGAAGCACCAAAAAAGTATTGTGTAGTGTAGCATAATACACCGATGGATGCATCGGGGGTAAACTTGGTTTTTGTCCCTCTAAACAGCGCTTCATCGCTAAGATCAAAATTTTCCCCATACTCAAACTTTGAGGCATCAGCCCTAAACATTAAGCCACCCAGCGATATACCACCCGACATTCTCAGGCCGCTTTCATGGATCTGCATGTTGTATGCATAGGTAAAAAGAGCACCCATTCGGCTTGTGGGTCCGGTAATATCACTGTAAAGGTAGCCACCAAAACCCATGTCCTTTGATCCATGTGGGCCGTAAGCACTCAAAGTGTTTGTGAGTGGTGCATCTGGAACCCCAACCCATTGGTAGCGGTTATTCATACGAATTTGATAGTAGTTATGTGTTCCAGCTACAGCAGGGTTTATCATGTAGTTATTAAACATGTACTGCGTGAATTGGGGCAATTGCTGACCAAATAATTCGAAATGACCCATGCAAAGCATGGCGAATGCAAGGGTTGTTATGATTACCTTTTTCATAGCTTAAAGGTTTTTATTTCGTGCTTTATTCTTGTTAGCTTCATTATAAAATCAAATAGAAAATGTAATGCTATCTCACTATAGTTATCGATCCTGATACAGGTTTCCATTTGCTGGTTCCTTCCACGTTGAAATTAATTACGTAGTAGTAGGTACCCACAGGCAAATCCTTGCCGTTCTTATTCTTACCATCCCAGCCTTTGGCTGCCTCTGAACCTTTAGCCGACCAAACTATTGCGCCCCAACGATTGAATACTTTTATTTCAAGATTTTCGAATAGATCAGCGTAGGGTAATATCCACCTGTCATTAACCCCATCATCATTAGGAGTAAAGACGTTAGAGGTTGCAATCTTATTCAGAATTCTAGCTTTAAGTTCAATATCCTCACGGCAACCATATTCAGAACGAACAATTCCAGTTACTGGAATATACTTTTCATCTTTGTTTGTATTGGGGTTGTGTATTGTTGGTCCATTTTGCAGGATCGATTCGTAAACACCTGTTGCGAAAATCATTGTAGGTGTACTAGAGTTGGAAGGCTCAAAGAAAATTGCTGGATCCCACGAATAGGTAAGCCCAATTCCTGAACTAATTGTAAACACTTCAACAGAATAGTCGGTATCAGCAAGAACCGATATCACGGTCGTATCACCAAAGGTGACAAGGTCAGCATCGGAGAAGAATGAGTGTAGTGAACGTGGTAAGTAAGGCCCAATCTGTGGATATGTATCTAAGGTATCCCTGCGATTCTCCCTGCAGCCAATGGTGCTTAACATAACCAAATCAATAACCTTATCTTCATCAAGAGGATTGGTAATATATGTATCATTTGTGCTTACAATGGTATTGGGATCGTCGGTTACATTGTACCATCTATAGGTTGGATTATCTCCAACATTCCCTTCAATAACATCTGCGCTTAGGTGTGCGCTTTCACCCCAGCAGAATATATCCTTTTCCTTCTCAATCCTTAAAGTGAAGTTGTTTGCTTCATCGTAAGGAACGTTGAATAATGTGGTATCCCAGCAGGAAACACTTGGATTACTGTACGTTGGGTATGAAATGCGAGCAATGTAATTTCCAGATTTCAGATCATTTATTGTCCAGTGTCCATTTAAGTTGGGCAGGGGTTCAGTATAGTTTTGATAGTACCACCTAACATCGTAGCTAGAGCTAAAGGTTCCATTACCTCCAAGCACATCGTAAATCTGAATGGCTCCCACATCACCCCCTGGTGCAACTCTACAATTTGCAATGGTAATGTTTGTTAAATATTCTGGCTCACGAGGACCAGGTATATCTAGTAATAGGGATTCAATACATCCATTGGCATCTGTAACTGTAATTATGTACTCGTTTGGAGTTGCATTGATCAGGTTTAGGCTTTGCTGCCCATTGCTCCACAGGTAAGTGTAGTTGGGTGTTCCTCCCTGTACCTGAAGTGCAACTTCGGGAATGAAGTAGTAATGACATTCAAGGGCATCAATTGGCTGTAATGTGCTAATAATAATTGGATCAGGTTCGTTAATAACAACCCTATTCCCTTCGGGGAAAGTGAAGTTACAACCAAGGGCATCCACAATGAAGAGGTCGTAAAATCCTGCCGAAAGGTTTGTAAATATCCCATTATTATTTGTTAAAACAAGACCATCAGGACCATAGATAGTGTAGTTTATGGGCTCAGTTCCGCCCTCTACCCACATTGATATTTCACCTTTGCCATCATTGTGGCACAACAAGTCGTAAACGAATAGGGATGTTAAGCTCATACCCTCTGGGTCAACTATGGTTACCCCTTCTTCCATTATGTAAATGCAGCCATTTGCATCGGTAATAGTAAAGATGTGTGTGCCGGCACCAACGTTATATAGGGTGTCAACCACCGCTACTCCGTCAGGATTTTCAGCCCAGCTAACCCAATAGTAAGGCTCATCACCATCAATAAATGGTGTGCCACCACCCAAATCGAAGACAACATAACCTGATTCATCACCGTGGCATAATGGGTTTGTAACGCTAACTACATCAACACTAATCTGGTCAGGCTGTGTTATAATTACTGTCTGCATCATGGAGTTCCCATCACTTTCAGTAACGGTAACCTCGTAGGTGCCTGCTTTAAGGTTTGCAAAGTCTTCGTGGATTCCCCAGCCTTCCTCAATGTGCTCATCACCTTCTAACCAGTAGATATCTATTTCGTAGGGTATGTTTCCACCATAGAACATCAGAGATATATACCCTGTTGTGTCACCATAGCAGGGGACAGAATGGGGAACATACTTTCTGAATCGCATGGATTGTATATCACAGGCATTCTGATCGGTAATATGAACATAATAGTACCAGCTGTCTGGTAGTTCATCCAGATTTGTAAATACACCAGTTAGGCTGTTTTCAACAAACTGAACATCGCCTCCACTCTCAATGTAAAGATCAAAGTTAAATGTAGAACTAGCCGGAAGTGCTATTACCTCAATCTCATTAACTGTTGTGTATGAATAGTTTAAATTGTAACTAATGGCTTCCGGATTATCCAGAATGAACTCATCCATATATTGGCATCCATTGTTATCCACAATCAGCAGACTGTATACTCCTTCACCTAATCCTTCGTAAAGTCCAGGACTTGTTTCGGGAACATCAATTCCATCAAGCGATAGAGAAATGCTATAGGGTGGAGTCCCACCTTGAGGTTCAACAAAGATAACCCCATCGGTTCCATTATGGCAGTTAGGTGAATTAATGAATGAACTAGCTGAAATGGTAAGCAGTTCAGGTTGAGTTATTTCAATAAAAGCACTTGCTTCATTATCATCAATATCAGTTGCAAAAGCAACGTAAAATCCTGCACAAAGATTTATGTAAATATCGTTTATGGCATCGTAATGGATGTTCAACATCTCATCTGTATAGTCAACGCCATCAAGCGTCCATGTTATTGAGGCAATGGCACCACCAAATGTGTTTACCGTAATTGTTCCATCGCAACTCTCGTAACAAAGTAGATTTGTCGCTGTTAAGCTTATGTTAAACTTGGAAAGAATAACCTCTTCCATGGTTGTACAACCATTGGCATCGGTAACGATAATTTTGTATTGACCTACACCAAGGTCAGTAAAGGTATGCTCTGTTAGTGCGGTGTCATCTTCGTTTCCAGTAAGAAGCCAGTCGCCTAGATCACTATCCCAAATGTATAGTTCGTACCAGTAATTGGGTGTACCTCCGTTAACATTAATTGTAATGGAGCCATCAGTATCTCCTGCCGTTGAAGGTGGAATAGCTGTTATTAATAGTTCAAGTTGATCGGGCTGATTTATGGTAACATCCTGAGTTATTATACAATTATTGTCATCCTTAGCCCTAACGGTGTATATCCCGGCAATTAAACCAGTGAACACATTACTTGTTTGCCATTCCTCATAACCAGGTATAAGTGAGAACAAAGGAGTACCTAATGAATTGTTTACAAGAACCTCTATCTCACCAGTTTCATCACCGTAACATCCAATATGAGTTAAGTTGAACGTATCGAATTCTATGTCAGTTGGATTATCAAGTGTAATTATACCTGACGTTGTGGGCCCGCAATTGTTGGTATCGTATACTTCTATATAATATTCACCAGAAGAAAGTCCATAAAATTCTCCAGTTGTATTTTCAGTAAAATATTCACTGTTTCTAAATAGGATATAGTTGAACGAGCCAGTTCCACCAATGGCCTCAATAATGATTAAACCTGGTGATGAGCTGCCATCTGGATCACAGGATGGGCTCTCGAAGTAGATATCGCTTATCACTATAGGATCAGGGTCTTCCAGGTTTACTGTGTTTGAAGCTGTACATCCACTGCCATCAAGAACAGTAACGGTGTAAAGCCCAGCGATTAATCCCTCAAAGGTTCCTGTAGTGATCCAAGGTCCTGCTCCGTTTAGTTGGTACAGATATGGCAGTATTCCACCAGAAGCCGAAGCAAAAATAATACCGCTGTTATCTCCAATACAGAGAGGCTGTTGCACAATGGTTAAGTTGAGAATAAGTTCATTTGGAATATCGATGGTCTCCACATGGGTGGTTTCGCAGGAACTGTTATCCCTTACAACTATGGTAACATTAACACTAACTCCACCTTCGGTTGGAATGAAAGAGTATACGTTGTTCCCCGTGAAAGGACCTCCATCAAAAGAATACTCGTAGCCACCTGTGCCTCCAGTTACATTGGTAACGGTAACGGTAATCTCATCGCCAAAGCAGGTAAGCCCGCTTACCTCAACATCAAACTCAATGGCATCGGGTTCGGTTAGGTCGAATGGGCCAGCTGTAGGACCAGGACAAAGGTTGCCATCGGTTATGGTAACAGTGTAAACACCTGGAGGTAAGTTGCTAAATATGCCATCGATATTACTATCTATAAAACCAATAACATCTTCGTATAGGGTGTAGGTAAGAGTGCCTGTCCCCCCGCTGGCAACTATTGTTATTGTACCATCATCTTCTCCATTACATGAAATAGGGGTGAATACCTCACTATCTATTACAATTTCATTGGGCTCGGCAAATGAGATATCATAGGAATTAATTGTACAACCTCTGCTATCAGTAACCACCACCACATAAACGAATGCTGGATCACCTACATCAAGGTTATCGAACTCAACCTCTTCATCTGCAACAATCCCCGCAAACGATGCTATCTCAACGGCATCCTGCAGGAGGGCAATTGTATAGGGAGCAGTACCTTCGTTGGCGGATGCAGCGATGTATCCCTTGTCGCCGAAGCAAGATAAGTCAACAACGTTTAATGAAAGTTCGATGGCATTGGGCTCGTTTACCACCAGCTCATCCGAAAGGATTGGTCCGCAACCCATATCATCGGTAACTGATACCACGTAAGTACCAGGAGCCAAGGGGCTGAAAGTACCGTCGTTGGTTTGGGGTCCTAAAATGGGGATACCACCCTGAAGCAGGGTGTAGTGGAGATCATCAGTGCCACCCGAAGCGGTTAGCGAAATGATACCATCATCGTAGCCAAAGCACGATACATGGGTTATTGTTATTGATAACGGATCAATTACAATCGCATCAGGTTCTGTTAGGTCAAAAGGACCAGCTGTTGGACCAGGGCATAGGTTTTCATCAACTATGGTAACCGTATAAATACCGGGTTCAAGTTCATCGAAAAATCCTGATGTGTTGCTGTCAACTTCACCCAAAATGGCCTCCATCAAAGTGTAGGTGACAACACCTGTTCCTCCGCTGGCAACAACTGTAATGGTTCCGTTGTTGGCTCCGAAGCAGTTAATTGGCGTGAAATCCTCGCTGATAATAGTAATCTCACTTGGTTCTGTAAACGAAATATCTGTTGAGTTTATGCTACAGCCATTGGCATCGGTAACGCTAACTACGTAGATGTAAACCGGATCGCCAACGTCTAGGTTGTCGAATTCAACCTCTTCATCTGCAGCAATCCCCGCAAATGATGCTATCTCAACGGCATCCTGCAGGAGGGCAATTGTATAGGGAGCAGTACCTTCGTTGGCGGATGCAGCGATGTATCCCTTGTCGCCGAAGCAGGATAGGTCAACAACGTTTAATGATAGTTCGATGGCATTGGGCTCGTTTACCACCAGCTCATCCGAAAGGATTGGTCCGCAACCCATATCATCGGTAACTGATACCACGTAAGTACCAGGAGCCAAGGGGCTGAAAGTACCGTCGTTGGTTTGGGGTCCTAAAATGGGGATACCACCCTGAAGCAGGGTGTAGTGGAGATCATCAGTGCCACCCGAAGCGGTTAGCGAAATGATACCATCATCGTAGCCAAAGCACGATACATGGGTTATTGATATTGATAGCGGATCTATCACAATGGCATTGGGCTCGGTTACATCGAAAGGTGCGGTAGCAATAGGTCCACAGAAATGGGCATCATCTACTGTAATGTAGTAGTTTACTCCTGCAGAAACTCCTGTAAATTCAACCCCAGCCTCAACATTATCAGTGAGGACATCAAGTGGAACATCATTCTCATCGTATAGAGTAAAAGTATAGGGTAGAGTTCCTCCATTGGCGCTGATGTTAATGCTACCCTCAGGTACTCCGTTACATACCAAATCGGTTATAACCGGAAGGTTTATGATTAGCGGATCGGGTACAATTACTTCAAGGAATCCTGAAGCAACAGGTCCGCAGCTGTTGGCATCGTCAATTTCAACTTCATAGTCGGTTCCAGCAGCAAGTCCGGTAAAATCACGCCATGAGTTTTCGTCAACTCCAGTAAATTGTGCTTCCTGAAGCCCACCTTTGTACAAAGTGATTATGTATGGGGCTGTTCCACCCGTTCCACGGGCACGTATAATTCCCTCATTGCCCGAATCGGAGCAAAGGATATCAACAACCTCTGTTTCAAGTAGAAGCTCATCAGGACTTAAAATAATAACAGTTGAATCAAGTAAACAGCTGTTGTCGTCAAAAATCTCGATCAGGTAATCACCCTGCGATAATCCAGTCCAGCTTCCCGTGCCATTGGGCGAGCCACCGTTAAGGTAGTAGGTAAGACTACCTGTTCCACCCGAAGCGGTGACATGAATCTCACCGTCAGTATCGCCAAAGCAAAGTAATGGACTGTTTATTATGTCAATATTTGAAATAACAATGGGTGCGGGACCGGTAATTTCAACCTGCTTTGTTCTAATACAATCATTCTCATCTTTAGCATAAACAGTATATGTGCCAACACCCAGATTCATGAAAGTCTTTGGGAAGCTATACCAATTTACGCCATCAATTGAAACCTGCTTAATACCGTATCCACCAGAGGGTGTTCTGGCTCGAAATCTGCCATTGGTATTATACCAACAGCCAGTAACATGAATAATATTATCGATGATAAAGTCAATTTGCTGGGGTTGTCCAATCTCTAAGGAGATCCCCACATATTCGGCAATACATCCAGTTTCCTTATTGCGTACTTTAGGGTAATATAGACCAGCAGCCAATCCTTCAAAGCGATTGTTATCAACCCAATCACTCTCGGCTGGCACTTCAGTAAGGGTATAATGGTAAATATCGTATGGCAATGGGGACGGTTTTATATCAATAACACCGTTTGTGTTTCCAAAGCAACCTGTAACCGGAAGCACCTCATTGAATCCCACGAATATTTCATCGGGTTCACCAATGTATATTGAGTTCCCAGCATATTCGGCAAGGCAGCCGTTGCTGTCTATAATCCAAATTTCATAGCTACCCTCACCAACCAGAAATTCGTTACCGGGAACAAATGGTCCACCATCGCCATCAATTGAATAGAAGTAGGGTGGTGTTCCGCCCGATGCAGTAATGGTTATTGTTCCATTTTCCTCTCCATAGCATAGGGCATCTGTTATTTCCACATTGCTAACTACCAGCTCATCGGGTTGAGCAAGTATTATATTGCTTTCAATGGCAGGTGTACAGGCATTCGCATCAGTTACCTCAATTATATAGTTATCGCTGGCAATTAATCCGCTAAAGATTGCTGGTGCCGGGTGAACAGGATTTTGGCTTCCAACCAGAGCAGCACCTCGGTATAGGGTGTAGATGTAATTTGGAGTGCCACCCATGGCAAGCACTTCAATGCTTCCGTCGGCATCGCCAAAGCAACCACCTAGGTCAACAATGCTGGTAACAGTGAAGTAATCAATTGTAATTGGGTCAGGTGCAGTTAGGGTAATAGTATTTACTCCGGATGAAGGGCATCCAATATCATCGGTAACTATTACGGTATATTCAATTCCAGCTTCAAGGCCAACTGCCCGCTTGGTAGTTTGCCCAGTGGGAGACCAGCTGTAATTATAGGGAGCAGTTCCTCCGGTATGGTTTACCTCGGCTTCGCCATCGTCGCTATCGCTGCACGAAGGGCTTACGGTAGAAAATCCTGTAATGATAAACTCTGGACTAACGGTTATTTGTATTACGTTGCTAATATGATCGTCGCAAGGAGGTGATGAAACTACCCTGCGGAACCAGGTGCTCTGGGTTAAGCTTCCTGGTTGATAGTTTTGATCTTCAGCACTAGGTATATTAGAATAAGGGCCACCGGCATCCACCGTGCTGCTTTGCCATTGATAGGTGTATGTGCCATTGCCATTGGTTGGTTCTGAGCCTGTTAACTCACTGGGAGTAGTATCGTAGCAAATAGATTGGCTGGAAGCAATAGTATTATTATCAATGGGCTGGTTCACTGTAATTTCAATAACATTGCTTAGCGATGAGCAGGGACCCGAAAGCACTTCCCTTTGGTACCAAGTGGTTTGGGTTAGGGTAGGGGGGCTATAGTTCTGGTTGGTTGCCAGAGCAATAGGTGTGAAATCTGTTTCATTTATGCTACTGTACCATTGGTAGGTATATGAACCTAGTCCATTACCACCCGTTGGGGCAAGTCCTGTAAGCCCAGCAGGAGACGAGCCTGAGCAAATGGTCTGGTCCGCCGAAATGACATTGTTATCAATTACTGGAATCTCTGTAACTTCCACCGATCCCAACATCATGTTTTCACAGCTAGTGATATCATGCTCTGCGCTCACGGTGTATATGCCTTCGGCAGTTTGTAATCCAAAGCTAATGGCTGAACCTGTTCCCGGAGCGGTAGTTCCGGTTGGGTTTCCATCAAGCAACAGGGTGTAGGTTACGTTAGTTTGCGAACCATTGAGACCAACAACTACCCCTGCTGAACCCTCACAGTATTCGCCTCCACCGGTAATAGTGAACTGCGTGGGCAGGGGATTTACAGTAATGGTGATCTCGTTGGAGAAGCCATTGCCGCAGGAATTCTCGGCCCAGCGGCGGAATATGGTGGTTTGGGTTAATGCCGGAACGGCATACGAAATGCCAGCTTCACCAATAATCTCTTCCCAGCCCGATCCCTCATTCCTGTACCATTTGTATGATGTTGCACCTGCTCCTCCTGTGGCTGGTTCATCTTCGTTAATTGTTCCGGGTGATTCGCCTTGACACACCTCTGTATCGGCTATGGTTATGCTGCCGGGGAAGAACTCGGGATGAACGGTAACAGTAATAGTATTGGAAATACCTTCGGGAGTTGGACACTGGGCATCGGTTGCCACACGACGGAAATACGTTGTCACAAATAGATTGCCTAGGTGAGTATAACTATTGCTATTTTCAAGGATATCCGTCCAGTCAATTTCATTCTCGCTGAACTGCCATTTATAGCTAAAGCTATTTGAACCGCCCGAGGGAAGAACCACATTGTTAAAGCTAAGGAAGGGTGCATCTCCATAGCAAATAGTCTGATCTCCATTTATCGATCCGCCAGCTATATCGGCATGAACCGAAACGGTAACATGCGTTGTTGCCACGGGTCCGCACTGCAAAGAGGTTGCTACCCTACGGAAATAGGTTTGAACGGTTATGGGATCAAGGGGGGTGTAGTCCAAATCATGCGCTCCTGCAATATCAAACCAGTCAATTAAGTTTGTGCTCCATTGCCATTGATAGCTAAAGTTATCATCGCCACCCGAAGCAGCAGAAGAGCTATTTATGGTACCTGGAATAGTGTTGTAACAGATTGGCGTTGAGTTATCGTAGGCTATGGTTCCCGGATCAAGCTCATCCCAAACCTGAACTGAAACAGTATTGGAGTATGCATCGCCACATGTATTAGTGGACAACCTGTAGTATTGAGTTGTTACATAAATTGGGTCGGCTGGTGTGTACTCATTGCCAAATTCTCCGGCAATTTGGGTCCAATCTATACCATTGGTACTTCTATACCATTTGTAGCTCCATGCCCCATTGCCACCAGCAGGGCCATCAACCTCGGTTATGGTAGAGGGCGTATCGCCGTAGCAGATGGGCTGGTCGGCCTGAGCCTGAATGGTTCCTCCAAACATCTCAGCGTAAACGCTTATCGTTACAATGTTGGAATATAGCGTTTTACAATTGTTGATCTCCCTACGGCGGTAGTCGGTTGTGATGTAAAGGGGAAATGGCGAACCCGGGTTGTATGCTGCTAATGTTGCACCAGCAATATCTTCCCAGTCGCCGCCATCCTCACGGCGTTCCCACTGGTATGTCCAGCCAATAGGATCACCCCCTGTTGGCAGAGTATTGCTTACAAACGCCTGTAGGTCTTCCCCATAGCAGAGATTTAGCTTGGGATTGCTGATTGTTCCGGCAACCTCCTCGGGAAATACAGTTACGGTAACAAAGTCCGACCAATCGGTATTGCCACAGAGTAGGCTTACTCCACGTCTTCTGTAACGGGTGGTTTGGATTAAACCTCCCGGAGGGGTGTAAGATAAATCAACTGCTCCGGCAATGATTTGCCAAGGACCACCTCCGCTCCAGCTCTGCCACTGGTATGTCCAGCTCTCATCGCCACCGGATGGATTTGTAACGTTTTCAATTTCGTCTGGGTCACCCCCATAACATATGGAGTGGTCGAAGCCAATCACACCCGGGTCAAGGGCTTCGTAAACAGTGGCATCGGTTGTAGCAGTATTTTCGCAGTTATTGACATCCTTCACGTAAATGGTATACGTTCCAGAATTTGCCGATGTAGCTCCGGATATTGTATGATTTTGTTGGTCGGAAATAACAGCGGAGTTAAAGCTCCATTCGTACTCAACCATTCCTCCTGCAGAATAGAGTTCAAGATCATCTCCATCACAAACGGGGCTGTTGCTGGTTGGATTAGGTACAGGAAGTGGGTGAACGGTTACGCCTATAGCATTGGAGTTTAAAAAGCATCCAGTAGTTTCATAGCTTACCCTAACTCTATAACTTCCTGTTTGAATAGCAACATAGGTATCGTTTATTTCGCTGGATATGGCAACACCATTTCTCAACCATTGGTAACTAACCCCAACCTGATCGTTGATTTCCTCTAGTTCCACAGAACCTCCCAAGCAGAAGGCTGTTGGTCCGTTGGCAACTATGTTTGATAATGGCCTTGGGTTTATTATTACGATTACGATATCTGATCCAGTGAATCCCGAAATATTATCTTCTACATCAAGGGTTACATTGTAGGTGCCAGCAGGAGTGGTAGAACCAAAAACGGCATCTTCGTCCAAAGGGATAAATGTTCCAACCACCGGATCACATGTCCATGTATAGATGAAATCACCAGAGCCATTTAAAACCTCCGAATTTAAAATTGTATTCGACCCATAGCAACCATTAAAAGGATCTTCTTCTGATCCAGCGTAAGATATTACAACATCTAGCTGTCCAAAAGCATGACTAAAGGATGAGATGGTAATAATGGCTAGTAGAGCCAAAGATTGAGTGATGAATGCGAAAAACTTTTTCATCTTATAGAATTTTTGTTTTTAACTATTCAATTGTTAGTATTTCCGATGTGGCTGTGCATCCATTTTTATCGGTAACCACAACCCTATACCAACCCGGTTTGGGGTTGGATACAGCATTGCTGTTTTCGTTGGGCAACACCTTCCCTTCATAAACCCATCGGTACGAAACAATGGTTTCGTTCTTTATTTCGTTTGCAGTAATACTCTTACCCTTACGAGATAGCTTTACTTCGGGCTTGGGAAGAATGTTAATGCTTATCATTGTATCAAGCTTTGTTAGCGAATCGATATTTAGGGTAAACTGAAGTTTTTTTTCTCCGGGCATATTAGTTTTTACTATAGCAATATTTTCACGGATTTCACGATAGCTATTGGGGTCGCCGCCCCATTCAAATTTGTCATAGTTTTGGTACTGGTCAGCAAGAGTGGCAATAACGCCCAGAGTTTTTCCCTGACAAACATCCCCTTCCGAGCCAATTAATTCGAAAGTGACAAAAGAGTTTTGGCCATTACTCCATAGAGGGAACAATAGTATTGTTAGTAAAATAAAAGAAATTGTATAAATTTTTACCATAGTTTACTCATCTGCAATTAGTAAGCGTAATGCTTGGTTAAGTTTTAAGATTCCTCTATTTTGACCAACTGCCAGTGCTAAACGGCGAAAGTATATATTTTTTATCTAAAACCAAAAACATAATCCTAAAAGTTAGGAAGTTAGATTAGTTCACTTAATCAAATTGTGAATTCATTCCAGCTTCAATATTTACTTTTAATTTTGTAATACATTGATATTTAGTAAAAGACACGTAAATCTTGTTTACAAGAAAAAATGTTTAACTCTTGTACGAAAAATTGGTATTAAATGTTTTTTTCTCTATTTACCATTTAAAAGACCTAAAAGTCCAATTATTGCCCGATTTCGGGCAACAGTAAACTTTTACTATTAGGCTGATTTACAGAAGTTCAAAAATCTTGCCATGAGGTTTAACATGTTGATAATTTGACTAATGGCATTAAACAGGTGACTAATCAATAGCCGAAAACGGGCAAAGGTATTGGCTGGGGAGCATTCCTTACGTAATCGCAATCTCGCTAGTGTGAAGTGATCTGTTTCATGCTCTCGATTCAGCAGATTGCTTCAGAACAAAAAACGTTCCCTGCCTACCGCAGGCAGGTTCGCAATGACGCAAGGAAGACCGACATCGCGAGTCTACCTGCCAGTAGGCAGGCGCTCTCTGCGAAGCGATCTATTCAACGTTTGCCATCCATGAAATTGCTTCGTTCCGCTTCGCTGCTCTACCAATGACAGATTTACTGTCGTCATTGCGAACCCACCTTATTTTTGGTGGGTGAAGCAATCTGTAAAGGCCAGTTAATTAATAGATTGCTTTGTTTTTCGCTTCGCTCATGAGATCGCTGCGCTAAGTTCGGAAAGTACCCTCGATGACGGTCGTTTTTTTCTGTCATCATCACATTATGCCCAAAGATTTTGGGTGAGTTCTCGCAATGACGCAGGAAGACCGACATCGCGAGTCTACCTGCCAGTAGGCAGGCGCTCTCTGCGAAGCGATCTGTTCAACGTTTACCATTCATGAGATTACTTTCAGTGAGAACGCTTCGCTAAGTTGCTTCGTTCCGCTTCGCTGCTCTCGCAATGACGGGTTTTCTTTTTTTCGTCATCACGAGCGTTCTCTGCAAAGCGATCTGTTTCTGTGCTTCCTTAATAAAGATTGCCTCTCCGCCAGCCGGCGGATTCCAATGAAGTGGGGGGTGCAATTCACTGCAAACCAAGGAAGCCTCTAGGGTGTATAAGTCAAGAAAACTAGGAATATGGAACTAGCACAAGCCAATACCGCTAGAATCGATTAAGCCAGCGATAACGGCGAGCACTATCGCCCAATCGCATGCCAATCATGATCTCATGAGAACCAAGACGGTTAAAAGAGGTAACATCGCCATAGCTGTAGTCGAAGGCATAGCCGAAGTAGAACTGTTGGTAGTTCATACCAATCATCGAAATAATTGTTCCTGTGGTTCTGTATGAAAGGCCTGCCCAGTAATCCTCCTTGTAGTAAGCTTTAAAGTTGATATCGAGGCTCCATGATAATTTTTCGGTGAAGGTCATCATTAAGGAAGGCTCAAATCCGTAATCGGAACGCCTTTCTTGATATTTGTACCCTCCCAAAATGTAGTAGTGACGTTTTAAGCTGTAGGGTTTGGTGTAGCCCACAGAGCCAAACTGAATGGCAGATTGGAAAAGACTGGTGGCAGAGAATCCACCATAAAAGTTATCTCCACTCACCAAGAAACCAATGTTAGCATCAGGGGAGAATGACGACAACCCCAATTCGAAGAATCTTGGGTCATTAGGGTCGTAAAGATCGCTGGCTGATACGTCGGCTTTAAACTGGAATGCCGACAGCGATACCCCGGCGCTGTACTGAATATCCCTTACGTAGATGTGGTATGCATAGGTTCCCTGAAATCCTGTACGACGGATGCTTCCATTCATATCGTTAAATACGTAACCACCAAAGCCTACACGCCCACTGGGGCGGCGACGGCGAACCTTGTTCTTAATCATACGGCTTCGATTACGGAAGCTGGTTTTGAGAATTCGGGTTTGTCCACTAAGGGCATATGTGCTTGGTCCTTCGCTGTAGCCAAGCCATTGTTCACGAGCAGTGAGATTAAAATCAGTAATCCCCTGATAACCTGCAATGGCAGGGTTAAGCAGGTACGGATTCATCATGTACTGGCTATATATAGGCTGCTGCTGTGCAGCAGCAACGCTTACCAACATGATGAAACCTAGCAGTATGTATATTTTTTGCTTCATGTTGCCACTTTTAATCAAATTATCTTTCCTGCTTTCTCTTAATAAACCCCATTAAACTACTTTTGTCAAGCAGAAGGGGAGTGGTCTTAGCTTCTTTTTTACAGTTTCTTATAGTGAACAGACTTTTATGCAAAACACTATTGAAATAACTATCTAATAATTGTTACACTTCCTTTATAGCTAAATGTCTTACCATCAACATTTATTTTAATTATGTAGTGATAGGAATCCATGGGTAAAGGACGGCCTCCTATATCGCGACCATCCCACTCCTTAAATGGGCCATTGGATTTCCAAACCAATTTTCCCCAACGGTTAAAAATTCGAACCTCCACATCGCTGAGGTAACTCCAAAGTCCATTATCTACATACTCAGGTGGTTTAGGTGCTGGAAATTTCCATGTCCTGTTCTCGCCATCAGTGTCGGGCATAAATGCGGCAGGGATACGCAAATCATTAAAGTTTTCTGCCCATATGTTGATGCTATCGGAGTTGGAGCAGCCATTATAGTCGGTTACAACCACCCAGATGAACTGATCGCCATAACCGCCCTCAACAATAATTGATGGACTAATGGCTCCGGTACTCCACTCGTAGAGGTCGAAAAATGGATCGTATACATCCAGCAGCAGATTTTGCCCACCGAACAACGCTGTGTCGTTACCCAGATTTACCACTGGCAGAGGGTTAACCTGTAATACAATATCGTGGAAGGCACAGCTATAGTTGCTATCGTAAAGACGTACCTCATATGTTCCGGCTTCGCCGGTATAGTAAATGGGTGCTATAGAGTTATCGATGGTCCATAGGTAGTTGATAAAATCTCCGGGGTCCAATGCGGCGGTGTTGCCATAGCACACCTCAAAGAATTCGTTGACAAACTCGAGTGGAACTTGAAAATCCGAAGAGTTTAACACAATATCCTGAGTGTAGGGTTCACCAGTGCAGCCCAGATGTGAATGCTCTATCACCTCAAAGGTATAAATCCCTCCGGGTAACTCAGTGCTCCAGTACACCTGAATGCTATCGCCATTGTTTATAATAGTATAGTAGTTGCTGCTTACCTCGTTGCCATCGGAATCGAAAATTCGCCACTCAAAATCTGATTGACCGTTGAAACCCTTTACCCAGTACTCCTCAACAGTTCCCACACAAGCCATGGGTAGGTCGTAGGGATTCTGAGAGCGGGAGGTATTACCCGCCAGGGTAAGTCCAAGAAAAATTAGTAATATGTGTAGATATCGTTTCAAATGCTATTGTTTCGTTTTAGAACACTTCTTGTTACTAGTTGGAAGACCGAAGACGGAAGACCGAAGACGGAAGACCGAAGACCGAAGACTTCATACTACTTACTTCCTGCTTTCTCCCATTCTCCCTTTCTCACCTTCTCCCAATCATCCAATCTCTCTTTCTGTGCAGGCCACCGCTGCGGCCCTGCCTTCGGCAGGTAAACCTGCCTTTTGTACGCCCCGCAGGGTACGAGCCCACGGAGCGCTATGTTTATAGCCTGTTAGCCTTAGGTTAGGCTAAACTAATGCTTATGCTATTCTGCCCAAGTTGCTGGGATGTGGTAGATAGGTCCAGTAACAGGTACAGGGTTAACAACTATAGTGATAACCTCTGGCATTGGGTTATACCAAAATGCACTGGCATCACTGGCATCACCATCAAGTGTAATGAAATCACCGAAACGTGAAGCTTGATCGTTTACGCTTACAAGTGTATAGGTATAAACGGTAGCTTGGTTGGCTATTACATTAAAACCAGCAACTGTTGTTATATCATCTGTATCAGCAGTAGCCATTTCATAAGGATTAGCATCGTCATACTCGACAGCATACTTTTGAACTGGATCAGCACCATCTCCATCCTCGTTGTCGTAGTAAAAATCAATTGCTCCAAGGTTGTCGAGAGTATGAATCTGAAGGTTCCATACTACGCGGTAGTTTTGCCAACCCTCGCTTGTAGTAAGATTTATACCAGCAGGTAATCCTGATAAATCATTTTCACAGGCTTCATAGTCTGCATCGCCACCAATAGTTGCTTCTGGTTCAGTTACAACTTCAATGTCAATTTCTACTTCATTGCTTTCACAGCTATTAAATGCAGCAGGTGCAATTTCTTTTACAGAAATCGTGTATGAACCAACTACAGTAATTTCAACAGTCGTATAAACATCATCGGAATTATTTACACCAAATGTGACATTACCAGCGACTCCAGCAGTTACTGCCCATTCCCATGTAAAATCGTCAGTTAATGTAAACGTACCAGTAGTTGGATCATAGTTAGGATGATAATAAGAATCTGGCTGAGTGTAAAGAGGAATTGTTGTTCCAACCATCATGTAAGTAGTCCCTGTTGCAGCAAAGGTAACTGCAGGAGTTCCAGGAACAGTTGTTCCATCGTGTGTCTGCGCCATAGCGCCAGTGAATACAAACATGGCCACGACCATCATGACCAGCTTAAGTAAATTTTGTTTTCTCATAGTTAGAAATTGTTTAAGTGAATAATTAAAAGAATTAGAAAAATTTAAGTTCAAAGTTTGTGTTGAAATTTTAGTGTTTAGTGTTAATGTTTAGTTTTCAAAGTTCATCGTTTGCTTATGGTAAGTTGAGAGTTGCCAATAAGAGAGAACCGCCTCGGGGCCTATGGAGGCTGCCCATGGCGGGGATCGTAAGGGCCTGCGCGTGCCCTTCTTCGTTTACTCCTTCTGTATTTGTATGCGCTCATGCTAAAATTGGATGCAAGTTTAAGTATTTTTTTTAAGTTATCAACTGTTGATACGCAAGAATAACAATTTGTTTACAGCTTATTACAGTATTATAAGTCAAATTATGATGAACGGAAGGAAAATCAAGGTTAAAGGTTAAAGTCTAAAGTCGAAAGTCTGAAAAGTCGGAAGATGTTTTTTTCAATCCTGCTCAAGTCACTTCTAAGTTAAGTTACTCAAGTTACTTCTAACTCAAGCCACTCACCATTCTCCATACATCAAATTTTTCAAAGAACTAAAATGTTTGAAAAAGTCCGATTTCGGACGATATCCAATGAACCCCGTAGGGGAATCAACATCAGTGCCAAATAATGTAACAAATTGGATGCAAGCGCAATGTGTTTAAAAAACTTTAAACTCAAAGTCCGATTTCGGGCAAATGCAAGGAAGTTCTCAGTCTACAGCTCTCAGTACGCAGTTCGCAGTCTACAGTTTACAAAGAAACCGTCATCGCGAGAAAGCGTACTTTGCTAACGAAGCGATCTGTTTTTTCCGTCATCGCGAGAAAGCGTACTTTGCTGACGAAGCGATCTGTCCCATGCTCTCGATTCAGCAGATTGCTTCTCCCGACAGCGATCGTCGGGATCGCAATGACGCAGGGGAGTCCGTCATCCTATGTT
>Ga0334882_1000206_pt1 | contig 104841 bp, 89 predicted proteins | sample GraSluR1_MG_5_FD_207226 | JGI IMG/M metagenome (GOLD analysis project Ga0334882, IMG submission 207226) | Sludge microbial communities from methane-producing bioreactor in Wageningen University, Netherlands - Granular Sludge_15_04-R1 | ecosystem: Engineered > Bioreactor > Anaerobic >...
GGCTGAACTCCCGGGATTAATCACATATTAAGAACTGCCGCTAAGTGCGGTTTTTCTTTTATCCAACATTTCCGGTTTAGCCTTGGCTATAAGCTGCAGCGCCGAACCGGTAACCAGAGCCTCGATAACCACCAGGGGCAGGTGCCCTACAATTAGAATATTAATAACCGAAAATGTACCCTGTCCGAAGCGTAAGTCGGTTAGGATCAAAAGGGCAACTAGTATGACCACGGTAATTAATACTGATAAACCACCGACAATTGCTCCCCTGAAAAAAACCGCTTTTCCCCGCAGGGAATAAAACAGCTTGCCGGCCAGCAAAGCAGGGATTGAAAGCATGAGGGTATTAGCACCGAGTGATGTTAAGCCGCCGTGCTGGAAGAGAACAGCCTGTAACAGCAGCCCCACAAAAAGGGCCAGGGGCGCGCGGCGCCCGAGAATCACCCCCAAAAGCCCGGCAAAAAGCGGGTGTATAGATGACGGCCCTACGGGAATACTGATCAGGGAGACGGCAAAGAAAACACCAGCCAGCAGGCTCGTTTTCGGGATCTCCTCTTCTTTTATTCCCTTAACCGAATAAACTAACGTTGCCGCCGTTGCTGCCGCTGTGGTCACGACAACTGGCGTGCTCAATACTCCATCTGCTATATGCATAGGTAGATCACCCCTTTCAAAATAAAATGAAAAACTCTAATCTGCTTACAACCAGTTGGTCAGTTAATCTGTGGCAACCATCTCATTACCGGCAGCATCCTTAATCACCAGATCGAACTCTTCAGGAAAATGCTCCAGGTAAAGCAGGTAGTCACCGGCTTCGGAAATAACAAAAGTGGTGATCGTTTCATCAGGGTTTAGCATCAGGTTGTAGCCATATTCCGACACTGCTTCAAACTCTCCACCGGCCGGAACAGCTTCCAGTTCAGCCTCCATAATGTGATAAGCCATGTGATCGCTTCCGTCACGGTCACCTTCATCGAGCAGGAAAACCACTGCTATTGAAGGGTCGCCACTTTCCTGAAAATGCATTACATATGACCCCTCCGCAAAGCTGAAAACTCCGCTCCACTCATAGGGATCATCTCCGTGCTCATGACCATGATCATCACTGTCCCCATGATCATGGTCGTGATTACTTTCCGCAGGGGCGGCAGTATCCTGGTCACACCCGGCGATTAAAAACATTGCAACAAACAACAGCGTTAATAAAACTAAAATCTTTTTCATTAATGGTAAATCCTCCTTGCTATTATAAGCACAAGATTTGTGCCGACCACACACTGGAGGTTAGAAGTTGGAGGTTGGAGGTTAGATGAAACCGAAAACCTCATAACTTTAACCGATTTTAAATACACCCGGATGCTCCGCCAAATTTTGGTTTTTGCGGCGCGGCTTTTCCTAGCATTTGAGCCGCTTCTTCGACCGTGCGGGGACTATAAACGCTGTTTTTAAAAAGACGGGCGAGAACAGGTAGCTGCAGGCACGCCTTTTCCATCAAGCGATCATCCTGCAGCAGTTCTACCGGGCCGGCTGCCAATATTGAACCGCCTTTCATCACAATAACTTCGTCCGCCCAGGCGTAAGCCAGGTCGACATCGTGGGTGCTGTAAAGAAGAGTTTTGCCGCCGCTGATCAGTTGATCAAGCAGGTCCCGGAATTGGTTGGCCACAGCTGGATCAAGCCCTGAAAAAGGTTCATCACAAACCAAAAGCTGCGGCTCCATTGTGAGCAGACCGGCAATTGCCACTCTCTTTTTCTGCCCCAGGCTCAGGCAGTAAGGAGGCCTTTCAGCCAACTCATCGATTCCGAGTACGGTAAGAATCTTTTCTACCCGTTTATTCACTTCAGTTTCTGCAAGACGCATGTTACGCGGACCAAAAGCAATGTCGCTGAAAACGGTAGTCGAAAAAAGCTGATTATCAGGGCTGTCGAAAAGCAGGCCAACCAGACGCCTGACGTATTTGACGCTCTCTTTGTTAACAATTTTTCCTCTCACCTTAACCGAACCCTGCTGCACCGGAATCAAACCATTGATATGGTAAATCAGGGTTGTTTTCCCGCTGCCGTTAGCCCCTAAGATAGCAGTTTTTTTAGCTTCCCTGACCTTCAGGTTAATCCCCTTCAGGGCAAGAGTGAGATCGGGGTAGGTATAACATAAATTTTCTATTTCCAGGGCATACATTAAAGCACCACCTTTTCAGCAGCTAAAAGAATTGTGATAAGAAAGAGCGGCAGAGCGGCTCTTATCAGATCCCGGCTTAGAATACGGCGCGGAGGGCCGATAGGCAGGCTGCCCTGGAAACCACGGGAAGCCATTGCCCGGTAAACTGTTTCGGAACGGTTAAGCGATTTAATGAAAAGGCCGCCTGCTATTTCACCATAAACAGCAAGGGAAGTGCGGCTGATGCGGCCCTCAAAAAGCCTCGCTATTAAAGCACGCATCATGGTCTGCACTTCATGAATAAAGAGAAAACCGTAACGGTATGCAAGATAAATAATAGTGGTCACTACCGCAGGCATTCTTAAATGTTCAAGAGCCTCCAGCAGATTTTCAATCGGTTGGTTGTTGAAAACGAAAAGGGTAAAAGTCATTGCTGTAAGCACCTTTAATGAGAGCCGCAGCACCATTTCAACCCGGTCGGGCGGCAGCGGCAGCCCTGTGCTGAAAAGCAGGGGCAGACTCATCAGGGCAAGCAGGGGCAGTAAAAGGGCAAGCCTCCTCAAAAGTTGAGAGAGAGCAAGTCCGCCAATCAGGGCAAAGCAGAGGGCAAAGATAAAGGCTGCTGTAAGCAGAAGGGGGCTCTGCAGGGAAACAACGCCCAGGATAAATATTAGTCCGGCAATAAGCTTAGTGCGCGGTTCCCAGGGCAGCCCGGCATTATTAATTGCATGCTGATCTTTAAGCGCGCGATCATGATTACCGTGCCCCATTAATTGACCTCCTTCCGGCAAACAGCCTTTTCTTCCTGGACTTGCTCTCCCTTTAAATCAAAGAGATAGAGCAGCGATCTAATGTGTTCACTCTCATGCCGCTGCAGCGCCTTATCTTTGATCCGCAAAATCGGTTCCTTTAATATAGCGTTCATGATCGACCTGGTCAGATTTTCTACTGCCAGCTTTTCCTTATCGTTTAAACGGTTTAATTTATTTTCTAGACACCTGTCTGTCTCCAACCGGCGAATTTGATCAGCCTTCTGCCTCAAAGCCCTGATTACAGGAACCACTTCCAGTGTTTTAAACCAGGCCTGAAAGTTTTCAGCTTCGGAGGCAACCAGGGTCCTGGCGGCTGATGCATCTTTCTCTCTTTCCAGGCGGTTACTTTCGGCAGCCTGCTGCAGGCTGTCCATATCGTAAAGGAAAACATTTTCAAGCTCGCGCACCGCCGGATCAATATCACGGGGCACGGCTATATCAATAATAAATACCGGTTTATGGTTGCGCTGCTCCATTACAGCAGCCAACTCTTCTTTACGCAACAGCAGGTGAGGGGCGCCGGTGGAGCTGATGATAATATCAATAGCAGGCAGGGTCTCTTTTTTACGGCTGAAATCGATGGTGCGTCCGTTAAAGTTAGCGGCCAGGTTTTTAGCTCGCCGGTGAGTTCTGCTGGTAATCCGGATATCCCGGGCCCCCAATTCATGGAGGTGCTTCAAAGTAAGCCTCGACATTTTTCCGGCGCCGATCACCAACACTTTTAATCCTTCAAAAGAGCCGAGCTCTTTTTTAATCATCTCTACCGCGATATAGCTTACGGAAACTGAATTGTGATTAATTCTGGTTTCGGTCTGCACCTTTTTGGCACAGCGTATAGCCTGCTGAAAAAGACCATGCAGTTCTTTACCCACAGCATCCTGCTCTACAGCTTTTTCATAGGCCTCCCGCACCTGCCCTAAAATCTGGGTTTCACCGAGCACCATGGAATCGAGGCCGGCAGTTACCCTGAATAGATGGGAAACAGCTTCAATGCCGCTGTAATAATAAAGGCAGTTTTCAAGATCGCAATAGTTGTCGCCTCTTACGTTTGCCAACATTTTAAGCAGGGCATCCCGACCGGAAACAGCATGGGCAGTGAGGGCATAAATTTCGGTGCGGTTGCAGGTGGAAACAATAACACACTGGCTGACCGGACTGCTGCCAAACAGATAAGTATAGGCTTCGGCCTTGTGTTTGTCGGCAAAAGCTACCTTTTCCCTCGTTTCCAGGGATGCTGTTTTGTGGTTGATGCCCAGAACAATTATTTGCATGCTATACCTCGCTTCGTTCGGATCAGGAGACCTGTTTTTGCCGGCTACGGTGTTCACTGACTGCGGCAAAGGCCCTGCCCGCCGCCTTAATCGTCGCTTCAATATCTTGATCACTGTGCGCGGCTGAAATAAAGGCCGTTTCAAACTGCGACGGGGCAATGTATACCCCTTCTTTCAGCAGGACACGGAAAAATATTTTAAAAGCCTCTGTATCAGAAGTTAAAGCGCTCTCGAAATCCAAAACACGGTTATCGTTAAAAAAGGTGCCGAACATGGAACCGATGGCGCTCTGCTGTACGGCAACCCCGGCTTCCCTGGCCGCCAGAACTAAGCCACTGGTCAGTTTTTCACGCTTACGCTCCAGCTCCTGATAAAAATTGCCGCTTTTTATAATCTTTAAAGTTTCTACTCCGACCGCCATGGCCAAAGGGTTGCCAGATAATGTGCCTGCCTGGTATACGGGGCCGCTGGGTGCCACTTGATCCATAATATCCCGACGTCCACCATAAGCGCCGACGGGCAGGCCGCCGCCGATAATTTTCCCCAGGGTGGTCAAGTCAGGGCAAATCCCGTAATGCTCCTGCGCTCCGCCGTAACCGACCCGGAAACCGGTTATAACTTCATCAAAAATTAAAAGAGAGCCGTGTTTAGCGGTCAGGCTGCGCAGCCCTTCCAGGAACCCGGGCTTAGGCAGGATCAATCCCATGTTGCCGGCCACCGGCTCAACAACTAAAGCGGCGATTTCCCCACCCCGGCAGGCAAAAGCTTCTTCAACAGCGGCAAGATTGTTAAAGGGAAGAATAATCGTGTCACCGGCTGTGCCACCCGTTACCCCGGGGCTATCGGGACAACCCAGGGTGGCGGCACCCGAACCGGCTTTAATCAGGAAACTGTCACAATGGCCATGATAACAACCTGCAAATTTTATCACTTTAGGACGCCCCGTATAACCCCTGGCCAAACGCAGCGCGCTCATAACCGCCTCGGTACCGGAGTTAACCATCCGCACCATTTCCACAGAGGGAAGCGCGTCGGTGAGCAGGCGGGCCATTTCTGTTTCTAAAGCTGTTGGAGCGCCAAAACTTGTTCCCCTGGCGGCCACCCTGGAAATTACAGCAACTATTCGGGGGTCAGCATGCCCCAAAATAAGCGGCCCCCAGGATCCTACATAATCAATATAACTATTGCCATCCACATCATAAACTTTACTGCCTTCTCCTCTTTCTATGTAGATCGGCTGGTGCATAATTGATTTCATGGCCCGGACAGGGCTGTTAACCCCACCGGGAATTACTTTTACAGCTTCTGCATGGAGTGCTTTAGATTGTTCATACATTTATACAACCTCCTGCTATTCAGGTTTTTATTGCTGCAACCATCGCGCTGCATCGTAAGCATGATATGTAACAATAAGATCAGCTCCAGCACGTTTCATAGCCAGCATATGTTCAAGAACAACAGCCTCTTCTTCAATCCAACCCCGTTCAGCGGCAGCTTTAACCATGGCATATTCACCGCTGACATTGTATGTTAAAAGAGGAAGGTAAATTTCATCTCGCACTGCTTTAATCACATCAAGATAAGCCAGGGCCGGCTTGACCATGATCATGTCAGCCGCTTCCTCAACATCTAACCAGGCTTCACGTAGCGCTTCCCGCACATTAGCAGGATCCATCTGGTATGTGCGACGGCAACCAAAACGGGGAGCCGAAGCGGCTGCATCCCGAAAAGGACCATAATATGCTGATGCATATTTAACTGCATAGGAAATAATTAATTTATCAGTAAACCCTTCACTGTCCAGAACATTACGAATCGCCGCCACCCGGCCATCCATCATATCTGAGGGCGCTACAGCATCAGCACCTGCCCGAACATGAGAAAGGGCTGTTTTTGCAAGCAGGTCAAGCGTTTCATCATTAAGAATTTCTTCACCAGCAACCAACCCGCAGTGCCCATGATCACTATAACCACAGAGACACACATCTGAAATCACCAGCATGTCGGGAAACTTATCCTTAATTGCCCTAACGGCACTCTGCACTGCTTCACCAGAATCCCAGGCAGAACTGCCGCGGGCATCCTTATAGGCTGGAATCCCAAAAAGTATTAATCCCGGCACACCAAGGTCGGCCAACCGTCCTGCTTCATTCAGGGCAAGATCTACCGAGTAACGAAATATTCCAGGCATTGATTCCACTGGTTCAGCTTTTTCCACTCCGTTAACAATAAAAAGAGGCGCAATGAAATCACCAGGAGTTAATGACGTTTCCCTGACCATGCCACGCAGCTGATCGCTGCCACGAAGACGTCGGGGTCTTTTAACGGGCAGGGGCAGCATGCTCATCACCTGCCTTTCCAGAATAGTATTGTTTTATCGCTTGTATTAATCCGTCAATCGTGTAAAATTCAGCTTCGCAATCAACATATATTCCATGTTCAATCGCAGTGGCAGTTGTAACCGGACCGATTGAAGCAACAGCAACCTTTTTCAGATACTTCTTATACTCACTGCCAAGCAGGGAGACTAAGTTATGCACTGTGGAGGAACTGGTAAAGGTAATCATGTCGATCTGCTGATTGACAAGCTGTTGCTTAAGTAATTCTGCATTGACTTTGCCGGGCAAGGTCCGGTAAGCAACCACGTTATCAACTTGAGCACCCACCCTGGCCAACTCGTTGGCCAACAGAGGCCTGGCCAGATCTGCCCGGGGGAGAAGAACTTTATCTCCCGGCTTGATTTTCTCACTGATTATTTCTAGCAGGGCTTCCGCGCGAAACTGTTCGGGACGGTAATCAACTTTTAACCCCAGGTTTCCTAACGCATTTTCTGTTCCCGGGCCGATAGCACATATATTAATCCCTTTAAGATTACGTATATCCGAACCTAAGTCTTGCAAACGATTAAAAAAACCTTTAACCCCGTTTATACTTGTAAATATCAACCAATTGTAATCACTCACCGACTCGATAACCCGATCAAGTTCATGAAAATTATGGGGAGGAGCAATTCGGATCAATGGGTATTCCATGGCCTTTGCCCCCAGTTCTAAAAGACGGGTTGACAGCTGACCTGCCTGTTCATATGCTCTTGAAACAATTATCCGACGGCCAAAAAGGGGTTTTTTTTCAAACCACTGCAACTTTTCACGCATTTTAACCACTTTACCTATAATAATTATTGACGGGTAAGAAAAATTCTGCTGATCGGCCTTATCTGCTATATCAATGAGGGAGCCTATCAGCGTTCTTTGCATCGGTTCAGTCCCCCTGTATATCAGGGCAACTGGCAAATCCGGACTCATCCCTTCCTGTAGCAACTTTTCTGTAATATCCCTCAATTTTCCCAAACCCATAAGGATCACCAGGGTTTCCCTGCATTGGGCCAGGTACTGCCAGTCAAGGTCACCATCTTTTTTTGCCGGATCTTCATGACCGGTAACTACAGTAAAACCTGCTGCCAATCCCCGGTGGGTAACAGGAATACCGGCATAAGCAGGAACTGCAACCGCAGAACTAATCCCGGGAATAATATCAAAAGTTATACCCATTTTTGCCAGCAGTAAAGCTTCTTCTCCACCGCGGCCAAACACAAAGGGGTCTCCCCCTTTAAGGCGAACCACCATTTCTCCACGGCGGGCTCTCTCCGCCAGCAAATCGCTGATTCTTTCCTGGCTCATGGTATGTTCACCCGGTTTTTTGCCAACATAAATTAACTCTGCATCTTTCCTGGCTTCCTTTAACAGGTTATCAGACACCAGGCGATCATAAATTATTACATCGGCCTCCCTGATACAGCGCAACCCTTTAACAGTTATTAAATCAACTGCGCCGGGTCCAGCCCCGACAAGAAAAACCGAACCTGATTCTTTAATACTCATTTTCTATACACTCCATTTTGATTTGCTCGAGAATAGTGCCACAACCCTGCTGCAACAACTTCCCGGCCAATGAAAGACCAACTGCATCAGCCTCTTCCAGGTTACCTTTTTCTGTAGCACGAAATATTATCGATCCATCAAGCGAAGCAACCAATCCGGTAAGCATTAAAAGATCGTTCTCAATCACGCCAAGCGCTCCAACAGGAATCTGGCAGCCACCTTCAAGTTTTTTTAAAAAAGCTCTTTCAGCCTTTACTGTGGCAGAAGTTAGGGGACAGTTGATATTAGAAATCATCGCCAGCAGATCTCTGTCTACTATCCTTGCTTCTACTCCTATTGCTCCCTGGCCCACAGCCGGCAAACAAACATTACCCGGCAGTACTTCACTGACACTTTCTAACCAGCCCATCCGAGCCACTCCTGCATAAGCAAGAATTAAACCATCAAATTGTCCCTCTTTAAGTTTCCGGTAACGGGTCTCTATATTCCCACGGATAGAGCATATGTCCAAATGTGGATAGTGATGTTTTAACTGAGCCCTGCGCCTGAGACTGCTACTGCCGATTTTAGCTCCCGTCTCCAGATCAGTTATTTTGGTTCCCTGGGGATTCCCGATAAAAACATCCCACGGTTTTTCCCGCTCTAGTACCGCCCCAATCTGCAATCCGGGTGGAAGTTCAGTTGGCATATCTTTCATACTATGAACTGCCAGATCTATTTCTCCATCCAACAGGGCATTTTCCAGTTCCTTGATAAATATTCCCTTATCATTTATTTTTTCTAAAGGTATATCAGTGATTACATCGCCAGTGGTTTTAATGGTCTTAACTAAAAAACTAATATCATGTAATTTTGTTTTCAGTGCTGAACACACCATATCAGCCTGTATAAGAGCCAGACGGCTGCTCCTGGTGCCGATTACCACCTCTTGCATTTATTAACCCCGCTTTCGTCCCTTTTTGTAATAGCCCCTCTGCCTTTAATAAAATCTTCTATCAGCTGCATCGCTTCTGTTTCATCCATGTTGATAAATATTTCATAAAAAGAACTATCGGCCAGGTATTCCAGAATAGTCTTGCGCTGTTTATTATCTTTAATCCGGGAGATAACTAACGGTCTTATTTTGCATAAAAATAGGGTGTAGCGCTTATACTCGGAGCCAAATTGTTCCTTCAGTTTATTCCTGATCCGGCAGGCCAGAGCCGGGCTTGCCCCACCAGTGGAAACTGCTATGCTTAGCAGTCCCCTTTTAAGCTGTGCGGGAACAAGAAATGAACAGTTTCCCGGTTCATTAACCGTATTAACCAGGATTCCCCGATCATTGCAGACCTGGGCAGCAGTGTGATTAACCTGGTGATCATCCGTAGCACAGATTACCAGAAAACGATCTGATAGATATACCGGCCGATAAATATCAGCAATATATGTAATTTTTTCATCTTTTTGGTATTGCTTTAGTTCAGGAAGAAGCTGTGGGCTGACAACGGTTACTTTACCATTATAACCGAGCAAAAAGTTAACCTTGCGCAGGGCAACACGGCCACCGCCAATTACCAGACAATCTCGATTAGATAAATTAATACTTAGCGGACAATAAAGGGACATGTAAAACCTCCATAAAAAAACTCCGGCTTCCCTGTAAGGCTGCCGGAGAATTACTCCCATAAAAAATGCGCCAGTGAATGCTTGTACGGCGCTTTCTTACGCGACCAGCCCTTTCACTCGAAGGGGAACGTTGCGACTTTCAGGCAGGTCTCCTGGCTTACAATCATCACCTCCCCCCCCTTCCCGGCTCATTGCCAGTGGGTTGCTGGGCTTGGCTCCTGCTTACAGTGACGGGATCGCACCGGATTTTCACCGGTTTCCCTATTCACCCATAACGGGCACCTGAAAGTATATATGAAGTTTTAATAATATTAACACAGGCCCGGAAGCCTGTCCAGAATAAATTTATACTACACCGCCCTACATTGCAGAAAGAAGGCGGCTAAGCGCCCGCTTCAGTAATAATTGCATGGCGACCGCCAGTTCATCCCTTTCCAGGGGAAAGCTATTACTTAATAAGAGTATATCCTTATCCACACCGGGGATAAAAGAGATAATTTCGGATGCAGCCTCAAGTGTATCATGGGTATCTGCCAGGCGCCACCTTAAGAGATCAACAAGATGCCCGTATAGTGTAACCTTGAGAATAATGCTTTCATCTCTGCTGACTCGTCTGAGCCGGGAGTTGAATAAATCTCTATCTGTTTCACCGGTTTCAGTCAGAATACAGTATTCCGCCCACAGGGTTTCTTCGTTTAAACCAAACCGACTTACTCTTTTCAACATACTGCCCCGGGCATAAGCTTCAAATCCATTTTCGGCAACAAGGGCGGCAATAACAGTATTTTTTACCAGATCGCCTGTTATTTGCCCCAGCTTAAAATGTGAACCTGCATTGGTCAGTTCCACCGGTGAGTCAAGATTGCTGACAACTATAATCCCGTCTGTACCTGAACCGGTAGCCAGACCGTCTGAAAAACAGCTGGGTGCTAATACTTCCTGCAGGGCTGCAGTTTTTGCTTCACTGCACAAGGTAAGCGTCCTGGTCATCGCTCCCCTGGTCAAACAGGCATCTGTATGAAGAATTATGTTTATAGTTCCCGCATGGGCACGAACAGGCATTCCCTTTTTTTCATGCCATTCTGTCGGGTCGCCAATTCTGTTTCCGCTCACGTCCAGACCGGCAGTCACTACTGCGGTCAGTTTAAAATCATCGTAACCAGCTTGTTCAACCTGCACATACTTCATTTTTGCCGCTGTACTTAACCCTGTAGAATAATTGGGGTTTAAGCCAAGTTCTTCGACTATTGAACGAATGTGACCTTCACAGGTTGGAGCGCGCATCTCACAGCATTCATCTTCCCTGCCATATACCTCACTGTAATTAAAAAGGGTATGCAGATCATCACGCATACCACCGTTTAAGAAGGATGTACTGAGAACTCTGCGCAAACCGGATAATTTTATTATTGCAGAACGATCATCACAGGTGAGGATGTCCCCACCAGGCAAGGTTAATTGCTTCATTTACTCATTTTCCTTTTCCAAAACAGAGAGAAATACATTTACTATATCGGGATCAAACTGAATTCCGGCAAACTCTTTTAATTCTTCTTTAGCTTCCAACGCAGACCTGGCAACATTATAGGGACGCTTGTTAGTCATCGCGTCATACGCATCCACAATTGCCAGAATGCGGCATTCGACAGGTATTTCAGTCTCTTTCAGGCCAAGCGGGTATCCACTACCGTCCCAGCGCTCATGATGCTTCAGAATAAATTCTGCAATTCCGGACAAATCAGGGGAAGAAGAAGCAATTCGATAACCTTTTTCCGGATGACTCCTCATGATTTCCCATTCATCCTCGGTTAACGGCCCCGGCTTAAAAAGAATATGATCAGGTATTCCTACTTTACCGAGGTCATGAACCTGGGCCAGAAGGGCAAGGTCGGCAAGCTGGTGGGAAGAAAGATTCATTTTTTCTCCAACCGCCCGGCACAGATCCTCAAGACGTCTGGCATGACCTTCAGTGATATAATCGCGTTCAGCAAGAGCAGCAAGTAAGCTCTGGACTATCTTACCCCGGCTGCTGCTGCTCCGATAAAGTTTGTCCCTGTACATCATGTCATCTGCTCGCTTAAACAGAGCTTTTAGCGACCCATCGCCGCCCTTATCCAGGGTTGCCACCCCGAGTGAAACCCCCAGCGGCAGGTCTTCATTTACCAAATTATAATTATTGATATTTTCGCGAATTCTTTTAACGATATTCTCACCAATATCTTTTCCGGTATGAGGCAAAATTGCAGAAAATTCATCCCCGCCAACCCGTGACACGATATCAGACTGACGAAGCGACTCAAGTAACAACTCCGCACACTTAACCAGCAATCTGTCTCCTGCATCATGTCCCATCGTATCATTGATTAACTTCAATCCGTCCAGGTCTGCTGAAATAATGGTTATCGGGTAATCCCGGCTGTTATCCAAACGGTTTAGCTCAGTCTCAAAATAAGCACGGTTATAAATACCGGTTAACTGATCATGGAGGCTTAAGTATTCCAGCCTCTTTTCATATTCAATACGATCAGTAACATCTTTTCCTATACCCTTAAAGCCGGTTACTTTGCCTTCCTTATTCCTGATCAGCGATATCGAGAGTTCACCAAAACCTATACTCCCGTCTTTCCTGATCATTTCAAGTATCAGACCGCGTTCAGCCTTTCCGGTTAAAAATACATTGTGAAATTTTTCGTAGGCTTTTCCCGGATTATTGTAAAACTTGTGGTAACTATACCCGATTATTTCTTCTTTGCTATAGTCTCCAAAAAGGCGGCAGGCTGCATCATTGCAATAGGTTACTATTCCGTTCAAGTCAGCTTCGTAGTAACCTTCTTCGATTGTCGCCAGGATTTCCCTGTACCGTTCTTCTGATTCTTTCAATGCTTCTTCAACTTCATACCTGTTTAAAGCGCCTGCAATTATTTCAGCAACTACTTTAACCAGGCTAATCTGCTGATCGCTCCAGCTTTTCTTCTCTTTGACAGCATCAAAACCAAAAAAACCGATTATTTGCCCTTCTTTTATCAGGGGCAAGGATAATAGAGATTTTATTTCTTCTATTTTAAAATCCAACTTATCTTTATCAGCTTCCACAGGGAGCTGATCAACATCAGGGATATGAACAAATTCTTTCTGTAAAAGCTGATCTATCCACCAGGGAGTATTGTCAACTGGGAGAAGCCGGTTTCGTTCTAGCTGGGATGAAATACCTTCTGCACACCATTCATACAGCACAGACATGTACTGACGATCATCACTGAACCGAAAAACATAGCTTCTGTCTGCCATAAAGAATTGTCCTGCCCGCTCTAAAACACGATCTATCGCTTCTCCAAGACGGTCGGCAGGCATATTCACAAAAATAGAGGATATCTCTGCGACAGTTTTTTCAAAATGAAGCTGGTAACGAAGCGCTTCTTCGGTATTCTTGCGATCGGTAATGTCTCTGACAATCGAAGTCACTTCATCCTTCCCCGACTTAACCATTCTGGCCTCATGATGCCTCGGTTTTCCGTCAACCAGATAATTATATTCGAGAACATGCAGTTCTCCCGTTTCAAGGACTTTTTCAATGTTTTCCCGTACCATGTTAAATAGTTCAGGGGAAAGAACTTCTTTAATATTTAAACCGATCAGCCTATTGTCTCGATATAGTTGCCGGGCTTTTTCGGTGAGCCTGTTAACATCTTTAATTTCAGCATCAATATAATTGCCTTGCCGGTCATAGCGAAAAATCAGGTCGGGTAATGCCTCGACCAGGGCTCTGTTGCGCTTGTTACTTTCTTGCAGCTCTTCCTCTGCTTTTCGCTGTTCGGTAATCTCCTCACCTATGGTAAAGAATTCCTTCAACTCTCCTGACTCTTTAAAAATTGCCCGATTTTTCCACCTGAAAAGGCGGGACTTGTTGTAATGCTCGTAAACAACTATCGGTTGTTCAATTGTAAGAGAATCAAAAGATTTTTTTACTTTATCTCTGTAATCATCGGGAACAAGGGAATAAAAATCACTGCCGATGATTTGATCAATAGGCAGGCCGATAATTTCGGCCGATGCTGAATTAACATAGGTTACAATACCTGCAGGAGATATCCTGGTAATCAGGGCCGGTATGTCTTCTGCCAGGGCCCTGTACCAATCCCTGCTTTCTTCCAGCAGATATTCAATCTTCTTGCGCTCGCTAATGTCACGGGCCAGGGCGAGTATTGCTTCCTGGTTGTTGTAGATGATTTTCCTGGCGCTGAACTCTATGGGAAAAGCAGACCCATCTTTTTTCTTATGGATAGCTTCAAGAACATGGCTTTCACCATATGGTGGCCATTCTTGCCACTTCTTTTTAACCTGTACCTGATCTAAATCATTAACTAAAAATTCAAAAACGGACGTTCCAAGCAATTCGTCTTTTGAATAACCGGTGATCTCAAGAGCCTTCTTGTTAACTTCCAGAATATTGCCGTCCAAATCATTTACATTAAGCATTTCTGTTGACTGCTCTACCAGCATTCTATACTTCTTTTCGCTGTCTTCAAGTTCTTTGCTCATTTTCAGCTCTTCGCTCATATCTCTGAAGACAAGGACAACACCTGTTATAACTCCGTCATCATTCTTGATTGGAGCCCCACTGTCGGCTATGGGGTATTCACAACCATTTCTGGATATTAGTACTGTATGATTGGCAAGCCCTACAATTTTACCCTCTTTTAATACCTTTTCCACAGGGTTATCTGCAGTTTCCCTCGTCTTTTCATTGATAATCCTGAATATTTCAGGAACAGGCCTCTGCTTTGCCTCGCTTTCGCTCCAGCCGGTTAGCTGTTCTGCTATCGGGTTCATACTCACTATTCGTCCCGAGAAATCGGAGGTTATAACGGCATCACCAATACTATACAGAGTAGTGCGGTAAAGCTGTTCTCTTTCTTTTAACTCTTCTTCGCTTCTTTTACGAAGAGTAATGTCACGAGAATATTCGATTGCGCCTGTTATATTGCCATTTTCGTCTTTAATAGGGTAGGAAAATACTTCAGCCCAGTATCTTTTATTATTCGGTTTTATTACCTCTACATCTTGCCGGTGAGTCTTTCCATCCCGCATAGCTTTTATGCTGGGACAATTATCACAGGGCTCCTTGCGGCCATGCAGGGCAGAATAACATTTTTCACCTGAGAGGCTAGTGCCCTTTGCTATCCTGTCTTCCAGGATTTTGTTAGCGCGTACAATTGTAAGATCCTTATCCAGGATGGAGATTCCTTCCTGAACTGCATTTAGATACGCTTGAAATTGCTGCTCGGTTGTAATATCAACTACTTTTTTTCTTTTAGTCACGAGAAGCCTCCTGAAAAACTGAATACGGTAACCTAATAATAATTCTCCAGTACATTTGAAAAACCTGCATTAAGCGAGTGAGGCTAAAGCAAAACCAGGGCATACTGCTTTTCATAAAAAGGTTGAACTAGATTACTCTCTTTCGATTCTTTATACTGCTGACAATCAAGTTGGTAATTTTTCGTCCTTTACGATACTCTACGCCAGAGAGGTATAATTTTTCCACTTTCAGCTTCAGCAAATCTTTTGCTTCCAATTCAAGCGGATTACGATTCAGGACAATCATGTCTGCTATTTTTCCTTTTTCCAGGCTGCCTCGTTCAAGCTCATCAAATGAAGTGTAAGCTATATTATAAGTAAACATGCGCAGCGCCTCCTGAACTGAAACAGACTGCTGCGGGTTGGTATGATTACATGCTCCAAATATTCCTTCAATCGGATTCGGGGCTTCAACAGGAGCATCCGAACCTCCGCTAACCCTAATACCCATATCGAGCATTCTTCTAAGCGGTGAACTTTTCAGGGCACGATCACCGAGAATGTCTCTCAGGTAGCTGGAGGGCTCCAGTGGTGATACTAGAAATGACGGCTGCAGGGTTATTCCAATTTTTAAACGGGCAATTTTTTCCATATATTGATCCGGAATCAAACAGGCATGGATCAGGGTATGCCGGTGGTCCAGCCGCGGGGTATCTTCCAGTGCAGCCTCAAGAGCATCTACAGCCTGAACTACCGCTGCGTCACCAATACAGTGCATCTGGATTTGCAGCCCCTGCCTGTTAGCCCTGACAGCAAATTCTTTCACTTCTTTGTCATTATAATATAAAACACCATTGTTTCCGGGTTCATCTTCATACGGCTCCAGAAGAGCAGCATCTCTGACTCCAAAACAACCATCAAGGGCGCAGGAAAAACAGCCCCCGATCCGCGGTAGACCCCTTTTAATTACCTTGTCGACATCAAGAGTCTGAAAATAAATTCGCAGCTCCTGGAAAGCACCACTGCCAAGAAAGCGCAATAAATCAACATCCAAATCCCTGGGGAAACCAACGCCCTCTACACTATGTATTAAACCAACACCGTTATCAGCCAGGGTATCAAAACCCCGCCTGATTGCTTTCAGTAGAAATGTGACAGGGACCCGGCCCGACATGTGATTTGTTGCTTTAAAAAAAGCTTCACGGGTTAAATAACCACTTTCCAGGTCAAATCCACGGCAGGAGCGAATACTTGTTGGCAGCATTCCGATGGCCGCAGTATTAGCCACTGCAGAGTGTCCGTCATAACAAACAAGATAAACGGGCCTGTCTTTGATAATCTGGTCAAGTTCACTTCTTGTAATCACTCTTTTTTCTGCAACCGAATGCATGGAGTGACCAAAACCTAAAAGCACCTTTGTTCCCCTGTTTTTTTTGGCATAACGCTTTATAATTGGAGCCAAGTCTTTTAAAGTTTCCGCGGATCGCACATCAAATGTCATGTTAAAAAATGCCCAGTTGGAATAATGAATATGCCCGTCCCCGAAAGCCGGCAGCAGTGCCTTATTACCCAGCTCAACTGTCTCTGCAGTACCTGTGCAGGAAGCAGGGAGTTTATCCCCCACATATATAATTCTTCCACCATCTTCTACCAGGTATTTACTGACAGTGTTTTGCTCATCACAACAGATGATCTGTCCACTGAAAATACGCATCTTAAAACCACCTTCCGGTAGCAGTTAAATTGACCCGCACTCTTAAATCAGACTTCCGTACAATAACGGATACATTCATTTCATCATTATAATTTTATTATTTAACATAGTTCTCTAAAAATCCCGATACCCCTTCTATTAAAGGAACTCTTAGAGGCTCAGCAAAATATTTTTTGACAAGCTCTTCTCAAACAGTTATATTAATAAGAAATTTTTCTTTCAAAAATAATCATAATTAATCTTAACAACAGTGAAGGGTGTGAATGGAATTGACAGATCCGAAGCATGGAAGCACGGTAGAAAATGAGGTTGATAATCCTTTTGAAATTGTTCAAAAACAGTGTGACAGTTGTGCCATGCTGCTTGACCTGCCTGATGATGTCTTGGAAATGATCCGCAACCCCATGCGTGAAATTCAGGTAGCCATTCCAGTACGCATGGATAATGGAACGTTAAGAATCTTTAAGGGTTTCAGGGTTCAGTATAATGACGTGCTTGGGCCGACCAAGGGTGGTATTCGTTTTCACCCCGAGGAAACCATTGATTTAATCAGGGCACTTGCCGCCTGGATGACATGGAAATGCTCACTTCTCGAGTTGCCCCTGGGCGGTGCCAAGGGAGGCATTATATGTAACCCGAAAGAAATGTCCGCCGGGGAATTGGAACGTTTAAGCAGGGGCTACGTTGAAAGAGTATGGAACTTTATAGGGCCGGATAAAGACATTCCCGCTCCCGATGTATACACTAACCCCCAGATTATGGCTTGGATGATGGATGAATTTTCCAAAATAGCCGGTAAAAATCAGTTCGGCGTTATAACCGGTAAACCCCTTGATATTGGCGGTTCAATCGGTAGAAATACAGCCACTGCAAGAGGTGGTCTTTACGTTATTGTCGAAGCCGCTAAAACAGCAGGAATCAAGCTGCAGGAAGCAACGATTGCCATCCAGGGCTTTGGAAATGCAGGTTACAACCTGGCCTTTCTGGCCAACGACATTTTTGGCAGTAAGATTGTTGCAGTAACAGATCAAAAAGGCGGAGTTTACAATAAAAATGGGCTTAACCCTATTGCACTGAAGAAACATAAAAAAGAAACAGGATCAGTCAAAGATTTCCCCGGAAGCGAACCGCTCAATAACGGTGAACTGTTCGCCCTTGATGTCGATATACTATGTCCAAGCGCCTTGGAAAATGTAATCACCAGGAAAAACGCTGATTCCGTAAAAGCCCAGATAGTGGCCGAGATGGCCAACGGACCAACAACTCCTGATGCTGATGATATTTTATATGAAAAAGGTATCCAGGTCCTTCCCGATTTTCTCTGTAATGCCGGTGGAGTTACTGTATCCTATTTCGAAATGGTTCAGAACTTTAGCATGCTTTACTGGGATGAAGCAGAAGTGTTTGATAAACTCAAGAAAAAAATGGCTTCAGCTTACCATTCAGTGCTAAATGCTTCTGAAAAAAACAATATCAATATGCGGCAGGCGGCTTACACCGTTGCTGTTAAACGCCTGGCCAACGCTATGAAAGTGCGGGGCTGGGTATAAAGAACCAGGCAGGAAAGGCTCTTTTTACAAGAGCCTTTCAATACTTTATTTTTGTTTGATCAAGTTCCGGGTCTGACTTCGCCAATAATAACGAAAATACGGGTTGCCTTTTATACGGGAAGCCAACCCGGCAACATCTTTTTTAACAATATACTTCTGAAGTAATTCTTCCTCAGCTTTCAACCCGGCAGCACTGATTTCATATAGTTCTTCTGGGTTCGCAATTTCTGGGTCAATGCTGTTTATGCGCTGCTCAAGATCATTCTCGATATGGTCCCTCTCTTTCAGGTAGTCACCCAAATCGGGAACCCTGTTTTCCAGAACTGCCCGGTGAAAAAGTTCCCGCTTCATCCAAAAATCAAGAGCTCGCTCTTTGTCAGCCTCGTCAAAAACAAAGCTGTTTTCACCTGGCAAACAGATAGGCTTAAATAAAGCAAGACATGGGGTGGAACTGCCTGTTGCCAAACAGGTTGATATTTTCTTACCTATTTCGGCGATATAACTGCCAGTGGTGTGATCTCCAAAAATGAATCCACCATGCATGCATACACTTTTCAGAGAATGCCTGGCAAATTGCATCCCTTCAATTCCTTCTTCATGTGAGCGAAGAATTCTTTTCATTGTCTGCAGGTTGATTTTCCCTTTTTCATTCTCCAGAATGCATAAGCTCTTCCTTCCCCTCTGCTCTGAACCGCTGAAATAACTAAAAACGGGCTCACTGTAACAACGAGCAAAATGGAAATCGTCTTCATTTTTACACCATTTTTTTTCAACAGCATGCCTGACCAGATCTGGATGAGCCCGGTCAAAGCTGTTTCCGATACTTAATCGATTTGATATCGACCTGACGTTATGCACCTTTTCCGCAGCCCAGAAAGAACCGGCTGTTTCCAGAACCCATGCTGATTGAGGATCGGCGATTAAAAATGAGTTGTGATAATAAAATTTTTTTTGATAGCCGCAGTTGCCCCCCTGGCCGTAACGGTGAAGAAGTTCAATCAATAGCTCGAGCGCTTCATCACTGCTGCGACAACGCTCAAGAGCCAACCGCAGCATATCCATGCCAATTAGAGCTTCAGGACCATATTTTTCACGGGTAAAAACTGCTTCATTACCAATATTTAAACCAAATTCATTGGCGCCCATTTCAGCGCCCCATATCCATGAAGGCTTCATTAAAAATACTTCATATGTTTCGTCAACCTGGTCAATTTCTATATATGTACATTTAACTCTGCTACCAGGGCAATGAGTTTTACGCGGCACCCTTATATTAAGCAGTGGTTCATTAGGCTGACGATCACTGTTCTTGGCAAAGATCACCTTCCCACTTACAGTTGAATTGCCCAAAGCAACCATAGTATCACACATACTTCTACCTCCTCTGCTATGAACAAAAGCCAATAAATATATCTATTCAACGGGACGCATTTATTTCCTTTCCTTGCAGAAATGAAAACATTGTATCCGGTTTATTGTTGAAAAGGATAATTTTTATATTATTTCCCGGGTAATTTATTAGCCACATTTTGCACATTCACTAATATATGATATCCTAGCCACCAAAGCCAACATTTTAGTCGAATTGAAAGGAGGCTGTCATGTTTAAACATTATAAGGGCGGTAATTACAAAGTATTCAACAACGCTGAAGTTGAAGAAGTGCATGAATCAACTGTGTACCTTTTAGAAAAAGTGGGCATAAAGATGCATAATAAAACCGCCCGGCAGATATTTAAAGAAAATGGTGCTGTGGTTGATGAAGAGAACAAAACGGTAAGAATTCCCAGGGGAATGATTGAAGCAGCTATTGACTCCACCCCCTCAAAGATTGTTCTCTGTGGACGGGATGAGAATAATGATTTGTTACTGGAGGGTTCCAACGTCCATCTCGGCACAGGAGGCACTGTCTTAAACACCCTTGACCTGGATAATGGCAAGAAGCGCCTGACCGAAGTTAGGGATGTTGCCGGTTATGCTAAAATGACCGATGCCCTGGAGAACATCGCTTTTTTTGTTATTAACTGCTACCCCAACGATGTCAAGGAAGAAGAGGTCGATATCAACCGCTTCTTTCATGCCTTTAAAAACACCTCCAAGCATGTCATGGGCGGCATCTACACCATGGACGGTTTAAAATCGGTAATTAAAATGTCCGAAGATATTGCGGGCAGCAAAGAAAAGCTTTTAGAGCGGCCCTTTGTCTCCTTTATCACCCTGATGATGAGTCCTTTGTTGATGGAAGTAACATATACAGACTTTTTAATTGAAGTAGCCCGTTACGGCCTGCCTCTGGCCACTCCATCCGAACCTCTTGCCGGCGCCAACTCACCGGTGACCCTGGCCGGGACGATCACCCTGAATAATGCTGAATCCTTAGGCGGTTTGATTCTAACCCAGTTAATTAACCCTGGAAATCCAACAATTTATGGTTCCACCTCAAGCATTATGGATATGCGTACAGGAACCTATATGGCCGGGAATATTGAATCTGCATTGATCAATGCCGGTTGTGCCCAAATGTCCCAGTATTATAAAATACCGATGTATGGAACCGGGGGCATGTCTGATTCGAAAACAGTCGATGCCCAGGCCGGCTACGAAAGTGCTAACACCGCCATGGTAGTTGCCCTGTCAGGTTGCAACTATATCCATGACGCTTTTGGTCTGCTTGAATTTTGCACTACTCTGTCATATGAGAAAATGGTAGTTGATAATGATTCAGTCGGCATGGTATTGAGAGCTGTAAAAGGTGTTGACGTTAGCAAAAAAACACTGGCCGTTGACATCATTGAAGAAATAGGTCCTGGCGGACATTTCCTCGACCATGAACATACGGTTGAACATGTGCGTAATGAATTTTATTTCCCAAAACTTGCCGATCGTCAACAGCGTATTGTCTGGGAAAATGAAGGGGCAAAAGATACACAAACCCGGGCTCACGAAGTAGCCAGGCGCATTATGCAACAACATAAACCACTTGGTTTTGATGAAGACTTGGAAAAACTTCTCAGGGAAAAGTATCCCGGAATAAAATAACCTTAACCGGTTTATTAAAACGCCGTGAAAGTAACTTCACGGCGTTTTTTATGCAAGGCAAAAATCAATCTAATTGCGTAAACTATGGATCGGCGCCGGGATGCGTCCTCCACGCCTTATAAATTTTTCTGCAGAAAAATTATTCACCGCCATTACCGGGGCCCTGCCTAACAGTCCCCCGAACTCGACCTTGTCACCAACTTTTTTTCCGACAGCCGGTATAATTCTTACTGCAGTAGTTTTATGATTAAAAACTCCTATTGCCGACTCATCGGCTATAATTGCTGCTATGGTTTCAACAGAAGTATCTCCCGGGATGGCAATCATATCCAGGCCAACAGAACATACTGCTGTCATTGCTTCCAATTTTTCAATATTCAGTGCTCCATCTTCAACAGCATTGATCATTCCCGCATCTTCACTGACTGGTATGAAGGCACCGGAAAGCCCGCCCACGTAAGATGAAGCCATTGCCCCACCCTTCTTTACTGCATCATTAAGAAGGGCCAGGGCAGCGGTAGAACCCGGTGCGCCACAGCGTTCAAGCCCGATTTCCTCAAGAATCTCCGCCACTGAATCTCCAACAGCAGGGGTGGGGGCCAGGGAGAGATCAACAATACCAAATGGAACGCCGAGGCGATCAGCAGCAGTCCTACCCACCAGCTCACCCATACGGGTAATTTTAAAAGCCATTTTTTTAATTGTTTCCGATAGTGTGCCAAGGTCCACCTGCCCGGCCCTGCTGATAGCGCTTTTAACCACTCCCGGACCACTTACGCCCGTATTGATTACACAATCCGGCTCCCCAATTCCATGAAAAGCTCCTGCCATAAAAGGGTTGTCCTCAGGAACATTGGCAAATACAACCAGCTTGGCGCAGCCGATGCTATCCTTCTCCGCGGTTAATTCGGCAGTCTTTTTTATCGCTTCCGATGTCATGGTAATCGCATCCATATTAATGCCGGCCCTGGAAGTAGCCACGTTTACTGAAGCACAAACCCTTTCGGTGGAGCTTAAAGCATCAGGAATCGAATCTATCAACATTTTATCCCCACCAGTAAAACCTTTATGAACCAGCGTAGAAAAACCTCCAATAAAATTCACCCCTACCTCCTTAGCCGCGCGATCGAGAGTACGGGCATATTCAAGGTAATTTTCAACATCACCCGCCTCAGCCACCAGGGCAATAGGCGTCACTGAAATTCTTTTATTAACTATAGGCAGCCCATATTCACGTGATATATAATCACCTGTCTCTACCAGGGAACCGGCCATGCGGGTTATTTTCTCATAAATTTTACGGCAGGCAGTACGATGATCTTCAGAACAGCAGTCGCGCAGGCTGATACCCATGGTTATAGTCCTGATATCCAGATTCTCTTCCTGGACCATCTTGATCGTTTCCAGGATTTCTTCTATTGTTAACATGTATAATTCCCCCTGTTAAATGCGGTGCATGAAGTTAAAAACGTTTTCATGCTGAGTGTCAATCCTCACCTGTAGCTCTTCGCCCTTCTGGGCCAGCTGCTCTTTTAAGCCCACCAGATCGATTGATGCCTCTGCCAGATCAGCCACCAGGACCATAACAAAGAATTCCTGCATGATAGTTTGGCTGATATCAAGTATATTAACACTATTCTCGGCCAGGATAGCCGAAACTGCTGCGATTATTCCTACCCTGTCAGGGCCGATAACGGTAATAACAATACGATTGCCATCAGGCAGCTCTTTCATTTTATTCATCAGTTTATTCTCCTTCACTTCTATTCTTAAATCAGGTCAAACCCGTTCTCACAAATTATTCAAAGTGCCTAAAAAAATAATTGATTATTCATAGACAATAGACGTGCTCTTATTACTATACAACATTATTAGTGATATTAACCTTCCTGTTGAAAACAATGTCGATTATAAGAATTAAAAGACTTGCTGCCAAACCAGGATATAGAGGGTTCAAACTGCTGCCCAGCAGTGTTCCCGTTATCACTATCAGGGGGCCGGCAACAACAGAGGTAGTTCCCGCAGCTTTTGATATTCTGCCCCTAAAAAAAATAACGGAAAGCAGAGGAAAGCAAATAGTTGCGCCACGTAATCCCAGTGAAAGGTAACTCCAGCTAAGAATCAAAACATTGCCATCCACCACCAGGACTATTGCAAGGGCACAACCGAGAATTATAACAATCAGGATCCGGAATATTTTTAAAACCTGCCTGTCATCTGCTTCCGGCCGAAGCCGCCTGTAGATATCCCGGTTTAACATAGTGCTTACTCCCAGGGTCAATCCCGCTCCAGTACCAATAGCGGCAAGTAGCAATGTGGCCAGGACAATTCCGGAAAACCAGGCCGGTAAATGATTAATCACAAATAAGGGAAGAGCCTGGGCCGGGTTAATATCGGGATAGTTCATCCTCATGTAAAGACCGACCAGGATCCCACCAAGGCCGATAAGCGGCGCTAATACAGCACTTAGTATTGCTCCGCTTCGCGCAGCCTTTATGTTACGGCTACTGAAAATTCCCTGAAAGTATATCTGGCTGGAAAGCACACCGACCATCAGCGAAAAAGCAGCAGCCAGATCAGTATTTAAACCACGGCCAAAAAGGCTAAACCAGGGGAATGAAGGAAAATAGGTACTAATTGAAACCGGTCCACCGGCCAGAAACAGGGATACAACCCCGGCAACAATCATAGCCAGACAGGTCAGCATTATCTTGGTTACCCCCATCAGTCCGGTTCCCCAGGCTCCACCAAAAACAACATACAAAACTGCCAGAACCACAGTAAGAACAGCTGAAAGAGATAAATTAAGGGGAAACATTGATGTCAATAAAGCCATTGAAGAAAAAATCTGGGGCATAATATTAATAAACATACCTATCGACACAAATAAAGCAGCCAGCACACCAGCCCAATTACCATAACCTGAAGAAATAAACTGAGGTATAGTTTCAAAGCGGGTTTTGTGCATCGGCCCGACCAGGAATAAAGCAATGATCAGGCATCCAATCCCCCCACCAAGGGTAAACCACCAGGCTGAGAACCCGTAAATATAAGCCAGCTGGGCAGTGCCAACCGTTGAAGCCCCGCCAACCAGTGTGCCCAGTATAGTTCCCATTACTAAAAAGGGTCCGGCTTTTCGCCCGCTAACCGAAAAATCAAGAGCAGTATGTACTTTACGCCCGGAATAAATACCTACTCCAAATACTGCAATAATAGCCAAAGCCATACCGGCAACATGTAATGTAGTAAGTTCCATTATCTAATATATCCTTTAAAATTCTATTCTTCTCCGGTTAACAATACGGGTATATTGAGTCATTATATCACTGAATCAGGCTTTACATCCGTAATTTTCGAAGGGCAGCAATAAGGCTCGGGCAGGCAAAGCTTCGACTCCGCCAATTTTCAAAGGAAACAATGCCAGTGTATATAAACCCTGCGGAGGCTGAACCAGCTTTAAACCCTCAAGAACCCAGATGCCGCTTTTCAGTAATGCTTTATGAGTTAGGTGCCCCGGTTGATCCCGTTCAATACCGAGAGCATCCAGCCCTACCCCGGAAACTTTCTTATCAGCCAGATACGCTGCTCCTTCGACCGCTAAAAAAGTAAACTGAAAGTTGAAATTCTCATTTCTTGAATTAAGCGTTTTTAAAAGAACAGCATATCCCGGTTGAATGGACAATCCGGCTTTGTTCAATTCTTTCTCTTTGTCCCGCAGCTCATGCTCCCCGATTCGGTCTTTTTGCAAATCACTAAAATCGAGCAACAGGGCCGGGGTAAAAAAATTACTTTCACGCCAGTGGTTCGAATCAGCTCCGTCAGGTATAATATGCAAGGGCATATCAACATGCGTGCCGCTATGCAGGTCAAAATCAAGACGAGTTTCATAAACTGAATTATTACTAAAGTTACGCGTATTTATAAAGCGGGGCTTCTTTTCATCCCTGTTTTTATAAACAGCCATTGCGGGCTCAATAGTCATCGAAATATCATAGATCTCCATATTCACATATCCTTTCAACTCCACCATCTAACCTTTCCCCCCGATAAAATTGAATCGGCCTGTCGAGGTCCCCAGCTCGCAGGCTCATAAAGATTCAACTTGCCTGAGCCGGCTTTATAACTCTTAAACAATTCGTCAATCAAGGTCCAGGAACTCTCTATTTCATTCCAGCTGCTAAACCTTGACTTGTCACCTTGAATAGCATCTTCAATTAAACACTCATAAGCTTCAGGTGAATTGATCAGGAATGCACAAGGCTGGCAGAAATCCATTTCTGCCGGGACTATTTCAATAGCCGATCCCGGTTTCTTTATGTTGAATTGGAAGGCCAGACCTTCCTGCGGCTGGACCTTGATTACCAGCAGATTTAGCAAACGGTTTTTCTCAAGACTGAGGGTATTCAAAATCAGGTTAACATCGTTGCTAAGGGGTTCTTTGAACTGGATTGTTACCCTGGCCTGTTTTTCCTCCAGTTTTTTCCCTGTTCTCAGGTAAAATGGCACACCCTGCCAGCGGGGTGTATTCACCGCCAGCTTCAAAGCACTGTATGTTTCGGTTGATGAATCAGTCGCGACATCTTTCTCTTCCAGGTAACCCCTGTATTGGCCCAGTACCATTGTTGTATCTATTTTATCGCCCGGCCAGGGAGTAAGCGCTCTGATCAGGTTGACCTTGCTGCTCACAATCCGTTCTTCATCGATAGATCTCAAAGGTTCCATCGCTGTCACAGCCAGCATCTGCAAAAGGTGACTCTGGACCATGTCGCGCATAGCCCCGGTTCGATCGTAATAATCACCACGAATACCAATCCCATCATTTTCAGCAACGGTAATTTGAACATTATCAATATAATCCTTATTCCAAAGTGGTTCAAAAACTGTATTGACGAAACGGACAACCATGATATTCTGAAGCATTTCCTTCCCAAGGTAATGATCAACCCGGTAAATATTACGGTCGCTGAAAGAAGCACAAAAAGCTTTATTCAGATCGCGAGCTGTTGCAAGGTCCTGACCAAACGGCTTTTCTATCATAATACGACGCCATCCTTCTAGCTCGCCTTCAGACATAGGGCCGGAAAAGTTTTTAGCAATTGGCAGGAAAAGATGCGGTCCTACAGCGAGATAGTAGAGATAGTTGTGCACTGCTTCTTTCTGATTGGTATGGTCCTGAATAAATGTTTTAATAACTTGAAATGAAGCTGGATCTTCCACATCACTGCTAATGTATTGAATCCTGGTTGCAAATGAATGCCATGCATCCGGATCCCATGTCTGAGTTGAAAATTCTGCAACAGCAGCAGATAGTAGCTCTCTGTAACCCGCCGTGTTATGTTCTTTCCGTCCTACTCCTATTACGGAAAACTTATCCGGCAGTTTATCCTCAAGCTGCATATTATAGAGAGCCGGCATCAACTTGCGTCTGGCCAGATCACCAGTTCCGCCAAAAATTACCATGGTGCAGTCATCTTTGTGCAAACGATAGCCCCCATTCTCAATCTTTAAGCTTCAACAACCTCATGTCCCCCAAACTCTCGTCGCAGACCGGCCACCACCCGGGCAGCAAAACTGTTTTCCTGCTCTGAACTATAACGAGCATAAAGAGCCTGTGTAATGACCGGCAACGGCACCTTGCGCTGCAAAGCTTCGTCCACTGTCCAGCTCCCTGTTCCTGAAGATCCGGCGACCCCTTTGATTAAATCGAGGTGAGGATCTTCTGCCAGCATTCGGGCAGTCAACTCAATTAACCAGCTCCGGATTACCGAACCATTATTCCAGAGACTGGCAACCGCGCTTAAATCAAGTTCATACGGCCCCCTGTCCATCAGTTCGAAACCTTCTGCTATCGCCTGCATCATACCATACTCAATTCCATTGTGGATCATTTTCACATAATGACCCGATCCATTCTCTCCGACCCGCAACAAACCATTATCATGGCATAAGCTTTTAAGAAGCGGTTCCAGATGTTTGTAAACATCTTTTGTGGAACCAATCATCATGCAGGCCCCATGACGCGCTCCTGAAGGACCGCCGCTTATTCCAAGATCAGCATAAGCCAAATCATGCTCTTTTAACTTCTCCGCTCTTCGAATTGATTCACGGTAATGTGAATTGCCTCCGTCAATAATAATGTCTCCCGGTGAAAGTAAGGGAATAAACGAGTCGATCATTCTGTCAACTACTTCTCCTGCCGGAACCATGAGCCAGATTATCCGGCGGTCGTCAAAGCGTGCAACAAATTCAGCAGCACTACTTGTCCCACTTATCCCTTCACTATTAAACTGGCCGGCACGGAAAGGGCTACGGCTCAATGCAAATACTTTATGCCCATTATCGAGCATATTAAGGGCCAGGGGATAACCCATCTTACCAAGACCAACCAACCCCACTTCCATGGCGAACACCTCTCTCAATTTATTAAACATTTTTTTTACATTATTACTGTAATTATTCATATCTTACCTCAATTCGAGTGCTCTAACAATTTAAAATATTGAGGCCCGTTATATCCTAACGGGCCTCAATATTCCGGTACTTTTTTAAATTCTAATCATGCTTCTTTAATCTTTATAGTGCGGCTCTTCAGCTCATCAATCTTGGGCATCTCAATTTTCAAAACCCCTGCCTTGTAACTGGCCTCAACCTGGTCCGATTTTATCGGAACGGGAAGTTTGAAGCTGCGGTAAAACTTCCCTCCCGTTCTTTCCTGCCAAAGCAACTCCCCCTGGGCATCCTGCATGGCAACCTCTCCAGAGATAGTCAGGGTATCATTGTTGGTAGTCACTTCAACATCGTTAATATTTACTCCAGGCAGGTTAATCATGGCCACAAGGGCATTTTCTGTATTGTAAAGGTCAACCTGCGGATAAGATCCCTGCCCGCTTACAGGCCAGTTGCGAAAGAATGCATCAGCAAATACTGAGTCGATTCCAGAGCGGATCCGGTCCATCTCACCACCTGAATTTCTTTTGACTAGATCTCTCATCATGGCTATACCTCCCATTAATTAGGTTAATTTTAGCACTCTCCGTATCAGAGTGCTAAGTATATTATGATATTTTTTTTTATGTCGATCAAGCGACATTATATTAATTTTAGGGCAATTATACGTCATTTATCTGGTTGTAATGAAAATATAATGCTAATTCTCATTATTATAGTCTTTTCCTTTAAATTACGCATAAAAACAAGAAAGCCATACCCTCCGGTATGGCTTATAGATAATTACAATAGCGCTATTTAAACAATTACCTTCCCCTGTAAATAGCCTCAATGTAGCATTTTTTACAATCACTGCAATAGTCAATGTTGAAACCCCGAGTACCGTAACAGGGGCTGCCAAAATTAACAGGTTTGTTCAACTTAATTTTACCGGCAGTTTTTAAAGGTGTTAATTTACTTTTACCATCATTCTTCATTATAAATGCCTCCCTTGGCGCAGATTGATTAATTATTTACTACTCCGGTTATTCTTTAAACTGTAGTCGGAGTATTTTGCTTGTAACTCTTTACTTCAATTGACATTATAACAGCTTTTCGTCGAAAAATAGTAATAATCGGTCCTATATTAATAATCTGTATAGCCATAACCAAAAGTCTATGACTGCCCATTTACTTCTAATCTAAAGATAAAAAAACCCACTGTAATTGCACAGAGGTTTATACAGATTTGATAATTGTCGTTGCAATTAAATAAATGGAGCGGGTGATGGGAATCGAACCCACGTATCCAGCTTGGAAGGCTGGGGCTCTACCATTGAGCTACACCCGCAGAAATATAAAATGTAATAGTCTTGTTTTTCTCTTTATAATATAAACGTTTCATTGAAGGATTGCAAGTATTTTCTCTTTAACATCATTATCACTGAGGCAACCGGTTGTAATAACGGGTTGCCTCAGAATATAAGAATGCTCAACCTTAGGCTTTTGAGTTACTGGTTCTACCGGTCAAGGCAGGCTTTGGCCAGCAACTCAATAAGTTCAAACACCTGCCCCTTCTCTCCCTGTAAAGCTTCCCTGCAGAAAGGACAGGCAGTTGCTATTAATGCATTTTCATTAAAATCATTCAACCTCCTGGCGGCAACTGCAGCAGCAGTTTCAGGGAAGGAAAGCTGGAACATCCTTCCCCCGCCGCAGCAGTGGGTCTCTTTACCACTGGCATAAGGCTCTATTACCTCCAGCCCAGGAATTGAGCCAAGCAGTTCACGCGGTTCATCAACCATATTAGCTGTTCTGGCCCATATGCAGGGGTCATGGTAGCTAATTTTCCCAAAATCCAGGGAATGCGGATTTAGCCGCCCTTCCCGGACCAAACCGAGAAAATAAGATGGTCCATCGACCACTTCAACTTCCAGTTCATACCCCCAGGCAGGATAACGTTCGTTAAAGGTTTGCCAACACTCGGGGCAGCTGGTTACCAGTTTTTTCGCCCCGCTATCCTTTATCTTGCGACAGTTTTCTTCGGCTAGGCGGGATACCAAATCCATATCTCCCCAGGTTTCAGCAGGATATCCACAGCAATCTTCCTCTATCATTGCATAACCAACATCGGCTTTTTGTAATAGTTTCTTTGCCATTTCCACAGAGTTCACGTTGTTGGCCAGGGAAGTGCAGCCGGCAAAATATACTATATCTACTTTATCTCCGTTCACTTCGGCCATGCCCGATTCCTTCCGTCCATACGGGCTGCTGTATTTTTTCAGGTTATTCAGGTACGGCTCCCATTCCGGAAGGTTAATATCAGCTTTTTTCTCACCGATACGGGCATGAAGAAGTTCATCACAAAGGTTAAGATCCGGAAAAGGGCAGAGCAAGGTACAGTTCCGGCAGCCCAGGCAGTTGGAAACAGCTTCAAGCAATTCTTTGTTCCATGAGAGATAACTCTCCTGAACCAGAGCAGCCTGCCTGGCTTTGCCCGCAGGGGCAACAGCCTCGCGCCCGGTGACCTGCAGGACAGGACAATCACAGCGGCAAAGATTGGGGCAAAGGGCACAGTTTAGAAGTTGTTCCATATCAACCTTTTTTATTTTGGCCATTTTGACACCTCCGCAATACCCAGTTTACCCGGATTCATGATTTCATTTCGGTCCATGGATTGCTTGACTCTCATCAGCAAATCAAGACCAGCCCCGTGTTCTTCCCTCATCCACTGACCCCTGTGCAGGCCAATTCCATGGTGATGTGATATTGAAGCGTTTTCTGCCAGGCAGGACTCCATTGCAGCCTGCCAGATTCGCTTATAATAACCGACCTTGTCTTCCCCGGGAAACCCTACAGTGGTTAAATATAGAGCTGCACCATCCGGGTAAACATGTGAATAATGTCCTGAAGCCAACATGGTTCCTTCCAGGCTCATTAAAGCATTTTGCATCACTTTATAAGTTGAAAAAGCATTGTGCCAGTTAGTTGAAACCTCGATAGTATCGAGAACCGCTCCTTTTTGAAACAGCTTAGACGCTACGCTTACATTAAAGCGGTTTTCCAACCAATGCCTGACATGTTCTTCACCTTCATCAACAGATCCGTAACGGGATACAATTTCCTTTATAACCTCCCTCTCTGCAGTAATTATCTTTTCATTGCCCTCGATGAGGAGGATCAGACCACAGCGTTTATCGCCAAGTTCAGGAAAATGATGACCCGTTTCCTGGGCATCATAAAGGCGCACAACAGCAGGGCGGGCTCCTGAACGCATTATCAACCGGATTGCCTCCAAGCCCTCTTCCAGTTCGGCGAAAGTAAAAGTATCCATCAACCGTTTTTCCGGAAGGGGCCAAATTCTAAGGGTTGCAGCCGTTATAACACCAAGTATTCCTTCCGATCCGAGAAAGAGGTGATCCAATCGGGGGCCCGTTGCCGTACGAGGCACACTACGGCCACTGAAGATTGTCCCATCGGGCAAAACTGCCTCCAGTGAAACGGTAATATCTTCAATCTTTCCATAACGGGTAGAGAATTGACCTGCAGCGCGGCAGGCAAGCCAGCCGCCAACCGTGGAACAGCGCAGAGATTGGGGGAAATGACCTCCCGTATAACCGGCCCTGTTTAACTGTTCTTCGTATAGAGCACCGTTCATACCACTTTCAACTGTAACCATCAAGCTTTCATCATCAATAGAGATAATCCGATTCATCTTCTTGAGATCAATTACGACTCCCCCGTTAACCGGAACTACTCCGCCCAGGGTGCCGGAACCCTCTCCGAAAGGAACCACTGGAACCATAAGTTCATTGGCCAGCTTAAGCAGCTGCGAAACCTCTTCCTTGTTTTTTGGCCACACTACAAGCTGAGGCAGAGCGGGCACATAACCTTCAAGCATCCAGATATTACTTACGGGCCAGAAATCCCGGCAGTTTGAAAGCAAATCCGCTTCATTCGCTGAAACACGATCTTCTCCGATCAGGTCGGCAGCGAGGTGAGCATACTGATCAATTACTTTCTGGGCCACCTGCTTTTCCTGGATTTCAGTTTTAATATGATTGCCCATGTAAACACCTCCGGGTTAAGTATTCAATAGCAGTATTGAATACCCTTCCCGTGTCAGTTCTCTTTTTTAAAGGAGATAAAACAAATACACTGCAAGCTAAACTAAATATTTAACGCCGATCATAACAACCTGCCTGTATTTGTATTATTAATCTTTCCGGGCACCAATTGCTTCCAATGTTTCTGAATCAAGCTTGTAACGTCGAAGCAGTATAAGACTCAGGCCCATTAAAACTGCCGGCATCAGTGCAAACCCTACCCTGACCCCGATTAAGGCAGATCCAGGCTGACTGATGATAACACCGCCCTCTGTTTCAATAAAACCGGTCAGAGCCAGGATTGAAGCGAACACAACAGGACCGACAGCAAAGCCTGCTTTGTCGGCCGCTGTCCAGATCCCGGTGTAAGTGCCCGCTCTCCGAAGGCCAGTTTTAACCGTATCAGCGCTGATCGTGTCTGGAAGCATGGAATATGGAAATAGCTGTGTTCCCGCATAACCGGCACCCATCACAAAAACAATCAGGAAAACCAGCCATAAACTTTCAGGCCCGGCAATCATTAAGCATAAACCACCTGCAGTAAAAAGTATGGTGCAGGTTATGTAACCTGCCAGCTTCCCGTATCGCCTCCCCACCCTGACCCATAACGGCATTGTTACCAGTGCTGGACCGATGAGACAGACAAAAAGAACGCTGGTCAGGCCGGGATCACCGAGAATATAAGCAGAATAAAAGTCAACCCCGGCCAGCATTGCCCCGATACCAAGAACCTGAATAATGTATGAACCAAAAAGAATGAAAAATGGCCTGTTTTGCATTGCCGCACGAAATTGTTCCCGGAAAGATACTGCGGTCCGTACAGCTTCTACATAAGGAACTCTGCTGGTGCCGAAGAAAGATATTATTAAAGATAAAAAAAGGATTATTCCTATAATTATACCCATCAGGGTATAGCCTTCTCTACCGCCTCCCCCGGCGCTAACCAGTTCCGGGGCCAGGGCCCCGCCAATCAGGATTCCCAATGTCATAAAGGCAATCCTGAATGACATTACAGTTGTTCTTTCATTATAGTTTTCGGTCATTTCTGCAGGCATGGCAATATAGGGAACCTGGTAGACTGTGTAAAAAGTAGTGCAAAGGATATAGATGGCCAGCACATACCAGGCCGCTTCTACCCCCTGCTGTTCAGGCACCCTGAAAAGAAAAGCAAATGCAACCGGCAGGGTTAAAGAACCTGCCAGCATCCATGGACGGCGCGCACCCCATTTGCTGCGGGTCCTGTCCGAGAGAGAACCGGCAAAGGGGTCAGTAATAACATCCCAGAAACGCGGTATAAAAATAACAAAACCGGCCAAAGCCGGTGGCACCTGTAAATAGCGAACCATGAAACTCAATAGGAGTAACCCGGGCACCGTAGAGAAAATACCCGTTCCAAGCGAACCGACACCATATCCCAAATAGGTTCCCAGGCCAAGCGACTTTTTAATGTGCATTAAACTGTCTCTCCAATGGGTTATTTTTACATATGGAACAAGAAAATAGTAACATAATTGACTATTGCCCGTCAATTTATATTTTTTAAAATTATTAAATTATATCCTTGATTACTGCTAAACATTAGTGCTATAATTGATATGTAAAATTTTTACTATACAAGTTTCTACTCCTTATCCTCAGACTAAGAAAGAAGTTTGTAACTTATCATGGGAAGGATGGTTTTCATGGGCGCACTGCATGAGAAAGGTATTCCAAAAGATAAAGTTTTGGAAGCAATGGAAGCTTTAACAGATAACGATGTGAACTGGCGAACCGGCAAAGTATTAACAGGCCTTTATGATCCGGGCGATAGTGCCCACGATTTGGCAGTGGAAGCCTATACCCGTTTTTTGCCACAAAATGCCCTATATATGAATATGTACCCCAGTATCGGAAAAATGGAAAAAGATGTGGTTGATTCAATAGCACAATTGCTTCGGGCAGATGACGAAGTGGCAGGAAATATGACCAGCGGCGGCACAGAAAGTATTCTCATGGCTATTAAAACTGCGCGCGACTGGGCCAGGGCCAACCGTCCAGAAATAAAGAAACCGGAAATGGTTCTGCCGGTAACTGCGCATCCCGCTTTTATTAAAGCTGCTCATTACTTAAACATAAAGGCAATCCAAACCGCTATCGATTTGAACACTTACCGGGCTGATCTCGATTCATTCAAACAGGCGCTGGGACCAAACACCATAATTGCTGTCGGTTCAGCCCCGAACTTTTCTCACGGTTCGATAGATCCAATCGCAGAAATGGCAGCAATATCTGCCGAAAAAAACATTCTCTTTCATGTAGATGCCTGTGTAGGAGGCATTTACCTCTCAATCATGCGCAGGATGGAAAACCCACTGCCCGATTTTGATTTTTCTCTACCGGGAGTTACCAGCATTTCTGCTGACTTGCATAAATATGGTTATACCCCCAAAAATGCTTCTGTTATACTCTACCGTAACCGTGATTTTCGCAGGTATGCCTGGTTTACCTGCTCCACCACCACCGAGTATATAGTAATCAACCCCACAGCCCAGAGCAGTAAAACCGGGGGGCCGGTTGCCGCTGCCTGGGCCATGCTTCGCTTCCTTGGCGAAGAAGGCTTCCGCGATATCGTCAATCGTTCGCAGGAAGCTACAGGAAAAATACTGGAGAAAGTAAAAGCTATTAAAGACATTGATGTTCTTGGCCAGCCTGACATGTGTATGTTTACTATGGCTTCAGAAAAGTTGAATGTATTTGAAATTGACGATCGCATGCGCGAAAGAGGCTGGCACATGATTCCCCAGTTTGCCTGCGGCGGAAGCCCGCCAAACCTGCACGTGAGCATCACCCAGGCCAACGTGCCACATACTGAAAAATTTCTTTTAGATCTTGAAGATGTAGTGACACTGCTCCGGCAAAACGGTTCATTAGTTAATAGTGAAGAAATTACCCGGGTTATTGATGAAACGGCAAACAGCTCTATAGAAGTAACAGCAATGTCGCTTATCCCTCTAGTAGGGCTGACCGGCCTTGACTTGCCGGAAGAAATGGCCACTTTAAATACTGCTCTTAACCTCATACCAGGAGAAAAACGCGACCAGCTGCTAACCTTTTTCTTTAATATGAGCAGCTAAAAAATATCGCATTCCCGGGCTGTGATCATGTATAATTTAGATAGAACTATCCAACAAACAATCGCTTCAACGCCTGATTCAGTCAACTTCACAGCTATAGCCGAAGCAATCGTTCTTCTCAAAAAAATTAAGAAGGAGGGTTGCCGTTGTGCCTTTGTACGAGTATATCTGCCGGGATTGCGGCAAAGTGTTTGAAATGAAGGAACGCCTGGCTGAAAAGGAAACAAATAAAGAACATATCTGCCCGGCCTGTAAAAGTAAGAATACTGCCCAGTATTTCGGTAACATGATTGTTATTGCTTCCACACACCTGCACTGAATCAATTATAAAAAGCAAAGGACAGTGCTTTACATGTGCTTTGCTTTTTATTTTTTTGTAATTGATGTTTATTTAAATTCGCTTTATAAATTATTCCATCAACATGTTAATAGAGCCAAAACGCACAATAATCCGTTATATTTAACCTGGAAGTACTATAATGGCGCCGGAAAGCAGCAATTAAGAAAAGGTTAACTTACTATGATTCCTGGCAATATACCAACAAATCATCAGCCACCTTACTGATTGCCTCTTTTAACTCAAGTATATCAATCCATTCCTCTGGAATGCTGCGCAAACCCATGAAAGCTCCCACTATATTTCCTGTTATTGCTCCAGTACTGTCACTATCCCCGCTATGATTGACTGAAGCTATAACAGCTTTCCTAAAATCATCTCTATGCTTTAAAGAACAATAAACTGCAATAGACAATGCCTCTTCACCAACCACTTCAACAATCAGTGCTTTCTGAAAGATTGCTCCACAGTCATAACATATTGACCTTGGTTTAAAAATTATTTTATGACAATCATAACCGCTTTCCTCCAGGCAGATCCAATGGAAAGGCCTGTCTTCTTGATCATATACCGCCTGATCGATATGGACGCTTTGGCCACAGGCCTTACATATCAGGTTTTCCATTGTAACACCTCCTAGCAACTACATCGTCCCTATTTAGGAATCAATATGATATGCATTCTCAGACAAATAATATCATATTTTAAAGTAACGATATGAATAATAGTAAATATCAATACTACAACTAATCCTATATGTAAATTAACAGTTAAAATAGAGTTTGATTACCCTTCGGTAGACATCAAGAAGACAAACATTGAAAAAGCTGTAATAGCGAAGATAAGCAACTATTTGTCGTATAGTGTTCGTAAAAAATAATAGTTAAGGGTTTTCAAGAACAGTAAGTTCCCGAAAACCCATTAAAAACTGGTCGGGGCGAAAGGATTCGAACCTTCGACCCCTTGGTCCCAAACCAAGTGCGCTACCAAACTGCGCTACGCCCCGACTACTGTACCGCTTATAACGGCAGGCTTATTGTAGCACAGCAAAAACAAATTGGCAAGATTAAGGGCGTAGTCCTGTGTTTATTACAGGACAGGATCACCAGGTTTATTTTTGTAACTATTTTTCAATAAATTATTTTATAGTTGAATATTTCCCAGCCAATGATTAGCAGTTAATTTTCAATGAAATATTTCAGCTGATAATTTTTATCAGAAGTTCACGGGCTTTTTGCATAGCCCTGGCCCTGTGGCTAACCTTATTTTTTTCCTCCGCAGTCATTTCAGCAAAAGTTAACCCTGCCGGTTCGTAAAGAAAAAGCGGATCGTAACCAAAACCACCATCACCCCGGATTTCTTCTGTAATAAAACCAGGGCAGGTCCCTTCAACGATATAAGTCTGATCCCCGGGAACTGTGATGGCAATTACTGTTACAAACCGGGCTTTCCGTTCTTTCAGCGACAGACTCCCAAGTTCTTTTAAAAGCAAGCGGTTATTAGCTGCATAATCACCTTCCCGGCCGGCATAGCGTGATGAGTATACACCGGGACGGCCCTCAAGAGCTTCAACCTCCAAACCCGAGTCATCAGCAAGGGCAATCTTGCCTGTATAGGCAGAAACTGCTTCTGCCTTTTTTGCTGCATTACCAGCAAAATCGGGGCAATCTTCATCCGGCATTACCAACCCCGGATAACCACTTATCGTTATAAGCTGAACCGGTAAATCGTCCAGGATTTTTTTCAGTTCAGCTACTTTGTGCTGATTACCTGTTGCAAGGATTATTTTTTTCATGGATTCAACCCCCAAATAAGGATAGACGCTGCTTTAATTTTTTAACTATAAAACAGGTAGCCATCACACTTCTAAATTGTATTAATCATTCTCTATTAGATCAATAATTTTACTGCCCAGGGCTTGTTTCTGCACGGCAGTAATCCGCTCAATTCCCAATCCGGCAAGATCAATAAAAGAGTTTAATTGATCCCGGTTAAACAAGGCCTTTTCAGCTGAGCCCTGCACTTCAACCAGCATACCCGATGCTGTCATTACTACATTCATATCGACCTCGGCAGCTGCATCTTCTTCATAAGCCAGGTCCAGAAGAGGATTACCGTTTAATATACCGACACTGACTGCCGAAAGATAATCGTGCAGGGGAAAAGCCGAAATAAGCGTTTCTCGTTTTAGTTTATATAAGGCTTCAGTCAGGGCAACATAAGCGCCGCTAATTGAAGCGGAACGCGTTCCTCCATCAGCCTGGATTACATCGCAATCGAGCCAGATTGTTCTTTCACCAAGCAGTGAGAGATCAACAACTGCGCGCAGGGAACGCCCTACCAAACGTTGTATTTCCAGGCTTCGCGAGCTGGCTTTGTTTCTTTCCCTGGAGCCCCTTACATCTGTGGAACGTGGCAGCATGGCATATTCAGCCGTTACCCAGCCCTGCTCCATGCCTTTTAAAAAAGGCGGCACTTTTTCTTCAACCGATGCAGTACAGATCACCCTGGTATCTCCCAGCTCTATTAGGGCAGATCCTTCAGGATATTTTAGATATGAAGGAGTTATCTTTAAGGTGCGTAGTTCATTACCACTTCTACCATCTTTTCTTGTAGCAATCATTAACTATTTATCCTTTCTCTATGCTTAATTTATGTTTTTCACTATAACATAAGAAGAGACAGCTCACTCTATATTTCACTTGCACATGATCTTTATTCCACAAAGCTTTTATCTATTCCTTTAGTTAAGATGCTTTCCGGATCATGTTATAATTATCTTAAATATCATCTCTTAGAGGAATGTTAAAGCAAGTAACGAATTATTATAACCAGCCCAACAAGGAGGTTCAATTATGGATGCCAGTTTTATTCTCCCTGCTATTGTAATCTGTATAGTCGCTTATATAGTATACACCTATAACCGCCTGATCGGACTGCGTAATATGGCAGATACTACTTATGCAAATATTGACACGCTTCTGCAAAAGAGGTTTGACCTGGTCCCTAACCTGGTTAATACTGTCAAAGGATACATGAAACATGAACGGGAACTTTTAGAAGCAATCACCAGGGCCCGAACGGATTGGATAAATGCATCGAGTATAAAGGATAATGCCGGAGCCGACGATATTGCCTCAAAATCTATTAAAAGTCTCTTTGCTGTTGCTGAAAACTATCCTGAGCTCAAAGCAAATCAAAACTTTCTAATGCTGCAGGAAGAACTGGTTGGGATTGAAAATAAAATTGCTTATTCACGGCAGCGCTTTAACAGGACCATCATGGTTTACAATACTGTAATTCAAAAAGTCCCAAATAATATCATAGCCAACCTGTTCCGTTTCAAACGCAGGGAGTTTTTTGAGGTTGAATCTGATCAGGTCCGCCAGGTTCCCGGTATCAACATAGAAGGTGGTGACAGCAGGTAGTGGATCCCATATACGGGCGAATTGCCTCTAATAAAAGAAAAACCTTTTTCCTCTTTTTCCTCTACGCTGTACTGTTTGCCGCTATAGGATATTTTGCCGGACTTTACATCGGCTCAACCATTTTAGGCATGGTTATAGCCGGTATAATATTTATAATACTCTTTCTTGTCAGTTATCTGGGCGGCCAGGGAGTTGTAACCTCAATGGCAGGCGCTCGCGAGGTATCAAAGCAGGAAGAACCCTTCCTTTACAATACCGTTGAAGGCTTAAGCATGGCTGCGGGAAAACCGATGCCCAAGCTTTACATTATTGAATCGGAAGTGCCTAACGCTTTTGCTGCAGGCAGAAATCCTGAACATGCTGTAATAGGAGTTACCAGGGGTCTGTTGAAACGTCTTAATCGCCAGGAAATTGAAGGGGTAATTGCCCATGAAATGGCTCATATTAATAATTATGATGTCTTACTGGCCACCGTTGCTGTGGTTCTGGCCGGCACCATTGTTTTCCTGGCTACAATAGCCCGCAGGTCTGTTTTCTTCGGCGGGCTTGGAGGCGGCCGCAGAAATAACCAGGGCCAGTTAATAGCTTTTATTGTTTTCCTGGTGGTAGCCATTCTCGCCCCGATCTTCGCTCAGCTGCTCAAATTTGCAATATCGAGACAACGCGAGTACCTGGCGGATGCCACCGCAGCCGATTTCACCGGTTACCCCGAAGGGCTGGCCAGTGCTTTAGAAAAAATAACCGATATGCAGGTTCCAAAAAGTAAGCTGGAAAATAATGCTATTAACGGCCTTTACATCGTTAACCCTGCCCTGGGTGCAAAAGCTGTAAATAAAGCAAGCACTTTATTTTCTACGCATCCTCCGGCTGAAGAAAGAATCAAACGCTTAAGGGCCATGTAAACAGTTAGATGATTTTTAATGGAATTCGCTAACAAGGCCTGCCGGTTACAGGTTAACCTGGTAGGCTTTTATACTGCGGTGCAGTAATTTTGAGCCCACTTCTTCGAACGACGCTGGAGCGCCACTTACAAAAAAGCGGTAACGCGGCGCTTCGCTGTTAAGGGGATTGCCCATTTTATTTTTTTTTAGTATAACGTCAACATCTGCAGCAATTTCTTCGGCCGAATTGATCAGTCGCACTGAGGGACCAATAACACCCTGAATTAAGTTGGTCATCAGGGGATAATGAGTACAACCAAGAATCAGGGTGTCAATTTCTTCTTTTACCAGGGGATCAAGGTATTCATGGGCTACTTGCCTTGCTTCTGGGGTTTCCACCAGGTTGTTCTCGACCAATAAAACAAAAAGAGGGCAGGCTTTACTTACTATATGCAGTTCGCCATTATGACTGTGTAAAGTTTTTTCATACTCACAGCTGTTAATTGTTCCGCTTGTGCCGATTACACCGATCTTTTTACTTTTACTCTGCTTCAACGCAGCCTTGACCCCGGGCTCGATTACGCCCATAATAGGCAGAGCAATTCTTTCCTGGTAGTGTGACAGCCCTGCAGCTGTGGCAGAATTACAGGCCACAACCAGCATTTTTATTTCCTGGTGGCGCAGAAATTCTATAATCTCAAAAACAAAACCCCGCACTTCTTCATAAGAACGGGGACCGTAAGGCATACGTGCTGTATCGCCAAAATATATTATGCTTTCGTGCGGCAGCAACCTGGTGATCTCCTTTACAACTGTCAGACCACCAACTCCTGAATCGATTACTCCAATAGCCCTGTGAGCATTAATAATTTGCTCATTCGATAAGCTCATTTTTACTTCGCCTTCATTCTCTTAAAATATCCACCCATAGTCTGGCGGGTATCAAACACTGTGATAAACGCTTCTGGCTCATGCTCCCGTAATGTTTTCATCACAGCGGGAAGTTCCTTTCGCTTAACTATTAAATTGAGGGTCTGGTGTTCGCCTTCTCTCCCATAACAGGGCATAGAGGTTACCCCAAAACCGAAATCACGCAGTATATGTTCCAGCTCTCCCCCATTTTGATGGGTCACAACCTGGACGTTAACAATACCGATAGCGATTTTTTCTTCGATCTTGGTTCCAACGATATTTCCAGTTGCATAACCTAAACCGTAAACAAGTATGTTTGTCCAGTTATCAATATTACTGAGAACCATATTCAACGCAATCAGGTAAATAATGATTTCAAAAAAGCCGATAAGCGCAGCTGGAATACTCCTTCCCCTGGTAAGAAAAATTATTCTCAATGTACCCAGGCTTACATGGGCAATTTTAGCGACGAATATAGTCAATAACGTTAAAATTACTTCCATTAGAATAACCTCCAATAACCTTCTAAAAACCTCATTATGAATATCAGAACATATTGTAACAATCCACCTCTTACCTGTCAATCAAAGGGCATAAAAAAAACGGCAGTTTCCTGCCGTTAAGATAAGTTACAAGTAATTAATTAAACAAAGGGGTTCATCCTTGAAGAACGGGAAGAGATAATTTCCAGGGCTTGCGGATTCTTGACCCTGATAAATGTTCCCTTCATTCCAAGGGATCTTGATTCAATTATTCCCGCACTTTCAAACTTACGCAGGGCATTAACAATTACCGAGCGGGTTATTCCAAGCCGATCGGCAATTTTACTGGCAACCACTACACTTTCCTGATTGTCGATATTCTTTAATATTTCGTTAATTGCTTCAACTTCCGAGTAAGAAAGACTATCAAAAGCAGCTTCCGCGAGATTCCTGTTTCTGAATTCAGCATCTTGCTTTTCATCAGCTGACCTCCCCAGGGCCATAGCCAACAGCATAACACCAATTTCTGCCGCAAGTATCTGGGGATTGGTCAATTTCTGGGCAGTAATCAAGAGTAAGCTGACTGCCGACTTATGCTTTCCGGGAATCAGGAATACTGAGAAATAAAGATCTTCGTTTTCAGCCTGCCTGTTCTTCGTTTCTTTCATGTTCTCGTCAGACGGGTAGGTTTGATTGTAAAGAGACTCTCCTGCCTTTAAAAATGACATGACACCGCTGTCATCAGTTACAGAATTCATAACCGAGTATCTTTCCGGCTTTTTACCTGCCTTTGAACTGAGGTAACCTTCTAGCACCTTTCCGTTTCTCTCAAGCAGCAAAGCGGCAGAGCAGGTGATATCGGCCAGGTGCTTAAGAGTATCTGTTTGACCGGGAAACCTGCCTTCTGGGCTGAATAAAACATGGTTCATCACGTTAATCTGTTCTTTATATTTTTTCTCAATCATCTGCCATGCCTCCTTTGCCCTCTTTATATTACATAATATTGTGTATGTCAATAATATTCTAATATTTACAAAACCAGATAATCATTCTCAACATGTTTTAATTTTATTAATATGTTCTTTTGAAAAGATAGTCGGCAAGCCTGTAAACTTCCTTCAACGGGATACCGGCTTTTATGGCTATTTGCCGGCAGTCTTCATATTCAGGGGCAAATTGCAGCGGAGCTTTTTCTCCCTCAACTGGCAAATATTTAATCCTGATAGGACCCCATTCAGTCTGAACTATCCTGGTTTCGCGCCTGCACACTACCTTCTTGGCACTTGATACCCGTAACCCAAGTGTAGAAGATTCGGCAAAAATTATTTTCTGCAATTCTTTAACCTTGTCATTCGAGGAGATAACAGAAAGCTGTACAGCCGGGCGGTTTTTTTTCATTTGGATTGGTGTAAAAAATACATCAGCTGCACCTGCTTCAAATAAACGCTCCATTAGGTATCCATATATCTCAGGATTAAGATCATCTATATTTGTTTCGATCATGCTGATCTTTTCATGATGAACTGAAATTTCAGGGATGCAGCGTCCCCAGATTACGCGCAAGCAATTCGGGTAGCCGGGATCATATGTTCCCGCTCCATAGCCTATTTTCTCAGGATACATATCAGGCAGTGAGCCAAAAGAGTCAGCGAGTGCGGTTACTATCGCCGCCCCGGTTGGCGTTACCAGCTCATACCCGACATCGACACCGTATATCGGTGCCTGACGTCCGGCAATCAGGGATAACGTGGCCGGAGCAGGCAGGGGCAGTTTGCCATGCGCACTCTGCACCTCACCGCGGCCCAGGGGCAGGGGAGAGCATATGATCTGATCAACACCCAGCAAATATAAAGCAGCAGCTGTTCCCACAATATCAATAAGAGCATCAACAGCACCCACTTCGTGAAAATGCACCTTCTCGATTGTAGTCCCGTGTACCTTAGCTTCGGCTTCAGCAAGGTGCTGAAAAACAAGGCGGCTGTTTTCTTTCACTGCATCAGGCAGAGCTGACTGATCAATAATAGCAATAACATCGGAAAGGTGCCTGCTCACAGGCTCAGAGTCACCGGTTTCAACAAGCATTTTTGTTGCCGTTATACCTCTTCTGTTAACCTTTTCCACTTTAAGCACATATCCGGTCAACCTGAGAGAAGCAAGCATTTCTTCAAAGCAATCATGATCAATTCCAAGATCAAGCAACGCCCCCACAGTCATATCGCCACTAATTCCGCTATAACAGTCTAAATATAGCACATGTCCTCCACCAGACTCCGTGTATCCACTCATAGTTTAGGATTTTCCCCCACTTGATTGATCAAGGCTGCCATATGCCCGGCACCATAACCATTATCGATATTAACTACCGCAACACCGGACGCACAACTGTTCAGCATGGTGAGCAGTGGAGCCAGCCCGTTAAAATGCGCACCGTAACCAATACTTGTAGGAACTGCAATAACCGGACAGCGGGCTAATCCTCCAACAACGCTGGGCAGAGCTCCTTCCATTCCTGCTACCACTACAATTACCCGGGCTCTTTCAATAACATCCAGGTTATCAATTAAACGATGTATACCGGCTACTCCAACATCATATAGCTTTTCAACCTTACTGCCGATCAGGGAAGCAGTAAGAGCGGCTTCTTCGGCAACAGGAATATCTGCTGTGCCGGCCGAAATAATAGCAACCAACCCAAATAACTCTTTATCCTCTGCATTTTCCAACACTATTGCTTTTGCTTCCCGGTGGTATTTCACATCCGGAATTTTTTCTTTTACCGCCTCGAATATTTCCGGTTCAGCGCGAGTAGCCAGAACGGTGTCTCCGGTTGCAGAAAGACTGGTAAAAATAGAAACAACCTGATTGGCGCTTTTCCCCTGGCAAAATATAACCTCCGGGAACCCGCGACGCAGGTGCCGATGATGATCTACCCTGGCAAACCCAAGATTCTCATAAGGTAGCATACTTAATTTATTTAACACATCTTCAGGAGCAAGAGCACCCCTCTGAACCGCTTTTAAAAGCTCCAGTAACTTTTGATCATTAATAGCCGGACAACCCCTTTCATTGTTCCAATTCAGTTTTGCCTGGCATCCTTTAAGCAGAAATAAATGGGTAAAAAACAGATCAGTATTGTAAAAATTATATCATATCCTTAACGTTAACCTGTAAGGAATAGGCTGAAGTACAAATAGTTAAACTAGTTTGCAGGATTAAATTTTACAACAGATAACTGTAGGAGATACGCGGGTACTTTATTAGTAATTAGTAAAGGCACTGCCATTCAGGCAGTGCCCTGAAAACTAGTATTCGCCGGGAAGTTGATTGAGTTCAGCCAGCGTAAAGACAGGTCCGTCTTTGCAAACATATACCGGACCCAGGTTACAGCGACCACACTTGCCTACTCCGCATTTCATCCGCATTTCCAGGGTAGTAATGATCTGTTCAGGAGTAAAGTTGAGTTCTTCAAGAGCCTTGAGAACAAACTTGATCATAATTGGCGGACCACAGGTTACAGCAATTTTGTTATCTGGTTTAAAAGCCAGTTCTGTTACATAACTGGGAACAAAACCAACATGACCTTTCCAATCTGGAAACTCTGCATCAACAGTTAGGTGCACATCAGTATTGGGCTGTTCGGCCCAGGTTTCTCCGACTTCGCTTTTGCGGATTAGGTCGGCCGGACTGCGAGCTCCGTAAACTATATCAATTTTTCCGTATTCAATACGGTTATCAAAACAGTAACCTATCAGCGAACGTAAGGGTGCAAGGCCTATACCGCCGCCGATAAAAAGCAAATCTTTCCCCTTCATCGCCTCTACCGGAAACCCGTTTCCATAAGGGCCCCTGATCCCAATTTTCTGGCCTGGTTCCAGCGAATGCAGGTAATTCGAAACTTTTCCCACATTCTTTATGCTGAACTCTAAACATTCGCGGCAGGTAGGTGAAGAAGTAATCGAAAATATTGCCTCACCTACAGGCGGCACCGACAGCATTGCACACTGGCCAGGAAGAAAATCAAAGGGCAACCCGTCACTTCCGACAACACGAAGAGTATTAATATCGGGAGTCTCACTGGTTATATCCATTATGGTTACCGCCTGGGGCAACAAAGAATTAACGTTGCTCAACTTTTTCACCTCCAAGAGCCTTAATTACCTGCACTATATCTAAATTGACCGGACAGCTGCGCAGGCAACGACCACAACCAACACAGGCAATTTCACCATACGCTTCAGGATAATACTGCAGCTTATGCATAAAGCGCTGCCGCACTCTTTCTTTGCGACCCGGGCGGGGATTGTGCCCGCCTGCCATCTGGGTGAATTCCCCAAACATACAGCTATCCCAGCAGCGGAAGCGTTCCCCTTTTGCTTCATGTCCATAATCTTCAACATCAAAACAGTAGCAGGTGGGGCAAACATAGGTACAAACACCACAACCGATACAGCTCTTGTAAATTTGGTCCCAGGCAGGATCATTAAACCTGTTTTTTAAATTCTCCGGCAAATCGTGAACATCTATTCCAAAATTGGTTTGTTCAAATTGCTTCTCTTGAGTTTCTGTGCTGCCATCTTCCAGTAATTCTTTTCCTTTATCCAGCAAAGCTCTGCCTTTCTCTGTCCTTGCCTCAAGATACAAATATCCATCAGAAAAATGAACCATCACATCAGCCCCGGGAGCATCAAGAGGATCGACATCAAAAACTTCACAAAAGCAATAAGGATCGGGGTTCGTGCATGACATGGCCACCACAGTTGTCATTTCCCGCCTGCTGCAGTAAAGCTTGTCAGGTGGATCCTGATCCATAAAAACCCTGTCAAGCATTTCAATCGCCCTGAGGTCACAGGGATGAATACCAAAAGCAGTTATTTTCTCCTTGTAATTTACTTCCTGCAACTCAAGCTCTTGACCTTTGCACTGGTAGTGAAGGTAAGTTTCTTCACGGGGTAAAAATATATCTTTCGGTGAAACAACACTGTTAACAGCCTCCATGGCAACCTGAGCCTGATCTTGCCAGGGCTGGAAATTCACAACCGGTCCTTCCTGGATTGGCAAATAAAGCGGACCCTCTTCAGCCAGGCTAGCCCATAATGAAGGAAGTTTGTCTACGGCTATCTTCTTTTTCACCTTGACCACCTCACTTTTCAGAAAAAGCCGCAGGGTCATCAGGCCGGTAAGTCAAAAGCGGAGGTTCATTTTCCGCATCAAGACCGGCTTCATATTCGCCGTACAGCTCATTCATATCCTTTATCAATTTGCGGTTCAGTTCCATCAGGGGAATATCAACCGGACAGGCTCTTTCACATTCTCCACATTCGATACAACGACCTGCCCCATGATAAGCGCGTATAAGATGGAATAAAAAGTTCTCGCTGGACTTGTAAGCGCGCCCCTGCCATCGCGGGTTTTCCTGCTCAACAAAACACTGACGGCAGCTGCAGTAAGGGCAAACCTGACGGCAGGCATAGCAACGCAGGCAGCGCGATAACTCCTTTTCCCAGTATGTGAACCTTTCATCGGGTGAAAGAAACTCCAGCTCTTCCACGGTCTTAAACCGTTCCGGCAATTCCTTTTTCTCCTGTAGTTCCAACAGGAGCTGATCATAAACAACGGGGTTGGGATAAAGGCAATCGCGGCATTTACTAATCAAAACGTTCTCGCGTTCTATCTCAATTTCTGCGCTTTCCGTTTCCAGGATCACCTGCCCGTTTTCTTCAGTAATTTTAAGTATTTTACTTCCGGCTTCGTTAACCAGAAGTTCATAATCAAGCATACCGGGGCAGGGAAGACCGTATAAAACCACCCGTTCGCGATCAACCATATTGTCCTGTAAAAGCCTGTTAAAAGCCCTGCTATCGCAGCCTTTTACCAGCACCCCTACTTTTTCGTGTTCCTTTAGTTCTTCAAGCAGGTAGCGGCTCAGGTTAACAGCGCAGAACGAATCCCAGGTTAACCTGGTCAGATCTTCTTCCTCCGAAGCAAAGAGTGGTTTCGATTCCCACCAGAAATGCCCTTTTTCCCAGCCAAGCAGCAGATCGATACGACCGCTCAGCAAATCCTGGCTGACTGCTTCACGAATTTTTTTAAGCTGTTCTAAGTTACGCTCTGCCATCGGGCATCCCTCATCTTTCTATTCGGCCCGAGGGCCTTTATTTTTGCCGTCATCTTTTCCATTTCCTCTGCAAACTTATCTCCTTCGGAACTGGATATCCAGCGCACTTCAAACCTGTCCTCTTCAAATCCGGCAAATTCGACAAGCTTTTTAAAAGCAGAAAGGCGCCGACGGCCGTGGTAATTTCCGGTGCTGTAGTGACAGTCACCAGGATGACAACCGGCTACCAGCACCCCATCAGCACCACGTTGGAATGCACGCAGAACAAACATGGGATTCATCCTGCCGCAGCACGGCACACGAATCACTTTTACATTAGCCGGGTAGCTCATACGGCTGGTACCAGCCAGGTCACCACCGGCATAACTGCACCAGTTGCAGCAGAAGGCTACAATCAAGGGCTCATAATCACGAATATTACTTATCAGCGCTGTAGACATATAGCATCCACCTCCGCCAGTATTTGTTCATTACTGAAACCTTTAAGCTTGATCGAGCCGGAGCGGCAGATAACTGCACAGGAACCGCAACCCTGACAAAGAGCCGGATTCACCTCGGCCACCATTCGTTTAAAAATTTCGCCGTACAGGCGCTCTTCAATTTCAACCGAACTGATTGCGCTGTAAGGACACACAGCCTCACAGTATAAACATCCGGAACATTCTGCCTGGTTAACCTCAGCAGTACAAGCTTCTCCAAGCAGAACATCCTTTGATAACAAGCCAACAACTTTTACTGCAGCCGCACTGGCCTGGGCGACAGAATCGGGAATATCCTTGGGCGCCTGACAGGCTCCTGCTATAAATATTCCTGCTGTATGAGTTTCCACCGGCTTCAGTTTAGGATGAGCTTCATTAAAGAAATGATAGCTGTCACTATTAATACCGATCATGCGCCCCACCTCTGTGGCATCACTACGGGCAATAGATGCGGCAGCCAGGACAACCATATCCGCTTTTATATCAATAGTCTTGCCACTGAGAGAATCAACCCCGCGCACTACAAGCTGGTTCTCCTCGGGGAATATCTTACCAACCTGACCGCGCAGGTACGCCACATCATACTCTTCGGCCGCCCTGCGCTGGAATTCCTCGTAACCTTTACCGGCTGTGCGAACATCAATGTAAAACACATAACTTTTTGCATCGGGTACTTTTTCCTTGAGCAAAATAGCCTGTTTTGCGGTAAACATACAGCATATCTTTGAGCAGTAATTCATGCCGCGGGCTTTGTCCCTTGAACCAACACACTGAATGAACACTACTTTTTTAGGCGGTTTTCCATCAGAGAGGCGTATAACCTTGCCTCCGGTCGGTCCTGCGGCATTAAAAAGCCGTTCAAATTCTAAGCCGGTCAGGATATCGGGATGCTGCCCGTATCCGTATTCACCGTATTGCTCAGGCTTCATCTGATCAAAACCGGTTGCAACTACTATTGCACCGTAACGACGTTCGATTAGCTGATCCTGCTGCTCGTAATCAATCGCCTGGGGGGGACATTCCTTCTGGCAGATCTGGCAACGTCCTTTCTTAAAATACAGGCAGGCATCGCGGTCTATAACCGGAACATTCGGTACCGCCTGGGGGAAAGGAACGTAGATTGCTTTCCGTTTACTTAATCCCATTTCAAATTCTGAAGACGCTTTAGAGGGACACTTTTCATAGCATATACCACATCCGGTACACTTAACAGGGTCTACATAGCGGGCTTTCTGTCTGATTTTAACTTCAAACTGCCCAACAAAGCCGTTAACTTCTTCAACCTCTGAATAGGTTAAAAGGTTAATATTTGGATGCTGAGCCGCTTCAACCATCTTTGGGGTAAGAATACAAGCTGAACAATCCAGGGTTGGAAATGTTTTCTCAAGCTGGGCCATACGACCACCGATACTGGGTTCTCTTTCAACCACATCTACTTCATAGCCGGATTCGGCAATATCAATAGCTGCCTGGATGCCTGCTATTCCACCGCCAATCACAAGTGCCCTTTTTTCAACATCCAGCCTTGGTGCATCAAGCGGATCATTAAGAGCTACCTTCGCCGCGGCTGCACGAAGAAGAGCAATTGCTTTGGGGGTTGCTTCCTCCATATTCTTGTGCACCCATGAACAATGCTCCCTGATATTAGCCACTTCCAACAAGTAGGGATTAAGCCCGGCCTCTGAAGCAGCTTTGCGAAAAGTACTTTCATGCATTCGCGGCGAGCAGGTCCCGACTACAACTCGATCCAGCTTATTTTTTATAATAGATTCTTTAATTAAATCCTGCCCCATCTCGGAACAAAGATACCTGTATTCATCGGCATAAACAACACCGGGAAAGCTGCGGGCTGCTTCAACGGCTTCCTTGATATTTACAGTGCCGGCGATATTCGTTCCGCAGTGACATATAAAAACACCGGTTCTTGGCAAATTCCACAACCTCCCTTACTTATTATATTTACGAAAACCGCTGACCAGAGCCTGCTGGGGCAACTTCTCAAGCTGCTCCGGGGTAAGGTCTGCGGGACCGAATTTATTTCCTTCACGACGGCGAAGCAGCACCAGCCGTACGCCTTCCATCATTCGGGCCAGGTCAAGATCCCGGGGACAGCGCGCTGCACAGGTGAAACAGGAAGCACAAATCCAGGGAGTCTTACTGTTTAATAGCTCTTCTTCAAGACCAAGCTGTAAACAACGGATCACCTGGTGCGGCAACAAATCCATGGCTGCTGTTACCGGGCAGGCAGCGCTGCATTTAGCACACTGGTAGCAGTGGTTTGGATCCTGGCCGCTTTGCATTCTCATCTCATCAACTATACGATCTTTACTATTTATCGCCATTCCTGTTTAACCCCCTTTCGGCAGCTCCAGCCATTAGCTGATCAGATTGCAACCCCAACGCCTCAGCTAAAAGCTCACTGAAATAATAAACTTTTATTACCCCCTTACCGTCATCTGCCGCACAATTTTCAAGGTTATAACGGCATAAGGGGCAGGCGGTTATTATTGCCTCGGCTCCAGCATTACGCGCCGAGGTAAAAATGCGTGATACAGTATCGCGGGCCACTGCTTCTTCAGTAACTGAAAGGTAAGCTCCACAGCATTCAGTACGGTATGGCGTCTTAATGGGGTCTGCACCAATTGCTTTTAGCATATCTTCCATGATTGTCGGGTTTTCCGGATCATCAAACTGCATCACTTTAGATGGCCTTAAAAGCAGACATCCATAATAGGCAGACACCTTCTTCCCCTCAAGAGGTTTTTTGACCATTTCAGAAAGTTTTTCAAAGCCGAGATCGTCGCGCAACACTTCCAGAAAATGCAATACGCGCCCTTCACCGGCATAATCCACTTCGAGATAGTCTGTAACCTTTTTACGGGCCTCTTCATTTCGCTGCATTAACTCCTGGGCCCTTTTTAAAACATGATGACAGGCGGCACAGAGCGATACCAACGGTTCACCCTTGGCAGCAGCCAGGGTTCGAACCGGTGAGAGCAGGGTAATTAATTCATCTTCATAGAGAGGATACACCGCTCCGCAGCATTGCCACTCTTCAAGCTCGACCAATTCGATGCCGAGTGCAGATGCAGCAGCCATTGTGGTACTTTCCATGTTTTGTGCCTGTCCTTTTAAGGTACATCCTGGGAAATAATGATAACGCATTTAGAGCACCTCCTTATCGGGCAGGTTTTAGAAAACTACCTGATCATATTCGACAAGGGATTTATTTTCCCTTTTTAAATATTATAATATTTATTTTAATATTTAGAATTACTCTCTGTAGCAGCATCAACAAACAATAAAACAAAATACACTCTTCCCATAAAACGTCCGGCATACTTTTAAATGTGTTATCATATCAGAAAAGTATGAACACGAGGTGCGGGGAATGAACTTATACTTTATTAACTTATTTCTTATCCTGATCACAATTATTGCCTTACTGGGAATATTAATATACCTTTACAGACATTTATGCGTAACCGCTACCCGAGAATTTGCCGTAATGGTTATCTTTGCCTTAATATTTTCAACTGCTTCGCTTTTTGAGCTGGTCACGAATCAGTACGAACAAATGGTTTTTTGGAGGAATGTTGCCCAAATCGGTAATTTTTTTGGCCCTCTGGCAGCACTTTATTTTTCTATGACTTTTGCCGGCCATCAAACCGGCAAAAATAAATGGTTTTTGCTATTGCTTGTTATCCCGGTAATCAGCATCACGCTATATTTTACAAGCGATTATCAACACCTGGTGAGAAAAAGCATCGATATGGTTTATATCGGTGGTTACCCGGCAATAGAAATTCAAAGCACATCCCTGGGCATTATTTTTGTTTCTCAAAATTTTATTGTAAATTTGATTGCCGCCTTCATATTGCTAACCATGAATGCCACGAGGATAATTCGCACTCAAGCAAGAATTATTGCTGGCGGCATCATAGCTATTACAACACTTTTATGGTTAAAAGCTGCAGGCGTTATTACTAACATTGATATGAGCATTTTATATCTTCCCGGCCTCCTTATAATCATGATTGGTTTATTCAGATACAAAATTCTATCAATATCACCCATTGCAACAAGTAAAGTTGTTGAAGTCATTGAGGAAGGAATTGTTGTTGCTTCCACCGGAGGAAGAATAGTTGATCTTAATCCCAGCGGCAGGGAATTATTTTCTAGAATAACAACAAATTCACAACTGATAAACAACAAAGACTCAGGCAAAAAGAAGCCTAAACCAATGGGTGCCTTAAAAGAAGCAGAGCTAATTATTTCCAGCCTCTTTCCAGCGTGGTCAAAATACATTGAATCATGCATAAACGGGTGTGTTGAAATATCCATTCCACTTGACTCACAAAAGAAATTTTTTAAAGTCAACATCTACAAGCTTGAAGACAAAAAGAACAATCATATTGGGTGCATATCCATCATTCGCGACATTACTGCTGAAAAAGCAGAAAAAGATTTCCTGGAAACAAAGGCATACACAGATGCCTTAACCGGCCTTTACAATTATGGTTTCTTCAAAGAAGCTTTACAGCGTGAAATTGATAGACATAAAAGGTATAAAAGGGAATTCTCAATTATCATGTTTGATATTGATCAATTCAAAAACATCAACGACGTTCACGGACACCTTGCCGGAGATAACATCCTTGTTGCGGTTGCGCAGGCGACAAATACATCCTTTCGCCATTCAGACATAGTAGCCCGCTATGGAGGCGATGAATTTGCAATAATGATGCCGGAGACCGGGATTGAAGCCGCAGTTGAGTTATCTGAAAGATTGTTGGATAAAATTAAAAACATGACTATAAATTACAAAAACAAGCAGATCAAAATAAGAATTAGTATGGGGATTGCCCACTACCCGCTCCCTGACGGTTCAAAAACGGAAATTTTAAGCGCAGCAGATCATGCACTATATATCTCTAAGAAAAAAGGTAGAAACAGATTAACCGTTTATGGAATAGAGGCAGAGTAAAGTCGGGGAGTGCCGTCAGTTTGATTAGGCAACTGACCGCATATAGCTATTTTGCCAACTGGCCATTATTGTATTAACTATTTAACTTTCCATTATTTTCATTCCAGAATGTGCTGGAAATTAAGGCAGAGCGCCACTTCTCACGCAGATCGGGATAGCGGATGGACAGTTCTTCAATCAACTCTTCCATCTCCTTGCGTTTTGTTTTACCACTAACCGGGCAGGGATTATCGAATAAAGGTAGTCTTTCCCGTTTAACCAGTGAGAATAAAACATTTTCCGGCAACTGGATAAGTGGGCGAATTAAATACAAGTCTGTGCGATCAAGATAGGTGACCGGTTTGAATGTATCCATTTTCCCCGTATAGATCAGGTTGATCATATAGGTCTGGATGGCGTCATCCAGATGATGCCCCAGGGCCACTTTGTTGCAACCGAGTTTTAACGCTGCCTGATGCAAAGCCCCGCGTCGCATATTGGCACATAATGCACAGGGGTTGGTTTCTTTGCGGGTCTCAAAAACTATCCGGGCAATAATTGTCTTTTCCACGTATAGGGGCAGCTTTAACTTTTCAGTGAGCCTGCGCATGGGTTCGATGCCAACAGGCCAGCCAAGATCAACGAAAACGGGCTGGAGCTCAAAATTTAAAGGAGAATGGCGCTGAAATACTTTTAGAATGTAAAGCAGGGCGGCGCTATCTTTTCCACCTGAAATACCAACCGCTATCTTATCACCGTCGTAAATCATTCCATAATTGTAAATCGTCCTTTTAACCCTGGTTAAATACCACTTGCCGTCGCTGCGCCGCATACTGTTTACCCTTCCTGATTGTAAAGATGTTGCAGATACAAACAACCGCTCCTATTATAATATTTATTATTTGAAACAGGCAATTCATCATTTCCGGCCGTCTACTGGTTTCTACCTGCGAAGCATTCAACCTCTCCCGAAACTTATCTTTATTTCATTGACCAGCGTGAAAACCAGGATCATTACCCCTCCCGTCAACTGGAGGATTGTTATTGATTCACCGAGTATGAAAACAGAAACGATTACAGCCACCAGCGGATCGATATAACTCAGAATAGCCGCCTGCTGCCCTTTCAGTACTGCGAGAGAAGAAAAATAGAGGTAGTATATTACTCCCGTATGAAATACCCCAACTATCAGCAGGTTTACGAGACCACTGCTTGATAGCCCTGCAACCTGGAACCCACACGTGTAATAGACATAAGGCCCGAGAACCAATACAGCCGATGCAAACTGTAACCATGTCCTGACAATACCATGTATTTCCCCCAGGCTCTTGTTGAAAAGAACTACAATAGCATAAAGCAACGCTGCTCCAAGACCATATAAAATACCCACCAAATCGTTACCGCCTCCACTGCTCACTCCAATTATTAAAACCAGGCCGGCGGTGGAAGCGAGAAAACAAATCACCTGCTTCACATTAAGCTTTTCTCTGAATAATATAGAACTAGCTATAATTACCACAGTTGGGGCAAAGTAATAGCTTAGTGTAGTTAGGGCTACAGTAGTGTGATTGTAAGCTTCGAAAAAAAGTATCCAGTTAATGCCCATGACCCCGCCCGAAAGGAATAACTTCCAGATACTTTTTTTAAGCATAGTGAAATCTGTCTTATTTTTGCTATACAGCATAAAGAGAAACAGAACGACAAAAGCAATAATACCTCTCCAAAAAGCTGTTTCGGCAGAAGCAAGCTGAATGTTCCTGACAAACAAACCAAGCGTGCCAAAAGTAGTCATTGCTACAACAATCTGCCATCTGGCCAGTAACTGTTTTTTTATCTCTTCGTTCGACATTAGCTGTCTCCGCTTATATCAAATCAACTCCTCTATCATAGTAGATGAAGACCAGGAAGTCTACCACTTGTTGCAAAAAGCAGGAGATAGTTTTTGCCATCAACTATCTCCTGCTTAAACTGTCTTTTATAATTGCTTTTGTTATGTGCCTGCCAGCCTCAGTTGCAGGTCATTATATATCAGTCTATATAATAGATTAATTACTTATATCAGAATAATGTCCGGCTCTGTTTATCAATAAACACCATGTTCGTGCTTAGATAATCTGAGCAACTTTTTCAATGTTTTCCACGTAATCCAGTAAACCCTGCATCGATGCAGTAATTTCCTGTGCAGAAGCAGCCTGATTATGAGAAATATCAGCGATTTTTGTGATTTCTTCGCTTAATAGTAATGCCTGTTCTTTTACCATTTGTATATTTTCCTGAATCTCTTCTACAGACTTGGTGCTATTATCAGCCATTTTTCTTATTTCATTGGCAACCACTTCAAAACCCCGCCCGTTTTCACCAACACGAGCTGCTTCTATTGATGCGTTAATCCCCAGCAGGTTCGAGTTGGCGGCAACATCTTTAACAAATTTCAGCATTTTTTCCATCGCTGCGATTTTATCAGACATTTCTTCCTGCTTCTGAGAAAGTGTTTCCATCATCCCTGATAGTTCCTGGGTTGAAGAAGCCATACTTTCCGTGGTTGCCACAACCTCCTGGTAAGCAGAGGCAAAAGCATTTGAAGTTTCATTAAGCATTTCCTGATTTTTCATACTTAAACGCATGGCCATGGCTCCGACAACCTTGCCATCACTATCGACCAGGGGCACCGCTGAGGCCTTAAATGCATTGCCATAGATTTCTTTGGACAAATAATAATCATGCTTTTTCCCGGTATTAATCGCTTTATACAAACCTGAGCCTTCAGGGATTGGATTACCCGCGTTACTGGTAAGCTCATCATCTGCTCCGGCCAGGTCGACTAAAAATTTCTCCCTGTCTGTCACGGCTATTGAACAGTCAATCGGAACCATTTGCTGGTAAAGGGGAGCTAACTTCATAGCAAATTCAAGAATTGAATAATGCCCTGTGCTCATGGAGTTTTCATTATTGTCGTTTTGCGTCATAATCAGGCCTCCTAGTTATACTTTTCGGAATGATTTTATAATAATTAAGTGAATCCTGTTAAAAGAGTAGCACCTTTTTTAACATTGAGACACTTCCGGTTACATATAGTATAAATTATTTAAGATGGTTTTTGCAAACAATTAACATTCTCGATCAAAGTAGAAAAAAATGTTATATTGGTTATGAAATATAAATGATATGGAGGTATCAACATGGCCCGGCATCTCAAGAAACACAGATCTGGAATAAGTAAGGCCTGGCTCTACATTATCCTGTCCAGCCTGGTTGCATTCTTTACTGGATATTATCTTTCGGTAAATAACCTATTATTTTAATATAAAGGGGATAGCGCTTATAAGCTATCCCCTTCACATTATTATATTTGCTTAACATTTTGTTACCTGCTGATTAACAATTCAAAACGTGGCAGACGCAATTTCCTTTTATCTGCTGCCTCCATAACCAGCCTGACCTGTTTTTCCGTCGCCGCTATTACCTGCAGACGACGCACACGGCCTCCCAGTCTATTAAGGAGTAATCTGAAAACTGTTGCAGCCCTGTCAGAAGCAAAACGAAGCCCTTCAATATTTATAATAACCTGGTTATGATTTACCGGTAAGGCACTTTTTAAAACCTTCTTCAGTTTCCTGGCATGCAGGATACCAACCAGACCCCTTAATTTTAAATGAATAATCCCCTGCTGCTCTGATAATGAAACCTTAAGCTGCCCGGTATCCACACCGGAAATGGTCTTAACAGGCGCTTTCAACAGTTGATAAAGATGTATTACCCTTTGTGGGTTATCATACCATTTCTCCTGCAGCAGGTGCTCGTACCAGCGGTTACGGCGTTCAAAATGCCTTGATACAGCCCAGCCTATTGTCCGGTGTATGACTGAGCCCCAGCCTGTCAGAAAAAGGTTGTGAAAAATATTATTGAGTGAGTAAAACTTCTTTAATGCTTTGATGGTTTCTGATTGGAGTTCTTCAGGCGAAATGAGAGCCGGCAGAAAAACAGTATGGTGCCCATCGTAAAGTGACCAGTCGCGGGTTAAAATTCTTTCTTCTTTATTCAGTTCATCGTAAAAAGGTGTATTTGGAAAAGGAGTTAGGGTCATGAACTGGATACTGTCAATTCTATTCTGCAGGGCAAAATCAGCTGTTTCCCTGATGCTTTCCACTGTATCTGTATCCGCGCCGAAAACAAACATACCGTGAATGCGAATACCATGATCATGAAACCTGCGAATTGCCACTTCAATCTCTTCAACAGTCTGTTGTTTCTTGTAACCTTTCAGCGTGTCGGGATTTATTGACTCGAAACCAATATACACAATCCCGCAGCCAGATTGACGCATCAGGGCAAGCAGTTCGTCATCCCGGGAAGCATCAACTCTTAACTGGGCGCCCCAGCGCTTTAGTTTTATTCCTTCCCTAATCATTCCTCTCAGCAAATCCTTGGTTAATTTTGGGTTCGCAGCAAAATTATCATCACAGAAAAATATGTTTTTACCCTGGTATTGCTTTAACTCCTCCAGTATACTTTCAGTTTTTCGGTGGCGGTAACGTCGCCCAAATACCTCTGTTACGCAACAAAAAGTGCAGTCGAATGGGCACCCCCTGGACGTCATAACAGGAGTGCTAAACATCGAACCAGGATTGTGCAGCAGAGAGAGATCAGGGATTGGCAGGGCATCCATATCTACCGGAATGCCGGAAGCTTCATTATGAACCTGTTGATTCTCCTTCCAATAAGATACAGCCGGTATATCCTGTGGATCTAGGCCGCTTTTAATCGATTCTACCAGGGGCAGGATACTGTTTTCAGCTTCTCCCCTGATTAAATAATCAGCAAATTGAAGAGCTTCCTCGGGCATAAAAGTAGCATGCATTCCGCCAATAATTACTGGAATGTTGTTAGCTTTTAACAAACCGGCAATCTGGTATGCTTCACGACAGGTTGCCGTGGTCGTTGAGATACCAACCAGGTCAGCGCTAAATATTTTATCCCAGGGAAGTGAGTCACCAGTACCCATGAATATTTCCACACTGTAGCCGGCGTTTGTAAGTTGAGTGCCTAAAATCGGCAAGCCCAACCGGGGCATGCGGACGTGCCTGTATACATGATCTTCTTTCGACTGCGGTTCGATCAGGATAATTCTCTGCATTGAAACAATCGCTCCTTTAGTTTGGTCTGCGGGAAAAAATAATATCAGGACATTAAGACTATCCGCTTGACATGGAACATAGATCCAGGAGCACTTTTTACGGCATAAAGTAGTTTTTAATTAAAAAACCTGATCGCCAGGGGATAATGAAATTCTTCCCCGTTACTGACTTTTACAGAAGCTATAATGACGAAGATCAGCCAGAAGATGAATAATAAAGGCAGTAATAAAAACCCTATCAGTACTATAACAAGAATACCGGATAATATTGCATAGATAGTTATACTGATTTGAAAGTTTAGAGATTCTTTACCTTGCCTGTCAATCCACTCTGATTGATCTTTCTTAAGCAGCCAAACTACCAGGGGACCAATTACATTACCGAAAGAAGGCAAAATCAGAAATAAGAGCGCTGACAGGTGGGTAAGCATTCCAAAAGTCTTTTCATCCGGGGTAAGACCGCTATAATCACTGTTATCAACCACTGTATAACCTCCATATTTTTTGGGCGGCTCATAAACTATAATATTTTGTGGCTCAATCATACCACAAATGAGGCCTTGCAGATAACCCGGGAGCATAAAGTATTATAATGGGCAGAATAAGAGTAATCTTCTGCCCATATAATAATTTCTAAAACTGATTTATAAATAAATCCATTTAAAGGTTAAACTTACTACCAAACTGCCCAATCAAAGGCAGTTCCTTTGCCTGGCCGCTTAATGAATTAACCAGCCCTACAATGAACAGTATTAATAAAAATATTGATCCTAAAATACCAATAATCCAACCAAGAACAGGAATCACGGAAACCACACCAATAACAATCCAGGCAATCAGCAATACCAGACCCTGCTTGGCATGAAACTGGCAATACGGGCTATCTTTTTTTGCCAGAAGGGGAACAAGAACAAGAATACCCAGATAGGACAAAGCTGCGATAATCTTATTATCCTCAACGTCTTTGGGATCAAAAACCATCTGTTCCACTAATCATCAACTCCTTTAATATTATTATAAACTCTTACTTAACAATCATAAAGCACTCCCGGAAACATTACAAGCATAATCTATTGGTTATTAAAACTACCAACTATTTATTGTTACTCAAAAAACTGTGGTTTTGATTCCAGGTATTCGATCAGGGCCATTCCGGATACTTTCCATTCAGCAGCTTCTTCAATACCAATAAACCTAAAGTGCCAGGGCTCAAAAATATAACCGGTTACATTTTCTTTACCGGCAGGATAGCTCATGGCAAAACCAAAGTACCAGGCGTTATCTGCAAGCCATTTACCCTGGGGGGTCTCTGCAAAGGCCGCGGAAAAATCAACAGCAGTTCCGCCAAAGTCAACTGTTGTACCAAGCTGGTGTTCTGATTGCCCCGGCCTGGCGCTGAAACGGTTAGCCTCTTCTTCACCGTGCCTGCTGGCATAATCTGCAAACAGTCCGGCCTGGGTGCTGTAACTGCGATAAGCTGAACGTATATGCAGTTCGACCCCGTCATAAGCCGCAGCATTCCAAAGGAGCTCTAAATTATGCAGGGCTGCAGCACGAAGCTGCATACTGTATGACGGTTTCATGTGGGACGGCACCGGCTGAAGATCTGAAGGAATATAATCACTTTTTAAAAGTGTATCCTTACTGACCAATGCCAGCAGGTAATCACCATCAACAATTACAGGATGAGACGGCTGAACATTATCCGTATCTTCCACCGGGTCAGATGAGATATCTACATCTACCTGATCATCAGGAGATTCTGGTTCTGGTATATCCTTGGGTTCTGGTTCTTCTTCAACTTCCGGCAACTCTAATACGCCCGGTTCTTCATAGTCTTCAACTACTGTAACTATTTCTTCTTCGGGTTCTGTAGAACAACCAGGCAGGATCAGAATTAGAAATAACATCAGAACAGTTAATAAGGCAGATAATCTTTTTTTGCTTTGCCAAAAAACCATTTAATATTACTGCCTCCCTGCTTTAAGCTGATTGGCTTTCTCCAGAATAGCATCAACTGTTATACCTCTTTTAACCATAACGATATTGCCGGGAGCAGAAGCACCAAAATCATCAATTCCTATTACAATTCCGTCCGGGCCGCCAATTTTTCCCCAAGCCATCGGGTGAGCAGCTTCTATAATGATTCTCTTTTTTACTGCTGAGGGAAGAACAGCTTCACGATAGTTATGATCCTGGGCCATAAACAGCTCAATGCTGACTATACTAACCACTCTTACGGACAGGCCTTCTTTTTGAAGGTGTTCCTGTGCTTCAAGGGCCAGCTGCAGCTCAGACCCACTGGCAATCAGGATTAAATCGGACTCACTGCCTTTTTCATGGCCGATAATATAACCACCTCTTAGCGCTTCTTTACCCGTCCCGGCAAGCTGGGGCAGGTTCTGACGGGATAAAACTAGTGCTGATGGCCCACAACGGCGTTGAAGAGCATGCAACCAGGCCGCTGCAGTTTCTCTTGCATCTGCCGGACGCAAAACATGCAAATTAGGGATTGAACGCAAATTGGCAAGATGCTCTACAGGCTGATGAGTTGGACCATCTTCACCAACAGCCACACTGTCATGAGTGTAAACATAAATCACCGGGAGCCCCATCATGGCTGCCAACCTGACAGGCGCTTTCATGTAATCAAAAAAAACCAGAAAAGTTGAGCCGAAAGGACGCAGGCCTCCATGCAGGGAAAGCCCAGACATTACTGCGCCCATGGCATGCTCCCTGACCCCGAAGTTAATATTGCTGCCACCGGGATTATCAGCCTGAAAATCTGCCGAACCTTTCAAACGTGTTTTCGTCGAAGCATTGAGATCGGCTGATCCTCCTATCATGTTTGGTAAGTATTCAGCAAGTACCTGCATTATTTCTCCCGAAGCAGATCTGGTAGCCATAGCTTTTCCCTCAAAATCCCAGAGACGCTGATCATTATACAGCTCTACCGGTACCTGACCTGAATGCCAGGCGTCCCACTGTTCTGCAAGATCCGGGTGTTCCCTGGAGTATTCGGAAAATAGTACATCCCACTCCTGCTTCTTAGCAACTAACACTTCACGGAGTTCGGCAAAATGTCTGTAAACCGACTCAGGCACATAAAAATCAGGTTCCAAAGGCCAGTCAAGGTTTTTTTTAGTCAGTAAAACCTCTTCGGCGCCAAGGGGTGCGCCATGAGCATCTGCACTGCCTTCCTTGTTAGGCGAACCATATCCAATCTTTGTCCTGACCATGATTAAAGTTGGGCGCATAGTTTCTTTTTTTGCTTCAGAAAGAGCTTCTTCAATCATCTCAATACGGTCACCTTCCAATACTTTTAAAACCTGCCATCCATATGCCTCAAATCGTTTTCCTGTGTCTTCAGTAAAGGCAAGAGCTGTTCTTCCATCAATAGTGATATTATTATCGTCATAGAGGCAAATCAGTTTGCCCAATCCAAGATGGCCGGCCAGTGATGCCGCTTCAGAGGTAACCCCTTCCATCATACAACCATCACCACTATAAACATAGGTATAATGATTGACCAGGAGAAACCCGGGCTGGTTGAACTTAGCAGCCAGGCGCCTTTCAGCTATTGCCATACCCACGGCATTGGCAAAACCCTGGCCCAGTGGCCCGGTAGTTGTTTCCACTCCGGGAGTGTGTGGATATTCAGGATGCCCGGGAGTCTTACTACCCCACTGGCGAAAGGTTTTTATATCATCCAGGGTAAGACTGTAGCCCGAAAGGTGTAACAACGCATAAAGAAGCATTGATCCATGACCGGCAGAGAGGATAAAACGATCACGATCGGGCCATTCAGGACAGTCGGGGCAATGTTTAAGAAAACGACTCCACAGGGCATAAGCCATAGTCGCTCCCCCCATAGGAAGACCAGGATGCCCTGAATTGGCCTTTTCAACCGCATCAACTGCCAGGAAGCGAATTGTATTAATTGCCAAATCTTCAATCTTGTTCAATTAGAACACTCCAATCAGTCAGGGTTATCAACAACTTTCATTTCAACATCAAATGCCACATAATTGATCGGTTCGGTTGAAAAACTGCCTTCTTCTTCTTTCCCCAGGTAAACGGTTTTTATTATCACTTCAAAGTTTTCTATTTTTTCCCTGAGGTTTAATGGAAATTGCTGCAAACCGTCATCTGCCGGCTCCGGAGCTAACCCTTCTATAAGGAATATAAAATGGCTACTCGATTCCCATTCACTTTTATTGTAATAGTCAACATCAAACTCTAAGTTTACCCATTCCAGACTAAACACATCAGTTTCTTCAACACGCCAGATTAACCGCCCCTCGTAAGCAACATTTTCAGTAAATTCACCGATAAAACCGTAATCTGACTCAAAGATATCGGGACCAAGAATCACTTCACCACTGGAAAGTTCCAGTTGTCCATGGTTAATCCATGGCCAGTAATAATCGGTTACAATTACTATTTCTTCAACAGGTGCTTGAACGCTGTCACTCTGATCAACGTTTTCCAGTTCATCAATGGGAATAACATCCTCGATCTCTTGATCCGGAGTACATCCTGCAAGGGTCAATACCCCTAGCAAAAGGAACCATAAGATGATAATAGTTATATATGCCTGACATGCTTTAAATCTTTTCATCGTTCACCTCACCCCCCGAAAGGGAAAAACCGCTTTTTTATATTACGGAATGTTAATTTAACTTTCGACAAAATAATTCTGAACCCTTCATCAGGATTACTTCTATGTCTTCCTGTTAAGCCTTTATAATAATGGAGGCCAAAAAAACATGATCAGGGGGATAGCTACCAGGACAATTATCAGTTCAAGGGGCAATCCCATTCTCCAGTAATCGCTGAATCTGTATCCTCCCGGCCCCATAACGAGAGTGTTTGACTGATGCCCGATTGGAGTAAGAAACGCGCAGGAAGCTCCCACAGCAACAGACATGAGGAAAGGATCTGCTGAAACTCCAAGCCCCCCGGCAATATTAATCGCAATAGGTGCCATCAGCACAGCTGCGGCAGCATTATTTACAAGGTCCGATAAAAACATTGTTCCAACGAGAATTACTGTCAGGGTAATCCATAGTTCATAGCCGCCGGCAACACTGAGAATACCGTCTGCAATTAATTGTGCCCCGCCCGTGGTTTCTAAAGCTCCGCTTACCGGTATCATTGACCCCAGCAAAACAATAACGGGCCAATCAACGCTTTCATATATTTCTTTCAGTGACAGTAACCCCGTAATTACCATTAAAAAAGCAGCGCCGGTAAAGGCAATCTGTATTGAGAGCAGGCCAATAGCGGCCATCACCAGGGCAGATGCAAAAATTAATACTGCCAAAATAACCCGGCGTGGCTGGCCAAATCTTAAACCTCTTTCCACCAGGGGCAGCAGGCCGAGGCCGGGTAAAACTTCGTAAAGGGTGTCTGGTGGACCCTGAAGAAGCAGCACATCTCCTGAACGAAACCGGACCTGATCTGGAGTTCTGCGCAATCTGCCTCCCTGCCTGGCAATACCCAGCATATTTACACCATAACGTGAACGCAGCTTTAAATTACGGGCTGTCCGGCCTTCCAGCGGTGAGTTTCTTGTAACTGTCGCTTCGATAACAGCAATTTCTTCGGATTTAAGTGATTCATTATCCAGCTTATCAGATTCCTCCAGCTTTAGCCCCGTTGCCCCAATCAATTCATGGAGATCCTCGGCATTTGCCTTTATTACCAGCGTGTCCCCTTCCTTAAAAGTCCTGTAAGGCGATGGGGCAGCATATTTCTGCCCGTCCCGGATGTGACTGACAACTTCAACTTCGCCGTCAGTTGCTTTTTCGAGATCACGCAAGCGTTTTCCGGTCAGTGCAGAATCCGGTGGAACATGCACTTCTGTGATATAATCATCGACCTGAAACAGTTCCTCCTGGGACAATTTACCTTTTCTTTTGGGAATCAATCTCCAGCCGATTAAGATAATAAAGAGTACCCCGGCAAGAGCAATACCTGCTCCAACAGGAGCAAAATCAAACATGCGGAAAGTTTCGCCAGCCGCTGTCTGCTCCCTGAAAACAGATATAATTATGTTTGGGGGCGTCCCAACCTGGGTTATTAGACCACCAAGCAGAGAACCAAAGGCCAGCGGCATCAGAAACAGCGAAGGAGAGCGTTCATTTTTGCGGGCCATGCGAATTGCTACCGGCATGAATAGAGCCAGGGCCCCTATATTGTTCATGAACCCTGAGCAAACTGTTACAGCGACTACAAGCATCGCAAGCTGAACCAGGTAGTTATCGCCGGCACGGCCCATTAAGCTGACAATGTAATCAACCATACCCGAATTAAATAAAGCCTTGCTGACAATTAAAACAGCAGCTACCGTAATTACCGCCGGATGACCAAAACCGGAAAAAGCCTGATCCGGCGAAACTAGCCCAATTATAGTTACAACCAGTAAAGAGAATAGTGCAACCAGATCATAACGCCAGCGGCCCCAGATAAACAGCAATAAAACCACTGCCAAAACAATAAAAACTATGATTTGTTCATTAAACATGAAAGCGCCACCGCCTATTCGCTCAACAAATTTACAACGGCCACATCAATAAAATCAGGGGGATAGCAACAAACCCGGTTAAAACGGATAAAGGAAGTCCCATCCGCCAGTAATCGCCAAAGTGGTATCCTCCAGGTCCCATTACCAGGGTGCTGGACTGGTGACCAATCGGCGTGAGAAAAGCGCAGGAAGCTCCAACCGCTACAGTCATTAAGAATGAATCGGCACACACTGACATTTGTGAAGCAATACTCAGCGCTATGGGGGCCATTAACAATGCAGCCGCAGCGTTATTAACAACATTTGATAAAAGCATGGTAATTACAAATATTATAGCCAAAACAATCCAGGGTGCTAAATATGCAGAAGCCTGATAATATATAAGCTCACCAATAGCCGCTGCTCCACCTGTTGTTTCAAGAGCGCTGCTAACCGGAAGCATCGCTCCCAGTAGAATAATCACCGGCCAATCAATACTTTCATAAAGTTCACGCAGGGAAATAAAACCAGTTAATATCATAACCACTGCTGCTGCTGCAAAAGCTATCTGAATCGGGACTAAGCCCAGCGCAGCAGAAATCAACGCTGCCAAAAAAATACCGGAACCAAGAAGATAACGTCGCGGCTTTTCCAATTTCAAGCCCCTCTCAACCAGGGGCAGGCAGCCAAGAGTATTCATTACTTCAACCAGGGCTTCCGAGCGCCCCTGTAATAAAAGCACATCGCCAGCCCGAAAACGGATCCGGTCAAGACGTGCTGAAAGACGAGCTCCTTCCCGCGATATCCCAAGCATATTGATGCCATATATGCTCCGCAAGTTGAGTGACCTTGCAGTCTGTCCTTCAATAGCAGCATTAGTATTAACAACTGCTTCTACTATTGATAATGCATCTGAACCGAGATCATCTTTACCGATTTTTTTTGAAGCGGCAAGCTGAAGGCCTGTAACATCAAGAAATTCTTTTAAGTCTTCTGCATTGGCCTGAATAATAATATGATCGCCTTCTTCAAAAACCCGGTAAGGAGAAAATATTGGCATCTTTCTTTTATCGCGCACATGGCCTACAACTACAATATTTCCTTCGCTGGCCTGTCCCAGGTCGAGGAGCCTTTTGCCAGCATATTTTGATCCTTTGGGAACAAAAACCTCAGTTAAATAGCTCTCTATTTCGAATAAGTCTTCACGGGATATACGGCCTTGCCGGCAGGGAATCAGGCGCCAGCCAACCAGAACAATAAAAATAACACCGATAAATGCCACACCCAAACCGACAGGAGCAAAATCGAACATTCTAAAAGGTTCTGCCATATCAGTATTTTCCCTGAAGGATGAGATAATTATATTAGGCGGAGTCCCGATTTGAGTTATCAGGCCTCCAAGTAAAGAGCCGAAAGCAAGGGGCATTAAATATATTGAAGAAGGCCAGCCGCTTTTTCTGGCCATACGAATTGCAACCGGCAAAAATAGAGCAAGAGCTCCTATGTTATTCATAAAAGCAGAGCATACTGTTACGGCAGTTACAAGAACTGCCAGCTGCATAACCTGATTATTGTTAAAACGGGACATCTTTCTTGAAATATTATCTATAATTCCCGAGTTCATCAAACCTCTGCTTAAAACAAGAACCGCAGCGACAGTTATAACAGCAGGATGACTAAACCCGTAAAAAGCCTCTTCTCCGGGGATAATACCGGCAAGAGTAAGGATCAGCATTGCCATTAATGCTACAATATCATAGCGAATACGACCCCAGATAAAAAAAGCAAGTACCAGGAATAAAACGATGAAAACCAGGAGCTGATCAGACATAGGCTATCAGTTACACCTCCCCCGGCAGAATTACCTGAGTGGTTCGAGTTTAATTGAGCCGTTGGAGGTTGCTATCTGAACATTGAATCCTCCGCCGTTCATCGTTCCGGTCAGGCTTGTCTGATCCATTGCTGAAGTTTCAATATTAAGGCCGTTAAAATCCAGTGACCCGTTGGAAGTATTAGCCTTGATATCAGCCTCCAATGCAGGAGACATGAGCAGGGTGATAGAACCGTTACTGGTCTGGATATCAAGATTTTCATGCAACGCAGGGAGTTCAGCGCTAATACTGCCGTTTGAAGTATTCAACCCTGCCAGACTGCGCACTCCTGAAACGTTAATATCACCATTGCTGCTGCGAGCAGATATAATACCGTTAATCCCTGAAGCAGTAATTTTACCGTTTGAAGTTCTTAAATCGGGGTTCCCACCAATATTTTCCAGATTTATGTCACCATTTGAACACTCAATCGAACCGACTGCCAGGTCTCCCGGAAGTTTGATTTCGTAACTGACAGAAACTCTGGTTTCACCATATGGATGAACAGTTTCAATAAACAATGTTTCCGCTATGTCGATATTAATATCGACCTGATCCAGGGCTTCCTGCCCGAAGTAACTATTCTTGGTTGCCCTTATTTCAACTCTATCCTCATCCCAACCGCTAATAGTAACACTCCCGTTCGGATTAATAACCTCAATTACCGTTCCGGATCTAACCTGGTAGGCCTGCAGAAATTCCTCTGTTGTCACGGTATTGCTGCAGCCGGTGAATAAAAGCAAGGTAATCATGGTTAATATATAAAATGTTTTTCTAATTCTTACCATCCCATCACCCTCCTCCCAGCTGATAAAATACTAACCCTCAAAATACTTATGTAATTTAAGTTCCTGTACGCATAATAATATCCCGATTTACAAGTGGAAATCAATAGTAAAACCTGATTTGTGTTTATTATTTATGATGTGCTCTTTCCCGCCCCGCCTTAATAGTGTATATTAGTTCTTAGTCTATAAACTAAGTAAGGATTGATATGTATGAAGCATTATCTGCCATATCTGGCCGGAACCGGAGTTGCCCTGACCTGGGGTCTCTCATTCATGTTTACCAGGGGCGCTCTCGACTCGCTATCTCCATTCCACCTTCTTGGTCTCAGGTTTGCTGCTGCTGCTGCTGCCATGGCCCTGCTCAGAATGCTGAAATTAATCAGAATCAATTTAAAGTTTTCCGATTACTTCAGCCTGCTTCCACTTTCCCTGTTTCAACCTATTTTATACTTTTCTGCAGAAACAATTGGTATCATGCTCACTTCTGCTTCTTATTCCGGGATGATCATTGCTGCAATTCCAATATTTGTTGCCATTCTATCTGCTTTAATACTGCGTGAATATCCAAACCGCGTGCAGATTGTTTTTATTGTTGCTTCGGTTGCTGGTGTTATTTTCATAGTTTTCATGGATAACCAGGCTATTGAAGGTGTCAATTCAATCGGTACGCTGGCTCTACTGGGAGCTGTATTATCTGCTGCCTGCTATAATATTGCGTCACGCAAAGCATCAGTTGTTTATACACCCATCCAGACCACCTGGGTTATGATGGTTGTAGGAGCTATTATATTTAACTTTATTGCCCTCGCCCAGCATTTTCTTTCCGGAAGCATTGCTTATTACTTTTCACCTCTTTCGGATTTATGGATAAGCATTATCTACCTTGGAGTGGCTTCATCCGTTGGCGCTTTCTTTCTTTTTAATTACGTTCTAAGCAAAGTCCCTGCCACCCAGGGCTCGGTCTTTGTTAATATGGTTACTGTTGTTGCGATAGCCGGCGGTGTTATATTCATGGGAGAGTCTATATTTTGGTATCATTTAATCGGTACCGCCGCTGTAATACTTGGCATCTGGGGTACAAACCGTTATGCCGCACAACAAGGTAAATATATTGATAATCAGGATAAAAGCGATTCTAAAGAGGCGGTCAAACAAGGCCAGGCATTTTAACCTTCCTCCGGAATAACTTTACTCACCTGTTATTCAGTCCGGGCCATTGATGCTGCTAACATTTTATCAGTAACCCTGCCATTATCAGTATTCCATCGATAGAGCAGGAATACTGTAACTATTACTGTGGCAATTTCTGCAAAGACAGGTGTTATCCAGATACCCGCTTCTCCCCATATTACAGGAAACAGAGCCAGCCCGATAACATTAAAAACCAGCCCGCGGGACAGGGCTATGAGTAAAGAGCTGCCTGCCCGCTCCAGGGCTGTAAAAAACATTGAGCTGATAATCCCAATCGGCATAATCAGAAGCGCCCAGCTAACCATTGATGTTGCCCTCAGGGTTATAGCAACCGTTTCCGGATGATCCGGAATAAACATGGTTACCATACCCGCCGCCTGCCAGCGTAACAGGATAAAGAACAACCCCGCGGCAATAACGGATACAGTAATAACTCTCCCCAGGGTCCCCCTGACCCGGTTGGTAAGCCCGGCTCCGTGATTATAGCTGAGAATTGGTTGAGAACCTATGCTAATTCCCAGGAAAAACACTGTTCCAAACATAATCAGGTATTGCACCATGGCAAAAGCGGCAACACCTTCACTACCGATATAACTTAACAATGCCCTGTTAAATAAGAAAGTTGTAACCCCTCCGGCAATACTGTTAAAAAGCTCTGATGAACCGTTAACAGCAATCGTTCGCAATGCTCTGAAACCCCCACCGGGAATACCAATCTGAAGTCCCGGTTTATTTTTAATTTTTTTATATAAAAAATAGGCAACAAAAATCAATGCGCCCAGAGTCTGTGCTATTCCTGTTGCTAATGCAGCCCCGGAAATTCCCATGCTAAGGGGAAAAAGAAATATGTAGTCTAAAATAATGTTCAGAATCGCCATAGCTACCATAACGCCGGTAGCCAGATTTGGGCGTCCGTCATTCCGAACAGTCTGTTCAAGAATGAAGATCAGGATCATCGTTGTGAAAAAGGGGTACAGAGTAACCAGGTATTGCCCGGCCAACTCTCCCAGGCTACCTGAAGTACCAAGGATCGTAAGAATAGGGGAAAGAGCAACTATTGTTAAAATACTGCATCCTATACCGAGGCCGGTGCCAAGGGATATAACCAGACCCAAAACTCTACGGGCTTGTTTACTTTTTCCGGCCCCCTGAAGCACGGCAACCCGGGCATTGCCACCAACTCCGATCATGGCTGCCAGACCAATAAAGAAAGCCAGGATTGGATATAATATATTAACCGAGGCCAGGGCCTCCGGGCCAAGACTTCGCCCTACCATTACAGCATCTGCCATGTGGTACAAAGACATAAAAAGCATTGAAGCTATCGCCGGCAAAGCATTCTTTAATATCAATGCTCCCAACGGATGTCTAAGAAACAATTCCCTGGCCGGATCTTCGTTTACTGGCAGGGCAGATCCCAAATCATCTGAGGAACATAGTGAGTAGTTTTTTTCTTGATCGTCGTTTCGCATGGTTTAACTCCTTCAATATATATTAGCATTGTAAAACTGCCAATACTATAGCACTTTGGACCGAAACGACAGGTAAGGTCCGACAGCAGTAAACAGATTAGTTCGGAAGGATGATTTTCTTTCAAACCTGAGTACATGCAGGTATCGTATATGACAACATTATTTACTGAAATATTGCAGTTCTCAGTACCTGTCACACAGGGGCAAACCTCTCAGAAACATGCTTAATATTAAACTATTTACGAAACTGCTTTTTATCATTATTGCAGATAACCTGTATCACCTGGCGCCCTGAAAGCATTGCTCCGGGCAAACCGGCTGGCGGATTAGTCCATTGCCCTACCTGGTAGTAGTTTGACAGCCCGGGCAACCTGGCTGGTATTTTAAATCTCCCGGCATCAGGAGGCACGATCCAGGACATATAAGCACCCTTATAAACATTCGTATAGCGATAGTAACTATAGGGAGTGGTAACATCAACAACCTTTATATTGTTTTTAGTTGCTGGAAATCTTTTATTAAGCTCGGGAACCACTTTTTCAACAAGTTCATTTTTTCTTTCCCTGTAGAGCTCTCTGTTCTTTACTGATCCTGCCCAATAATCATAACCCGAGCTAAGTGTTGCAGTAACAACGCTCTTTCCTTCGGGAGCAAGGGTCGGATCAAAAGAATAGTTCGTCAGGTAAAGATATTCATTAAATACTCCACCCAGGTTAATCGGGTTGGCCAGCCTTACTGCCACTTTATTTTCTTCTCCAGACAAATCACTATCAATTCCAAAAGATATTTGAACCGAAGTATATGTAGGCAATGATTTAAAACTTTCTTTGATCAGGGGACTGTTATAGCGGCCACGCAGCAGTTCATAAACAGAGTGATAAAGGTCAGCCGCGGATATAATCAGGTTGCCTCTGACTACTGTACCGTCTTCCATTCTTAAACCAACAGCAAAATCTTCTTCAACCAGGATTTCATTTACAGGATTGTTATAATTGATCACTCCACCAGCCTCTAAAAAGCTGGTTTCGAGTGCCCTGGCAAACCGCAGCGAACCTCCTTGTGGAAATCCGGCATCACCTGCATGGTGAGAAGCAAGGGTGCTGATCACAGCCAGCATGGAATATCCACTGGGCATAATCTGAGAAAGGGCGTCCCGAAGAAAAGGGCTTTTAATCCTGCTGATGTATTCTTCTATCGAAATTCTGGAAAAGCGACCCATAATTTTAAAAAGGGGTAACATCCTGAACAACATGGGAACCATATCCCAGGCTTTCATCAGCTCATCCGGTTTATCCAGGGGAAATTCGAGGCGAGACATTTTTCTGGCTGCACCTGTTATCTCTTTTATCACCAGCTCATCATCAGGAAAAAACTCAAGCAGGTGTGATTCAAGTTTATCCATGTTGTTGTAGATATTTACTCTTTCGCCAACTGATCCTTCAACTGTCATGAATTTATCATGATTGATTATTTCCATTTCATTTATCGGGCAGACTTCACGCCAGAGTCGATTAAACTGACTACCCGAACCGCTACCGACCAGCCAGTGTATGCAGCCATCAAATATAAAACCATTACGTTCCCAGGAAGTGCACAACCCCCCTGGTAAATGATGCTTTTCATAGATAGTTACCTCGTACCCATTTCGGCAGGCATGTATCCCGGCCGATAAACCAGCAATGCCTGCTCCTATAATCATTATTTTTTTAGTCATAACCGATGACCTCCTCAATGGAAATTTGTTTTAGTTTTTGCTGCTCAAGTTTTTCACGCATCGGTTTCATATAACTCCTGGAAAGTCGATAATGGTCTCTTAAACTATTAAATTTTTTATATAAATTGTCTTTATAATTTTTTATAGCTCCACCCCCGGGATAAAGCTGTTTAAATGGCTCTAACAAATCAGGGAAATGGTCTTTCATAAAATCAAAAAACACCTTCCTTGTTGCTCCCCTTAGATATAAAACCCCAGGCAACACATAGTCTACCTTGCAATCTGCACCATTGAATAAAAGGCCATCCAAATTGACAACACTATCTGTTAATAACGGGATAATAGGCATGATGTGCAAGCCGGTGGAACAACCGGTTCCGGCAAATTCTTTTAAAACTTTAAAACGCTCAGCAGCTGGCGAAGAACCTGGTTCAATCAGTTTCCTCAGTTCTTCGTTTATTGTAGTTATTGTTGCCGCTATATTAACATAAGTTATCCTGGATAACTTATCGATCAGATCAAAGTCTCGTAAAATCAGGCTTGATTTAGTTGATATTATAACCGGTGTTTTATATTTAATCAGCAGTTTTAAAATCGCCGGAATAATTTTATACTCTTTTTCTGCCGGTTGGTAGCTGTCAGTTACTCCTCCAAGATTAATAACATCACCATTCCAGTTCGGTGAACTTAGCTCCCGTTCCAGAATATCTACAATATTACTTTTAACATATATTTTATGATAAAAATCTTCCTTATATGTATGGCCAAGATGGCCATGTGAATAAAGTGCATAACAGTAACGACAGCCGTGCGCGCACCCCCTGTAAACATTTAAATCCCACCCGTAAGGTATTTTTCTTTTCAGTTTTGTCAGGGCTGTTTTAACTTCTAGTTCATTAAACATATTGAGCTCCCAGCTGGAGTAAATTTAATTAATGCTCCACAACCTAATATATTGTACCTTAATATGGACAGATATTCTATGAACTATGCGTAAAAGTTACATTTAACAACTACCTTGTTAACTTGCATTTCTGCAACAGTTATTTATAATTAAAAAGTATTGCCTCTTTCCGGTTGGCACAACAATTGATAGTATACTATCAATAACCGGAAAACAGATACCGAAGGAGAAAATAATAAATGAAAAAAAAGTGGGCAGTAATGTGGTCAGTATATCTTGCCAGCGTTACAGTAATTGTAAATCAGTTTAAAGTGCCTCCCGTGCTACAGACTCTTATTGCAGAGATGCAGCTTGACCTGGCCACAGCCGGTTTAATGATGTCTATCTTTGCTCTAACTGGAGTTATTCTTGCATTTCCTGCCGCTTTGCTGATGGGGAAATATGGTTTAAAAAAAAGCGGTCTCCTCGGACTGGGCTTTACAGTAATCGGATCAATAGCCGGTTCGCTTTCTACGGGCGCAACAATGCTCCTGCTGGGCAGGGTTATTGAAGGTATAGGACTCGGACTGATCGCGGTTATTGCTCCTGCCGCAATTGCCCTCTGGTTTAAGCCAGATCGGGTAGGTTTGCCTATGGGCATATGGGCAACATGGATGCCTGTAGGCAGCGCTATTGCATATAATATAACCACTCCGATTCAAGCATCTTTTGGCTGGCAGGGGGTGTGGTGGTTTGGAACAGCACTTGGCCTAATTTCTTTTATAGTATATGCTTTATTCGTTACCTGCCCACCTGTAACAGACAAAAACAAGATTACTGCAAAAAAAACTTATCCAGAAATCTCTTTTACGCAGGGGCTAAAGACTCCGGCTATATGGTTGCTGGCAATTGGCTTATTCGGCCCAACTTTTGGGACTATCGGTTATACAACCTGGTCCCCGGTTTACTTTAATGAAGTATTCTTCATAGACGCTGTTAAAGCTAACTTTTTTACCAGCGTTGTTTATATAGTTAAAATATTTGGAGCTCTCAGCTGCGGCTGGGTTTTAAGCAGAGTAAAAGATCGTAATTTAGTCTTAATCGGGGCAAGTGTGCTAGCGACTATTGTTTACCCAATAGGTTTTACTTTAGGATCTGCCGGCCTCATACTTCCTTATGTTATTCTGATCGGGTTTGTTCCGGCTTATGTTGCCGCCACTACCTTTGCTTCTGCGCCTACTGCAGTGCCTTCCCCTGCCCTGGCAGGGCTGGCCATGGCAGCTGTAATGGTTGGTCAAAACAGCGCCACTCTTATTGCTCCCCCGCTAATGGGCGCTGTTATTGAAAGAACAGGCAGCTGGGCTGCCGCGGGCATCCCCATGCTGGTTGTTATGATCCTGTCAACAGCCGCCCTTCTGATATATTACAGAATAAAAAAATTGACTACCGGCAGCTCATACGATAAAGAAAAAATCGAAAACGCCTTACTTCAGAAAAGTTAGCTGCTACAACAGTATTTAAAGCTTAGGATTCTATGACATTAGTTGACTTTTATATATAATGGTGACATAATAAGAAAAATACTGTTAGGGCAAAACCATTGTAAAGTGGTGACGCAAAGCTAAAGGGGCCGCAAAAATTTTTGCAGAGCCAGCCAGTTGCCGGTTAGAAAACTATGACCCGCCTCACTGTTAAGGCGGGTATTTTAAACTGCAGGTTTAGATAAAGAGTATAACTAAAGGCGGAAAAAAGATGACAAAACGAATTTTTGGCAAAACGATTATACCCTTTTTACTGTCCTTACTATTAGTTCTTACAATCTCCTGTCAGGCTCATGCCCTGATGCAAAAACTCGCTTTAAGTGACCTTACAGACCAGTCTGATTCAATTATTACCGGAACCATAGAAAAACTTCAAAGCCAGTGGGATACAGAACAAGGTAACATATTTACTACTATTACTGTAACTGTTGACAGTAAAATTAAAGGTGAAGATAAACCGGAAACGATTACTGTGATTATTCCCGGAGGAACTGTTGACGGTATAACTCAGATTGTTTCTGATACCGCTGAATTCCAGGTTGGCGAAGAAGTTGTTTTGTTTCTCAATGAACTACCATGGTACAGAATAAATTTTGCCGGCTCTGCATCGGCAAGTATTTTTGAAGTATGCGGTAACTTCCAGGGTAAAATGAGTATTACTGATGATAGCGTCTCCGGCAAACCACTTGAAGAGCTGGAGGATGAAATAAACTTTTTACTTGAAGCTGATCAGACAGATAGTTCCCTTGACCCACTGGAAGACGAACCGCTGTTTGTCAGCAATCATGCATTTGTCACCCTGCCATTTCGCTGGACTGGTCTTTCGCCTGTTGTTCCCTATTATATAAATTCCTCCAGCTCCAGAATAACCGAGATCAATGCCGCTGCCACCTCCTGGAATAATGCCGGTGCAAACTTTGCATTTAACTACCGCGGAACACACTCGCGATCCGGTGGACCTCTCTATAATGGAGTAAATGAAATCATGTGGCGCGACCTGGGCACGAATAACGCCCTTGCTATCGCTTCAATCTGGGTTGCCGGAAATATTATCATGGAAGCAGATATGAGCTTTAACACGAGATATAACTGGAGCACCAGCGGTAGTATCTATGATGTACAAACCGTCGCCTTGCATGAGTTCGGTCACTGGGTTGGGCTGGATCATTCCAGCACTTTTGGCTCCATCATGTATTACCAGTATAAAGGCACACAGCGTAACCTGCACCAGGATGACATTGCAGGAATACGCTATATATACGGCAATTCTGCTCCCGTTTCTCTCTGCACAGTTTCTGTTCCCAGCCGTCCGGGAGGCTCGTCAAGCGGTATTGTGGGAACGACTTACAACTATACTGCATCAGGATCCAGCTGTTCTAACGGCCATAATCTTGAATACAAGTTTTATTTTAGTGATGATACTGAATCAAACTGGCGAACGTTCGCCAATTGTAATAAATACTGGAGCAGTCCAGGGAGTCACAGCGTATGGGTACAAACACGCTGTGCAGCCGACAATAACAGGGTTTCATTAATGTCTCAGCCACTAGAGATAACCGTATCAGCGGCACCGGTTTACTACGATTTAACGATCTCTGCGGAAGGCGGGGGAATTACTGTTCCAACCAGCGGAACATATCCATATTTAAACGGGACTTCAGTTACAATTGAGGCGACCCCAGATAATGGATGGCAGTTTGAAAAATGGATAATCAATAATGAAGAAAGCTCTAATAGCCGGACCAGTTTCAATATAGGCAGAAACACGGTTGCCAGGGCTGTATTTTCAGAGTTAGAAGAAATAGAGGAAGAAAACAGTGAACAGGAAGATCAAAATAGCGGGTCCGACACAAATAATGATGACGACAACTCTGTTGTTGATCACCAGGTTAATATTGTAATTGAAGGCCAGGGAACTACAGATCCAGCTGAGGGTATTCATTATTATAGCTCAGGTGAGAGCTTGCTGCTAACCGCTTTTCCTGCAGAAAACTGGATCCTGGAGAAATGGGTAGTTGGTGACGAAGAATTTAGCGTACTTTCGATTACTCTTAATGTGAATAGTAGCATGACAATAAATGCAATTTTTAGTGACAGGCCTGAAATAATCGAAGACGATAATGGCCAGGGCCAGGATAACGCAGGCAGTAGTTCAGGAGAAAATACGAATGCTGGAAGCAGTGGCGGAACAACCTCTGGTGGCAGTGCCGGTTCAGGAAGTGGAACCAATACCTCTCCACCGGCGCCCAGTGCACCATCCGCCCCCCCTCCGGCTGTTATTCAGCATCAATTAGCAATAGCTGTTGAAGGAGAAGGTAATGTATACCCCGGACCCGGTAAACACTCATATAATAAAGACAATGAGGTTAACATAATAGCCGAACCTGCGGCTGGGTGGATTTTTGTTAAATGGATAATAGATGGAAAGGATATAAGCTTTCACAGCCATTCCATTAAAATGGATCGCGATCGCTCTGCAACAGCATTTTTTTCAAAGCAGAAGCCTGGCGACCTCACCAATGACGGCAATGTCTCGGTTTCAGATGTAGTAAAAATTACCCGCTACTCACTCGGCATTTCCGAGCTGACAGAAGAGCAGATCGCAAGCGCAGATGTTAATGGCGACGGAGTTGTCGACGTGCGGGATATTACATTGATCATGCGTTACGCCCTTGGGTTAATCGACTCTTTCCCTGTTGACCGGTAACAATTCAGGCACTGCTGCAGGAAGACTTGCTGCAGCGGTCATTACAATATTTACAGGCCAGAGCTGCATTTGAAAGCTCTGAAAATCTTTCCGGGTACTTGTAATGCAGCAGCTCCCATTGAAAGAGCAACAGAGCGCCCATTGCAACCAGCGAATACGACCAGAAAGATTTTAAGTAGATCAGGGGCGAAACAATAATTGGGAAGCCCCAACTATATATACGACAGGTAGCACAACAGCGATTGTGCACAATCCAGTTTTGAAAAGGGCACCATAAATTTACGAAGAGTTGATCCAGAAAATAAAATAAAAACGCGCTCATAACCACCCAGTAGCTATCCAGCCTCAACAACCCAATCAGGATAAGGGCTACTGCCCATACCAGCGCTGCCAAAATTGCCCGCCTGTCAAATTTCTTCGTATAAGAAAGCAGCTCTGTAATATCATGCTTTAGATGAATATAATTTAATTTAAATATTTTTCCGCGTCCGATAAAATGGTTTAACCCCGGGATAAGGGCAAGGGCCATTTCGAACATCAGCAGGACCCATAGCAGATGGAATACCCTGACATTACCAACTACCTGATAATTAAAAACTACAGCAGCAAATTCTTTGCCTGCCAGACTTATAATAACAGCTGATGCAAAAACAACAGTGCGTAAAATAAATATTTTTCGGGAAAGTATCCAGTTTAACATTTCATACAAAGCTCCCATATACTAATATGTAACCCTGTATATATTGACACATCCATAAATAAATTTCAACCAGGCAAAGGAATAAGCAGACAAACGGTAAGGGGCTGCTTCGCAAGAAACAGCCCCTTAAAATGCGCTATCCTATATACAGTTTGTCAACTTATCTGAGTGAATCTCTTGCTTCAAGAAGAGCTTCATATACCGACCAGGCCGGCAGTCCGCTTGCTTCCAGCTGATCGAGGAAACCTTCAACAACCGGTGTTGATACCTCGAGCAGATCTGCTGTATCCTGCTCAGTCCACTGGTACACTTCTATGCCATTTTCCTCCATCTTATCAATACCACGCTGTGCAGCGTCGGCATAAACCGAGGAGGCCTTCAGACCCAGCTCCAGACCGCTGTTTTCCTCAAAAATAGCCTGAATGTCCGCCGGAAGTGAATTCCAGGTGTCTTCATTCATAAAAATAGCCTTGGTTGCATAGAACATACTCATACCATTCGTGCCATATTCCAGTACCTCGTAGAGGCTGTAAGTATCAATAGCAGCATGATCAGTCAACAAACCATCCACTACTCCACGCTCCAAAGCATCATATACCTCAGGCATGGGAATCAGGGAACCCATTCCACCAAGAGCATCAATTGTATCTTCTTCAAGCTCGCCGGAAACCCTTAAATCACGTCCCCTGAAACCGTCTACTCCCTGAATTGGCGCATTATTGGTATAAGCATTGCCTTCAGGAAGTCCATAGAGGGCAAATACCTTATAACCTGCCCATTCATTCTGGAAATCTTCATTTTCTTCCAGCAGGATATTAATGGTCCGGGTTACCTCTTCCATTGACTGGAAATGAGCAGGGAACCTGGTAAAATCAGTTAACGGAAAACGACCGGGAGTATACCCGAGCATTGTAAAACCTATATCTACCGCTCCGGTAGCAACGTCATCCACGATTGCCCTGCTTTCAGACAAAGAACCACCAGGATAAAAATTAATTTCTACCCTGCCATTTGATGCTGCTTCAATAGCTTCAATCCATGGCTCAACTACATTTACATGCTGGTGGTGAGGAGCTGGGAACGGAGATGCAAAATCAAGACTAATTACTTCACCGGCATCAACCGGTTCATCAACAGGCTCATCAACAGGCTCATCAACCGGAGCATCGACTGCTTCCTGCCCGCCACAACCTGTAAGAGCAAGCCCCAGGAAAAACAATACCATCACGGGTAATAAAAACAGCTTCCAGCGCTTCAAATTAAACATTTTATTCCCTCCAATTTATAGTCTTTAGTTCTTTCAGGACCCCACACATCAAAGCACAAAGAGTTTATTCTTGCACAGGCATCCCCCCCCATTTCAATTTATTAATTAATACATTAAGCCAGGTAAGAAAAGCGCAATTTGCGGAAATGCGGCTACTATTATAGCCCCGATAACCAGGGTAACCCAAAATGGTACCTGATATTTAAAAACCTGGGCAGAAGGAACCTTTGTAACCTGGGCGACAACCAGGCTGGCTACCCCAACTGGTGGGGTGAGCAGGCCGGTTAAGTTCATCATAGTGGTCATAACACCAAACCAGATGGGGTTATAACCCAATTCCAGGATAATAGGGTAAAATATTGGAGTCATAATAACTATTGTTGCCAACTCATCCATGAAAAAGCCCATAATCGTATAAATCAGCAGTATAATCAAAATTATTATAAAAGGAGTTACGTCCAGCGCATCTATGAAAGATGATAGGCTAAAGGGAATCCTACTTCTGGTGAGAAAAATACCAAACAACTTACCACCGATAACTATAGCAAAAACCATGGCGGTTATGGTAGTTGCCGAACTGATCGAATCAACAAATTTTGCCCACGACAGTCTTCTCATGATCAGCACAAGCACCAGGGATAAAAATGCCCCTGCCGCGCCCGCTTCTGTCGGTGTAAAAAACCCGAGATATATTCCTCCGATGCTTATAACAAAAATTACCGGTAACGGCCAGACATACATTACTTTTTTCAGATCTATTGAAAATCGTTCTTTTGTATCTGAGACGGGAGGGCCAAGGTCAGGCCTGACCCGAATTACGATATACGTGGTAATCATTAGCATTAGAGTAAGCATTATCCCGGGGATCAAACCGGCAATCAGAACCTGCCCGATCGACTCTTCTGTAATAACGCCATATAATATCAGGGTTGTGCTGGGTGGAATTACAATACCCAGGGTTGAACCAACCGAAGCGATACTGGCTGCCAAACCTTGATTATACTTATGCTTGGTCATTTCAGGCACAGCAATTGAACCTATAGTTGAAGCAGCGGCAGTGGCTGAACCGCAAACAGCGCCAAAAACTGCTGCTGCTCCCAGGGTGGCAATAGCCATCCCACCCCTGACTTTTCTGAATAAATCGCTCATTACGTTATAAAGGTCGGCTGCCACTCCCGCTTTCGATAAAAATATACCCATAAGCACAAAGAGTGGAATAACACTCAGAGAATAATTTTCTACCAGTATAACCAAATCGCTGCCCAATTTACTTAAAGAAGGTCCGCTGCTGGTCAGCATTATATTACCAAGCACCGCAATAGCGATTAATGCAAAACCTACAGGTAATCTCAAGGTTATCAGGATCAACATCAGCACTATGCCAAGAATGCCTATTTCAATTGGTGCCATCGTTTTTTCCTCCTACCGGCTGTGAAAAAATCAGATCTGTTACAACAACTAAAAAGAGCCCAAGTAGTCCTAAAAATGCCAGTAATATTACAGGCCAGCTAGGTATTTGCAAACTTGCAGTCCTGGCACCGGTATCCATCATGTATATCCCATGAGCCAGGAGCCGCCAGGTCATAACCCCTGCAACTGCAACAAATGCCAATTGTTTAAGATTATATATAATCAACCGGGAGGCTCTAGACTTTAAATACTTTTCATAATATCCATAGAAAAAATCAATTTCAACGTTTTCCTTATTCCTTTCTGCATTGCCAAAAGCAAAATAAACTAGAATAACGAGAAAAATCCCGGTTAATTCATATATTCCGCGAAATCTAAACTCAAACAGCGCTCTGCCAATAATGTCAATTACCGTCATTGTCATTAAAGCCACTAAGAATAAACAGCTGATGTAGTGGAAATAGCGGTTAAACGTAATAAGCGCTTTTCTCATAATCACGCCCCCTTTATAAATTTATTTATAGCTTCATCTAATCTTTAAAATACAAGCATCTTATTTGACCTTACCAACAGGCAATATGTTACTATTCTCAATTGCCAAAACTGTAAGGTCACCAAGCAAACATGTATCACTAAATTGACTAGTCATAACTGTATATTTAAGTCGCAATATTCATGCCAAAATGCGATCCATATACAGCTTAGTGATAACATAACCATTGGATAAACCTTTAATATGCCTTGTTTTAACTTTAAATACAGGTATCCTTTTCAAGGTTTTTAACAATATTAAACCAGCATATGTATTTATATCCTTTTAAATTATTTCATAATGAATTTAGAATTTCATTTTGCAATTCTACTCGTACCACATTTGACAATTTTAATCTATAGCAACATTGCTAAGTTTGTTATAATAAATACTTTTTATCCACTGAAAGCTATTGATATTTTGTGCCTGCATGCAAACAGGAATTCTATGGATAAAAAAGGAAGCTGCAGTTAAATTCAGCAAACTGATAGCTCCCTACTTTATAAATTTTAATCTGGTGGGGACGAGAGGTTTTGAACCTCCGGCCTCTTGAATGTGAGTCAAGCGCTCTCCCCCTGAGCTACGTCCCCATGTTATTCTAACTGTTTATATTTTCTTAAATTATACCACAGTTTTTCAACGCATCAATACTTCCGGGGCTCACTTTAGACTTACTGGTAATATGTAAAAAGCGCCCCGGGCTTTTACCCCCGGGACGCCTTAGTTCTAATGCGTTATGAATATAGCAACTGGGAAGAAAGGAAAAATCCACCTCTTTTACCCCCAATTGTTTTAGAGCATCTGTAATCCCACATCGAAAGGATCCACTACATGAGTGCCACCGTCTACCAGAATTGCCGAACCTGTAATAAAGCTGGCATCATCACCGGCCAGGAAGCTGCAGATACCGGTAATTTCATCGGGTTCTGCTCCCCGCCTTAAGGGAATAGACTGGAACGGCCCCAGGTTGTCTTTGCCAAATTCGCCGAAATGGCCCCTGGTCATATCTGTTAAGGTGAACCCTGGACATACTGCATTGAAGCGGATATTAAACTTACCATAATCTGTTGCTGCCTGTTTTGTTAACATAATCAATGCAGCCTTGGTTGTACTGTAACCAACCCTGCCGGATAAGCAGCGAACTCCACCAAGGGAAGCAATGTTGATTACTGAACCTCCACCCTTCTCTTTCATATGAGGAATCACTTCGCGCATCAGCAGAAATGGTGCGTTCAGATTGGTGGCAAGGATTTTATTCCAGTCATCAAGGTCTACCTCTACAACGCCACCTTCAAAATTAACCGCAGCGTTATTGACAAGGATATCCAGTTTGCCTCCCCATTCAATAGCTGCTTTAACAACAGCTTTCACATCTTCATGCTTGGTGATGTCACCGGAAAAAACCTTAACCTTATCAGATGGAAGTTGTGCAGCAACATCTTCCAGGTTTTTCTTCCTGCGGCCAATTATGCACACTTTCGCTCCATCTTTTACAAAGCGCTTTGCTATAGCTTCACCGATACCGCTTCCAGCCCCGGTTATCAGAGCGACTTTATTGTCGAGTACCATTTGTTTAATTCACCTCATATCTTAAGTTTAAACAAAACAGATAAATGAAAATAACCGTTTCTGTTTTTTTTAAAGCTCGCGCCAGTTCCAATCTCTGCCGCCTTTAAAAACATTGGCATTCATTTCGTTACTGAGGTTAAGCAGCACAGAGTTAGGGAAGTGGACAAACATTGTATAGAAGAACTCAGCTGCGCTGTTTGTTTCTTCCAGGGCTTTCTCTGTCAGCTCAACATATTTCCTGGTATAATCAATTGAACTGTAATCAAAAGGCATTCCCGGTTTTTGGTGGCCGGGAATCACAATATCAGGTTCCAGTGTTTTAAGAAAATCAAGATCCTTAATCCACTGCTGCCGTTCTTCTTTGGTAAGCTCACAAGTAAATGGATGTGCCTCATTGAAAAGAAGGTCGCTACCGTAAAGGGTTTTGATTGAAGGAATCCAAACTACCGAGTTGTATCTCATATCACCCATTAGTTTAGGAATAACTTCAAGGCGATGGCCTTCAAGTTCAAAGTAGTTTTCTTTCAACGGTTTGATTTTAACTGTTTTACGGCAAACGTTCATTTTACCTATTACGTTTTCCCAGTGTTCAATCTTACCAAAAAACTGTTCATTAATCATATCGCAGTCTTCCTGCAAAGCCAGTACTTCGGCTTCAGGAAATTCATCTGCTATATGACCCAGACCAAAATAATGATCAGGGTGGGAGTGGCTAACAAATATTTTAGTTAACTTTTTACCCGTTTCCAATATTTCAGCAATTACCCGGTGAGCGTTGGAACGAGTCCACTGGGTGTCAAGCAGAGCAGCTTCTTTTTCACCCATAACGATAACAGATGCAACCCTGAATCCTGGTTCGTTGGCAAAGTATGTCTTTGTTGATAGCTTCCCTTCACCGTGTGTGTTTAATCTAACTTCCATGGTAAAACCTCCTCCTATTTGCCACGACTAAAGTTCGTATGTTTTCTTGAGAAGTTTCAGTACTGTATCAGCATCAATTTCTTTCGGAATAAAGTGCGCACAATCATCATTAAGCACCTTGGGCGCTACTTTTTCAATCTCACTTATGTCAATATCCAAATCCTTCATAACCGGAAGACCAATGCTCTTTGTAAATTCTCTGATTGCGTCGGCAACTTTTTCACCGGCTTCAACAGGAGCAAGTCCTTCAATGTCTACACCTATGGCAGAAGCAATGATCTTAATCTTATCAGGAGCCTGATCGGCAACATATTCCACTACAATTGGCTGGGCAACCGAGCAAAGCTCCCCATGATTTTTATGGAAAATAGCTCCCAATGTATGGGCAATAGCATGGCCAAGCTGCGGAGGAGCATCGTTAAAAGCTATCCCGGCGATCATTGCAGCCAGGCTCAGCTTGGATCTTATTTCTTTATTGTCGGGATCCTTTATCGCCTTGGGAAGGTTCTCGTAAACCAACCGAATTGTTCTTTCAGCCAGGATATCGGAAACAGGGTTTGCTGCAACTGATGTTAATGCTTCAATACCATGTGAAAAAGCATCAATTCCTGTAACTGCAGTCAGGTGTGCCGGCAAACCTACTGTATAGATTGGGTCAACAATCGCCAGACTGGCCACGCATGGCGCCCCAATTACTCCGCTCTTTATATCCTTTTCAGTATCGCTGACCACGCTGATGGCGTTGACTTCACTACCTGTTCCGGCAGTTGTTGGAATTAAAACCAGGGTTTTGCCGGGCTTAAGAGGTATGCTCTTGTCAAAATACTGAGTAACCGGAGAAGGGTTGCCCAGTAAAACATTAATTGCTTTAGCCGCATCAAGAGCACTTCCGCCCCCAATTGCCACAATCCCATCAATACCCTGCGCCTTGGCAAATGCTGCTCCCTCTTCTACTACTTCCGCCGGTGGATCGGGGACAACCTTGTCATAAGGAACAGTTTCGATGCCTTCCTTTTGAATTAGGCCGAGGATCTTATCGGCAATACCGGTTCTTTTAATTACGCTACCATGTACTACAAGAACTTTTTTACATCCCATCTCCTTCAGTTTAGCTCCAACCTGTTCCGAAGCACCATAACCAAAAAGAATCGGGGGGGTGGGGTGAATATTATAAATCATTCATAACACTCCTTTGTATTATTATAGTAATTGTGGAACAAACCGCGATATAAATTTCCCTTATCACCGCCTTTGCACAATTGTTTTATAAACAATAAATAGCTAAATTAACAAGCGCCAGATGTTTACCTTTATTTATTTCGACATTTTAACAAATAACCCTACCTGGCTAACAGTCTATTTACAAAAGGCCGGGCAACCAGAGGCCGACTTTCGGGAATATCATAACAAGAATGATTACAGCCATCTGGATCAGGAAATAGGGCACTCCACCACGGTATACATCATGCATTTCCACTTCGTCGCATGAACCTTTAAGAGCATAAAGCACCATGCCAACAGGGGGAGTGATGCCGGCAATACCGGTTGTGATCAGGATTAATACACAGAACCAGAGGGGGTCGAAACCAAGAGCAATTACTGCAGGTGTAAAAAGTGGCACAGTAATCATCATCATGGCGATCGAATCCATAAAACAGCCGAGAACTAAGATACAGCCAATCATTATAGCAACAATAAAGTACGGACCTACTGGCGCATTAACTATCGAATTAACAATAGACGGCCCTGCACCAGTCAGAGTAAGCACCCTGCCAAAAATACTCGAAGTAGAAATAATCAAAAAAAGCATGCTGGTCATCTTTGCCGAAGCCATCAGACTGTCAACGAAAATTTTCCAGGTTAGTCTTCTGTAAACCAGGGCCAACAGTATTGTGCCAATAGCTCCCAATGCTGCGGCTTCAGTTGCTGTTGCAATACCTAAAAAGATCACGCCCAAAACCAGTAAAACAATAATTCCGAGAGGCAAAGCCTTTGCAATTCTTAAAAGAACTTCTTTAAAAGGATACCTGTATTCTTGTTCTACTTTATCAGGGACAAGGTGCGGCCATATTTTGCTGGATACCAGAATAAAAACTATAAATAGGGCCGAGCAAATTAGCCCCGGAAGCAAGCCGCCAATCAGAACCCGGTTTGGAGACACTTCCGCAAGAGTTGCCAGGATAATGGCCAGCGAACTTGGTGGAATAAGGGTTGCCAGGGCTGCCCCTCCAAGAGCGGTCCCGCAGGCAAACCACTTGGTATAACCATGCCTGAGCATTCTGGGAACCAGCGTAGCTCCAAGAGTAGCCCCAGTTGCTATCGGGGCCCCACTGAGTACAGCAAGCACAGTTCCCGTACCTACTGTAAGAATTGCATCCTGCGTTCTTAATTTACCAAAAATGCTTTCTGAAGCATTTGTTACCAGATCAATAAACTGACATCGAACAATAATCTCTCCCATAATTATAAATAGAGGCACGGCAATTAAAACAAAGGAATTAAGGGATGCAAACATTCCCACAGCAATTAAGCTGAAAAACCTGGTGCCGCTGTGCAAAACAAGAACAGTTATATTAGCCGCCATGAATGATAATGCTACAGGAAAACCAAGCAGCATCAATGCAAAAAATACTCCAAGCAGCACAAGGATAACTACTGATACTTCCATGACAAACCTCCTCAACAACCTGTCATATAAATAACTAAACTTACAGCGAAAGCTGTTTAGTTTGTATCAACAACCTCGCCCGGGCTTCCAATATTAGTTCCAGAATTACTACCTTTAAATAAACCTTTAAATTCTGTCCAGGTTTGAATCAAAAATTCTATAACCATGAATAACCAACCAATTGGCATAAAGATCATCAGGTAAACAAGCGGAAATCTGATTGGATAATCGGTAGACATACCTTCTGCCCATACATTATTGATTACATAATCTCCGGTCGCGTAAAGCAGAAAACAACAAAAACCAAAGCCAAGCAATTTCATAATTGCACTATTAACAGCACGGACACGTTCACCAAACTTATCAGTCATAAAAGTAACAGATATGTGCGCTTTTTGACTTAAAACCCATGCGGCACCCAGGAAAGTTACCAAAAACAACGAATAACCGCTAAACTGCATTACGAACTGAATTGAGTAATTGAAAAAATATCGCGCAACAACTTCTGTTGTAATTAAAAGCATAGCAAAAACAATAATCATTGAACAAATAGCCGATGTTAATTTATACCAAAAGCTAATAAGACGGTTAAAAATCTCAGTTACTTTGGCCATACCGCAATTTCAACCTCACCTTCTGTTTAGGATATGGCGCACCCGGCAGGCTGAAGATACAGCCTGCCGGGGTGCGTCACAACAAAAAACGTAATTACTAGTTAACAGGGCTGTAAGGCCCGACAAACCTGCCTTGAGGCGGAGCATTCAGTTTTTCATGTATTTCTATGATGCGGTCCGCCATTTCATCGCCACTGTTGGGTCTTACAGCAACTTCAATATACTTGTCAAAGAAGATGTCGTAGAACTCCTGTGCTTCTGTGCCTTCAAAGGTAATGTCAACAACACCTTTTTCATCTGCAGTGTCAAACAGGTGAGTTATTTGATCAACAGCAAATTGTTCGAATAAAGGTGCGGCCTCTTCAACTGCTTCATATAACGCAACCTGCAAGTGCTCAGGTAAAGCCTCAACACTGTCAACGTTGGCAAAAATAACACTGAGAACAAAAGCAAAAGAAGGGTAGATGTTATAGGGGGCAACTTCATAATAGTTCCAGCTGTCATAAGTAGCCGTTGAACTGATCGCTCCATCTATAACTCCCTGCTGCAGCGAGTCGATAGTGTCAGCATCGCTCATAAACATTGATGTTGCACCCAAGGCTTCAAGCGCAGGCATATATGCTGCAGGGCTTCTCAGCCTTTTGCCCCTGAGATCATCAACACTGTCAATTGGGTCTTTCATAAAAATGTGCATAGTTCCTGCCGGACATTCGGTGATTAAAGTTGCATTGTATTTTTCACGGTGGGTCTGGTCAATAAGTTCAAACAGTCCAGCCGCTTCACGTTCTTCTTTGGTTCCCCAAGTATAAGCAATTGCTGTTCCTTCGGGAAGGTCCTGTAGATAAAAAGCAGGAGTTGTTCCAATCAGATCAAGGGTTCCATCGGCAAGCAGTTTAATCTGATCCGGGGAAGGGAATGTTTCAGGGCCTGAAACATTGATAATTAACTGACCTTCTGTTTTCTCTTCCAGGACTTCAATAAAGATATCAAAAACATCACGCATAATGTCGCCGGGGACCCAACCTGAAGCTGCTTCCCATACTATCGGATCTGTAACCTGCTCAGCTGGTTGATCTCCTGCCGGCTCTGTAGATCCTCCACAACCTGTAACGAACAATGCCATAACCATTAACAACGATAAAGCTACAAATAATACTTTTTTCATTAATATTTCCTCCTCTTTTCTCGCACTTCTAGACTGAAAATAACAACTGCTTAAAAAACTATAAGCATCACTCCCTATTTAATTTTTATTTTGAGAATAATGTACTTGCTAAAGTATGCAAAATATAAATAAATTTGAAGGATAATTCCTTTCCTATAGCCTCTGTAACATCAGAGGGTTTGAATCCAAATTATGCTTTCTCCATTATTCATCAATCACATCTGCTATTATACAAACCTGACCAGTTATAAGCGAACAGATCGTAACAAAGGTTACTATATAACATTGCAATTCTTGTGCCAATTGCTAAATTAAATTCTTTCTACCATCTAAATCCATACAACACCTACAACTACGGCAACTGCAACAAAAATAAAGGTTTTCAATTTGGTATTCTATAATAACTTGTTTCATTTTGAAATAGATCGTTTGACTGTTTCATTCAGCCTATGAGACATATAGGACTAATTCCAAACCTGCAGACTCCCTGTAACTATGCATTATGAAATAACAATGTAATCAACCAGGGATTACACAAGCAGAAAACCGATTAGAAGTTACAGATGGAATAAGCATCTATACAATTAAAATTTAATACCCGGCATTACTTAGTTTCCTTCTCGGGTTTTTCCATCAAGACTCTTTCTTTGAAATACAGGCAGGGCATTCCTGAGGAATTGCTGACTACATCAGCGGGGAAATAACGTGATTTAAAATTAAGCGCTCTGCAACCCCGGGGAAACTTGTTATCCCAGGTCACATAATAGTGTATACATTTCAAACAGTTAACTCTCATAACAGTCACCTTGGCTCAACCGATCATGCAGAACCTCCTTCTTGCTTTTATTTGAGATACCTTTCGAGATCATTGATCCCGGAGACTGACAAACCGTATTCTGACAGCTCCGCCTCTACCAGATTAGGATTTGCATAGCCTCCGATTATACCATTTAAGCGAGCAGCTGCCGTTGAATTAACAAAGTCTTGAAACTCTTTAAAGTAACCCTTAATTTCTGAAGACAGGTTATTATCTCCTTGCAAATAATACTTCTGGTGATAATCTTCGGCAAGATAAAAGTATTTATAAGGTATTATTAACGTATTTACTTCTTCCCCCAAGACCTTCTCCCAAGCCTCTTTGCTTTCCAAGGCATCCCTTTTCTGCTCGTCGTTATGATAAAAAATGATTGAAATATACTGCCTGGAATACTGGGGACCGACAGGGTTATGCCCGTTCCAGAAAAGTTCCAGAATCTCTTTGTAACTTACCTGGGCCGGATCATAATCTATCTGTAGTGTCTCAGTATGATCTCCCAGTTGATAGTAAGTGGGGTTTTCAGTTGAACCGCCGGCATAGCCAACCCTGGTGCGGTAAACTCCTTTAACCTGCCCGAACCGGGCATCAGGACCCCAGAATCAGCCCATGGCCAGGGTGGCTGTTTCCATTTTGTCAGGGACCTGAAGATCAACAGGTGGAATCATAAGCTCTTTTTCCCGATTGTTATCTGTTACCATACCTGAAACCTCCTTATCCAACTCTTCTTTATGAACATGATCATCGGAGTATCCTGCACAGGAGACCATAAAGGAAAGCCCTGCTATTGTTAATGTAAAAATATAAAGTATCTTTACTAATTGATTATTTCTGCTGCCGGTGTTTTTATTCATTCTATTCACCTGCTCCGGTAATAGACGCGATCATTTCCTGGGCTTCACTAAAGTTAGGATCCCCTTCGCCCACTCGTTCAAGGTATTTTAATGCTTCATTGTTATCACCGTTCAAGTAAGCCGCACGCCCTATAACGTAAGCAATAGACCTTGCATTCCCATAATTGGACTGCATCTTTGTTTCAATATCATACAACTCTTTGTAATATTCCATCGCCGGGCCCGGCAGATCATTCTGAACATAATATTCGATCAAACTTAGCCTGGACCAGGCTGGCTGCTGATAACCGCTTAAGTAATGAGGACGCAGATCCATGAGACGGTCAATATAATTCAGCCCTTCCCTGGTATCGACATAATTAAGCAGCATTGTTCCATAACGGGCCAGGTAGTTGGGGTTATAAGGTTCCAACTCATAAGCTCTTTCTGCCAGATCAAGCATTTTGTTAAGTTCACTCTGGCTTTGCATTCTTACTGCCTGTCCTTCAATCAGAACGTTATAGTTATGATAGTTTTCAGCCCGGTACGGATCAAGGGCTATCGCTTTCTCAATCTCAGTCAGAGCCTGCTTGATATTACCGCCCTCGAAAAGTTCCTGCGAGCGCCATGTTGTTTGCAAACCGTTATAAAGAATAAGGGTGTAGGTAAAAAGGGATAGACCGAAAACAACTCCCAGTAAACCGGGAAGTAAACTTCTAAAGGCTCCTTCGTTAATTTCATTTACACTAATATCCTGCTTGTCATTAAAATAAAGGCTCCTGCCGGCACCAAGCAGGGCAAACAAGAATATACCCACAGCGGCCATGGAAAAATTCCAATCTATAGCGCTGTGTGCTCCAAGAGCGGCAACAGGCATAAAAACAGCCGTCCAGTAGTGCCACCTGGACGGCGGCGCTTTCATTATAAAACATTTTTTGAGGAAAGCAAGAGTAAAACTAACCCAAATTCCTACAAAGGCAAGAAACCCAATTATGCCTGCTTCAATCCATACCTGTAGATAATGGTTATGCACTTCCCGGGAATCATAGGGCTGATCCTGGTAACTTTTGTATACGGCAGCCCAACCTCCTCCTCCCAAGCCAAAGAGGGGGTAATCTTTGATTACTTTTACCGCATCGGAAAATAGTTCAAAACGCCGGTCCATATTGCGATCGCGGGATAATGAAAAAATTCGATCATAAAAACGGTCAGGTAAAATTCTGCTCCAGGTAAAATTCAACCTTCTGCTGCTGTCAACTGAAATTAACTGTACTGAACGTACGGCAACCATGGTTCCTGGATAACGGTTAAACACTTCCACCGAAAGCCTGTCTGTTTGCGGACCGGTCTCCAGATCAAAGGTAAAAGTGTCCCACCCGCTTGTGCTTTGGCCGTGGTGTTTCAACAGCTCTAAATTTCGATAACCGGGTATTTCTCCAAGAACCTGGACACCCCATACATAATCAGGAGGCCCGGACTCACGGTTTAAATCTATATCGGCTTTAACATCTAAGATCAGTTGATACTGCTCTTCAGGCCTGATGTTATTTATCATCTGCTTTAGTGATTGCAGCTGCTCAGGCTCACCGGATTTTGTCTCCAGGCTTGTCGGAGCCAACAGAGGAACAATCACAAAAACAACTAAAACAACTACTATCACTGCTGTAAAAACTACAAAAATCGCTTTTTTATGCCTGCCTTCCAGGGAAAGAATATACTCTGCTGCTAACCCTAAAAACAGAGCAGCAACCAGCGCAAGCATTATGGGCAACCAGGCCATTGCCGGTGTGTCTGAGCGAAATATGGGATCGATCCAAAAAGCTACCGGAAGAGCCGGAATAATAGAAGCTGCCATGTAGAGAACTGCACGCAACCGGTTACCAGGGGGAGAGGCAAACACCATCAACACTGCCAGAGGTGGCAGCAGGAGCCAGGCCCCTCGTGAAAACGTAAGAATCACGGTGATTAGCATCAGAACTGCAGGCACCAGGTAAACTATTTTAAGCATCTTCCTGGCAAGGGGCGCCAGAGCAAGAGTCAGGAAATAAGCTGCCATCAGGTAAGCTGCTGCTGTATTAGCATAACCCATCGGTGAGGCTATTCTGTTTGCTGCATACGCGCCAATGAAATCCCAGTGACCGGCTGCTACTCCCAGGCTGGCCACGGTAATCACCGTTGCAGCAACCAGGATGATGTGCAAAACCAGGTTCAATCCGGGCGGTAATTTTTCATTCTCTTTAAAGGTAGCGGTACTATCATTACCACCTCTTGTCCATGGAAAACGAAATGACCAGTGCCGGCAGATATCAAGAACTACCAGGTATACGGACAGGTAAGATGCTATTTTTAACAACTCTTCCAGGGCTTCGCGTTTATTAACGGCAAAGCCAAGGAAAGAAATCAGGTAACTGAGGAGAAGCAGCAGCAGGCAGATATCCAGCGGTGATCCAATGAACCTGCTATCACTTTTTACAAACCGGAACAGGCCCCATATAAAAAGCAAACCGAAAATTATCATATTGGCAACCAGTAATTCGAGAGGGAAAAATAAACCACGGTAAAACGGACTTATTAACAGCAATAGAGAAACAATTATCAGCATCAGGGGTAAAAATATTTTAGAAACAGCCGCTGTAACTTTTTTTAGCTGCTCCGCCCTGTTTATACTGTCTTTTGAACTAATTTTTTGCTTAGCCTTTTTTGAACTAGTAACGCTTTTTCCTCTGTCGGCTGCTTTATATTTGGCCAAAACGCTCCCCCCATTATACCGCCAGGCAGTAGTGCATATCCATTTCAAGGCCGGATAAATATAAACCCCCGGCTGCCAGAGAATTGCTGCCGGGGGCACTTATATCATTCAAGAATTGCCGAAGTTATCCCGGTCAACTGTTGAATTTATTCCTGGAATATATCATCGGGTACATTCCCCTGGTACTGGTTATCATCAGGGTCATTGAGCTGAATTTCTGCTCCCTCGGAAGCATGAATCGCGCCTCCTTCATTAGCCCTGTTATTTTCAAATACATTATCGAAAACATAGACAACCGCTTCGATCAAGGTGTAAATTCCTCCGCCATTACGCCTTGCCTCATTATCCCTGAGAATATTTCCTTCTATCACCGGGCTGGACGCCAAAACATAAATACCGGCTCCGTTATTATCAGCAAAGTTTCCATTAATATCATTGGCAAATATTTCCGGCGTGGAGAGCTCGTTAACAGCAATACCTCCGCCCAGACGAGCCCTGTTATCGGAAATATTGTTATCCCTGACAACCGGGGCAGACATGAAGTAAATCGCTATGCCACCACCATCGTCAGCGCTGTTCCCAATAATAATGTTATTTTCTACAACAGGTGAGGAATCCATAAAAACAGCTATAGCTCCCCCGGATCCTCCTGCAATATTGTCTGACAGGCTGTTTTCTGTTATATGCGGGGAAGAGTTAACCATGAAAATAGCACCACCGCCTTGAACTGCCTGGTTACTGAGTAACGTGTTGTTTTTGATTTCCGGGCTGGCGTCCAAAAGCGAAAAAGCACCACCGAATTCTGCCTGGTTCTCGGCAATTGTATTATCTTCAATAACCAGCATTGAACTGCCATCACCATTTATGGCTATTCCGCCTCCACTGCGGTTTCTTGATGTATTATTGGTTATCTCGTTTGTCCTTACCAAGGCTGCAGAATCAACAAAGAAAAGTCCCCCGCCGCCACCGGTCGATATATTATCCCTGATAATATTATTACTGATCACCGGCGAAGAGTTATAAGCAAGAATGCCACCACCACGCTCAGCAACATTATTCTCAATAATTGAGTTGGATATTGTCGGAGAACTGCCGTTAAGCACCAGGATCCCTCCTCCGTAGAGTGAGGGTATTTCCTGCATTTCCCCTTCTATTTCAAAAGCAAGGACTTCTGAGCTGCCTCCCCCGCCGGTAATGGTAAAACCATCAATTACCGCAGAGCTTGTCTCCCCGCTTTTAAAAACAACCACCGAGTGAACACCGCCGGCATCAATAATTGTCTGCTCAACAATCTCACGGTTTTCGGGATCTTCACTGCGTATCGTTATATTCTTACCATTGAAATCGATACTCTCCCTGTATGTTCCCGGCCTGACAAGTATTACATCGCCATTTACCGAAGCGTCGATAGCCTCCTGAATAGTTGCGTAATCGTCAGGTACCGTTATGGCCCCTTCAACTACTACGGCTTCTTCCCCGCAAGCTGACAGTAATAATGATAGGCTTAATAGTACTATGATCACTGAAAAAAACAAAAAATGTTTTTGCTTACTCTTTTTCATATAATAACCTCCGTTTAGCCTTTATGTTACCGTTAAGACAAAGGTTTTCAGGCAATTACCAGTACCCGAAAACCCTTACCTGGTGGACGTGAGGGGATTCGAACCCCTGACCTCTTGAATGCGAGCCAAGTGCTCTCCCAACTGAGCTACACGCCCTCGCAACGGTAATTATAGCAAATCAACATCTTTTAAGCAAGGGAGCCGACGGAGGTGGTATAGCAAACGTTCAACTTGTAATACTTGGAACAAAAACAAAAGTCATAAATACTCTTATCCATTAAAATTAATACCAATAAACTGTCATTTTGTTATTAAAATATCGTTACATTCATCATTCCGCTGTTATCTTCAGCTTCAGCACCTATTGTAATAACTGCCTTATTTTCTATACTGGCATAAATCATCCATGTTTCACCCATATCAACCTTACCATCAATTGTCCAACCATTGTCCAGCAATTTTTTTTCATAAACTTCTGCATCAAGCATCTGTAAGTTTTCATAAGCAATTGTGTAATTTTTTATACCTTCTTCCGGATGTGTTAACACAGCAGCCGTTAGGAGCCCATCCATCTGGGGCACAAATGGAGGCAAATCAGAAGGCCATTCAGTTTGATGCTCCATGCTTTTTTCTCCGTCTGCATCACCAGTTGAACCCGGGCTATCTTCATCATTTATTTCATAATCATTTACCTCATCGCTGCTGTTGCCTGCTTCGATTTCCTGATTCTCTGCTTCAATTAAACCACCGATCACATTTTCAATTGTCTGTTCAGCGCTTTTTCCACATCCCAAAAGGGTAAGTGCTGAAATAAAACTTAGGATTACTACAATACAAATCATGGCTTTCCTGCTCATTTTAACCCCTCCACAAATGTTTAGTTATTCAAACCAAAATAACCCCACAGGATAATTGTATTATTAAGCACTGAAAAAAAAATGAAAACTCAGGTAAAGAGCTTGGTTATTTTATCAATAGGTTCGCTGTTCATTTCATTTCTGATAACAGCAACATAATTTTCGTAGATCCTCCTTGCAACATGGTACTGTTTACTCTCAATTTTTGCCTTAATCAGTAGATAGTAAGTTTCATCCATATAAGGATTAAGTTCCAACAACCTGTAAAGATATTTTACTGCTTCGTCATATTTTCCCAACGCTATATATTGTTCACTTAATTTTATTACAGCTTTTTCAAATATAGTTTCATAAAAGGCCCTGCTTATTTCAAGCCACTCCCTGTCCATGTTGTATAAGTATTCCCGGTTATAGTATTTTAAAATATCAACAATAACACTAATTTCCTTGTCTCCAATATTTTTATCATTTAAAATATTAATGAGATCGTTGCAGTAATAGGTGTGCGTGCTAAAAAACACATTTTCTTCCAATCTATACACTCCACATTCATAAATAATATGTTCAATATTAGGGGCAATTTTCTTTAAACCGCTGCGAAGATTATAGAGTGTTGCATGAAAAACATTATGAATATTCTTACTCACCGTATCCGGCCAAAGAGTATCTATTATTTCATCTTTTGTTAATTGATGCCCCCTGTGGATTAGCAATATAAGTAATTCCATGGCTTTTTTTGAGAAAAGCCCTTTAATAACCAGGCGACGATCATGATGATACAGTTCAAACAAGCCAAACATATTGACCACAAAAGGATATTTTTTCGATTCAGAAAGCATGCATGACAACTTTTCAAAACTTTTTTCTGCACTACTTTTCTCCGAAGTTGTTACTCTTGCAAAAAAGTTGGTTTTCTTGCATCGCTCATCTAATTCGTTTATAAAAGACCTCTTTTCAAACGTAAAACTGCTTTCCGGAAGCCTGCTGATTACGGGCCTGAATAATTTGTATAATGCAACAGACATCTGTATATAATTATTTTCTACAGCAAGATTAAAGTATTGCGTTCCATATTTCTCAAGATCTGGCTTATCCTTTTTTAACATTGACAAATAAGCTAATGCTCCATACAACATGGTAAGAAAATACCGGGGACGAGCTTTTTCAATCAAATATCTACCTCTGGTTAGATATCTTTCCCCTTCATCCAGCTTGTTCATCTGAATAAAACTTATGCCTATCAGCATACAACAAATGGCTTCTATATAACCGCCTTCACGTATTGCCTCCTGGATAGCTTCTTTTGAAATTGCACGTGCCTTGAAAATGTTTTTCCTCTTTATGTAACAGCGAGCCAGAAGCATTTTACTGAGGATCTTGAAAAAAGTCTCTCCTCCAACTTTTTCTGCCATGGCAATCGACTTACAGTAATTTTTTTCAGCCAGATCATAACGGCCTAAATCAACTAGGATATGCCCTAGTTGATAATAAGCATAAGGTAGCGTATCCAAGAGATTATACCTTTCCTTGACAGTAACATCCCTTTCTGCAAAATCAAGTGCTTTATCCAACATACCCCAGTCTTGATAGATACTTGCCAGGCAGTTTCTCTGTGAATGAATTAAGTAAGGATCGTTATCAGACAATGATGCAACTTTCTTGTAAAGTGTTAAAGCGCCTGTATAATCACCTTTAATGTAGTTATAATGAGCCCTGCAAGCAGCAATGTGTGCTATTATACTATTATCCATAGTGTCAAGTGCCTTTTCATAGGCCTTCTGTAGCGTTTCTTCCACATTCTCAAAATCCCCAATAAAAAGATAGGAGAGCGCTTTTTCTGTTGACAAATCAAGCCGCTCCCCTGCCATTATTTTCATTACATCTTCAAGCTTTTTTAGGCTTTCATTATACTTGCCCTGAGAACGTAAAATACGTGCTTCTACATTCAGACACCTTGCGTATCCGGTTCGATCATTAACGGAACTATATATTTTTTTTGCTTTCACCAGGTATTGCTCTGCTTTATAAATTGACGAAGCATGTAGTTCAAGCTCGGCAGCAGTTACTGATAGAAAAGCATTTGAAACTATGGCTTTTTTGTCAAAGCATGACATCCACTTCTCAACAAGAGGCCAATTTCTTCTCTGAATCATGAGAGGAACTACTTTTCCCATTAATCCGGCAGCTCTTTCAAAAAGACCGGCCGCCAGCAAACAATCAATAGCAGATACAGTCATATTGTTGTTTATATAAGTTTGAGCTGCCCGCTCATAAAGTAATTTCTGATTATCAAGCTTTTTTAGCAAAACCTTTCTTACAATATCATGGATTTTATATGTGCCTTCAATACTTTTAAACAACATAAAATGCTTGTTTTCCAAACGTTCAAGAAGCAGCCGGCTGTTATTTATACCTAAATAACTATTACATATTTTAGGATCCAATATTTCAAATATTGAGGTTTGCAGCAGAAAACGCTTCGTCTCACCGTTTAAGGAACTGAACACTTCTATATTTATGTAATCGGTTAAAAGATTAATATCGCATAGTTTATCAGCATCGAACGGATTCCCTGACAGCAAAACCAGATTAACCGCTGCAACCCACCCCCCGGTGTTTTCATAAAATGCATTTATAATTTCTTCAGAACAATAATAGTTACTCTTTTCCAGGTAACTTTTAAGCTCCTCTTTGCTAAAACAAAGATCTTCTCTTGCAAACCTTATCAAACGCCCGCTGGCTATAATCTTTTGATCCTTAAAAACAATTTTACTTCTCGAAGTCAATATAAAATTGATATTGCAACCTTCTGCAGCAATAATTAGGTCTTCTATTAAGCAATACACATCATCACTCATAACCAGGTGTAAATCATCAAATACTATAGTTATTCCTTCCGGAAAGGTTTTGTCCAGGTATCTAACTAACAGCTCCACAGTCAGATAAAGTCTGTTTCCGTGCTCTTTAATCATTAACAACGATCTGCCCTCAAGGCGTCGAATCGCCTCAATCAAGCTTCGGGTTATAGTGCTTCCATCGCAATCATTTGCATCAACGCGATACCACAGAACCGGAATATCTAACTCTGCTGCTATTTGGTGTGCAGAAAAAGTCTTGCCATATCCTGCAGGAGCTTCGATCAGAATAATCTTTGCAGAATTTTTTGTATTTATCCTTAAAAGAATCCTGCTCCTCTTCACAGCCCGATCAGTTACAGGAGCCATAAACTTATGAAGACGGACGCCCTCTTTCATTTTTTTTTCCTTCCTTCATTGAATAAAGAAACTGCAATATAAGGTTATCATTTTTTTGTATTTTTCTATCATCAAATGAGATTATCCTTTAATAAACATAAGGTATTTCGAATCTCTAAACATATTTACTGTTAATGCTTCACACTTTTATAAATGCTAATATAAATAATTAAATTTGTTACAGACTTTTATATTAAAAAAGAGCACATGTAAAGTAAAATACCTTGTGATGTGCTCTTAAAACTCTCATTGTGCCAATTTAGTAAAAAACAACGCCAACTAATCCAGTTGCCAAGTAAACCTGTTCACTGAAACTATGCAGTAAAAATCTAAGCGGCATAGTTCATTCGTATAAATTACTATTTAGCAACCTGCTATCTTTTCGCTTCTATACCCTCTCTTAACTTTCCCCAAACAGGTGAGAATAATTCACGGGGCATTTCCTTCAGATTCTCAGCAATCCTTGGCTTAAAGCCAATCTGTGCCAGAACATCTTTTTCAAGATCCATCCCTGGGGCAATCTCTATCAGGGTAAGGCCTTCCGGTTCAAGTGAGAATACCGCACGCTCGGTTACATAAAGAGCAGTTTGTCCAACCGAACGGGCAAAGTTGCCGCTGTATGTAATTTGATCTACCTGGTCAACAAATTTCTTATATTTACCCTCCTGCTCGATCTTCAGGTTTCCATCTTCTACTGCAACTTTCAGACCACCAGCCGTTAAAGTACCGCAAAAAACCACCTTTTTGGCATTCTGACTGATATTAATGAAACCACCGCTACCAATAACCCGGTTGCTGAACTTGGTTACATTCGTATTACCCTCTTTGTCAGCCTGGGCCATACCGAGGAAGGTCAGGTCGATACCTCCACCATCATAAAAATCGAATTGAACCTGGTGTTCAATGACTGCTTCAGGGTTATAAGCATGTCCAAAGTCAGGAGGGCTGGCTGGCACACCTCCGATAGTTCCGGATTCAGTAGTCAAGTGCATCATATCAGACACACATTCTTCAGCTGCCACAGAAGCTACGTCGGAAGAAATGCCGATACCAAGGTTAACTATAACGTCGGGGGCCAATTCCATTGCCGCGCGGCGGGCAATTATCTTACGTTCATTCAATTCAACCGGGGGGATAGCTGAAAGTGGCACCTTTATAGCCCCGGCAAAAGAAGGATTATAATAAATACCTTCTGTTTGAAAATGGTTTTCAGGGTTATCACACTTTACAATGTAATCTACCAGGATGCCTGGCACACGCACTTCTTTCGGGTTAAGTGTGCCCGGCCTGGCGATATGCTCTACCTGGGCAATAACTATACCACCGCTGTTCTTGGCAGCCTGGGCCAGGGGCAGGGCTTCCAGTAATATCCCCTCGCGATCCATGGTAATATTCCCATTCTCATCGGCAACTGATCCACGAATAATTGCGACATCAACTGGAAAGGCTTTATACCAGAGATACTCCTGGCCACCAATAGTTAAAACTTCAACCAGGTCTTCCTTTTCGCGGGTGTAATCATTCATTTTACCTCCTTCAATTCGGGGATCAATAAATGTTCCCAGTCCGACCCTGGTAATCAGGCCCGGCCGCTTGGCAGCGATCTCTCTCCACAACTGCACTATCACACCCTGGGGAAGGTTGTAGGCTTCGATGATATTGTCTTCGACCAGCTTACGCATCTTTGGAGCCTGACCCATATGACCGGCGATCCACCTTTTAACCAGTCCTTCATAACCGAGACGGGTTACACCTCTTTCTCGGCTGTCGCCAGCTCCCGAACTTGACACTAGAGTAAGTCCGCGGGGGGTACCTGTTTCGAGAAATCTTCTTTCAAGTGCCTGGGCCACCTCTTCCGGCCATCCGGCTAAACCCATTAAACTACTGCCAATAGTCGCACCGTCTTTTATCTCGCTTACCGCTTCATCTGCTGTTCTGATTTTATTCAATTGTAACCGCCTCCTGTATCTGAGCTACAGGTTAAACTTGCAATCCTTTAACCGCAGCCCCTGCTAAGGGATAATATAATGTTTATTATATAACATAAACAATTAAAACTATTGCATTTTTCATGCCAACCTTTAAATTATTTTCAGGAAATAAAGATACAGGCTTAGAAAGCCTGTATCTATGCTACCTTTTATCATAAATCTTAAGCCCATGCTGAATTTTAAAAAATCTAGTCTGAACCATTTGAGCTATGTTTGCCTATATTATTAAACTTATAATGTACCTTTTTATTTACAACTTACTTGATCAAACCAACCTGCTGCAGGCTTGAAAGAACCTGCCCAAGACCAAGTTCAATAAGTTTTTCCCTGGTAGGGACACCATTTTCATCCCAGCCACGTGCCTCATAATATTCGTTTAACATGGAATCCAGCTCTTCTGGAGATATTAAATGCCCCCTGGAAGGACCACCCTTGATCGGTTCATGCATAATGCGCTCAGGGAAAACGTCATCCTTCCTGGTAAAACCTTCTCTCACATTAAAAGCCCTGGCCAGGTTATTCACCCTTTCTCCAACACTGTATACTTCTTCAGGTGAAAGCTTTAAACCCGATAAGGCTTCAAGAAGATCGGCCGTATTTTCAGTGGCAATTGCGGGTACTGCCATATCAATCAGGAACCCGCACATTGGAGGACAATCACAAACCGCGCTGCGCATATCCTGATTCCATTTGGTCAGGGAACCCTTGCCTTCGCTGGCAAAGCGGTCCACTTCATGTGGGAACGGAAGCCCGAATATTTCCTGGAAAGCATAACCCCTGTTATGGTCTGCACCGGTATAGGAAGTGGCATAGTTTAACCCGTGTGCCTTCGCCCCCCGCGGATCATAACCCGGCAGCTCAAGCCCTTTTACATGCATTGCATATTTTTCAGCGCCATTACCTATTTTTTCAGCAGCTATTTTAGTGCCATCAGCCAGCAGTTCACCCAGCCCTGTTCTGAAAGCTATCATTTTAACCAGCTCAATCATCGCAGCATGGTTACCGAATGACAGATCAAGACCACCTGTATCGTCCCCGGTAAGAATTCCGTTTTCATAAAGCTCCATGGCAAAGGCTATGGTTGCTCCAACAGACATAGTGTCCATTCCATACTCATCGCACAACCGGTCGGCAACTATAATACTGTCAAGGTTGTCTACTCCGGTCATCCCGCCAAAGGAATAAAGAGTTTCATATTCCGGTACTGAAACATAACCGGGATATTCCCCCCGGTCATCAGTTTTCCTGATCTGCGAACATACCACGGGACAGTTATAGCATTTTTCCCGTGCAATTTTCTTTTTATCATTAGCCTGCCCCCCGATAGCATCAACAGGATCCCACAAACCGGTATCCCTGAAATTTTTTACCGGGAAAACACCAATGCCCCAGGTTACATCAACAGTTTCAGTTGTGCCATATTTCGAAAAACTGGGGTATAAAACAGGACTCTCTTTCATCGCCCCAAGCATGCGCTTCCTGGCTGTTTTAAGTTTTTCTTCATCTAAAACCTCTACTTTACTGTTGCCCCTGACAGCCACAGCTTTCAGGTTTTTAGAGCCCATAACTGCGCCAATTCCTTTTCTGCCTGCTGCATGTCTTTCATTAATAATAGAAGCCATTCTGCTCTGTCTCTCACCAGCCTGGCCAATACAGGCAATTCTGATGTTTTGGTCATTCAACTCATCTTTTATCATCTGCTGGCAATCAAAAGTATTTGTCCCCTGAAGATGTTTTGCCGATTTAAAATAAACTTTGTCATCGTTTATCCAGAGATATGTCGGCTGATCAGCCGCTTCTTCTATAATCAGCATATCGTATCCGGCAAACTTTAGTTCCGCAGGAAAGTGTCCGCCGGTAAGCGAGTTTGCAACCGCACCGGTGAGTGGCGATTTGCTGACAATCGACATCCTACTTGCGCAGGGTACTGAAGTGCCGCAAAAAGGGCCAACAGAAAAAATTAATTTATTTTTAGCTGACAGCGGATCTGTTTGTGGCTCTAGTTCCTCAAAAAGATATTTAATTCCAAACCCAAAGCCACCCAGATAATTTTTAGCCATTTCTTCACTGACCAGTTCTACAGAATAGCTTTGCTCCGCCAGGTTAATCCTGAGTATCTTACCTGTATATCCACCCTTTAACATCTTGTTCCTCCTGTTTTATGAGGTATTCTGTCTGTGGAAAATCTTAGTATAATCCGTGGCACCAGCTGCCCTATTTCGTTTGAATTATAGCATCACTATTATTTCACCGTCAATTCTGCCTTGTGCTATACTGGTTAGTATCCCTATAATGACGGGCAGGAAGGATAACATTCATGATACAAATTAAATTAAGAGCAGTCCTGAATGTGGCCGATGTCATAGGCAGTCGTGAAACTTCTATAGAATTGAAACAACCGGTTACTGCCGGTGAATTTCTTGAAGAGTTATGCAGAATTTACGGCAGGCAATTTTCTGACCTGGTTAAAGATAAAAGAACCTCTGAGTTCAAGCCGGAACTGGTTTTCATGCTCAATGGCAAATCAATAAAACTTCTCAAAGGTTTTGACACTATTATTAATGATCAGGATGATTTTTTCATACTGCAGCGCCTCGGTGGCGGATGACCACACAATAAGCTGCATTATCACTATATCCCCCAAACTCCTCAATAATCTTTTGCCTTATAAAATCTGGTTGACAGCATTACAGAAACCACATTGATAAGCAGTGCCGCCAGAATAGCTCCGGGAAGAAAGATGTTCAGGTTATCAAATAAATAGATAACCGGTTCAGGTATATTCCCACTAAAACTAACCCCGGTAAACACAACTACAGCAATAACAACAAAAAAAGCAAGGCGCCCTTTTTCAACCCCCAGTTTAAACATGAGCGGCAGAACAATACCCTGCAGGATCATAGCAACACACATTGTTACAATAATGGACGCTATTTCTGGAATACCGACTGAGCTGTTTTTTATTAAACCATAAAGACTCTCCACGATTACCGAAAGAAACACAACTGCGGCCAGAGAGAACAAACCAAGTAAGTACTTGCTCAGAACAAGGTTTTTTGCCGAGTAAGGCATCATAGCCGCGAGACTATCCCATTTTGATCGCTCATCGTAAGCAATCGCACTAATCGGTAGCAGCACTGCATAGACAACCGCAAAACCCGATGCTGAAAAACCTGGAATTAGGGTAAAAACAATGATGATCAATAGCATTATTTTCATCTGCCTAATCAATGTGTAGTAATCCTTAATCAATAAACCGATCATCTTTATTTTCCCTCCCTGGCCAAAAAAAGAATAATATCTTCCAGTGATGTATGCTCAGTTCTAAAAGCACTTGAAATTGATGACTTCTGAACGAGGGCTTCAATGTGATAATTGCTGTTCTTTTTCCCGATAACCGCCTCTTCAGGTATTACTTCAAAATCATTATGTGACATTCTTACGATAGCATAATTTTCCAGCAGCTTATCTTTCTCTTCGCAAAATAGTAGCCTTCCATTGTGAATGAACGCTATATAATCACAAATCTTCTCCAAGTCGCTGACAATATGAGAGGAAAGCAGAATTGAATGGGATTCTTCCCGGGTAAAATCATTGAATATATTCAGCAACTCATCCCTCACAATCGGATCAAGACCACTTGTCGCTTCATCAAGAATTAACAACCTGGGGTTGTGAGACAGGGCAACTGCAATGGCCAGTTTCATTTTCATGCCACGTGAAAAATCCTTAAACTCTTTTGTTTCAGGCAATCTGAACTGGGCAAGATAACTGGAGAAACACAATTCATCCCAATTCCGGTAGGTATATTTCATAACCCGGCTGACAACCTTTGGGGTAAGCAATTCGGGGAAATAAGCCTCATCGAGCACCACACCGACATCCTCTTTGACAGAAATGAATTCGCTCTGCTGATTATCAACACCAAGAATTTTAACCAAACCCTTATCTCGCGAAATGGCATTCATCAATAGTTTTATTGTTGTGCTTTTACCTGCACCGTTTTCGCCCACCAGGCCGATGATACTTCCCGTTGGAAGGGAAAAGTTTAAATTCTCTAATGTGAAACCGCTATAGGATTTGGTTAAATCAGTAACCTCAATTGCATTCATCATGTTGTTCCTCCTTGTAAACAACCTGGAACATATCCATAATGTTCTTTAAAGATAGTTCGCAGGCCGGAGCAAGATTGAAAATTGCCCGCATATGGTTTTCGATTTGCTTTAAATGTTCTTCCCTGATCATTTCCTTATTTTTCCCGGCTACATAACTACCTTTACCGGCAACTGTGTTTATATAACCGTTTTTTTCAAGTTCATCATAAGCACGCCTGGTAGTTATTACACTTATGCGCAGATCTTTCGCCAGGGCCCGGATAGAAGGCAGCAGATCGCCTTCGGACAACTCTCCGGATAATATGCAATTCTTGATTTGAGTATATATTTGCTCATAGATCGGCAGCCTGCTGGCGTTACTTATAACAATATCCAACTAAACGCCTCCTTTAGTAATCTGTATATATACACTATACACAGTATATACACATTTCTGCCTGTCGTCAATACTGAAATCACTAAATTTCTATACTTATTTATTGTTAAACTGGGGTTATTATCGATTGCCGGGGGTAAAAGCCCGGATTATCTTATAATTAAGCCTTCTATACAGCGTGCTTCCCATTCATTATCAGTGATCCAGCCATGCTTTACATCCCAATCACTATCCAGACCACAACTCACTATTGCCTGTGCCATTGAAGCACAGGCCACTATGGTTAAACAGCTATTTTCAAGATTTCCCACCGCGTAATTAATGCCTTTGGCAGGGTTTAAAGCCCCGCTGAAATCTACACCGCAGACCTGCATATTTCCATTCCCTCCCGGAAAGCTGGTTTTCCTTTCAAAGCCCCGATATAACCTTTAATTCAGGCAATAATCCTCACGCCCGGTAATTGACAACGGAACAGTAAATAAGCTTATAATGTTGCCCCCCTGGAGGCTTGATCAGCTGATCCGGTCAAACAAATATTTTGTGTGTTCAACAGCAGACTCGAATTCCCGTCCGTTTTCACCGGACAGCATACTATTGATATGCCTGTCGATAAATTCCACATTAAGGTTTTCATCTCTGCTGCACAGAACACCGGGCCCTTCCACAATTCGTGCTGTGCTGAAATATCCGCCCCCCGCAGTAAATATTTTACCGCTTACATTGCAGCGTTCGGAACTAAGCCAGGCAACAAGCGGGGCAATATATTCCGGTTTTAACTTTTCCATCAGCTCCGGGGGCATTACTGTGGCAGTCATGCGAGTCCCGGCATTGGGCACAACTGTATTAGCCAAAATATTGTAGCGCGCTCCTTCGATCTTCAGGCAGTTCATCAACCCTACGATACCCATTTTTGCCGAACCATAGTTTACCTGCCCAAAATTTCCGTACAAACCGGTTGTTGATGCCGTAGAAACAATTCGTCCATATTTTTGTTCTTTCATATGAGTAAAAGCTGCCTTTGTGCAGTAAAATGTTCCATCAAGGTGGACAGAAATAACATTGTTAT